>Ga0335074_10007503_pt1 | contig 15133 bp, 14 predicted proteins | sample Lox_Sample_23_FD_206715 | JGI IMG/M metagenome (GOLD analysis project Ga0335074, IMG submission 206715) | Soil microbial communities from Loxahatchee National Wildlife Refuge, Florida, United States - Lox_Sample_2.3 | ecosystem: Environmental > Terrestrial > Soil > Wetlands | place: USA...
TGGGGATCTGGGCGGTCGCCGACGGGGCGGGTGGGCATCAGGCGGGCGAGGTCGCCTCGGGCATGATTGCGGCGGCGCTGGGGGAGATCTCGCCGGGACTGGGGGCGACCGAGGCGCTGGCGGAAATCCGGGCGCGGATCGACGCTGTGCACCGGGCGCTGATCGATGAGGCGGCGCGACGCGGACCTGGGGTCGCGATCGCTTCCACGGTGGTCGTGCTGTGCGTGCGGTCCGACCATTACGCCTGTCTGTGGGCGGGGGACTCGCGGGCGTATTGCCTGAGCGGGGGCGAGTTCTTTCAGGTGACGCGCGACCATAGCCTCGTGCAGGAGCTGGTCGATGCCGGGGTGATCGAGGCACATGAGAGCGAGGGCCATCCGCAGGCCAATGTGATTACGCGTGCCGTGGGGGCCGGGGAGGCGGATGGGCTAGCGCTCGACAAGGCAACCGAGGTGCTGCGGGCGGGGGACCGGTTTCTCCTATGCAGCGATGGGCTGACCAAGACGATCCCTGAGGAGGACATTGCTTTGCTGCTTGGGGAAGCGCGGGAGGATGCGGCGCAGCGGCTGGTCGAAGCGGCGCTGGCACGGGACGCGAGCGATAACGTGACGGCGGTGGTGCTGGACGTGCTCGACGCCTCGTAGGGCGGACACAGTCCGCCGTCGTGCCGATAGCGGACTGGCGTCCGTGCTACGGTGCGAGCATCGAGGCGTAGTCTAGCGTGGCCATCACCTGGAGGCGGCGCATGTAGCGGGGCTCGTCGGCGGTGTAGTCGGCGACGGCGTTGTGCACGGTGCCGATGTTGTCCCACATCAGCACGTCGCCCTCGGTCCAGTGATGGGCGTGGAGGTACTCGGCGCGTTCCTGGTGGCGGAACAGGAAGTCGAGGATCTCGCCGCTCTCGCGTTCCTCCATGCCGTCGATCCACATCGTGTAGCCGGGGTTGGCGTAGAGGACGGTGCGGCCGGTTATCGGGTGCTGGCGGAATAGCGGCTGGGAGACGGGGGGTTTCCTGCGTCGCTGTTCATCGGTCAGCGGCTTGCGGGTGGAGCCGGGGCGGGCGCGCATCATGTCCCAGAACTTCGCGAAGTCGTGCGTGGCGGTGCGGCCTTCGAGGCGGTGCTTCAGGTCGGTGGGCAGGTCGTCGTAAGCGGCGTGCATGTTGCGGAACTGCGTCTCGCCGAGCGGCTTGCCGTTGCGGTGGGGTACCCGTTGGGCATGCAGAATGTTGGCGAGCGCGATGTCGCGGCTGTAGGACATGTCGGTGTGCCAGCCCTGGCCGGCGTCGTGCGCGCCGAGCGGTTTGTTGGCTTCGTCCTTCATGTTGGAGAGGATCATCATCTCGGGGAAGCCGTCCTCGTGGAAGAGGTTGGCGACGTTGATCTCGAGTTCGCCGAAGCGGCGGCCGAAGGCGGCGAAGGCGGGGATGTCGCAGGTCTGGTTTGGGAAGCAGAGCACACCATGCGTGCCGAGGGCTCGCAGGATGGTGCAGATGTCCTGGTCCGACAGGGGCTGGTCGAGGTCGATGCCGTCGATGCGGGCGCCGAGGGTCTCGCCGGTGGGGGTTATGTGCATGGCGGTCTCCCCTGGGTGGGTTGGGGGTTGGGGCATCTGAGCGCGGAATGGGCGGTGGGGGAAGCTTCGGGCCAATCTCATGTTCGCCTCATTTCGTCACGCGCGGGATTTTGGATCACACGCCCTCACGCGCCGCGCTCGGCGCCGCGACCTTTCCCGCGAGGCGTCGCGGAGCGACGAGGTGTATCATTGGGCTCGATTTTCCGGCCACTTCCACTCGCTTCATTTCGATAGCCGTACTATTTCCATATTATATGTTATTTCGTATGATCAACGGATCGTGCGAGCAGGTCGCACCAGCGCGGCGCAACTTCAAGTAGATAGCGAATTGCCCAGAGGCAGCGTGAGTCTCGCGCAGTGGCTAGACTAGGGCACCGGCTTGAATAGAAGTTGCGGGTCAGATGCTGACGGCTCGGGAATGTTAGGGAGTGATCCACGCGCACATGACGCGCTGCCGACCAGTTTGCCGCACAGTAGCGTCTCGGCGAGCGGCGTGTCAGCTCATACGCTTTGCATCTGTCGATCGGGTTGCATCTCGAGCGCTTCGTGAACCGACTTGATGAGGTCGTTCTTGACGACGGCGGCGACATCACTGCTGGGGGCAAAGGTTACCACGATTTGCAGGGCGTTGTCGGCGCCGCCACGATCGAACAAGACGGTGGGCGCAGGGGTTTTTAGAATCTGGGGGTGCGCCTCAACGATGGCCGCGATCCGGGCCTGGGCAGTCACCGGATCGGCGATCGCGGATGCTGGGAAGATGAGCTTAGCGGTGGGAACAGGTGCGTCGTAAACACTGAAATTACGCAACGTCTGGCCCCAGACGCTGCCGTTGGGGATGATGACCTGGACGTTGTCGCTGGCGACCACCTCGGTCCAGAAGAGGGAGAGTTCCCTGACGATGCCATCCGCGCCACCGACCTGTATGTGGTGGCCGACCCGAAACGGCCGGAAAATCAGTAGCATGACGCCGGCCGCGAGGTTCGAGAGCGTGCCCTGCAAGGCCAGGCCGATCGCCAGGCTGGCGGCGCCGACGACGGCCACAAGGCTGGTCGTTTGAATGCCGAACTGCGAGAGCACGGCGAGCATCGTGACGACCAGCACGAAGTAGCGGGCGATGCTGCCGAAGAAGCCGCGGAGCATTTCGTCGAACCGCCTGGAGCGTCCCAGCGCGCCGCGGACCATCAGGTCGGCCTTACCGGAGACCCAGAAGCCGACAACCAGAATGACGACGGCGCCGACGATATGCAGCGCGTTGGTAAGAAGGAACGGCAGGATCAGTTGCGGCTCAGTGATGAGATGCTCAGGGAGCTGGACCGGAGTCTGGGCGAGAGAAGGGGTCGCCATGGCTTACCTCATTCTGCGCGGATCCGGGTCAGCAGGCGCGTCCGTGCGAAGCCGCGCACGCAGGGCATTGGGGCCCTTGGTCCCCATCCTGTCGCCAGCCGCGGTTCAATATGATCAGGATTTTGCCGGAAAAGCTGGAATTGCGTCTATCTTGTTCACGGGAATGTCAGGGAATGATCCACCCCTCACAGGGCTCGCCGTTGTCCTGGCCCATACACCCGCAGAACAGTCACCTCACGGATGCCCGGGACCAACATCGCCTTCAGAATCGACCACATCACACGATAGCCCGCGACAGGCATTTCTCGTACGGGCGAAAAATCACCAACAGGGGTATCGGTATGGATGCCGAGGCAAATCGCGGATTGCTCGCCGGATCGCGTCAAGCCGTCGTCGCGCCACTTCACCTGCCCCCTGCTGGCGCAGCCAGCGGCGAATCTCTATCAGATCATGCTGGGCGTCTTCGGTAAGTCTCAGCCGACGTGGCACGGATTGTCGGGCATCTACTCCGGCTTCGATCCAAGCCGGCGAACCGCCGGCTCTTCGTCGCCGCCCAACTCGTCAAGCCAAGCCTCCAGCTCGGGCCCCGACAGCACCCGGCCAGCGGCGGCCTGACGCAGCGCTTCCGCCAACTCCGCAGCCTCACGCGGGACACGCCGCTCACGCTCGGCACTACTCTCGGCCGGCAGCACGGTCTCGCCCATTGCTACTCCGCCACCTCCTGCTCGCGATCTGCGCCACCGTCGCCATCCTCATCCGGTTTCGGCAAAGCGGGCAGCGCCGCCTCGACGATCTCGAAATCGAGCTTGCCGTCCTTCAGCGTCACCTTCACCGCGCCGCCGCGGACCAGCTTGCCGAACAGCAGCTCCTCGGCGAGCGCTTTCTTGATGTGCTCCTGGATCACCCGCGCCAGCGGCCGGGCGCCATACAGCTTGTCGTAGCCTCGTTCGGCGAGCCACTCCTTCGCGGCCGAGGACAGCTCGATCGTCACGTTGCGGTCCGCCAGTTGCGCCTCGAGCTGCATGACGAATTTCTCGACCACCCGCCCGACAATCTCCGGCGACAGGCCCGAAAACGCGATCGTAGCATCCAGCCGGTTGCGGAATTCCGGCGTGAACAGCCGCTTGATCGCCTCGTCGTCCTCACCCACGCGTCCCTCGCGGCCAAAGCCGATCGCCTCCTTCGCCAGGTCCGAGGCACCCGCGTTAGTGGTCATAATCAACACGACGTTGCGGAAATCGACCGTCTTGCCGTTGTGATCGGTCAGCTTCCCGTGATCCATCACCTGTAGCAGGATGTTGAACAGGTCGGGATGCGCTTTCTCGATCTCGTCGAGCAGCAGCACCGCGTGCGGGTGCTGGTCGATCGCATCGGTCAGCAGGCCGCCCTGATCGAATCCGACATAGCCCGGCGGTGCGCCGATCAGCCGCGAGACCGAGTGCCGCTCCATGTATTCCGACATGTCGAAGCGGATCAGCTCTATGCCCATAGTAGCGGCAAGCTGGCGCGCCACCTCGGTCTTGCCGACGCCGGTGGGGCCGCAGAACAGGTAGTTACCGATTGGCTTCTCCGGCTCGCGCAGTCCCGCGCGGGCCAGCTTGATCGCGGCGGCCAGCGCCTCGATTGCCTTGTCCTGGCCGAACACCATGGACTTGAGGTCGCGCTCCAGATTGCGCAGCGTCTCCTTGTCGTCGGCCGAGACGCTCTTGGGCGGGATGCGGGCGATCTTGGCGACGATCTCTTCCACGTCTTTCAACGTGACCATCTTCCGCCGCTTGTTCTCGGGCAGCAGCATGCGTGACGCACCGACTTCGTCGATCACGTCGATCGCCTTGTCCGGCAGCTTGCGGTCGTTGATGTATTTCGCCGACAGTTCGACGGCGGCGCGGATCGCCTCTTCGGTGTAACGAACCTTATGATGCTTCTCGTAATTGGCCTTCAGCCCGCGCAGGATCTTGACCGAATCCTCCAGCGTCGGCTCGTTCACGTCGATCTTCTGGAAGCGGCGGACCAGCGCGCGGTCCTTCTCGAAATAGTTGCGGAATTCCTTATAGGTGGTGCTGCCGATGCAGCGCAGCGTGCCCGACGCCAAAGCTGGTTTCAGCAGGTTCGAGGCATCCATCGCGCCGCCGGATGTAGCGCCGGCGCCGATCACGGTATGGATCTCGTCGATGAACAGGATGGCCCCGGTCATGTTCTCGAGCTCGGTGACCACCGCCTTCAGCCGTTCCTCGAAATCACCGCGGTACCGCGTGCCGGCCAGCAAGGCACCCATGTCGAGCGCGAAGATGGTGGACTTGGCGAGCACCTCGGGCACGTCGCCCTCGACGATGCGCTTGGCCAGGCCCTCGGCGATGGCGGTCTTGCCGACGCCGGGATCGCCCACGTAAAGCGGGTTGTTCTTCGTTCGGCGGCAGAGGATCTGGATGGTGCGCTCGATCTCGAGCTCGCGGCCGATCAACGGGTCGATCTTCCCGGCCACCGCTTTCTTATTGAGGTTGACGCAGTAGTTGGACAGCGCGTCCTGGTTGCGGCGCCCGGGTTTCTCTTCGCGCTCCTGCTCGTGATGCGATTCGCTCTGGCTGGTGCCCTGCACCGGCCGCTGCGCCGACCGGCCAGGCGCCTTGGCGATCCCGTGGCTGATGAAGTTGACCGCGTCGAGTCGGGTCATGTCCTGGAGTTGCAGAAAATAGACGGCGTGGCTCTCCCGTTCGGAGAACAGCGCTACGAGGACGTTGGCGCCGGTCACCTCGTCGCGGCCGGAGGACTGCACATGGATGGCCGCCCGTTGCACGACGCGTTGAAAGCCGGCGGTTGGCTTGGGATCGCCGGCCCGGTCGGTGGCGAGGCCGGCGAGGTCCTTGTCGAGGAATTCGCCGAGATCGTTGCGCAGCTTGTCGAGATCGACGCCGCAGGCGCGCAGCACGGTGGCGGCATCGGTGTCGTCGGCGAGGCCGAGCAGGAGGTGCTCCAGCGTGGCGTATTCGTGCCGCCGCTCGCTGGCCAGGGATAGCGCGCGATGCAGCGTCTGTTCGAGGTTCCGTGAAAGCATGCCGACGCTCCTAACCGCGCTGGTCGTCTATCTGGTTCCCAAGGTGGGCGTTCCAGGCCGGGGAGTGAAGCCGCCGCGACCGCGTCTTCTGCGACCTGTTGCTCATCGCCTTCACTCCTTCTCGATCGTGCATTGTAACGGATGCTGATGCTGGCGGGCGAGGTCCATGACCTGGGTGACCTTGGTCTCGGCAACCTCATAGGTATAGACGCCGCACACACCGACTCCGCGCCGATGCACGTGGAGCATGATGCGGGTCGCTTCCTCGCGGGATTTCTGGAAGAATCTTTCCAGCACGTGAACGACGAACTCCATCGGGGTATAGTCGTCGTTCAGCATCAGCACCTTGTACATTGCCGGCTTCCGGGTCTTTGGCCGGGTTTTGACCACGACGCCGGTGTTCGGTCCATCGCTGCCGCCACGCTTGTCGTTGTCGCTCATCTCGTCTGCTTCCGCGCCACCCGCACCGCCTGGGGCTCGTCTCCAAGGCGGCGAGCATATCGGAACCTGGCGGGGGGATAAAAGGGCTGCCTTCGACAAGATTGCGCCGGGTCAGCGGCGGCGGCAATGAAAAGGCCCGAGCGAGGGAGGATCGCCCGGGCCTTCCCTGCGGCCGGGCGCGCGAGGCGCAGCCGGCCGGTCAACGCGAAGCGCGGTTCAGACCGGCTTCGCGAACGTCTCGACCGCCAGCGTCACCCGCGCAGTAATCGGGGCGAGGGTCTGTTCGGTCAGCTTGAACGAGGCGTCGGTGAGCCGCCCCGACTCGGAGATCGCCTTCTCCATCGTCGTGCGGGCGAGGCTCGTCTGCAGGTCGAACGCGTCCTTCAGCGACTTCGCCGAGGTCATCGCCTTGAGGGCGGACAGCGTCTCCTCGAACGAGGCCTGGGCGGTGGCGGCGACCTGCTTGGACAGGTCCTGCACGCCGGCGACCCAGATCTGGCCGGACTTCATGATTGCTTCCAGGTTACCCTGGCCGAACGCGACGAACTCTTCAGCGGTTTTCATGGCCTTCTCCATTCCTTCCTTCATCCGGGCCTGGGTCTTCTCGAACCCTGCGGCCGCTTGTGACATGCCTTCCTTCAGCGCGGAGACGGTCTGCTCGATGCCCTTCGCGCTGTTCTGTACGCCGCTCTCCACGGCTTGATAGCCGGTGTTGACCACGGCTGCGGGAGCTTCCGGGATCCCGCCTCCCGTCTCGTCTGACTTGGCTTTGATAGCCATCGTTCTTCTCCTGGATCGGTCGCCCGTGCGGCGCTGGATGCCTCCGGGCAGGGGTCGGTGGTCAGGTGTCAGCCGCCCGTCCGACGCCGGAGTCTCGGGGCGCTTTGCTGCACTGCAACACGAGCCGGACATAAGCCGAAGCGACGTGGCGTGCAAGCGATTTTTTGTGCAGCGCACAATCGCCGTTCGGCCGCTGTTGAGGCGGGGATTGCAGAATCGGCCGTTAAGCCGCTCAATTGCCTCCCGAATCTGCTGATTTCGGCTGGACAGCGATGCGCGACCCTGGCTAGAATTTCATTGGCAGGCGGGAGAAAGACGGAAAATGACAGCTTGGCGGCGCCAAGGGTTTGGATTCGTATGGTCGCTACCGCTTGCTTTGATCCTGATCGGCCTTGGCTGCGGCCTTAGCGCTGCCGCTGCGCAGCCGGACCCGGACCGTTATTCCTCGATCGTGGTCGATGCCACGAGCGGCAAGGTGCTGGAGGAAGACAGTGCCGACGCGCCGCGCCACCCCGCAAGCCTTGCCAAGCTGATGACGCTCTACATGACGTTCGAAGCGTTGCGCGATCGGCGGCTGTCGCTCGACGAGCAGGTTCCGGTCTCGCCGCACGCGGCTTCGATGGAGCCGACAAAGCTCGGGCTGGTGCCGGGGATGCCGCTGACGGTGGAGCAGGCAATCCTGGGTATGGTGACGCTGTCGGCCAATGATGCGGCGGCAGCGATGGGCGAGCTGCTGGGTGGCAGCGAGGACAATTTTGCTCAAATGATGACGGTGCGCGCCCGCGCACTGGGCATGAGCAACACGACTTTCGCCAATGCCTCGGGCCTGCCGGCGGATGACGAATGGACGACGGCGCGCGATATGGCCACGCTGGCTCGCCGGCTGATCAGCGATTTCCCGGATGATTACCACTATTTCAGCACGCCGAGCTTTGTCTTTCACGGCCGGGTGATCTTCAACCACGACAGCGAGTTGAAAGCCTATCCCGGCGCTGACGGGCTGAAGACCGGCTACACGATCGCGTCCGGGCATAATCTGGTGACCAGCGCGATGCGCAACGGGACTCGCCTGATCGGCGTCGTGCTGGGGGCGCCGTCAAATGGAATGCGCGACTTCCGCATGACCGCTTTGCTGGACGACGGATATCAGCAGCTCGGGGTGCCGATCGTGCGCGTCGCTGCCCGGTTCCCCACGCTGATCCCGGTGGCGCGTGCTGAGGAGTTGCCGCATCCGGGAGCACGGCCTGGGCGGGTGCGCGAAGTCGCGCATGTGCAGGCTGACAGCGCCTGGGCCATCCAGGTCGGGGTTTTCCGCAGCGAGCAGGCGGCGCGGCTGGCTGCGGTGCGGGCGCAGCACGCGGCTGATAGCGGCGCGGCGCGGATTGCCCACGCGCCGCTGCGTGGGCGGACGAGCTGGCGGGCGCAGGTCGTGGGGTTGACGGTGGTGGAGGCGCGTGATGCCTGCGCATCGCTTTCCCGGCATGGCACGCCCTGCGCGGTGATCCGTGCCGAGGCAGAGCGCAGCGTGGCGCGGAGTTAGGACGCGGTTCGCACGTAGGGCCACTCGGGTCGGTTGATTCTGTCGGCAGCTCTTATTCTTATAGTGGAACCAAAGAAAGGTGCGGGGCTTCGCCAAGCTCTGTGTAGTGCTCTGCGTTTCCCTGTGTGAACCGTTCTACGTGATTCCAGGATTGTCCGGATCCAGGGCGCGCAGCCGAAAATCGTCGGCTTGCGGCTTGTAATGGTTCCATAACGCACGCAGCTCGGCGATCGGCTGCTCGTGCCAATCGACACGTAGATCGACCAGCGGGAACGTGTCGGCCTCGACCACCAACAGATGCGCGCTGCGCACGGGCTGATGTTCGCCGCCGGCGGCGAGACCTTCGTCCAAAGCGTGCAGCAGCCGTTCCGCCAGGGGCCCCAGCGGCACTGCCTGCAGTCCGCGCAGCATGGCCGACGGCACGAGCGGAGTCGCCAGGATGTTGCCGATCGCGCAGACATTCTGCGCCGCGGCCTCGCCCAGCTCCGGCTTGGTACGGGCGCCACTGAATGTCGCGGTGTTTCCGGCAGCATCCAGCACGGCGAGTTGACGCCAATGCGCCAGCGCGGTGGAGGCGGTCAGCGCCGCAAGCGTCTCCTGCGCCGTACAGCCGGACCGCAGCAGCGCGAGGCCGCGTGGCCCGAGCCGCGGATCGGTGCGATGCTGGGTCAGCACGGCGCCGACGCCCGCCGCGCAGTACGCCACGCGCGCACCCACGGCGATCGAGGAGGTGGCAACAGCGGCGCCGATCTGGCCGGTTCGAGGACAGCGCGCAACGATCGAGAAGGTCATTCCGATAGCTATGTCACGAAGGATTCATGCCCCGCAATCCACCACCGCGACCATCGAGACGAGCGCGCTCCCGGTCCGCGGCCTGGTCACGCTGTTTACCTCCGTGCTGCTGCTGAGCAGCGGTTGGCCCCTGACCAAGCTGGCAATCGATCTCGGCAGCACGCCGCTTTGGTTTGCCGAGGGCCGGGCGGTGTTGTCGGGAGCGGTGGCGGCGGCGTTGCTGGCGGCCTGGGGCCGGCTGCGTGCCCCCTGTCGGGCGGACATGCCGGCGGTGATCATGGTCGGCCTGTTCCAGCTCGCCGCCTTCTTCGCCTTTGCACATCTTGCCGTCGCCTGGGTCCCGGCGGGACGAACCGCGGTGCTGGCGAACACCACGACGATTTTCATCGTGCCGCTGTCGTTGCTTGTGCTGCACGAGCCGATCCCCGCCCGGCGCTGGCTGGCGACGGGTCTCGGGATCGGAGGCATCGTTGTGCTGATGGGTCCCTGGGCGATCGACTGGTCCTCCCGTCGGACCTTGATCGGCAACGCGTTTTTGCTCGGCGCCGCGCTGTCGTGGGCGCTGGCGATCATCACGGTTCGCAGGGCGCCGCCGCGATCCAGCATGTTCGAGTTGCTGCCGTGGTGCTTCCTGGTGGGCTCGCTCGCGCTGGCGCCGCTGGTGGTTTGGGAGGCACCGCATGGCAGCTTCGGATCGCACCCGGGGGCATGGGGGGCGCTGGCTTATATCGGACTGGTTGCCGGGCCGCTCGGCACCTGGGGTGTGATGGAGGCGGCGGTGGTGCTGCCGGCTGTGGTGTCCTCGGTCGGGTTCCTGGCGACGCCGGCGGTCGGCATCCTGCTGTCGAACTGGATCCTGGGCGAAAAGATCACCGCGGATCTGGTGGGGGGCACGGCGCTGATCCTGGCCGGCGTCGGGCTGGCCGCCTGGCCCGGGAGGCGGCGCTCATGATCCTGCATAGCGTGGAGGTGGGCGAGGGGCCGCGCCTTGCGCTGTTGCACGGACTGTTCGGCTCGGCGCGCAATTTCGGCGCGGTGCAGCGGGCGTTGGCAGCACGCCGCCGGGTGATTGCGCTCGATTTGAGGAACCACGGCGCGAGCCCGCACGCCGCGGCAATGGACTATGCCGTCATGGCCGCCGATGTGATCGAGACGCTGGCGCAGAATGACGCGCTGCCGGCGGCAGTGTTGGGCCATTCGATGGGCGGCAAGGTGGCGATGCGGATGGCGCTCGACCGGCCTGACGCGGTCTCGGCATTGATCGTGGCGGATATCGCGCCAGTGCCATATCCGCCGCATTTCCGGGAGTATGCCGAGGCGATGCTGGAGGTACCGCCGGGATCGACTCGGGCTGCGGCCGACGCCCTCCTGGCTCCCGCGGTGGCGGATCGGGCGATCCGTGGTTTCCTACTGCAAAATCTGCAGCCGGGCGCCGCCGGGCCCTGGCGCATCGGGCTGGCGGAGATCGCGGCGGCGCTGCCGGCCATCGGCGACTGGGACGATCGGGCGGGGGGGATTTTTGCCGGACCGACGCTGTTCGTAGCGGGAGAGCACTCCGATTACATTCGCGCCGAGCACCGCAAGCCGATCCGCACCCAGTTTCCGAGCGCCCGCTTCGTGACGCTGCGCGGCGCCGGCCATTGGCTGCATGCCGACAAGCCGAGCGCTTTCTTAGCAGTGGTGGAGGGTTTTCTTGCCGCGGCCGAACGCGGAATGGTCAACACGGCCAACCCGATCATCGCGGCGCCGTCGAACATTCCTTCGTAATTTTCGCGTCTCACTATGGACCGCCCTGCGATTGACTCTCCGGGGCCAGGAGTGGACCGTCGTTGGGCGACGAGCGCCGGCATTCTTATGTGGCCGTTCTCCGCGAATCGGAGGGAGGGGTCTTGTATGCTCAACATGCGCGCCGCCTGGGTCGCGGTCATGCTCGGTGCGGTCTCGGCTCCCGCACATGCCCAGGCCGTGCTCGTTTCCAGTGTGCCGGCGGCTGGTGCGAAGGTGTCGGCCGGTGAGTTCACATTCCATCTGCGGTTCAACAGCCCGATTGATCACGAGCGATCGCGGCTGACGCTGATGCACCCGGATGGCAGCGCGGAGTATCTGGTGATCGCCATGGCCGGTCCGCCGCAGGACCTCAATGCGCTGGCCCGGCTGACCGAGGGCGCCTATGTGCTGCGCTGGGACGTACTTCCGATTGGGGGCCCCGCCACGAGCGGGTCGCTGCGCTTCACGGCCGGCGCTCACTGACAGGGCCTTTGGCGCGGCTGGGACTGGCCCCGCGCGGCGTCCGTCCATGCGGCAGCAAGCAAAACTTCAGCACGGAGGAAGCGCGGAGAACACTGGGATCACGGAGGAGACGTTCATGGCATCTCCGAAGGGCGAACAACCGGCAAGCCGATGATCCTCCGCGCAATGAGATCTGCGATATCGCGCTCGGCAAAACCGTGCTCGCGCAGGATTTCCGCGCTGTGCTGGCCGAGAGCGGGGGCTGCCGCGCGCACCTCGCCGGTACCGAACGGCACGATCCCGATCAAATTCGGCAGCGGCATTTTCTGCGGTACCGCGGGGTGGTCCACCCAGGCAATGGCGCCGCTCGCCGCGGTGTGGGGATGGGCGAGGAAATCCGCATAGGTGTTGAGGCGCTCGTGCATCACCTTGCGCGCCGCCAGCCGCTCCGACCAATGCGCCACGGACGCGGCGGCGAAGACCGGACGCAACAGGGTACGCATCGCATCGGCATTCTCGACCCGCCCCTCCTGAAGGGCGAAACGTGGATCGTCGGCGAGCTGCGGCAGACCCATGGCATCGCAGAACGCAAGCCATTCGTGCTGGCGGGGAACGGTGACCGAAATCCAACCATCCGCGGCCTGGTACACCCCGCTTGGTCCGGCCGGCGGGCGCAGTGCTCCGGCTTCGAGATATTGCTGCATCATGCGCACCACTTGCAGCCCCGCCGCGGCTTGAAGCAGGCTGGCTTCGATCAGCCGGCCATGTCGGGCATCGCGCCGCGCGTACAGCGCCGCGGCGACAGCGTTGAATGCATAGAGCGCGGTGGTCATGTCGATGGCAATGATCGGGATCCGATGCGGCACGCCGTCCTCGCCGATGTTCTCGGCGATGAGGCCGGTGAACGCCTGCAGCACGGGGTCCATGGCCGGCCGCTCGGCCAACGGCCCGTTGGGTCCGAAGCCCGAGATCGAAACATAGATCAGGCGCGGCTCGCGTTCAGCGACGGTTGCGTAGCCGAAGCCAAGCCGCTCGATCACACCGGGACGAAAGCCTTGCAGGAATACATCGGCGCCGGCAATCAGCCGCCACAATACCGCGCGCCCATCGTCGGATTTCAGGTCGAGTGCGATGCTGCGCTTGCCAAGATTGACCGGAATCGAATACGCGGTCTGGTCGCCGTACTTTACGCCCAGGCCGCGGCTCCAGTCGCCGCCCTCGGGCGGTTCTACCTTGATCACGTCGGCGCCGTACTGCGCCAGCAGCATGGCACAATAGGGACCCGCGACGCCCTGGCTGAGGTCGATGACCTTGAGCCCGGCATAGGGTTGCTCGTAGCTCATTCGGTTACGTCCGTTACTGCTGGAATAGAGAGCACCCGCAGGACCGGTGTGTCACCGGTGGGATCGACCTCCACTAGCGCGCCCTCGGGCACTGCCGCGGTGATGTCCTGTCCGAAGCCGGAGATCATTGTAAAATCCGCCAGTGCCGCGCCCTGGACCATGATCGGATTGACGCGGTTCAGCACCAGCGCCGCCGGCGCCATCGCACGTGCGGCCATTTCGTGCAGCATCCAGGCGGTCGCCACGCCGCCTTTCGCCGCATCCAGCACCAGCACGCGGCCGACATAACTGCGTCCTGCCAGCTTGTGGTCGGGGCGAGAGAACACGCCGCGTGCGCGATCGAGGTCGTAGCGGGCGGAGAATCCGTCCTTTGCAACCAGCGCGTTGCCCCGCACGCGAGCGCCCATCCCGGATTTTGCTTGATAGTGGGTCATGATCCGATCCGCCTGCCGCACGCGGCGTCGATGCACTGCTCCATCGACAGCAACATCGGCCGATAGCCGTAGCCGCCGAGGATGTTGACCAGCTTGGCCGAGTTGGTTGCAAGGTGGCTCCAGCCGTTCGCCTCCGCCATCTCGCGTGCGTAGCTTTGGTAGAAGCACATGCCGGCCAGCACCAGTCCACCGGCGGACTCGATGCGCGCGGTCAGTCCGAGACGGTCGGCATCCGGCTTCACCTGCGGGCTGGTGACGATCAGCAACGGCACCGTCGCGCGGCGTCCGTCGAGCAGCGCGGCGACCGCTCGCATCTCGATCAGGCTGAGCTGCGGGGCGGCGAACACCACCACGTCAACCGCGTCGATTTCGCCTGTTTGGCTTTGCTGGAACGCTTGCAGGTCGGCCGGTCCGATCGTTGTGCGGACCGACATCGTTGCAGGAGCAACATATTCCCGGCGAACTGCTTCGGGCGTGATCCCGATCATGTGGAACAGCGCGACCCAGCCGTAGCTCGCCAGCGCTGCACCGAAATGTTTGAGCTCGTCGGAACTGGGGACACGATCGATGCCGAGCAGCGCCGGTACCTGCCAATAGTCGCCGGCAAGCCGGCCGACGAGCGCGCCGAGCGCGCCCCATTCGTGCAGCGCACGCGGGGTCTGTGCAACTTCGATGAGCAGCGTGGCGTGCCGGTGCTCGTCGAGATGATAACCGTAACGCGGCGTACGGCCGGTCAGGCCAGCGGCGAGCGCGGACGGCCCGCCCTCGAAATTCGATCGCGCGCCGAGCACGCTGTTGGAATAGATTACCACACCGGTGTCACCGAAGGCCATGTGCTCGCCCCGCACCGCCGGCATGATGGTCTGGTAGTTGATGCAGGTGTCGGTCATCAGAACGCCGAGCGACTCGAATGCGGCGATAGCTCGCCGTTCCAGGTCCAGCATCCAGGGCTGCTGCTTGAGCCGGGCGGCGGCGGCGAAATCTGTGCCGCGCGGGTCGGTGATGGTGGGAATGCGGACCCGTCGCTGCGCTTCGGGCAAGGCGGCGAGACGTTCCAGCCACTCGACGCCGGCGGGTCCGAGCGATTCGGTGTCCGCCATGATGTGGGCCTGCGACACGGGCACGAGATCGGTGGCGCCGAGATAGGTGCCGACCCGCATCTGGTGCTCGATGGCCCACTGCCGCGCCTTGCCGCCGGTACCGGCGAGCCAGGCGCGTTCCTCCTGATCGAGGCGCATGCCTGGAATGATGGCGACGGAGAGGCGGAGGTGTCAAAGCGCACCTTCGCAGGATAGGTATTGTCTGTGCGGGAGAGGCCGCGACGCGTGAGGGTGCCGCGACGCACGAAGACCCTCACCCGGTTCGCTTCGCGAACCGACCTCTCCCGCAAGGCGGGAGAGGTGGACGCTTTGCCCCCGTCATAATTCATTCACACGTGAGCCAGTTTGCCATAGCTGAGGACCCTGTGTAATCGAACCCTGAGGACCCGGTACTGAACCAATTCAGGGGTTGCCATGACGCGACACGAGATCCTGTCCACCGCCCTAGGAGCAGTCGCCTTGGCTGCTTCCACCTGGCAGCCACATCCCGCCGCGGCGGCCAC
>Ga0335074_10007504_pt1 | contig 15130 bp, 13 predicted proteins | sample Lox_Sample_23_FD_206715 | JGI IMG/M metagenome (GOLD analysis project Ga0335074, IMG submission 206715) | Soil microbial communities from Loxahatchee National Wildlife Refuge, Florida, United States - Lox_Sample_2.3 | ecosystem: Environmental > Terrestrial > Soil > Wetlands | place: USA...
GGTGCTGCCGGCCGCGGTGTGCGCCACCGTGCTGATGGATTTTGACGCGTTGGTCGCCGAAAAAAGCGGCCTCGGCACCGCCGCCGTCATCGTCATGGACAAATCGACCGATATCGTGCGCGCGATCGCCCGCCTCTCGGCCTTCTACAAGCACGAGAGCTGCGGCCAGTGCACGCCGTGCCGCGAGGGCGCCGGCTGGGTGTGGCGGGTCATGGAACGGATGGTGCAGGGCAATGCCTCGGTCGCCGAGATTGACATGCTGGACGATGTGACGCGTGAAATCGAAGGCCACACGATCTGCGCGCTGGCCGATGGAGCGATGTGGCCGGTGCAGGGATTGATCCGCCATTTCCGTCCCGAACTGGAACGGCGCATCGGCGAATACCGCGCCGCCGCGCCGCGCCAGGCGGCGGAGTAACGCGATGCCGAAGGTGACGATTGACGGGACGGAGCTGGAGGTCGCGCCGGGCACGACGATACTGCAGGCGTGTCAGCAGGCTGGCGTCGAGATCCCGCATTTCTGCTACCACGAGCGGCTCAACATCGCCGGCAACTGCCGCATGTGCCTTGTCGAGGTCGAGCGCTCGCCAAAGCCGGTCGCCTCCTGCGCGATGCCGGTCGCCGATGGCAACGTGATCCTGACGCAATCGGAAAAGGCCAAAAAGGCGCGGCACGGCGTCATGGAGATGCTGCTGCTGAACCACCCGCTCGATTGCCCGATCTGCGACCAGGGCGGCGAATGCGACCTGCAGGACCAGGCGATGGCCTACGGCTTTGACCGCGGCCGCTTCGACGAGGGCAAGCGGGCAGTGCGTGACAAGGAGTTCGGGCCGCTCGTCAAGACCAGCATGAACCGCTGCATCCATTGCACCCGCTGCATCCGCTTCCTGACCGAGATCGCCGGCGTCGAGGAGCTGGGCGCGACCGGCCGCGGCGAGGCAATGGAGATCACGACCTATGTCGAGCGCGCGCTCGACTCGGAATTGTCGGCCAACATCATCGATCTGTGCCCGGTCGGCGCGTTGACGTCGAAGCCTTACGCATTCGTTGCGCGGCCGTGGGAGCTGCGCAAGACCGAGTCCGTCGACGCGCTCGACGCGGTCGGCAGCAACATTCGCATCGATGCGCGCGGCGCCCAGGTCCTGCGCGTCCTGCCGCGGCTCAACGAGGATGTGAACGAGGAGTGGCTCAACGACAAGAGCCGTTTCGCGGCCGACGGGCTTGTGCATCGCCGCCTCGACCGGCCCTATATCCGGCGCGCCGGCCGCCTTGTCGAAGCCGAGTGGCGCGAGGCGCTCGATCTGGTCGCGGAGAAGCTGCGGGCGACGCCGGGAGAGCGCGTCGCGGCGATCGCCGGCGACCTCGCCGACACCGAGGCGATGTTCGCGCTGAAGGAACTGCTCGGCGGCCTCGGCGCCGCGAGCCTCGACTGCCGGCAGGATGGCGCGCGGCTCGACCCCGGCTGCCGCGCCGGCTATCTGTTCAATACGACGATCGCCGGCATCGAGCGGGCCGATGCGTGCCTGCTGGTCGGCAGCGATCCGCGCCGGGAGGCGGCGCTCGTCAATGCCCGGCTGCGCAAGCGCTATCTGCAGGGCAATTTCCGCATCGCGGCGATCGGCCCGGCGCTCGACCTGACCTATCCGGTCGAGAGGCTCGGCGCCGGCGGCGAAGTGCTCAACGCCGTGGCGGCCGGCGACCACGACTGGGCCGGGGTGTTGCGGGACGCCGAGGCGCCGATGCTGATTGTCGGCCAGGGCGCCTTGGCGCGGCCGGACGGCGCCCGCGTGCTCGGCGCGACGCGGCGGATCGCCGAGGCTGCCGGCCTCGTGCGGCCCGATTGGAACGGCTTCAACGTGCTGCATATGGCGGCCGCACGCGTCGGCGGCCTCGATCTCGGGTTTGTGCCCGGCGCCGGCGGCAAGGACACGGCCGGCATCCTCGCCGGCTGCCGTTCGGGCGCGGTCGAGGTGCTGTATCTGCTCGCCGCCGACGAACTCGACCTGGCGAATACCGGGTCCGCTTTCGTCATCTACCAGGGCCATCACGGCGACCGCGGCGCGGCGCGTGCCGATGTCGTGCTGCCGGGCTGCGCCTATACCGAAAAGGACGCGACCTGGGTCAATACCGAAGGGCGGGCGCAACTCGGCCGGCGCGCCACCTTTCCGCCGGGCGAGGCGCGCGAGGACTGGACGATCGTGCGCGCCTTGTCGGGCGCGCTGCGCCGCCCGCTGCCGTTCGATTCGCTGTTCGACCTGCGGGCGCGGATGCGTGCCGCCCATCCGAGCCTGGCCCGCATCGACGAAATCGCGGCGGCCGATTGGGGCACGTTCGGCGAAGAGGGGCCGGCCGACCCCGCGCCGTTCGCTTACCCGATCGCCGATTTCTACCGCACCGACCCGATCAGCCGCGCCAGCCCGACGATGCGCCAGTGCAGCGAACTGTTCGGCGGCCGTCCCGATGCCGAGCCGCGGACCGGCACGCATGGCTGAGGGTTGTCGCGATTGCCGACGTCCGGAGACCCGCCGGTGAGCGGCGGCGATTTCCTCAGCGGCTATATTCTGCCGACCGGCATCATCGTCGGCGAAGTCCTGGCGGTCATCGTGCCGCTGCTGTTGGCGATCGCATATTTCACCTATGCCGAGCGCAAGGTGCTGGCCTATTCGCAGCTGCGCAAGGGCCCCAACGTCGTCGGCCCGGCCGGGTTGCTGCAGCCGATGGCCGACGGTCTGAAGCTGCTGATGAAAGAGACCGTGGTGCCGAGCGGCGCCAATCGGGTCGTGTTTGTCGCGGCGCCGATACTGACATTCACGCTGGCGCTCGTCGCGTGGGCGGTGATCCCGTTCGGCTGGCATGTCGTCATCGCCAATATCAATGTCGGCATCCTCTATCTGTTCGCGATCAGCTCGCTTGGGGTGTACGGCATCATCATGGCCGGCTGGGCCTCGAACTCGCGCTACGCCTTTCTCGGCGCCCTGCGCTCGGCGGCGCAGATGGTGTCGTACGAGGTGTCGATCGGCTTTGTGCTGGTTACCGTGCTGTTGTGCACCGGTTCGCTCAACCTGAGCGACATCGTCCTGGCGCAGCGGACGATTTGGTTCTTCATCCCGCTGTTCCCGATGTTTGTCGTCTTCTTCATTTCCGGGCTGGCGGAGACCAACCGCGCCCCGTTTGACCTGCCGGAGGGAGAATCGGAAATTGTCGCCGGCTACTTCGTCGAGTATTCGGCAATGACGTTTGCGCTGTTCTATCTCGGCGAGTACGGCAACATGATCCTGGTCAGCGGCATGACCACGATCCTGTTTTTGGGCGGCTGGCTCGCGCCGTTCGGCATCACTCCATTTGATTGGGCGGCGGCGCCGTTCTGGTTTCTGCTGAAAACCGCCTTCGTCATGTTCTGCATTTTGTGGGTACGCGCGACGTTTCCGCGCTTTCGCTACGACCAGTTGATGCGGCTCGGCTGGAAGGTGTTCCTGCCGCTGTCGCTGTTCTGGTTGGTGCTGACCGCCGGCGTCCTGGTCGCGACCGGCTGGGTCCCGTCGCATTGACAGCGGGGGGCATGCGGCTATGGTGCGGCTGAGGACCTCGCGATGACATCCCTCTGGCGCCGCGCGCGCAACCTTTTGTTGTGGGAACTGGTGTCGGGCATGGCGCTGACCCTGCGCTACATGTTCCGCCGACCGGTCACCGTCAATTACCCCTACGAAAAAGGCCCCTTAAGCCCGCGGTTTCGCGGCGAGCACGTGCTGCGGCGCTACCCGAACGGCGAAGAACGCTGCATCGCCTGCAAATTGTGCGAGGCGATCTGTCCGGCGCTGGCGATCACGATCGAGGCCGAGCCGCGGGCCGATGGCAGCCGGCGCACGACGCGCTACGACATCGACATGACCAAATGCATTTATTGCGGCTATTGCCAGGAGGCCTGCCCGGTCGATGCGATCGTCGAGGGGCCGAATTTCGAATTCGCCACCGAGACGCGCGAAGAACTTTTCTACGACAAGGACAAGCTCTTGGCCAACGGCGACCGCTGGGAAGGCGAGATCGCGACGGCCCTCGCGCTCGAGGCGCCTTACCGATGAGCCGCAACGGGACCGCCGCTGTCCCCGCTTGCGCCGGGACAGCGATGCCGGGCGGCCGTCGGGGATCGCGGCGATGACCGATACGGTTCCGGTCCTGTTGCAGACGATCATGTTCTACATCTTCGCCGTGATCGCGGTGGCGTCCGGCGTCATGGTGATCTCCTCGCGCAATCCCGTGCATTCCGTGCTGTTCCTGATCCTCGCCTTCTTCAATTCGGCCGGGTTGTTCATCCTGCTCGGCGCCGAGTTTCTGGCGATGATCCTGGTCATCGTCTATGTCGGCGCGGTCGCGGTGCTGTTCCTGTTCGTCGTCATGATGCTCGACATCGATTTCGTGCGGCTGCGCAGCGGCTTCATGCGCTACCTGCCGATCGGCGCGCTGATCGGCGGCATCCTGTGCGCCGAGCTGATCGTGATCTTCGGCAGCTGGGCGATCGCGCCGGGCATCGCTGGGCTGAAGGCGGCACCGATGACGCCGGCTGTCGCCCACGGCGTCGGCGCCGTGACCAATACCCGCGCGCTTGGCGACCTGATCTATACCCGCTACGTGCTCGCCTTCCAGATCGCGGGTCTGATCCTGCTGGTGGCGATGATCGGCGCCATCGTGCTGACGCTGCGGCGGCGGCCTGATGTGCGGCGCCAGCGCATCCCCGAGCAACTGGCGCGCAGCCGGGTGCAGTCGGTTGCTGTCGTCAAGGTGCCGGTCGGCGGCGGTGTGGCTGAACCGGCCGAGCCGGCCGGGGCGGGGGAGTAGGGATGGCGGTCAGTCTGGCGCACTATCTGACGGTCTCGGCGGTGCTCTTGACGTTGGGCATCTTCGGCATCTTTCTGAACCGCAAGAACGTCATCATCATCCTGATGTCGATCGAGCTGATGCTGCTCGCGGTCAACATCAACCTCGTCGCCTTTTCGGTCAGTCTCAATGATCTGGCGGGCCAGGTCTTCGCGATGTTCGTGCTGACCGTGGCGGCGGCGGAGGCGGCGATCGGCCTCGCGATCCTCGTCATCTACTTCCGCAACCGCGGCTCGATCCAGGTCGAGGATATTCACATGATGCGGGGCTGAGCCGAATGGCCCTCGCCATCGTCTTCTTGCCGTTACTTGCCGCAGCGATTGCCGGGTTTTTCGGCCGCACGATCGGCGACCGCGGCGCGCAGATCGTGACGTGCGGCGCGCTGCTCGTCTCGATGGCCCTCGGCATCGCGCTGTTTTTTCTCGTGATCCTGCCGCATGCCGAGGCGCAGAGCGTGCCGATCGCGAGCTGGATCGTATCGGGCGGCGTCGATGTCGAATGGGCTTTGCGGCTCGATACGCTGTCCGGCGTCATGATCCTCGTCGTGACGATCGTTTCGGCGATGGTCCACGTCTATTCGATCGGCTACATGGCCGGCGATCCGGGCATTCCCCGGTTCATGAGCTACTTGAGCCTGTTCACGTTTTTTATGCTGATGCTGGTGACGGCCAACAACTTCGTACAGCTGTTCTTCGGCTGGGAGGGGGTCGGGCTGTGCTCGTATCTGCTGATCGGCTTCTGGTACGACCGCCCGACGGCGGACGCCGCGGCGATCAAGGCGTTTGTCGTCAACCGGATCGGCGATTTCGGCTTCGCGCTCGGCATTTTCGCGGTGTTCGTCATCTTCGGCTCGCTCGATTTCACGACCGTGTTCGCCAAGGCGCCGACCGCGACGCATACCGTCATCGATTTCCTCGGCTGGCAGGTCGGCGCATTGCCTTTGGCGTGCATCCTCTTGTTCGTCGGCGCGATGGGGAAATCGGCGCAGATCGGGCTGCATACCTGGCTGCCCGACGCGATGGAAGGGCCGACGCCGGTATCGGCCCTGATCCACGCGGCGACGATGGTGACGGCCGGCGTCTTCATGGTGGCGCGGCTGTCGCCGCTGTTCGAATACGCGCCGTTGGCGCTTGCCGTCGTCGGCGTTGTCGGCGGCACGACGGCGATGTTCGCCGCCTCGATCGGCATGGCGCAGAACGACATCAAGCGGGTCATCGCCTATTCGACCTGCTCGCAGCTCGGCTACATGTTCTTCGCCGCCGGCGTGTCGGCCTACATGGCGGCGATGTTCCACCTGTTCACGCACGCCTTCTTCAAGGCGCTGCTGTTTCTCGGCGCCGGCTCGGTCATCCATGCGATGGGTGGCGAGCAGGACATGCGGCGCATGGGCGGGCTGTGGCGCAAGATCCCGATCACCTACGTCGTCATGTGGATCGGCGCCCTGTCGCTGTCCGGCATCCCGTTCTTTTCCGGCTATTATTCGAAAGATACGATCCTTGCCGCCGCCTGGGCGTCGGGCACTGCGGTCGGCCGCTATTCCTTCTCGCTCGGCACGCTGGCGGCATTCATGACCGCATTCTATTCATTCCGCCTCATCTTCATGACGTTCCACGGCGAGACGCGCGCCGACCACGAGACGATGCACCACGCCCACGAAAGCCCGTGGGTCATGCTGATCCCGCTGTTCGTGCTCGCCGGCGGCGCCGCGTTCGCCGGCTATTTCACCGAGGCCTATTTCGTCGGCGATCTGCGGCAATGGTTCTGGCACCACTCGATCCTGGTATTGCCGCAGTACAACTCGCTGGCGGCGGCCGGGCATCTTTCCGGCATCATCATCTATGTGCCGCTGATGGCCGGGCTGTTGGGCATCGCGACCGCGTATCTCTTCTATATTGCCGACCCCGCGATCCCGCCGCGGCTGGCGGCACAGTATCGCGCGGTCTACCTATTCCTGCTCAACAAATGGTACTTCGACGAACTTTACGATCGGCTGTTCGTGCACACCGCCTTCACGCTCGGCGACGGGCTGTGGAAAACCGGCGACGAGCGGATCATCAACGGGCTCGGTCCCGACGGGATCGCGGCCGCGACGACCGAACTGGCGCGCGAGGCGAGCCGCGCCCAGACCGGCTATGTCTATCACTACGCGTTTGCGATGCTGATCGGCGTCGTCGGCCTCGTTACCTGGTATCTCTTCCCGCGGTGACGACGATGCCCCGTGCCCGCTCGCAAGAACGAGCGCCGTGGTCGGGCTCGACCCGGTCATCTGCGGTCACCTCGGCGGCGCGCCGCAGTGACGCTTGGCGCGAGGCCGAGCATGACGAGCAATGGAGGGGTGCGGCGTCGTGAACCACTGGCCGCTGCTGACGCTCGTCACGTTTCTGCCGCTGGTCGGCGTCGTCTTCATCATGCTGGCGCGCGGCGACGAGGAGGTTGTCGCGCGCAATGCCCGCAACATCGCGCTGTCGACCTCGCTCGTCGTGTTCGCGCTGTCCTGCGTGCTGTGGGCCGAATTCGATCCCACCACCGCGGCCTTCCAGTTTGTCGAGAACGTGCCGTGGATCACGATCGGCGGCTTTACGATCCACTACCACATGGGGATCGACGGCATCTCGCTGTTTTTCGTGCTGCTGTCGACGCTGCTGACCGTGCTCTGCGTCATCCACAGCTGGACCAACGTGCATGCCCAAGTGCGCGAATACATGATCGCCTTCCTCGTCCTCGAGACGATGATGGTCGGCATTTTCTGCGCGCTCGATTTCATCCTGTTTTATGTGTTCTTTGAAGGCGTGCTGGTCCCGATGTTCCTGATCATCGGCGTATGGGGCGGGCCGCGGCGGATCTATTCGGCGTTCAAGTTCTTTCTCTACACGCTGCTCGGCTCGGTGCTGTCGCTGCTGGCGATCATCGCGGTCTATTTCCAGACCGGCAGCACCGACATCACCGTAGCGCTGTCGCACACGTTCCCGGCCGCCATGCAGACCTGGCTGTGGCTGGCGTTCTTCGCCTCGTTCGCGGTCAAGGTGCCGATGTGGCCGGTGCATACCTGGCTGCCCGACGCGCATGTCGAGGCGCCGACGGCCGGTTCGGTCATTCTCGCCGGCGTGCTGCTGAAGCTCGGCGGCTATGGCTTCATCCGCTTCTCGCTGCCCATGTTCCCGCTCGCCTCGGCGTATTTCACGCCGATGATGTTCGCGCTTTCGGCGATTGCGGTCATCTACACGTCGTTCGTCGCGCTCGTGCAGACGGACATGAAGAAACTGATCGCCTATTCGTCGATCGCGCATATGGGGTTTGTCACGGCCGGGCTGTTCGCGGTGACGAGCGAGGCGATGCAGGGCGCGATCATCCAGATGCTGAGCCACGGCCTCGTCTCGGCCGCGCTGTTCCTCATCGTCGGCGTCGTCTATGACCGGCTGCACACCCGCGACATCGACCGCTACAGCGGGCTGGCCGACAACATGCCGGCCTACGGCTTTGTCTTCATGTGCATGATGCTGGCCTCGGTCGGCCTGCCCGGCACGAGCGGCTTTGTCGGCGAGTTCCTGATCCTGCTCGGCACGTTTCGCGTCAGCACGACCGAATGTTTTCTGATTGCGACCGGCATGTTCCTCGGCGCGATGTACATGCTCTACCTCTACCGCCGGGTCATATTCGGCACGATCACGCGGGCCGACGTCCGGCGCATGCTCGATCTGAACGCGCGCGAGAAGCTGGTATTTGCACCGCTGCTGGCGATCGTGCTGTGGATGGGGATCTATCCGAATTCGTTTCTCGGCCCGATCCGCGCCTCCGTCGATCACGTCGTCGCGCACGTCCATCAGGCGCAGCAGGCGGCACTGCTGCAGAAGTCGCGCCTGGCGCGAAATGCCGCCATTCCGGCGCCGGCCGGGCTGCATGCTTCGGCATTCTCCGCGTTTGAATTTTTGGCTCCGGCCTTCGGGGCGACGCAGAAGGGCGGCTGATGCCCCACGTTTTTCCCGACCTGATGCCGGCATTGCCGGAGATCGTGTTGGCATGCGCGGCGATGCTGCTGCTGCTGCTGGGCGCCTTTCGCGGCGAGCATTCGACCCGCCTCGTGTCGTGGCTGTCCGTTGCCGTGCTGATCGCGGTCCTGGTGCTGTCGGCCGAGTTTCAGGGCGGGCGGCAGGTGACGTTCTACGGCATGTTCGTCGCCGACCGGTTTGCCGTGTTCGTCAACGTGCTGGTGCTGATCGGCTCGGCCGTCAGCATCGTCATCGCGCTGCGCTACAACGAGGAACACGGCATCGCCCGCTTCGAGTTTCCGGTGCTCGTGCTGCTGGCGACGACCGGCATGATGCTGATGGTCTCGGCCGACGACCTGATCACGCTTTACCTCGGCCTCGAATTGCAGAGCCTGGCGCTTTATGTCGTCGCCAGCTTCGATCGCGATTCGGCGCGCTCGACCGAGGCCGGCCTCAAATACTTCGTGCTCGGCGCGCTGGCCTCGGGCCTGCTGCTCTACGGCATCTCGCTGATTTACGGGTTTGCCGGGACGACCGGGTTTGTCGGTCTGGCGCACCTGTTCGGCGCCGCGGGCGGCCCGGCGCCGTCTGACGGCCTCATCATCGGCATCGTGTTCGTCGCCGTCGGGCTCGCGTTCAAGGTGTCGGCGGTGCCGTTTCACATGTGGACGCCCGATGTTTACGAAGGGGCGCCGACGCCGGTCACCGCCTTTTTTTCGGTCGCGCCGAAGATCGCGGCCGTCGCCTTGTTCGTGCGGTTCCTGGTCGGCCCGTTTGCCGGCCTCTTGGTCGAGTGGCGGCAGATTATCGTGTTTCTGTCTGGCGCCTCGATGGTTTTGGGCGCGGTCGCCGCGATCGCCCAGCGGAATATCAAGCGGCTGATGGCCTACAGTTCGATCGGGCATGTCGGCTATGCGCTGATCGGACTGGCGGCGGGCGGTGCCGAGGGCATCCGCGGCGTGCTCGTCTATCTCGCGATCTACCTGCTGATGAACCTCGGCACCTGGTCCGTCATTTTGTGCATGCGGCGCGAGGGCCAGATGCTCGAAGGCATCGACGACCTTTCGGGGCTCGGCCGCACTCGGCCCGGGCTTGCGTTGGCGCTCGGCATCTTCATGTTCGCATTGGCGGGCATCCCGCCGACCGCCGGGTTTTTCGCCAAGCTCTATATCTTTCTCGCCGCGATCGACGCCAATCTCGTCGGGCTGGCCGTGCTCGGCGTCGTGACCAGCGTCATCGGCGCGTATTACTATCTGCGGATCGTCAAGGTGATGTATTTCGACGAGCCGCTCGTCACGTTCGACCGGCCGCTGGCGCCGGAACTGGCGGCGGTGCTGTTTGTCGCAGCGGTCGTGACGATGTTCTTCATCGTCCACCCCGACCCGATCGTCGGCCCGGCGCAGGCGGCGGCTGCATCGCTGTTCGCGCAATGAGCGCACCCCCGGTATCGTTGCCCGACGGCTATCGCCTCGTCGCATTCGCCACGGTGGGCAGCACCAACGACGAGGCCAAGGCGCTCGCCCGCGCCGGTGCGGCCGCCGGCACGCTGGTCTGGGCAAAGGAGCAGTCCGCCGGGCGCGGCCGCCGCGGTCGGGTCTGGCAATCGCCGCCCGGCAATCTTTACCTGTCGCTGGTTGCCCGCCCCGCCGGTCCGCCGGACCGCGCCCTGCAACTGGGATTCGTCGCCGCGTTGGGGCTCGGCGCGGCGCTCCGCGATCTCGCCGGGCCGGCGCTGCCACTGTGTTACAAATGGCCGAATGACCTGCTCGTTCGCGGCCGCAAACTCGCCGGCATCCTGCTAGAAAGCGAGACGGCCGGCGGCGGCGCGGTCGCGTACGTCGTGATCGGCATCGGCGTCAACCTAGCCGCCAGCCCGGGCGATGTCGAATACCCGGCGACCTCGCTGGCGGCTGAAGGAGCCGGCGAGATCGCGCCGGCGACGCTGCTGGAGGGTTTCGTCAGGCATTTCGATTGCTGGGCGGCGCGCTGGTGCGCCCAAGGATTTGCCCCGGTGCGTGCTGCCTGGCTGCGGCGCGCCGCTGGCCTCGGCGACGAGATCCGGGTGCGGCTGCAAGGGGAGACCCTGTTCGGCCGTTTCGACGATCTCGACGAGGCCGGTGCATTGCTGCTCAAATGCACCGACGGCCGCCGCCGCATCGCCGCCGGCGACGTGTACCCGGCCGCGTGAGGAAGTCACATGCTGCTGGCGATCAATGCCAACAACACGAATACCGCGTTCGCCGCGTGGGCCGGCGATGAGCTGAAGGGCAGTTGGCGCATCGCGACCGACGGCAGACGTACAGCCGACGAATATGTCGTCTGGCTCGACCACCTGCTGTCGCTGGCGCGGCTGTCACGCGACGGCGTCGACGGCGTGGCCGTCGCCAGCGTCGTGCCCGAGACCAATTTCAACCTGTTGACCTTCAGCCGGCGCTATTGTCGCGCGGAACCGCTGTTCGTCGGCGAAAAGGGCGTTGAACTCGGCGCGAAGGCGCTTGTCGCGCGGCCGGAGGAGGTCGGCGCCGACCGCCTGTGCAATACGGTCGGCGCCCACGACCGGCACAAGGGCCCCCTCGTCGTCGTCGATTTCGGCACGACGACGAATTTCGACGTCGTCGATCGCGACGGCAACTATTGCGGCGGCGTCATCGCGCCGGGGATCAATCTATCGCTGGCCGCGTTGCACATGGCGGCGGCAAAGCTGCCCGCAGTGCGGCTCAGCCGCACCGAAAGCGTCATCGGCAAGGACACCGTCAGCTGCATGCAATCGGGCGTGTATTGGGGTTACGTCGGACTGATCGAAGGACTGGTGGCGCGCATCAAGGCCGAATTCGACCCGGCGCTGAAGGTGGTCGGCACGGGCGGCCTGGCGCCGCTCTTCGCCGGCGCGATCCCGGCGATCACGACGGTCGATCCCGACCTCACGCTGTGGGGGTTGCGCCTGATCCACCGCTTCAACAGCGGCAAATGACCGCGATCCTGCCGTCTTACGCCGACGGGCACGACCCCGACGCGCTTTATTTCCTCCCGCTCGGCGGCTCTGGCGAGATCGGGATGAACCTCAACCTCTACGGCTATCGCGGCCAGTGGTTGATCGTCGATTGCGGCGTCACATTCGGCGAAGAGGAGCATCAGCCGGGCGTCGATGTGATCATGGCCGACCCGGCGTTTATCGTCGGGCGCCGCGACCGCCTGTTGGGCATCGTCGCAACGCATGCGCATGAAGACCATATTGGCGCGATTCCTTATTTGTGGCCGCGACTGCAATGCCCAATCTGGGCGACGCCGTTCACGGCCTCGCTGCTGCGCGCCAAGCTTGTCGAGGCGCAGCTGGCGGGACAGGTCAGGATCACGACCGTACCGATGTCTGGCCGATTTACGATCGGCCCGTTCGATCTTGAACTCGTCACGCTGACGCATTCGATCCCGGAGCCGAACGCCGTCGTCATCCGCACCTCGGCCGGCACCGTGCTGCACACCGGCGATTGGAAGCTCGATCCCGAGCCGCTGATCGGTACGCCGACCGATGAGGCAAAGCTCAATCAGGTCGGCGACGAGGGGGTCCTGGCGATCGTCTGCGATTCGACGAATGCGCTGCGCGACGGCCATTCGCGTTCCGAGGGCGAATTGCGCCGGTCGTTGACCGAGTTGATCGGGCACTATGACGGGCGGGTCGCGGTCGCCTGCTTTGCCTCCAATGTCGCGCGACTGCAGACGATCGCGGAAGCGGCGCGCGCCCATGACCGCGATGTGGCGCTGGTCGGCCGTTCGCTGTGGCGGATCGAGAAGGCGGCACGGGAAAACGGCTACCTCGCCGGCGTACCGCGCTTTTTGACGGAGGACGAGGCCGGCTATGTGCCGCGCGACAGGATCCTGCTGATCTGCACCGGCAGCCAGGGCGAACCGCGCGCGGCGCTGGCGCGCATCGCCCGCGACGACCACCCCAACATTGCGCTCGAAGAGGGCGACGTCGTCATCTTTTCGTCGCGCATCATCCCGGGCAACGAAAAGGCGATCAACCGTCTGCACAACGCGCTGATCCGCCTCGGCATCGAAGTCGTAACCGATGAGGACCATTTCGTCCACGTGTCGGGCCATCCCTATCGCGACGAACTGGTGCGGATGTACCAGATGGTGCGGCCGCGCGTCGCGATCCCGGTGCATGGCGAGGCGCGCCACCTCGCCGGCCATGTCGAACTGGCGCTGCAATGCCAGGTGCCGGAGGCGCTCGTCATCGAGAACGGCGCCCTCGTGCGTCTCGACCGCGGCGGCGCGGCTGTTATCGACGAAATCGCAGTCGGCCGGCTCGGCAGTGACGGCAAGAGCCTGTTGCCGATCCACGGCACGGTGCTGCAGCAGCGCCGTCGCCTCGGAAACGAGGGCAGCGTCGTCGCGACGCTTGTCCTCGACCGTCGCGGCCGCTTCGCGGCGCCGCCGCAGGCCAGCCTTATCGGCCTCGCCGAGGCGACCGACGCACCGGCGGCCGAGATCTGCAGCGGGCTCGCCGAGGCGATCGAGGGATTGCCGGCGCCGCTGCGTCACGACGACAACGCCGTGCGCGACACGGCGCGCCGCGTCGTGCGGCGCGTCGTCGGCGCGCGTTTCGGCAAGCGACCGCTGATCGAAATCCAGCTCGTACGCTTATGAGCTGATCATTGCTCTGTCGTCCTGTCGCGGGAGCTGAGGATGGACCTGCAACTGCGCGGCAAGGCGGCACTTGTTACGGGCGGCGCCAGCGGCGTCGGGCGCGAGATTGCGTTGGCCTTGGCGGCGGAAGGCGCGGCGGTCGCGGTCAATTATCACCGCTCGGCCGAAGCGGCCGCGGCGCTCGTTGCCGAGATCGCGGCCGCAGGCGGGCAAGCCGTCGGCTGTGCCGCCGATATCGCCGATTTCGCTGCCGTGCAGACGATGATCGGACGGATCGTCGCCGATTTCGGCCGGCTCGACATCCTTGTCAACAATGCCGGCGTCGCGCTGCGCCGGCCGTTCATGCAGCAGACGCCGGACGACTGGCGCCGTCAGATCGACGTCTGTCTTTATGGCGCGATCCATTGCTGCCATGCGGCGGCGCCCATGCTCGAACGGTCGGGCGCCGGCCGCATCCTCTGCCTGATCGGCGATTCTTCGCGAGTCGGCGAAAGCGGGCTGGCGCTCGTCGCGGCGGCGCGCGCCGGCGTCGTCGGCCTCGCGAAATCGCTGGCGCGCGAATTCGGCCGTTTCGGCACGACGGTCAATGTCCTCTCGCTTGGCCTTGTCGAGACCGAGCATGACCGCGCCTGGGTCGAGGCCAACCGCGAGCGCCTCGAACGCCTCTACCCGCTGCACCGCCTCGGGCGGGCCGGCGATGTGGCGCCGATGGCCGTGCTCCTGGCATCGCCGCTCGCCGGCTGGATCACCGGCCAAGTGCTCTCGGTCAGCGGCGGCTACAGCATGGCCTGACCCGGTAATCGCCGCTACTCCAGCTTGACCTCGATCGCGTCGCCGGCGATGCGGACGGGGTAGGTTTTCAAATCATCGGTGCAGGGCGGCGCGGTGGCCTTGCCGGTCTTGACGTCGAAGCGGCCGGCGTGCAGCGGGCATTCGATCTCGTCGCGATCGAGAAACCCGTCTGACAGCCGGGCATACGCATGCGTGCAGACGTCGTCGGTCGCATAGAGTTCGCCGTCAAGCTCATAGAGCGCGATCTCGCGCCCGTTGAGCACAACGCCAAGCACATCACCCGGCGCGAGATCGCTGCGCTTGGCGGCCGTCACCCAGCCCGCATCGCTCATCGGCCTTACTCCGCCGCGACCGCGCGCGGCGCTTCGGCCGCGGTTGCGAAATAGCGCCGGCCGCTGGCGCGCTGGTTCTCGTAGATCGAACCCTGGTGCTCGGCCGGCGGCAACGGCAGCCGCACCGGCACGGGCGCGAGGCGTGGTGCAAGCGTCGGCGCGCCGGCGAGCAGGAGCTCGTCGAATTTTTCGATGCCCTCCTTGAAGCCGAGGAGCGGCCAGGCGTCGGCAGCGCGGTACTGGAACAGCAGGAAGCGGCGCTCGCGGCCCGAGAAATTGGTCGCCGAGCCGTGCACCGCGCGCACGTGATGGATCGTGATCGAGCCGGCGCGCCCAAGGCACGGCGCGGCCTTGCTCAGGTCCAGCCTTGACGCCCCGGGGTCGATCGCGCCGCAAAAGCAGCCGTCAGGCCCGTGGTGATCGTAGATCGGCCCTTGATGGCTGCCCGGGATTACCATCATCGGGCCGTTTTCCATCGTGAAATCGTCGAGCATGATGCCG
>Ga0335074_10007507_pt1 | contig 15127 bp, 14 predicted proteins | sample Lox_Sample_23_FD_206715 | JGI IMG/M metagenome (GOLD analysis project Ga0335074, IMG submission 206715) | Soil microbial communities from Loxahatchee National Wildlife Refuge, Florida, United States - Lox_Sample_2.3 | ecosystem: Environmental > Terrestrial > Soil > Wetlands | place: USA...
AGCCGCCGGCGGCGACCCACGAGCAGCAGCAGCCCGCGACGGCTGTGGTGATCGTGCTTGTGCACTTTCAGGTGCTCGGTCAGATCAGCGATCCGCCGTGTCAGCAGCGCGACTTGGACCTCCGGCGATCCGGTGTCACCCTCACTAGTCGCGTGCCCGGCGATGATCTCGTTCTTCACCGTGGTGTTGAGCGGCACGTTGCTCCCTTAGAGTCAGTTATCCGTCATTCCGTATCCGCCCAAGCTAACGCTCCGGAGAGCCTTGGCCTGGACTTAGAGCAGGCACGACACCGCAGCAGGGCGATGCCTACCGGTGGTCAGCCGCTATGAGGGCACAGCTAACCGGGCCGGATGCTCCGGCCGATCATCCACGGTACCACGCCGCTATCGTCCTGCAGAACTCGCAGGTCAAGTGGACGCGGAACTTCCGTTACCTAAAGGTTACCCAGCGGGCAATCCGGCATGCCGAGCGGCGCGCGTTAGCTGGTGCGCTGATGCCGCAACAGGTAGCGCACCCGCAGGCTACAGCCGCAGCCAGCCGGCCTGCTAGCCCGCGGTCAGTAGCTGCCTGGCGTCATCGACGTCCAGGTGCATCTGCGCGACGAGTTCCTCAGCCGAGCCGAACTTCAGCGTCGCCCGCAGCCGCGCGACGAAGTCCACCGCCACGTGCGTCCCGTACAGATCAAGGTCGTCACGGTCCAGCGCGTACGCCTCGACGGTCCGCTGCCGCCCGTCGAAGGTCGGGTTAGTGCCCACCGAGATCGCGGCCGGCCATCGCTGCGTCGGGGCGCCAGCAGGGTCCAAGCTGGTCAGCCAGCCTGCGTACACCCCGTCGGCCGGGATCGCGGTGTGCGGCAGCGTTTCCAGGTTCGCGGTCGGGAAGCCAAGCGAGCGGCCGCGCTGCTGTCCGCGCACCACCACGCCCTCGACCCGGTGCGGCCGCCCGAGGTCGTGCGCCGCCCCGGCTACATCACCCGCCGCCAGCATCGCGCGGATGCCGGTAGAGGAGATCTTCACCCCGTTCTCGGCCAGCAGCGGCACGCCTTCGACGCTGAAGTCGTACTTCTCGCCCAGCTCGGCCAGCAGCGCGACGTCCCCGGCCGCCTTGTGCCCGAACCGGAAGTCATCTCCCACCACCACCCGGGCCGCGTGCAACCGCTCGACCAGCACCGTCCGCACGAACTCGTCCGGACTGAGCCGGGAGAACTCCAGCGTGAACGGCAGCACGCAGACGGCATCGACACCCAGCCCGGAAAGCAGCTCCGACCGGCGGCTGGCCGTGCACAGCAGTGGCGGATGCGAGCCGGGCCTGATCACCTCGTCCGGATGCGGGTCGAAGGTCACCACCACCACCGGCAGCCCCAGCTCAGATGCGGCAGTCGTGGCGTGGCTAACGATCCGCTGATGACCGCGGTGTACCCCGTCGAACTCGCCGATGGTGACGACGGACCTGCCCCACTGGGCTGGTACGTCGTCCAGGCCATGCCACCGCTGCATCTACTCGTCTCCTGAATCCTTGGCCATTGGCCCGCGCGGTGGTCTAAGCCTCGCATGCCAGGCCAGAATGCATCTCAGGGACCGGCCACCGCAGAATCGGCCCCCGCGGGCCCGGCCGCCGCCGGCGCGGTCTTCACAGGTCCGGTCGTCACAGCTTCAGGCGCGAATACCGCCAGCGATCGCGCGCGGCCACCGTCATCTGTCAGCAGCGCGACCAGCGACCCGTCCGGCCCGAAGGCGGCTACCGGCGCAGGGCCGACCCCGGTCGGGCTCAGCTTGCCACCGTGGCTGAGCAACCGTGCCTCGTCCGCGCTCAGCTCCCGCCGCGGGAACGCCGCATCAGCAGCCTCGGCCAGGCCCGTCAGCTCGACTCCCGATGCCTCCCCCGCCTCAGCGGCCAGCTGATCCAGCGTGCGCGCCTGGCCGACCAGGTACGGTCCCACGCGGGTGCGCCGCAGCGCGGTCAGGTGCCCGCCGACGCCGAGGGCGGCGCCGAGGTCACGGGCCAGCGCCCGGATGTAGGTGCCGCTCGAGCACGTCACTGTCACGTCAGCATCCAGCAGGTCGCCGTCTCGGCGCGCAGCGGTGACGTCGAACCTGCTGACGGTCACGGCTCTGGGCTGCAGCGCCGGTGCCTGGCCAGCGCGCGCCAGCTGATACGACCGCCTGCCGCCGACTTTGATCGCGCTGACTCCCGGCGGGACCTGGCTGAGCTCGCCAGTCAGCGCACGGACGGCGCGCAGCAGCTCGTCCTCCCCGATTTTTACGGCGGGAACGCACTCGATCACCGCGCCGTCGGCATCGTCGGTATCAGTTGTCTGGCCGAGCCTGATCGTGCCCGTGTACTCCTTCTCGGTCAGCGCCAGGTAGCCCAGCAGCCGGGTCGCTTTCTCCACGCCGACCACCAGAACGCCAGTCGCCATCGGGTCCAGGGTTCCGGCATGACCGACGCGCTTGGTGCCAGCCAGCTTGCGGATGCGCGCGACAACGTCGTGCGAGGTCCAGCCGGCCGGCTTGTCGACGATGACGAGCCCGCCTGGAGCCGTCACTGGCGGTCCAGCAGTCGCAGCATGGCGGCAACGGCCTCGGCCGGGCTGCCTGCGAAGGAGAACCCGGCCGCCCGCGCGTGCCCACCGCCGCCCAGCGCGGTGCAGACCGCGCTCACATCGACTGCCGCCTTGGAGCGGACAGAGGCCTGCCAGGTTCCCTGGTCATCCTCTTTGAGTACGACGGCTACTTCCGCCTCGTCGGTCTTCCTGACCACATCGATCACCGACTCGGCCAGCTCGTACGGCAGCTTCGACGCCTTGCGATCGGCCCTGGTCACGGTCGTCCAGACCAGGCCGAGGCCGCCAGCTGCGCCGGGCTCGAGTATGGCCCGGCCGAGCGCAGCCGCCAGCATGCCAAGGTAACCGAAGGGCGCGCGGTCATACAGTTCGCGGGCGACGGTGCCGGGTTCGATGCCAGTTGCCAGCAAACGGGCTGCCAGCTGGTGCACCTGCGGCGTGGTGGCGGCGTACTTGAATGACCCGGTGTCGGTGACCAGCCCGGCGTACAAGCCGAGTGCGATGTCCTCGGTCAGCCCTATGCCCAGGCGGTCAATCAGCTCGGCAGCAAGCACCGCGGTCGCTGCTGCGGCGGGATCGACCAGGTTGACCGTGCCGAAACCGGTGTTGGACGCGTGGTGGTCAAGCACGATCAGCCCGCCGGCGGCTGCTGCCGGTCCCGCGAGCCGGCCGAGCCGGTCGATGCTTGCCGCGTCGAAGGAGATCACGACCTCGGGCCGGTCCGGGTAACCGGCCGGCGGGCGCAGCAATGACTGGCCCGGCAGGAACCGCAGGATGCCCGGCACAGCGAACGGGTCGTCACCGAACGACGCGACGACCGTCTGGTCGCCGGGCCGGCCAGCCAGCGCGACCGCGACGGCGAGCATCGAGCCGAGCGCGTCGGCATCCGGGCGGATGTGACAGGCCAGGCATACTTGCCTCGCGTCGTCGATCATCTTGACGGCGCTGGACCAGTCAGCCTCACTGCACGTCGTCATCGACCCCAGTGCCCTCGACCTCAGTGTCTTCGACCTCGGTGTCCTTGCCAGCCTCTTCCTCGCCGCTGCCGTTGCCGGCCACCCGGTACGGGTCAGGATCGCCGGCGTGCACCGCGCCATCGCGTGCTGCGGCGACCGCCGCGTCCGCTGCCCTGGCCCTCGCGACAAGGTCTTCGATGGACCTGGCCGTGTCTGGCACGGTGTCCTGGCTGAAGCTGATCGACGGCGTGTGCTTCAGCCCGGTCTGCCTGCCGACCTCGGACCTGATCAAGCCGGTCGCGCTGGCCAGTGCCGCCGCGGTCCCCGCTACCTCTTCGTCGGAGCCGTACACGGTGTAGAACACCGTCGCCTCCCGCAGGTCACCGGTGACCCTGGCCTCCGTCACGGTCACGAAGCCGAGCCGCGGGTCCTTGATCCGCCGCTCGAGCATCTCAGCGACGATCTCGGCGATCCGGTCGCCCAGCTTGCGCGCCCTGGCCTGGTTCATCGGCTCACTCCCCTTCATCGGTTAGCAGCCGCTGCCTGGCTGCCAGCAGCTCGATCTCGGGCCGTCCGGCAACGAAACGCTCGCATGCGTCCAGCATTTCCCTGACATTCGCCGCGCTAGAACTAACCACGGCGATGCCGATCTCCGTCCGCCGGTGCAGGTCGAGGTGACCCGTCTCGCCGACAGCAACGCCGGGGAACCGGCGGTGCACCTCGGCGATCAGGGGCCTGACCACTGAACGCTTCTGCTTCAGCGACCTGACATCGCCTAGCAGCACGTCCAGGGTCAGCGCCCCGACATACACGGCTGCCCGCTCAGCGGGCGTTCCCGCCCTAGCTCCGCGGCTTCTCCCGCATCTCGAACGTCTCGATCACGTCGCCGATCTTGACGTCGTTGTAGCCGATGCCGATACCGCACTCGAAGCCTTCCCTGACCTCGGTGACGTCGTCCTTGAACCGGCGCAGTGAATCCACGTTGAGGTTCTCCGACACGACCACGCCATCCCGGACCAGCCTGGCCTTGCTGTTGCGGGTGATCGTGCCCGACCGCACGATGCAGCCGGCCACGTTGCCGATGCGCGGCACCCGGAAGACCTCGCGAACCTCGGCGGTGCCCAGCTGAGCCTCTTCGAAGATCGGCTTGAGCATGCCCTTGAGTGCGGCTTCGACTTCCTCGATCGCCTGGTAGATGACCGAGTAGTAGCGGATGTCCACGCCCTCGCGCTGGGCCAGCTCACCGGCCCGCCCTGCCGGCCGGACATTGAAACCGATGATCACGGCATCGGACGCGATAGCCAGGTTCACGTCATCCTGGGTAATCGCGCCGACACCGCGGCCGATGACGCGCAGCTCGACTTCCTCGCCGACATCGAGCTGCAGCAGCGCGTCTTCCAGGGCTTCCACCGAGCCGGACACGTCGCCCTTGATGATGAGCAGCAGCTCTTCCCGCTCGCCGGACTTGAGCGCGGACTCCAGGTCCTCCAGCGTGACCCGCGGCCGCCGCTGAGCGAACATCGCCGTCCGCTCCCTGGCTTCGCGCCGCTCAGCGATCTGCCGGGCGACCCGGTCGTCGTCGACTACCAGGAAGCTGTCTCCGGCGTCAGGCACCGCAGTCAGGCCGAGCACCATTACGGGGCGAGATGGCGGTGCGTCCTGCACAGGGTCGCCGTTCTCGTCCAGCATGGCCCTGACGCGGCCGAACGCCTCGCCGCAGACGATCGAGTCGCCGACCTTGAGCGTGCCGCGCTGCACCAGCACCGTCGCGACCGGTCCGCGTCCCTTGTCGAGGTGGGCCTCGATAGCCACGCCCTGAGCCTGTTGCGTCGGGTTCGCGCGCAGGTCAAGCTCGGCGTCGGCGGTCAGAATGACGGCCTCGAGCAGCTGATCGATGCCGGTGCCGTTCCTGGCTGACACATCGACGAACAGCGACTGCCCGCCGAACTCCTCAGCCACCAGGCCGTACTCGGTCAGCTGGGCCCTGACGCGCTGCGGGTCGGCGCCCTCCTTGTCGATCTTGTTCACCGCGACGACGATCGGCACGCCAGCCGCCTGAGCGTGATTCAGCGCCTCAGTAGTCTGCGGCTTCACGCCGTCGTCAGCGGCCACGACCAGGATCACCAGGTCGGTCGTCTCGGCACCGCGGGCACGCATGGCGGTGAACGCCTCGTGACCAGGGGTGTCGATAAAGGTGATCTTGCGCTCCTGGCCGTCCACAACGGTGTTGACCTGGTAGGCGCCGATGTGCTGGGTAATACCGCCAGCCTCGTGCGCCATCACGTTGGTGTGCCTGATGGCGTCCAGCAGCTTGGTCTTGCCGTGGTCAACGTGACCCATCACGGTCACCACCGGCGGTCGTGCCACCAGGTCGGCGTCGTCACCCTCGTCCTCGCCGAACTCGATGTCGAAGGACTCGAGCAGCTCCCTGTCCTCTTCCTCCGGCGAGACGACCTGGACGCTGTAACTGAGCTCAGCACCGAGCAACTGCAGAGTCTCGTCATTCACCGACTGGGTCGCGGTAACCATTTCGCCGAGGTGGAAAAGCACCTGCACCAGCGATGCCGGGTTGACGCCGATCTTGTCAGCGAAGTCGCTCAGCGAGGCGCCCCTGGAGAGCCGGATGACCTGGCCGTTGCCGCGCGGGATCGACACGCCGCCGATCGCCGGCGCTTGCATGTTGTCGAACTCCTGACGGCGCTGCTTCCTCGACTTGCGGCCGCGTGACGGCCGGCCGCCTGGCCTGCCGAACGCGCCTGCGGTGCCGCCGCGACCACGGCCGCCAGCGCCTGGCCGGGCCGGAGCCTGTCCCGGGCGGGCGCCGCCACCTGCACCTGCGCCGCCCCCGCGCGGGCCACCGGGACCGCCAGGGCCCCCGCGACCGCCACCGGGGCGCGGGCCGGCGCCGGGACCGGCAGAACCACCGTAACCGCCGCCACGCGGGCCGCCCTGCCCGCCGCCGGGACCGCCCTGGCCGTAGCCACGGCCGCCGACCGGCCTTGGCGGCATGCTGCTGGGACTCGGCCGCGGGCCGCTGGGCCTGGGGCCGCCTGGCCGACCGCCGTCGGCGGGGCCGCCGGGTCCTGGCCGCCCGCCCGGACGCGGACCTGCCGGGCGCGGGCCGCCGGGCGCTGCCGGGCTGCCGGGAGCTGGCGCGCCGGGCGCTGCCGTACCGCCGGACTGAGGAGCCCGGGGCGCGGCTCCCATGCCGGTAGCGGTGGAGCTGAACGGGTTGTTGCCAGGGCGGGGGCCGGGCGCGGGCCGCCGCTGGCCGGGCGCCGACGGCGCGGACGGCCGCGGTCCGGCCGCAGCTGGCCGTGGTGCCGCTGGCCGTGGTGCTGCAGGTCGTGGCGCCGTGCTACCGGGCTGCGGCCGCTCGGCGGGCCTGGTCTCCGCGGGTGGCACCTGCGGACCGGGGCCGTGGTCCTGCTGGAACGGCACAGTGATAGCCGGGCCGGGCGGTTGCACCGCGGGCGGCTCGGGCTCCGTTACCGGCTGGGGCGGCAGCGGCGGCTGTGGTGCGGCCGGCTCGACGCGGGCGGCCTGACCGTTCTCGGCCGGCGGCGCTGCTGCTTCGGCATCCGCGCTGGCCCGGCCGTTCGCGGCCTGGCGGGCCGCGGCAGGCGCGTGCCCCTTGCCGGCCCCGGCTGCTGCCGGTCCCTTGGCGGCATGACTTGCGAATTCGTCTTTGAGCCTGCGGACTACCGGCGCCTCGATCGTCGAGGACGCCGACCTGACAAACTCACCCATCTCCTGGAGCTTGGCCATCACGGCCTTGCTCTCGACGCCGAACTCCTTAGCGAGCTCGTATACCCGGACCTTCGCCACTACGCTCCCTTTACTCGGCCCGGACGTACCGGGCCTGCCAGCCGGGCGAGGCAGGGCGTGCTCCGTCCGGCGTCAGTTTGTACTGTTCATCGCCGCATGCTCATCGAGCGCTCATCACAAATTCAGCCTTCTTTCCTCTCGCCCAGCCTGTGGCTGCGCGCCGGATACGTACTCCAAAACCTTGCCCGCCGGCCAGGATGCCGGGAGGCGAAGGGCTCGGAAGAACGCCTTACGGCGCTGGGCTCGTTCCAAGCATGCCAGGCTCAGGTGCAGATATGCACCCCGGCCAGGCTGCCGCGCGGTGATGTCAGGAACAATCTCGTCTCCTGCTGCCACCAGGCGGATCAAGTCCTGCTTAGCCGCACGCGTCCCGCACCCGATGCAGGTCCGGACCGGCGCAGCACCTACGCTGCCCAGCTTACAGGGCCTTGGCCTGATCGGCGCCCGGCCCGGTTGCTGGCCCGGCGTCCGGGCCTCGCGCACCCGTCGGCGCACTTCTCGGTCCTTCCCCGGTAACTGGTCTCTCCGCGGCGGCTAGTCCTTGCCTCACCGCGGCCGCTGCTCCCTGTGTTGTAACAGTCCCTTTGGGCGATGCTGTTCCCTGAGCCGGCGCTGTTCCCGCCGCGGGCGCCGTTTCCCTGGCCGGCGCAGTTCCCTGGGCTGGCGTTCCCTGGGCCGGCGCAGTTCCCTGGGCTGGCGTTCCCTGGGCCGGCGCAGTTCCCTGGGCCGGCCCAGTTCCCGCGGCCGGTGCTGTTTCCCTAGCCGGCGCTGCTCCTGCGGCGGGCGCTGCGGGTGTCCCCTTGGCGCGCACGGCTCCCCTCGCGGTCACCGCGTGCGGGCCAGTCACGACGCGCGACCCGGCCGCCGCGTCCGCGGCGGCCGCCTCGTCCGGCGCTGCGGACGCCGCAGCTGGCCCTGCCTCGCCTGTGTCTGGCCTGATGTCGATCCGCCAGCCGGTGAGCCGGGCAGCAAGCCGGGCATTCTGCCCTTCTTTGCCGATTGCTAGCGAGAGCTGGTAGTCGGGCACGATGACCTGGGCCACCCGCGCCTGCAGGTCCACTACGTTGACCTTCGTTACCCGCGCCGGGGACAGGGCATGCGCGACAAACTGGGCCGGATCGGGCGAGTAATCAACGATGTCGATCTTCTCCCCATGCAGCTCTGTCATCACGTTGCGGACCCGGCTGCCCATCGGGCCGATGCAGGCGCCCTTTGCGTTTACGCCCGGCTGGTGCGATATGACGGCGATCTTGCTGCGGTGACCAGCCTCGCGCGCAATTGCAGCGATCTCGACGGCCCCTGAGGCGATCTCGGGCACCTCCATCGCGAACAGCTTCTTCACGAGGTTCGGGTGCGTCCGCGACAGGGTGACCGACGGGCCCCGGTAGCCCTTCCGCACGTGCAGCACGTAGCAGCGCAGCCGTTCACCGTGCACGTACTTCTCGCCAGGCACCTGTTCGGTCGGCGGCAGGATCGCCTCCAGCTTGCCGAGATCCACCAGCACGGCCCTGGGATCCTTGCCCTGCTGGATGACGCCAGCGACCACGTCACCCTCGCGGCCGGCGTACTCGCCGAAAGTCAGCTCGTCCTCGGCGTCCCGTAGCCGCTGCAGGATCACCTGCCTCGCCGTGGTCGCCGCGATACGACCGAATCCCTCCGGAGTGTCGTCATATTCTTCGCCTAGCTCACCGTCCTCAGCGGCGGCTCTGCGTGCCCAGACAGTGACGTGCCCGCTGCCGCGGTTTACCTCGACTCGCGCGGCCGCCGCGGCGCCGTCAGTCTTGTGATACGCCACAAGCAGCGCATCCTCGATCGCCTTGATCGCCAGGTCGAGTGAGATGTCCTTTTCCGCCTCGAGGCTCCCCAGGACGCTCAGGTCAATGTCCACCTAGTCCTCCTCGCCCAAGTCATGGTCGCCCAGGTCAGGGTCGCCTTTGTCAGCATCGTCCGGGGAGTCGTCGAAACGACCAAACTCGACCTGGACCCGGCCAGGGCCCAGTTCTGCGTACCGATACTCGCGAGTGACGCCGTCCCGCTCCAGGATCACGCCATGCTCACTCCAGCTGGTAATGCGGCCCTCGGCTGTAGCCGCCCCGTTCCCGCCCTGCTGGCCGGTGGCGTCGGCGTTCAGCGGAGCTACCACGAGCCGCCCGGCTGCGCGCCGCCAGTGCCTGGGCTGGGTCAGCGGGCGATCGACGCCAGGGGAAGATACCTCGAGGGTGTACGGCAGGTCGCCCATCACGGCCGAGCTATCTAGCTTGACAGACAGCTCACGGCTGGCGAGCGCAATCTCGTCCAGGCCGACGCCGCCGTCAGCGTCGACGACGACTCGCAGTACCCGCCGCCGGCCGGCCGAACTCACGCGGACGGCTTCCAGGTCCATGTTCATCGCGTGCACCACCGGCTCCAGCAGGCGCGCAAGCCGGTCAGAGTCGGGCAGCGGACCCGGCTGGGCGGCCCGCGGCCCCGCCTCCCGGCCGCTAACCTTGCCCTTGGTCCGGGGATGCGAACCGCGACGGGAGCCACCGTGCATGACGACCTCCTCGCCCGCGATCTGTGCTGTTATCTGCGCTGGTATACGCGCTGGTGCCGACATCTAGCCTAGCCGGGACACGGAGCTGCAGTTCGCGCCCTGGCCGTTCGGCCCTGCATGACATGCTGTTACTTCATCTGGGGATGGTCACGCAAAGGCGGGCACGTGCCTGCCGACGCGGCCAGGGCGCTGGGCGCGCTCAGGAGTTGGTGCTGCCAGAGGTGCGGAGGATGCGGTAGTGGCGGATGACGGGCTGGTGCCCGGCATAGGGGCAAGCGGGCCTGCCCGGCGGACGCTGCTCATCGCTTCGGCTGCGGCATTGCCGGTACTGCTCACTGCTTGCAGGGGCGTCGAGGCTCTGGGCACGCCGCCACCGCCGCCGGCCGACGTCGACACACTTCGCAGCGCAATCGAGCACGAGGCGACGCTCGTCGCGAGCTATGCAGCTCTCACCGCGGCCGGAGGGTCGGCTGCGCCAGGAAGCCAGGCAGGTGCAGCGGGCGGACGGACGGCGGCGGCGCTCGCGGTAGTACTCGCCGATCACCGTCAGCACCTGGCCCAGCTCAAATCCCGGCTAGTCGAGCCCGCTGGGCATAGCTCGGCAGCAGCTGGAGCGGCTACCGGCCGGAGCAGCACTCTCGAGACGATTGCCCAGCTTGAGCAAGCTGAACAGGCGGCGTCGGACCGGCTGATCGCGCAGCTCGCCGGACTGCCGCCGACGCTGGCTCAGCTGTTCGCAAGCATCGCGGCATCCGAGGCAACGCATGTCCCTTACCTGAAGGCAGCGAGGCGGGGCCGATGAGGCTCCGGCCCAGGTCTATTTCAAGCGGAATGCTCGATTCCTCCCGGCGGGCTACTGCAGGTGCCGCTTCCCTGCTGGCTGACCGCACCGGATCAGCTGACACGTCACCGGCAATCGCCGCGCTGCAGAAAGCCCTGGCAGCCGAGCAGGCGGCAATCTATGGGTACGGCGTCGTCGGTGCCCGTCTGCCGCAGGGCTCGGCTGAGCAGGCGGCCGCGACGACTGACTGGGTGGCCCACATGCGGGCCAGGGATCGGCTCTCGGCGCTGATCACTGCCCGTGGCGCGACGCCCGTCCCGGCCGCCGTCGCGTATGAGTTGCCGGGGCCGGTGCAGACGGCCGCGGCGGCTAAAGCGCTTGCAGCGATGCTGGAGGACCGGGTCGCTCAGGCCTACTTGGCAGTGGTTGCGCTGCCGGCCCGCAGCCTGCGCAGCTTCGGCGCTGAGCAAGTCCGGGCGGCCGCGCTGCGGGCACAAGCGTGGCGCGGGTCGGTCGAGGCGTTCCCAGGCCTGCCGGCGACGAGCCTGAGTAGCTAGATCGCCATCACCGGCCGAGGGCGCCCGGCGAGCCGGCCTTAGCCACTCGAGGCGAGGACGTGCTCGATCCTCGATGCCGCGCCTTCCAGGTCCTCGCCTACTGTGATCCGCTCGGCCCAGGACCACCAGAACCACCAGAGCCCGTCCTGGCCGCGTCCTGCGTAGACGTCTTCCGCCAGCGCGGCTGCGGACGGATTGACGACGTGCAGGCTAGGCACCCGCCCTGGCGGCGTCAGCAGCCTGGCCCGCAGCCCGCGATGGCTGAGCACCTCGGCCAGCCCTTCCAACCGGGAGAGATTTGCTTGCCACGTCGATGAGGGCGCAGCCGGAGCGGACAGCGCAGGAGCGGCGCCCGATGCGGGGACAGCCGCCGGCGCAGAAACAGCCGCCGGCGCAGAGATAACGACCGGCGCAGAAACAGCCGCCGGTGCGGGGGCAACTGCTGCAGCCGTCGCGGAGGCGGCGGCACTGGCGGCTGGGCGGGCGGCACCACGCCTGGCAGTCGTGGCGGCGTCGGGAGCTCCGGACGGGACGACCCCTAATGGGGTGGCGCTAGACGAGACAGCCCCCGACTGGACGAGCCCAGATGGCACGGCGCGCGACGCAACTGCGCCGGACAGCACAGCCCCCGACGAGTCAGCTCTTCCCGCGGCCCGGCTAGTAATGTTCTGGCCCGCGGCGGCGTGGCTCGCCGACTGCGTCTTCGCCATCATATTGTCACCTCTGGTAGCTGCCCCACAGCATAGAGTAATGGTGCCAGACTCACTATGCACAGCGTTCAGCCAGAAGTGCAATGTGCATAACGAAGTTCGCACGTCGCGTTTCTGAATAGTGTTCTTTCGGGGAAGCCGGTCCTGCCACTGGACGGGAGGCTGGCGGCGCCGCCACACTGTGTTGCACCGCCAGGTTACGAACTGGTAAAGAGGGCTGCTGCGGGAGGTGACACAGTGGCAGGCGCGCAGAGTCCCACCGTCCGTCGCCGACGGCTTGCGCTCGAGCTCAGGCGCTTGCGCGAGGCAGCGAAGCTGACTTGCGAGGAGGTTGCCGAGCAGCTTGAGTGCTCGGCCTCCAAGATCAGCCGGGTAGAGACCGGCAGGGTTTCGGTTTCCCCGCGGGACGTGCGCGACATGCTGGAGATCTACGGCGTGCCAGAACTACAGCGCGACCCACTCGTGCAGCTTGCCAGGGAATCCCGGCAGAAGGGATGGTGGCACGCTTACGCGGACAGCCTCCAGCCGCACGTTGCCACCTACCTCGGGATGGAGAGCGCAGCGTCGGACATCAGGATCTACGAGGTCAACCTGATTCCGGGACTGCTGCAGACCGAGGAGTACGCGCGTGCCGTCCTTACTGCCGGCGCAGTCAGCAGCCCGCGCTCGGACGTCGAGCGTCAGGTCGCGCTGAAAATGGAGCGGCAGCGGCTGGCTATGAACAGCCCGAACGTGTGGGCGGTGCTGGACGAGGCCGCGCTGCGCCGCCAGGTGGGCGGCCCCGAGGTAATGCGTGTCCAGCTGGAGTACCTGCGCGAGCTCGGCGGGCTGCGGAACGTGCGGCTGCAGGTCATCCCGTTCGGCGGCGGCGCACATCCGGCCATGGGCCGGCCGTTCGTCATCCTGGCATTCGGCGAGGAGGCCGATCCGGATGTGGTTTACCTGAAGAACCTGACCGGCGCGTTGTGGGTGGAGAACGTCGAGGAAGTCGACCGGTACAACGTGTTCTTCAACCATCTTCAGGCGACAGCGCTGTCGTTCGAGAACTCAGCCGCGCTGATGACCGCGGTACTGAAAGAGATGTAGCGCTGCGCTGGGCTAGCTGAGGCCGGCCGGCAGCGGCTCGGCGTGCAGCACAGTCAGCCGCGAGACCGCGCGGGTGAGCGCAACGTAGAGCCGGTTCAGGCCGCGCGCCTCGGCATCGGCGATCTGAGCCGGCTCACACACGATGACCTGGTCGAATTCGAGTCCCTTGGCGAGGCTCACCGGGACCAGGGTGATGAGGTCGCTGTCCGCTGCGCCGTCAAGGATCGCGTGCGGCAGGCCGGCCGCCTGCAGGGCCGCAGCGAGCTCCGGGATCTGCTCGTCGGCGGCAATGACGGCGGCAGAGCCGGGCACGCCACGCGCGTCAGCGCAGGCCGTGATGAGTGCGCGGTTGAACTCGGCGGGCGCCACCTGGCTGATCAGCAAGGCACCGGGGTCCTGACGCACGGATGAGGCCGGCCGCATGCCGGGCGCGATCTGGCCGAGCAGCCTGCTCGCGAAGTCGAGTATCTGCCGCGGCACCCGGTAACCGGTGTCGAGCACGCGGAGGTCAGCGTCCGGCTTGCCGAGATGGCCGAGCATCTGTTCCCAGCTGGTAGTCGCCCATGCTGTGGTGCCTTGCGCAATGTCGCCGAGCACGGTTGCCGAACCGGTTGCGCACCGGCGCCCGATCGCCCGGCACTGCATCGGCGAGAGGTCCTGCGCCTCGTCGACCACGATGTGCGCCAGGCTTGGCGTCCGCTCGATCAGGTCGGTCATCTCGTCAATCAGTACCGCGTCGGCTGCACTCCAGCGGGCCGAGCCCGGGCTCCGCGGCGGGCTCGCCCAGCTGATCAGGGCCTGCTCGTCAGCGTCCAGCAAGCCGTCGGAAGCCCGCTTCAGCAAGTCGGGCTCGGACAGCAGCCTGAAGACCATGCGCACCGGGTCAGCCTTCGGCCAAACCTGGGCCACTGCGGCCTGCACCTGCCTGGTCCGGCGAACCGACTCGTGCGTCCGGTCGTCGCATGTCTCGCCGGCCGCCTCCATCCGGGTCAGGATCACATGCGCGATCCTGTGCGCGAGCATGTCCCGGCCGGTTCCGTACCGCACTCCCCTGGCGCGCAGCTCAGCCACGAGCTCGGCGATCTCACTCGCGGGCACCCGCCACCGGCGGGATCCGCGTGCCAGCATGATCGGCTCGGCAGGCTCGGCGAGCTGTTCCCAGAGCGCGTTGGCGAGCACCTGTGCCATCCGAGCGTCACCCTTGACCTGGGCCGCGCGCTCGGAGTCTGTGCCCCGCACTGGCACGGCGCCAGTGAGGTCGGCCACCGAGAGCTGCGCCACGTCAAGCTCGCCCAGCGCGGGCAGGACGTTGTGGATGTAGGCAAGGAATGCCTTGTTCGGCCCGACGACGAGTACACCGCCGCGGCCCAGCCGCTGCGCGTGCGCATACAGCAGGTAGGCAACGCGGTGCAGGCCGACGGCCGTCTTCCCGGTACCGGGAGCACCCTGAACGCACACCGTCTGGTCGAGGTCGGCCCTGACGATGTCATCCTGATCGGGCTGGATCGTCGCGACGATGTCGCGCATCGGCCCCGACCGCGGCCGCTCGATCTCCTCGATCAGGATCCGGCTAGTTGCTGCCGCCTGCCCGCCGCCCGCGCCGAACTGCTCGTCCTCGAACGCGGTGAGCTCTCCGCCGGAGAAGCCGAACCTTCGGCGCAGCTCAAGGCCCATCGGCTCGGCCTGGCTAGCCCGGTAGAACGGCCGCGAAACCGGCGCCCGCCAGTCGATCACGACGGGCGTGCCGTTGGCGTCGTGCACGTGCCGGCGGCCGACGTGGAAGTGCTCGCTGTCCGGCACGTCATTCGGCGGCTGGTCGGCCTGCGATCGCGCGCCGGCGGCGCCCGGGCCGGTAGCGGCAAGCGCGCCCGGCCGGTAGTCGAGACGGCCGAAGAACAATGGCGTGTCAGGGAGGTCGCGCAGGGCTTCGGCCCGCCGGTACAGGTCAGCCTTGAGGTACTCCTCAGAGACCGGATCGCCGCCCATGGCCCGCAGCGACAGCACGTCCGTGCGCATCACCTCGAGGTAGCGGCGGGAGGAGCGCAAATGCTCGCGCTCGGCAGCAAGTACTTGGTCCGCGGCGTCCGGGGTACTCGCCGACGGCATGACTCAT
>Ga0335074_10007508_pt1 | contig 15126 bp, 16 predicted proteins | sample Lox_Sample_23_FD_206715 | JGI IMG/M metagenome (GOLD analysis project Ga0335074, IMG submission 206715) | Soil microbial communities from Loxahatchee National Wildlife Refuge, Florida, United States - Lox_Sample_2.3 | ecosystem: Environmental > Terrestrial > Soil > Wetlands | place: USA...
GGAAGTCTCACGTGCTGTCCGGCCGAGGACCGTGCCCGCGAGCCGGTAACGGCGCAAACCGGGACCTGCGGCAGGAAGGGCAGGCTTGCCACAGTACCGACACCTGATGTCATCCCCTACCAAGGATGGACCCACGGCTGGACTTGCTGCGAACTCGATCTTTCCACGCAGAACGGGCATCGTCCACTGCCCGGGACTGCCAGGCCGGGCGGCAGGTGGCCAGGCCGCCGGGTGCTGTGCGTTAGGGCCCCTGTGCCAGGCTGAGACCGCCTGGCGGTGAGCTGGAGGGAGAACGCGTATGCGTGCCGTGGTCATTTCGGAGCCGGGGGGACCCGACGTCCTGCAGCTTGCCGAGGTGCCGGACCCGGAGGCCGCGCCTGGTGAAGCCGTGGTGGAGATCACCGGGGCCGGCGTCAACCGCGCCGATGTGATGCAGCGGATGGGCCTGTACCCCCCGCCGCCGGGGGCGCCGCCGTATCCCGGCCTCGAATGCTCCGGCCGCGTCGCCGCGCTTGGCGACGGCGTGGACGGCTGGGCCGTCGGCGACGAGGTGTGCGCGCTGCTCACCGGCGGCGGGTACGCGGAGAGGGTCGCGGTCCCGGCCGGGCAGCTCCTGCCGCTGCCCGCCGGCGTGAGCCTGGGCGACGCGGCCGGCCTGCCCGAGGTGGCCTGCACCGTCTACTCGAACGTGTTCCACTCCGCCGCCCTGGAGCCCGAGGAGACCCTGCTGGTGCACGGCGGCGCCAGCGGCATCGGCACGATGGCCATCCAGCTGGCCCGTGAGCAGGGCGCGCGGGTGGTGTGCACCGCTGGCACGCAGGAGAAGCTGGACCGCTGCCGAGAGCTCGGCGCCGACCTGGCGGTCAACTACAACACCGAGGACTTCGTCGAGGCCGTCCGCGACTTCACCGCGGGCATGGGAGCCGACGTGATCCTCGACATCGTTGGGGCCGCCTACCTGGCAAGGAACGTCGCCGCGCTGGCCACCGGCGGCCGCCTGGTCGTGATCGGGCTGCAGGGCGGCACCCGGGCCGAGCTCGACCTCGGCGTGCTGCTCGGCAAGCGGGCCAGCGTCCGCGCGGCGACGCTGCGGGCCCGGCCTGCTGCGGAGAAGGCCGCGATCGTGGCGGCGGTCCGCGGGCAGGTCTGGCCGCTGATCGCGGCCGGGCGGGTGCGGCCGGTCATCGACCGCGTGCTGCCGCTGGCCGAGGCGCCGGAGGCACACCGCCTGATGGAGAACGGATCACACTTCGGCAAGATCCTGCTCGCCGTCTGACCTGGCGGCCGACCCCCTGCATGCCGAGCGCACCGCGGTTCGGACAGACTAGGCACATGAGCGACCAGACGAACCACGAGCCGGAGCACACCAAGGTGGTCGTGGTTGGCCCGGATGGCGTCGCCATGGAGGCCGACGCCGCCGAGGCCAGCGAGCGGCCGGTGACCGAGATGGTCGAGCAGCCCGCCAAGGTGATGCGCGTCGGCAGCATGATCCGGCAGCTGCTGGAAGAGGTCAGGGCCGCGCCGCTGGACGAGAAGAGCAGGGCCAGGCTCAAGCAGATCCACGAGAGCTCGATCAAGGAGCTCGAGGATGGGCTGGCGCCCGAGCTCGTCGAGGAACTCGAGCGGCTCTCCCTGCCGTTCGAGAAGGACGAGGTGCCCAGCGAGGCCGAGCTCCGCGTGGCGCAGGCGCAGCTGGTTGGCTGGCTTGAGGGCCTGTTCCACGGGATACAGACCACCTTGTTCGCGCAGCAGATGGCCGCGCGGGCGCAGCTTGAGCAGATGCGGCGGGCGCTGCCACCGGGAATGGTGCCCGGGCAGATGGTGCCAGGGCAGATGCCCGCTGCTGGGGGCGACGACTCCCAGCAGCAGCGCGGCTCCGGGCCGTACCTCTAACCCGCCCGCCCTGGCCGAACGCCGGCGGTAGCCCACCTTGACCTGCCCTAGTTCGCCGGGTGGCGCAGGGCCTGCCACCGCGTCGCCAGCGCGCGCCCCACATCGACGAACTGGCGGGCCCGGTGCACCTGGGACCGCCAGTCGCCGCCGGTCGCGCGGTGGGCCAGCGGGACCTCCACCTCCTCGATCCGCATGCCGTTGCGGAGCAGGTCGATCGTGAGCCCGGTCTCCACGCCGAATCCCGGCGCGAGCGGGCGCGCCGCCTCGAACGCGGCGCGGGTCAGGCAGCGCTGCCCGTTCAGCGGCTGGGCCGGGCGCCATCCGGTCGCGCGCATGATCCCGGAACCGGACAGGCCAACGACAAAACCGTGCCCGCCCTGCTTCACCCGCGTGCTGAACACCGCGATCGTCATGTCCGCCTGGCCGGCCCGCACCGGCTCAGCTAGCGGAGCCGCCCCGGCAGCCGTCTCGGCCAGGTCCCCGTCCAGGAACAGCAGGTGGCGGGGGCAGTCGCGGTGGTCACCGTCTTCAAGCAGCCGGACGGCCTCGGCGCCGGTCTCCATCGCGGCGGCCTTGCCCCGGTTGCGGGCGTGCCGCATCACCGACGCGCCGGCGTCCCGGGCTGCCGCCGCGGTGCCGTCGGTCGAGCCGTCATCCACCACGATCACGATGTCGACTCCGGGCAGCCCGGCCGCCGCCCGCACGGTCGCGGCGATGCGATCGGACTCGTTCCTGGCCGGGATCACGACGGCGACATCGCCGCTCGGCGGGACCATGGCTGCGATCCTAGTGAGTCGGGAGGGTGGGGAACGGCTACTGCCCGGCCACCGCCGCCGGGTCGTCGAGCACGGTGAACACGCTCTCGAGGCCGGTCACCTGCAGGATCTTCCTGATCGCCGGGCGCGGGGCGGCCAGCTCAAGGTCGCCACCCTGCTCGCGAGCCTTCCGGTGCGCGGCAAGCAGCACGTTCATCCCGGTTGAATCGCAGAACTCGACCCCGGACATGTCGACGATGACCTGCACCGGACTGTCACCCGACAGCAGAGAGACCAGCTCCCCGTGCAGCCGGGGTGCGGTGTAAAGATCGATCTCGCCGCCCAGCGACATGATGGTGCGACTGCCCTGTGACCTAGTCGAGACCTTAAGCTCCACGTGCGGCACCTTACCCGCTCCGGGGCGCCGCCGACCAGATGGAACATTGCCGCACATGTCCAACTCGCTTTTCCACGCTGCAGATGTGCGCCAAGCTTGATGTTTACACTCAGCACACGGGGGCCGGAGCAGCTCGGATGCACACTCAGCCAGGTCAGCCTCGCCGCGGTGGCGGCAGACGGGTCGGTACCGGGCAGACCGGGCCGGCGCCGCTGGCCCCGGTGCCTGACGAGCGGACCGAGACGCTGCGGCAGTACCTGGAGGGCCTGCAGCTGCGCGCGCAGGGCGCCGCGTCCTGGCTCGACAGCAGCAGCCACTACCAGCAGCTGCTCAACCGGGAGGGCTTCGTCCCGGTCACGGCCAAGTTCACGGCCCAGGACCTCACGTTCCTCGCGAACGCGCGCGAGGAACTGCTGAGATTCACCGAGCTGGGGCTGCGGCTCGCCGAGCTCCATCAGCCGCAGGAGGTCAGCGCGATCACCAGCGACGCGGCCGGCGCGTTCCACCGCTGCGGGAGCTGCATGTGGCGGTGGCCCTGCCCGACGTTCCGCATCCTGGACGAGGTGCTGCCCGGCCACCTGCTGCCCGGCGGCCCCGAGACGGCCTAGCACCCTGGCCCGGGCCGGGCGCCCTCCGGGTGTGCCGCGGCGGCGGATTAGCCGTACCTTAGATGCATGGGCAAACTGCTGCTGGGGATCCTCGGGCTCGTGGTTGCGGTCATCGTGATCATGTTCGTGCTCGCGATCGTCCACGTGCTCTTCATCTACGCCTTCTTCATCGCGCTGATCGCGATCGCGGCCTTCGCGATGTTCAAGGTGGGCCGCTGGTCGGGCCGCCGTCGGCGCGGCGGCGAGTTCTAGCCGGCCGGCGTCAGCCGCCCGAGCGGCTTGACCCTCCGGAGCGGCTGGGTCACTGCCTCGTGCGGCATGAACACGCCCGGTCGGGTGAACTGCACGGTGGTCATCCCGGCGTCCGGTGATGCCGCCGGATCCCTCGCCACCGGGCAGGCCATGCACCTGGGCCCGCCGCGGCCGCTGCCCAGCTCGCTGGCAGGCACCTGAATCACCTCGACCCCGGCTGCTTCGAGTCGGCTGTTGGTCTGGGTGTTCCGCTCGTGGCTGATAACGACCCTGCGGTCGATCGCCAGAGCGTTGCCCCCGTCATCCCATTGCTGGCGCGGCGCGGTCAGCGGATCCATGCCGGTCTCGATGACGTTGAGCCGGTCGATTCCCATGGCTTGCGCCGCCGCCTCGAGGAACGGCTGCGGTCGCGAAACGCGCATGCCGTCCGCGCAGGCAGTGATGGTGTGCGCAGTCAGCGTGAAGGCATGCCGGGGATACATGACGACGGTGTCCACATCGACCATGGTGCAGACCGTGTCCAGGTGCGCGCCCGGCCCGAGCGGCTCCAGCGGCACGGCCAGCACGGCGTGCGCGAGGCCGGCGTCGAATACCCGCCGCGCCAGGCGCTCGGCGCCCGCCGCCGTGGTCCGCTGGCCCACGCCCACCGCGATCACGCTGGGCGCGAGCAGCAGCACATCCCCGCCGGTTACCCGCTCGAGCCCCGGACCGTAGAGGCACTTGGTGCCCGCGAACCTCGGATGGTGCGCGTAGATCACGCCGAGGAGCTCGGACTCGCGCTGCCGCCCATCGGCGGACAGGCAGGTGACCGCGACCCGGTCACCGACCCAGACGCTGGAGTCGCGGATGAAGGTGAGGTTGGGCAGCGGATCGACGATGTAGTCATGCCGGTCGAGCAGCTCGAAGACCACACCGCGGCCGATCGTGAGCTCTTCCGGGGTCAGCCCCGCGATCAGGACCTGGGCCAGCGCCTCCGGGTCAAGCTGGTCGAGGTGGTCGCGGAGCTGTGCCCGGAGCTCATCCCCGAGTGCCGCGCTTGCGAGCACTGAGGCGATCGCCTCGTCCCTGGCAGGCTGGTACTCGAGCGCATCCTGCAGCAGTTCGGTCAGGTACAGGACCTCGACACCGCGCTCGCGCAGCACGCTGGCCAGCGCGTCGTGTTCCTGCTGGGCCCGGCTTGCCCACGGCAGCCCGTGGTAAAGCAGCCGGTCCGCGTGGCGCGGGGTGATTCTGCGCAGCTCCAGGCCCGGGCGATGGACCAGAACCGTCCGAAGCCGGCCAACCTCGCCATCGGCGCCGTGCGCGTGGGCCACGATTCCCCCCGGCTGTGCCGCCACGCCCCCCGCGCGGCCGCTGAGCGCCCCCGAGCGCTCCTGGAAGGAGTATCACCATTCCGGCGCCGATTACGCATGCGCCCTGCTTTTGCGTTAACAACTAGTCACTATGGGTAAGGAACGGCTCGGTTCTCGCCGCTGGCGGCGCCGGGATGACCGCCCAGACCGTCAGCCCGAAGCTGCCGCTGCGAACGCCCCAGGTGCGCGACAGATGCTCGACGATGCCAAGGCCGCGCCCGCCAAGCGCCGACAGCGACGCCTTCGTCTGGCGGGGCCTGGTCGGGCTCCCCCCGTCGCTGACCGCGACCTGTACCGACTCCGTGGCCACGTTCCAGGTGACCTGCAGCCGGGAGCCCGGAAGCGACTGCGCGTGACGGATCGCGTTGCTGAGCAGCTCGCTGATCACGAGTGTCACGTCGCGTATGACGGCGTCGAAGATGCCCGCCGCGATCAGGTCAGCGGCAAGCCGCCGCCGCGCGACGGCTACGCTTGCGGGCGTGGCAGGCAGGAGGACGATGCTCGACCCCCGGCCACGGCGCCCGGCGAAAGGAACCATTGCGACCGGGAATGCCCATCCCAGCAGGCGCGGAAACCGGAAGCGGCCGCCGAGTGCCGACCCGGTGCGGACGGTCCGGGCCGCGGGCGCCTCGTCGCGCACGTTCAGCCGATATCATGGGCAACTCCGCGGTGCTGATAGCCCTTGGCGCTGGCCCGATCCGTGAGATTCAAGACCACGCCATAACCCATCGTCACGGCAGTGATCTGCCCAAACTCCGGCAGGCGCTGGACAGGTGAACCCATGAATCATGCAGGCCGCAGCAGGCCAGGCGAACTGGATGCTGCCGAGGCCAGGCCTGTGGATGACGACGCCGCCGCAGGCGCCGACGTGCGAGGGGACACCGACGTGCGGGAGGGTACGGACGAGCCAGAGTCTGCGGGCTCCCGCTCCAGTGTGCGGCACCTGGCGCTGCTGGCGGCATACCTGGTCGCCGGGATCGCGCTGACCTGGCCGCGCACCACGTACCTGTGGCGCCACCTGCTGCCGGAAACCCGCGACACGTCCGGCTACGTCTGGGATCTGTGGTGGACCGCGCACCAGGTCGTCCACCTGGCCAACCCCTTCTACACCAACCACATGGCCGCTCCGGTCGGCATCCAGCTGGGGTTTGACACCACGATGCCGCTGGCTGGCCTGATCATGACGCCGGTGACCCTGCTCTTCGGCCCCAGCGCCTCGTTCGACGTGCTGACGGCCCTGGCGCCTGGCCTGACCTGCTATCTGATGTACCGGGCGGCCCGGCTGTGGCTGGCCGAGCCGGGGGCGATCGCCGCCGGAGCGCTGTTCGGCCTGTCCTCGATGCTGGCGTGGCAGGACTGGATGCACCTGAACATCGCGCTCGGCACGCTGTTCCTGCCGATGACGCTGGAGGCCGTGGTCCGGCTGCGGCGCCGGCCAGGGGCCCGGCAGGGCGTGATCCTGGGCGCGGTGCTCGGCGCGAGCCTGCTGGTCAACCAGGAGTCGGCGGTGATGGCCGTGCTGCTGGTCGCGGCGGCGCTGCTGCCATGGCTGATCCGCCACCCCAGGATGGACCGGCTGCGGGCGCTTGGCTGGGGTGCCCTGGCCGCGGCGATCATCGCGAGCCCGCAGCTAGTCGCCATGATCATGCAGGCGTCCGGCGGCGGCGCCTCGGTCAACGGGCGCACGCTCGCGGTCACCGGCAAGACCTACAGCGTCGGGCTGTTCGACCTCTTCAACCCCACGCAGCGGGTGGCCGCCTACGGGCTGACCGGCCTGGCTAAGGCCGCCGCGAACAGCGACGGGCGCATCGGCGAGGCAATGCCGATGTATGGCGTCGTGCTCACCGTGCTCGCGCTGCTCGGCCTCATCGCCGCGTGGCGGCGGGCCAGCGCCTGGAAGCTGGCCGCGCTGTGGGTCGGCTGCTCCTGGCTCGCCCTCGGCGCCATTCTCTGGATCGGCCAAAAACCGCGCCTGGCGTTCATCGACCGGTGGTACGCGCAGCGGGTTTCGCTGGTCATGCCCTACACGTGGGTCATGCGCATCCCGGGACTGTCGGACCTGAGGGAAGCCGACAGGTTCGCCATCCTCGGGCTGGTCGGCGCCGCGTTGCTGGCCGGCGCCGCGGTGGACTGGGTGTGGCGCCACGTCCGCGTTGCGGTCGTCGTCGTGGCCGCGCTTGCGGTGTTCGAGGCGGGCTGGGCGGGCGGCACGAACGTCGGCGTGATGCGGACGTCGCTGCCAGCCCTTGACCGCCCCATCGCCGCCGACCACTCCGATTCGATCGTGGTCGACGCACCGTTCGGGCTGCGCGGCGGGATCCCGCTGTATGGCGGGCAGTTCGCCGCTCAGTCCCTGGTCCTGGCCACCAGCGACGGGCACCGGCGTGCGGTCTCCTACACCTCCTGGGTGCCGGCCGCGACCATCCGCGGGATCAGGAAGCATCTCTTCTACGCGCTGCTCGTCAGGTCCTCGAACTACATCGACGGCACGCCGGTGGTCGTGCGCGCAACGCCCGCCCAGCTGGCGGCCGCGGAGCGGGACGCCCGCCACATGCACATCGGCTGGGTACTGGTCTGGACCAGCAACCCGCTGATCGCCAAGTACCTGACCGACACCGGGTTCCGGCTCGACTACCGGGCCGACGGCGCCGCCGTGTACCGGCCAGCCGGCTGACAAGATTGTCCGTCACGCAGCACCACAGCCAGCCAGCCGCCGGGCCGTCAGCGGGCCGTCGGGCCGTCGCCGAGCAGGCCCTCAGCGGCCAGGCCGCGCACCAGGCCGCGCAGGCCGGCCGACAGACCCTCCCGCTCCTCGGCGGTCAGCGCGCCGAGGATCCTCGTCTGCCGGGAATGCCAGGCGTTCCACAACCTGGCGGCCACAGCGCCGCCATCCGCGGTCAGGTAGAGCCGCACGTACCGCTGGTTGCCCTCGTCGCGACCGCGGCGGATCCAGCCTTTCCGCTCCAGCCCGGCGGCCAGCCGGCTCACCGTGCTCTTCTCGAGGCCGAGCAGGCTGGCCAGCTCGCCCTGGGCGATGCCACGCGCCTTGACCAGCTCGATCAGCGCGCGCGCCTCAGAACTCGACAGCTGCGGCACGCCGGCGGCCGGGCCTGCGCCGCGGGCGGGATCCCCCGGGCGACCGTCAGCGGACGCCGCGCCTGCGTGCCCCGGCCGTGGGTCATCGCTAGCGACGCCGACCGCGACCGCCACGCCGTTCCTGTGCGCAAGCGCATTGGGCGCGGGTGGACCCACCGTCCCGTCCCCGGGAGCCGGGCTTACCAGGCGCAGCAGCTGAGCGAGCAGCTGCCCCAGCTCGGTGTCGTCCAGTGCGTCGCTCACAACAACAGTTGTACCGCACAACTCAGTCGGTGGTACAGTCGCCGCGTGACAGTTGCTCCGTACAACTCACCGGCACGCTCAGGCGGGCGCTCCGGACGTGGCCCCGGTTGGGCGCCGCGGCGGGGGGCAGACGCGACAGGGGGCCAGACAAGGCGGTGCCTCCAGGCGCCCCTCCGGCGAGCAGGAGACACAGCGTGAGCAACGACAGGCGGCTGAGCGCGCCGGGCCAGCTGCAGGCCGGCGACGAGTTCGCGACGACCGGCCTGGTCACGACCGAGCTGCCGGACACCCCGCTCGCGCAGCTCGCCGCCGAGCACGGCCTGCGGCCCAGCGCCGAGCGCCCGCCGGTACTGCGATACCTGAAGCACCTGTGGCAGCGCCGCCACTTCATCATGGCGTTCGCGACCGCGCGCAACATCGCCATGTACACCGAGGCGCGGCTCGGCCAGGTCTGGCAGGTACTCACGCCGCTGCTCAACGCCGGCGTCTATTTCCTGATCTTCGGCCTGCTCCTGCACATCAACCGGGGCATCCCGAACTACCTCGCCTTCCTGGTCACCGGCGTCTTCGTGTTCAACTTCACCCAGCGGGCGTTCATCTCCACGTCCACGGTGGTCACCGAGAGCCTGCCGCTGATCCGCGCGCTGCGCTTCCCCAGGGCCGCGCTCCCGCTGGCCTACGTGATGATCGAGCTGCAGCAGATGGCGCTGTCGATCATCGTGCTGGGCGTGATCGTCGTGTGCACCGGCGAGCCCATCACCTGGTACTGGCTGCTCGTCATCCCGGCGCTGCTGCTGCAGACGATCTTCAACGTCGGCGCCGGGCTCGCGACCGCACGGCTCGGGTCGAACGTCAACGACTTCAGCCAGCTGCTGCCGTTCCTGATGCGCACCTGGCTGTATGTGTCCGGCGTGCTGTTCCAGATCTCCACCCTGGACATCGCCCGCAGGTGGGTCGCGTTGCTGCAGATCAACCCGGCCGCGATCTACATCACGCTGTTCCGCGAGGCCCTGCTCAAGTCACAGCGGCAGAGCCAGCCGGGCGCGATGCCGTACAACGCGCTGAAGTGCGCGCAGTGGCACCACACGAAGAAGCCGCTGGACTGGAGCGCCTACTGCGCCCCGGTGACCAACCCGGCCCACTACTGGTACTACGCGATAGCCTGGGCGGTGCTTGCCCTGGTAGTCGGGTTCTTCTTCTTCCATCGAGCGGAGGCGAAGTATGGCCGCGGCTGAGAAGCCGATGGTGATCGCGGACGACCTGCACATCGTCTACCGCGTGTTTGGCGCGGGCGGCGACAAGGGGACCGCGGCCACGGCGCTGCTGCGGATCATGGGCCGCAAGACCCGGGCCTCGATCCGCGAGGTGCACGCCATCCGCGGCGTCTCGTTCGTGGCCTACCGCGGCGACGCCGTGGGCGTGATCGGCCGCAACGGCTCGGGGAAGACCACGCTGCTGCGGGCGATCGCCGGCCTGCTGCCGCCCGAGCAGGGCAACGTCTACACCGACGGGGAGGCCGCGCTGCTCGGCGTCAACGCCGCGCTGCTGGACGACCTCACCGGCGAGCGCAACGTGGTCCTCGGGTGCCTGGCGATGGGCATGAGCAAGGCCGAGACCAGGGACAAGTTCCCCAGCATCGTGGACTTCTCCGGCGTCGGCGACTTCATCGACCTGCCGATGAAGGCCTACTCCAGCGGCATGGGCTCCCGGCTGCGGTTCGCGATCGCCGGCTCGAAGAGCCAGGACATCCTGCTCGTCGACGAGGCGCTGGCCACCGGGGACGCGGAGTTCCGGGTCAAGAGCCACGCGAGGATCCAGGAGCTGCGCAAGGACGCGGGCACGGTGTTCCTGGTCGCGCACAACCTCGAAGAGGTCGAGCAGACCTGCAACCGGGTGATCTGGATGGAGCGCGGCAAGATCGTCACCCAGGGCGAGGACGTCATCGAGATCATCGACCGCTACATCGCGGCCTCGGGCGGCGCCCCGGTCGAGCGCGACCCGGTGACCGGGAAGCGGATACACGCCCGGGTACCCCTGAAGACCTGAGCGGGCCGTCACGGCCAGGACCGTGGGGCCGCCGGGTTAGACCTGAACCTGCCCGACCTTCGTGTCCTTGCCGGTCTTGTCGGCCGGTGCCGCGGCAGGCGCGGCCTCCTGCTCAGTGTTGCCGGTCTTGTCGGCCGGCGCCGCGGCAGGCGCGGCCTCCTGCTCAGCCTTGTCGGCCAGGCTCAGTTCGAGCCGCATGACCGTGCCGCCGCCCTTGGCTTCCTCGGCCACGACCTCGCCGCCCTGCTCCCTGGCGAGCTGGCGCACGATGTACAGGCCGAGACCGATGCCGCCGAACCGGCGGCGGTCGCCAGCCTCGCCCTGCACGAACCGTTCAAAGATCCGCTCGCGGTCGGCGGCCGGGATGCCGACGCCCTCGTCCTCGATCAGAACCTGGATCTTGTCGCCGTCCCTCTTGGCGCGAACGGTCACCTTGCCGCCGTCCGGTGAGTACTTGTAGGCGTTCTCGAGCAGCTGCCCGATGATGATGTCGGTTGCGGTCGGATCGCCGATGGCGTTCGGCAGCTGATCGGGGACCTCGACCGTGAGCGTGTGCTTGTCCGACAGCGGGCGGAACGCCACAGCGGCCCCCCGCAGCAGCCCGCCCAGGTCGAACGGCCCGTTGTTCACCTGCAGCTGGTCAGCGCCGGCCCGGGAGCCGAGCAGCAGCTGCTCGACGAGCCTGGCCAGCGCGCCCGCCCGGTCGGCGATCGTCTGCACCGCGCTGCGGCGGTCAGCGTCGGTCAGCTTCTCCCAGCGGCTGGCGAGCGTGCTCGCGAAACCCTGCACGACGGTGATCGGGGTGCGCAGCTCGTGGCTGGTCGTGGCCAGGAACAGGTCCTTGGCCTCATCGAGTTCCTTGGACGCCGTGACGTCGCGGAAGTCCAGGACCTGCTCGTCGCGGCCCTCCAGCCCGGTGCACAGCACGTCCAGCCAGCGGCCGCTGTCCAGCTTGTAGGTCAGCTTTGCCCCCGGGTCCGGCAGCGGGAACGGTGGCGGCTTGCCCGTGGCCTGCTCGGCCGGCACGCCGGTCAGCAGGTGCGCGGCCGGGTTCCACTGGCGGACCAGGCCGTCGCCGTCGAGGACCGCGATGCCGTCCGCGCTGGCGTCGATCACCGCGCGCTCGTGCGCCCGCTGCCTGACGACCTCCTCGTACGCGGTGGCGTTGGACAGCGCCACGCTGGCGTGCCCGGCCAGCAGCTCGAGCAGTTCCAGCTCCACGTGGCCGACCTTCTGCCCGGAGTACAGCGCGTACAGCGCGCCGTACGGGCGGTCCCCCACGTGCGAAAGGCTCAGCGTGATCGTGTGCAGCCCGGGCAGCGCCGACCAGATGAGATCGTCGAACCGGCCTGAGTCGGCGGTGGCCATCATCACGGTCTTGCCGGACCGCATCAGCTCCCCGACCGTGCTCGATGCCAGGTCGGCCGTGCGGCCGCGGAGGCGGGCCGGCAGCCCGTCGAGGCTGACCAGCCGCAGCCGGTCTTCCTCGATGAGCACAAACCCCCCGGCATCGGCTCTGGTCAGCTCGCGCAGGCTGGCCGCGATCCGGTCGAGCACGGCCGACAGCTCCAGCTGCGCGTTCATGTCGGCGACCACGTCACCGAGCCGGCGCACCACCCGGGCCCGCTCGGCCATGTAGCGCTTGACTGCCTCGTCGCCCGCGGTCTGATGGCAGACGCTGACCCAGCCGGCCGGCTCGCCCGCGGCACTGACCAGGGCACTGGTGTCGATGCGGAGGTCGAGCAGCGCGCCGTCCTTGCGCAGCCTGCGGGTGGCGAACGAGACCTGGCCGCCGGCCGCCACGTGCTCGAGCACCGCGTTGTGCTCGGCCTTCAGCTCTTCGGGGATGAACGCCAGGTCCAGGCCGACGACCTCGGATGCCTTCCAGCCGAACATCCGCTCCGCGGCCGGGTTCCACAACGTCACGGCCCGGTCTGCGCCGAAAGCGATGATCGCGTCGGCGGCGCACTCGATGACCGCGCGCGCGGTAGCGTCAATCCGCTCCCGGTCGCGGCCGCTCGTCACCGACAGCCTCAGGGCCACGGTTCATGATCCCACCCGTTGGCAATCCACGGTCAGCGAAAACCCGTGAAATTCAGGGGCAACCCGATGGCGCGCCCCGTTATCGACGCATCCGGTGCCCATCCAGGCGGCCGCGCCGGCGGCCTGGTGGCACTGCAGCGCCGCGGAACCGAGCGGGCCGGGCACGCGTCCAATGACCATGAAGCGAGACTTGCTCAGGGTGCGGAATGGCGCCCGCTACCTTCTGATCGCCGTGATCTGCGCCGCCGCGGCCACGGCGTGCGGCAGCAAGCCGGAACCGTCGAGCGGCGCGGCCAGCGCCCCAGCCCCGCCCAAGGTGTCCCTGGACATCACGGTCAGCACCACGCCGAACGCGCCGTCGAAGCACTGGACACTGAAGTGCGATCCGGCCGGCGGCACCCACCCCGACCCGGCGGCGGCCTGCGCGGTCCTGCTCAAGGCGAAGGACCTGTTCAAGCCGCTGCCCAAGGGCATCATGTGCCCGATGATCCGGGTCGGCACCAAGACCGCGGTCATCGAGGGAACCTACTTCGGCAAGCACGTCGACACCAGGCTCACCCCGGGCGGCTGCGAGCTGGCCAAGTGGAATGAGGTCGGGCAGATCTTTAACTGATTCCTACTTGAGCAGGCGGGACATCCGGCGGTCGGCCAGCGGCTTGCCGCCGGTCTGGCAGGTCGGGCAGTACTGCAGCGCCGAGTCGGCGAACGACACCTCGCGGATGGTGTCGCCGCACTCGGGGCATGGCTGCCCGGCCCGCCCGTGCACCCGCAGGCCCGCCTTCTTCTCCTTCTTCAGGTCGCTCGCGGCGAGCCCGTCCGACCGGGCGATCGCGTCGCGCAGCGTGCCGACGATCACCGCGTGCAGCTCGGTCACCTCGTCCTGGCTGAGGCTCGCGGCCAGCCGGAACGGCGACATCCTGGCCGCGTGCAGCACCTCGTCGGAGTAGGCGTTGCCGATGCCGGCGATCACCGACTGGTCCCGCAGCACGCCCTTGATCTGCGTCCGGCGGCCGGCGAGGATCGCGGCGAGTGCCTCCGGCGTGAACGCCGGGTCCAGCGGATCCGGCCCGAGCGAGGCGATGCCGGGCACCGCCGCCGGGTCGGTCACCAGGTAGACGGCGAGCCGCTTGCGCGTTCCCGCCTCGGTCAGGTCGAACCCGGCGCCGTCGGTGAAGCGGAGCCGGAACGCCAGCGGGCCCTTGCCAGGCCGGGGCGGCTGCTCGGGCAGGCTGTCCCGCCACCGCAGCCAGCCCGCCCGGGCCAGGTGCACGATCAGGTGGAGCTGCTCGGGCCCGGTCACCAGATCCAGAAACTTGCCGTAACGCTTAGTCCCGGTGATGGTCTGGCCACGCAGCGCGCCCAGCGGCGGATCGTACGTCTTCAGCACGGAGATCTCGGCTATATCGGCGCGGTCGATGACGCGGCCCGCGGCCCGTTCTCGCAGGTCGTCGGCGAGCGCCTGGACCTCGGGTAGTTCTGGCACGAATCCGATTCTGCCTGGTCCGCCCCCCTGCTCCGACCGTCAGCGGGCGGCCAGTGCGACGGGCGGGGCGGGCAGCGGAAGCGAGCGCGGGGGTACAGGAGACGACTGCACGATCGAGCTCGTCGTCTGGCCGTAGAGCAGGAACTTGTCCAGCACGTCCTCGAACTCGTCTATCGCGGCGGCGTAGACGCGCATGATGAAGCAGTCCTCGCCGGTGATCCGATAACACTCGGTTACCTCAGGAATACTCGCGGCGAGCTCGGCGATCCGCCGGAGCTGCCCTGGGCCCGGCCGGACCCGGACGTAGGCGGAGACCGGGTAGCCGAGCGCGGCCGGGCCGAGCTCGAGCCGGTAGCCCGCGATCACTCCGCACCGCTCGAGCCGCGCGACCCGCTCGGTCACCGCGGGCGCCGACAGCCCCACCCGCCTCCCCAGCTCGGACATCGCGATCCGCGGATTGCCGCCCAGCTCGGCCACAATCCGCACGTTGACCGTATCGGCCAGCAGTGAACCTGGATTTTCATCGCGAAGTGCGGGCCGTGGCTGGCGATTATTAGGCATCGGCCGCTCCATGCTTTCCACTTGCCCTGTAAGTAAGCCTTCAGGCCGTCAAGTATCAAAATATGCCAACGGACAGGCAGCGGGGAACCCCGGCGGGCGAAGCCGCCGCGAACCGGGAGGCGCCGGTGGCGCCGCAACTTCGTCCGGCACCCACCGGACGAAGTTGGGGCGCTAAGTCTGCGATGGGCGCGCAACGCCGAGCGGAGACCGGGGCCACCGGCGTGAAGAAGCGCCGGCTGCCGCCGCACGCCTACTTCCTGGTCAGCGCGATCTTCCACTACCTGGGGCCGGCCCTGGCGGTGCTGCTGTTCGCGCACATCGCGCCGCTGGGGGTGGCGTGGCTGCGCATCGTGAGCGCGGCCGTGGTGTTCACGCTGTGGCGGCGCCCGGCGCGGCT
>Ga0335074_10007509_pt1 | contig 15126 bp, 14 predicted proteins | sample Lox_Sample_23_FD_206715 | JGI IMG/M metagenome (GOLD analysis project Ga0335074, IMG submission 206715) | Soil microbial communities from Loxahatchee National Wildlife Refuge, Florida, United States - Lox_Sample_2.3 | ecosystem: Environmental > Terrestrial > Soil > Wetlands | place: USA...
GGCCGGCGCTACCGGCAATTCGCGGCCCGCTTCGAGCGCGTGCGCCTGGCTCTGGATGCTGCGCCCGACCCGCAGACCGGCTTCGTCCTGCGAACGCTGCTGATCCATGAATATCGCCGCCTGCATCTGCGCGATCCGCTGCTGCCCGAGCGTTTGCTGCCCGCGGCGTGGCCCGGCATTCGTGCGGCAGGGCTGTGCCGTGACATCTATGCGCGCGTATTCGCCGCCTCCGAGGCGCATCTGTCCGCAGCCGGCGCCCGCCTCGAGGGGGCGCTGCCGCCGGCCGATCGCAGCGTCTTGCAGCGCTTCGGCGGAATCGCACCGGGCTCGCCCGGAGGAGCCTAGTCGTCGCTCCACTGCTCGAGCGTCTTCACCACGTGCTCGAGAAAGCCGTTCGCCTGAAAGGCATCGATGGCGCGATGATCGATGGTGAGGCTGAGATAGCACATGGTGCGCACGCCGATCGCCTCGCCCTCGGGCGTATTCAGTACGCACACCCGGCGCTCGACCTTGCCGACGCCGAGAATGGCCACCTGCGGCTGATTGATGACGATGGGCGCCGCCAGCAAGCTGCCGCCGACGCCGTGATTCGATATCGTGAAGGTGCCGCCGCGCACCTCCTGCGGCGCGAGCTTGCCGGCGCGCGCGGCACCGACCAGCTGGCCGAGCCGGCGCGCGATCTGTGCGAGGCTCATGTGCTGCGCCTTGTGAATGACGGGCACGATGAGCCCCTCGTTGCCGAGCGCCGTGCCCACGCCGATGTTCGCGTCGTGGTGCAGCTCGAGCGCATCCTCGTGGAAAGTCGCGTTCACGCTGGGGTGCGCGAGCAGCGCGCGCGCGCAGGCCGCGACGAAATAGGCCGTGAGGGTGAGCCGCGTCCCCTGCTGCTCGTACTGCGGCGCCTTGAGCGCCCGGTGAGCCTGCACGCGGCTCAGGTCGGCCTCGAACACCGTCGTCACATGGGGTGCCTGCGAGAGACTTCTCGTCATGTGCTCGGCCACGCGCCGGCGCACCGCGGTGTGCGGGATTTTCCTGCCGTCCGCGGTGAGGCGCGGCCGGCGATGCCGGGCGGTTTGCTCGGTCTCGTCGGGCGCAGCCGCGGGTGCGGCGGCGGGTGCGGCGGCGGGCGCGGCGATGGCTCCCGGATCAACGTGCTGCGCGATGTCCTGCGCCGTGATGCGGCCCTCACGCCCGCTGCCCTTCAGCGCCGCCGGCGACAGCGAATGCTCGTTGAGCATGCGCTTGACGGCGGGGCTCAACAGCCCGCGGCCTGCTCCTGTGGCCTGCGCCGCTGCCTCGCTCGCCGCAGCCGCAACCGCCCCGCCCGCGGCCGCCCCGGCCCCGACGGCGGCCTTCGGCTCCTGTGAGGCGCCCGGGCGAATACGCGCCAGGATCTGGCCCGGCAGCACCTCCTCGCTCGGGCCCTTCAGTATCTCGGTCAACTCGCCGCTCGCCGGCGAGGGAATCTCCACCGTCACCTTGTCGGTCTCGAGCTCGAGCAGCGGCTCGTCCTTGCGGATGGCGTCGCCCGCGGCCTTGCACCAGCGCAGGACGGTGGCCTTGGTGCCCTCCTCGTTAGCGGGGGCGATGACGTCGATTGGAGTCGCGCTCAGAGCGACACCAGCTCGATGATCGCGGCGCTGATGCCGTCCACACTCGGCAGCACGGCATCGAGCAGCACGGGGCTGTGAGGGCTCGGTACGTCCGGCATCGCCAGACGCTCGATGGGGGCATCGAGATCGAAGAAGGCCTCCTTCGCGAGCACGGCGGCGATCTCCGCGCCGAATCCGGCGGTGAGTGTGTCCTCGTGCACGATCAGACATCGATGGGTCTTGCGCACCGACGCAAGTGTCGCCTGTTTGTCCCACGGCGACAAGGTGCGCAGGTCGAGCAGGTCGGCGGCGACGCCGCTGCGCTGGAGCGCGAGCTCGCAGCGCTCCACCATCGCGCCCCAGGTCACGATGCTCAGCGCCGAGCCCGTCCTGAGCAGGCTGGCCCGGCCGAACGGGACGACGAAATCGTCTCCCGGATAGGCGCGGCGCGCCCAGGCGGAGTCGAGCAATGCACGATGCTCGAAGAAAATCGTCGGATCGTTGCCGCGCAGGGCCGAGCGCAGCAGCCCCACCGCGTCCCGTGCGTTGGAGGGCATGGCGACGCGCCAGCCGATGCCGTGCACCCACTGCACCTCGTTCGACTGGCTGTGCCAGGGATCGCCGCACTTGAAGAAGCCGCCCGGAATGCGCACGACCATCGGCGCGGCGAAGCGATTCGCCGTGCGCCAGCGCATCGTGCCGCAATCGTTGAGCTGTTCGGTCGCGGGGTCGGCGTACTTGCGGAACTGAATCTCCGGCACGGGCATGAGGCCGGCCGCGGCCATGCCGATCGCGCGGCCGATGATGCCTTCCTCGGACAGGCTCGTGTCGAACACCCGGGACTTGCCGAACTTGTCCTGCAGCCCCAAGGTCGCGGCGTGCACCCCGCCCTTGCGGCCGACGTCCTCTCCGAACACGACCACGCGCGCATTCACCTCCAGCTCGTGCTCGAGCGTGCGGCGCACGGCGGTCAAGAGATTGATGCGCGGGCCTTCGCTCGCGGGGTACTCCGAGCCGCTCGGCGGCAGCACGCCCTCGGCCCACAGGCCGCCCTGGGTCTGTATCTCGACGGCGCCATCGGCGCTGCTCTCGGTGAACACGTAGCGTCTCACCCGCGCGGCATCGGGTGGCTGGCGCCGCTCGACCTGCTCTCGGATCTGCGCGACCGCCGCCCGTGCCCGGCCGACCTCCTCGTCCCACTCGTCGGCGCTCAGCAGGGCCGGCACGATCTGCGCGCGCAGCTTGCGCCAGGGATCGCGCTCTTGCTCGGCGGCAATGAGCGCGGCCCCCTTGTAGGTCTGGGTATCCTGGCCCGAATGCCCGGACAAGCGCGGGACCGTGAGTCGCAGCAGCGCAGGTCCCTCGCCGGCGCGCACGGCGCCGACCGCCTCGCGTATCAGAGCGGCCGCCGCGAGCGGATCCGAGCCGTCGCCGTCGAGCACGCGCAGAGCGCGAAATGCGCCGAGGTTGCGCGCGATGTTGCCGCCCGGGGTCTGCATGTCCGCGGGCACCGAGATCCCGTAGCCGTTGTCCTCGATGAAAAACAGCAACGGCAGCCGCTCGGTGGTCGCGATATTGAGAGCGGCCCAGAATCCGCTGGTGGCGGTGGATGCGTCTCCGCCGTGTGCGACGGCGATGCTTCCCGCACACAGCGACTCGCCCAGCACCGCTTGCCGGTAGCGCAGCGCCTGCGCCCAGCCGACCGCGGGCGTGAATTGGGTGCCGACCCCTCCGCACACCGGCAACGCGCACGGGCCGTCGCGGCGCGGCCAGTTGAAGACCACGCCGATATCCCGGCCCTCGCTCATGCCCCCCGAGCGCATCATGGTCGAGGCCAGCGCCTCCTCGACGGAGAGTCCCAGAGCGAGGAGCAGCGGCCGCGAGCGGTAATACCCGCCGACCGCATCCCTCGCGCCGGTGAGCTGTTGTGCCAGCAGCACTTGCGTCACCTCGTGGCCGCGCGCCGAGAACTGATAGAGCACCTTGCGCTGGGGCAGCAGGGTCGACTCTTCCAGGTCATCGAGCGCCCGGGAGAGCGCCACCAGCCGCACCGCGGCGCGCCAGGACTCTGCGGACACCGGCGAAAGCGTCCTCTCGATGCGAGCTGCCATGCGCTCCAGCCTAATCTCGAGCCGGAGCCGACAATCGCCAAAAGGGGCGTGCGCAAGGGCCCTGGCTAGCGAATATCGCTAATTACGCCCCCACAACGCCCATTTTCGAGCCATCCGTGGCGGGGAATCGCCAAAACGCCCTAGTTTAGGCATTATCGTTGGTGTTAGTCGCCAAGAACCTTCGACCGGAGGCCAACCCCGCATGGATCTCGACCGCTTCGACGCCCGAATCCTCGCGGAGCTGCAGCGCGAGGGGCGCCTGCCGGTGGTCGAGCTGGCCGAGACCATCGGCCTCTCGCCCACCCCCTGCGCGAGACGCATCAAGGCGCTCGAGTCCGGCGGCGTGATCGAGGGCTACACGGCGCTGCTCGATCCTGCCCGGGTCGGACTCGAAGTCCAGGCCATCGTGCAAGTGAAGCTCACCGAGCATACCGACGAGACGGTGGCGCGCTTCGAGCGCGAGATCGCCCTGCTCGATGAGGTCACCCATTGCTTTGCGATCGCCGGCACCTATGACTTCATACTGCAGGTGCTCGGCACGAACCTCGAATCGCTGAGCGCGGTCATACTGAAGAAATTACTGCGCATCCCGCACGTGCGCGACGTGCAATCGAGCGTGGTGCTCGCCACCTTGAAACGCTCGACGCGCATTCCCCTGACTCATCTGCAAACATGATCGGTCAATCGCATGAATCACGCTGACATCATCGTCATCGGGGCGGGCATCGCCGGCGCCTCGGTCGCCGCGCACCTCGCCGAGGCTCGGCGCGTCATATTGATCGAGCGCGAGCATCGCCCCGGCTATCATTCCACGGGCCGCTCGGCGGCGCTGTTCACCGAGATCTACGGCAACTCCGTGATTCGCGCGCTGACTCGCGCCAGCCGCGAGTTCCTGCGTGATCCGCCGTCCGGATTCTCCGAAGTGGCGCTCACCCGGCCGCGCGGATGTCTGCACATCGCAAGGGCCGCGCAGCTCGAGGTGCTGCGCGAATTCGCCGCGCTTCCCGATGTGGCGCCGGCGACGCGCGCCGTGAATGAGGCGCAAGCGCTGGCGCTCTGCCCGATCCTGCGGGAGGGGTACGTCGCGGGCGCACTGCTCGAGCCCGAATCCGCCGACATCGACGTGCATGCGCTGCACCAGGGATATCTCAAGCTGTTTCGCGCACGCGAGGGCCGGCTGGTCACCAGCGCCCCGGTGCATGCCCTCGAGCGCACGCCGCACGGCTGGAGCGTGCGCGCGGGCGAGGAGACCTTCGCTGCCGCGGTCATCGTCAACGCCGCGGGCGCCTGGGCCGACCAGATCGCCGCCCTCGCAGGCAGCGGACCGGCCGGCCTCACGCCGTACCGGCGCACGGCCGTGCTGGTCGATGTGCCGGGCTTCGATGTGAGCCGCTGGCCCTTCGTGACCGACGTCGAGGAGCAGTTCTATTTCAAGCCCGAAGCGGGCGCGCTGTTCTTATCGCCGGCCGATGAGACCCCGGCGGAGCCGAGCGATGCGCAGCCCGAGGAGTGGGATGTGGCCACCGCGGTCGAGCGAGTGGAGACCGCGACCACGCTGCAGATCACACGGCTGAAGGCGCGCTGGGCGGGCCTGCGCACATTTGCCCCCGACCGCACCCCGGTCGTGGGCTTCGCGCGCGACGTCGAAGGCTTCTTCTGGCTGGCAGGACAGGGAGGCTACGGTATCCAGACGGCACCGGCGCTCTCGCGAGCGGCGGCGGCGCTGGTTCTCGATGTGCCCCTGCCCGATGAGCTCGCCGCGCTGCGCGCCGAGACCGAGCGCCTATCGCCCGAGCGCTTGAGCGCGCGCTGAGCGCTCGCAATCCCGTGAGTTATATCCTACGATAGGCCGAAGCACCCACCGACTGACCGTCCCTCGGACGGAGCGCAGTATGGCGGCACACGGACTCGTGTTCTTCATCGGAAGGTGCGTCATGCTTCATTATGCAGTGGTATTTTTCGTCATCGCACTGGTTGCAGCGTTCTTCGGATTCGGCGGCATCGCCGTCGGCGCTGCCGGCATCGCGAAGGTACTGTTCATCGTCTTCTTGATCGGCGCGATCGTCAGCTTCCTGATGAGTCTCGGCCGTCGAGTTTGACGCCAGCCTGAGAGGAGCAAGCTATGGAACCCCAGTTGGATACTACGCAGGTGCGCAAGGTCAAGAAATTTGCCAACGCCAGTCTCAATGACTTTCTCGACAACGTCGATGATCTGACCAAGGCCATCAAGGACGTGGAGACGCCGGAGATTGCGCGGGTCCGAGCGAAGGTGAAGATGGCGCTGAGTGCGGCCAAGAGCGCGCTCGCCGACAGCGCAGCGCAAGTGCGCGGGCAGGCCCGCCAGCTGACCCAAACCACCGACAGTTACGTGCGCGACAATCCGTGGCAGGTGGTGGGAATTGCGGCGGTGGTCGGTGTGGTCCTCGGCGTGGTGATGAGCCGCCGCTCCGGCTCCGACTGATTCGACCGGCGCCGCCCTCGCCGGCGCCGCCCTCGTCGGCGCGGCGCGGCCTCAGGCGCGGCGCCACTCCGTGATACCGTCCGGCCTGTCCTCCAGTACGATGCCGGCCGCGCTCAGCCGAGCGCGGATCCGATCCGCTTCGCCAAAATTCTTGGCGCTGCGCGCCGCTTGTCGCGCGGCGACCAGGGCATCGATCTGCCCATCGCCGAGCGCCTGTGATGCCGTCGTCCCCGCATCCGCCGATGCGGCATTCCCGGCAGACGCCGCAATGCCGCGCTTCAGGTAGCTTTCCGGGGGCTGTTGCAAGATGCCGAGCACCTTGCCCATGGCGAGGAGCGAGCCCGCGGCGCGGGCGACGCCGGCGGCGTCCTTCGAGGCCTTGGCGCTGTTCAGCGCCCGTGCGGCGCCTTGCAGCACCGCCATCGCCTCCGGCGTATTGAAATCATCGTCCATCGCAGCCCGGAACTCTGCCATGGTCTGGCCGCCATGGGCCTCGAGCGGCGCGGCGGATCCCGGCGCGGCGGCACCCGGCGCGGCGTGCGGCGTGTCCTTGAGCGCGCGATACAGGCCCGCGAGGGTCTCGTCCGCCTGCGCGAGCTGCGCCGCCGAGTAGTTGATCGGTCCGCGGTAGTGGCTGCTCAAGAGGAAAAAGCGCAGCACCTCGGGGTCGCGCAAGGTCTTCAGCACCTCGCGCACGGTGAAGAAGTTGCCGAGGGACTTCGACATCTTCTCGTCATCGACGTTCACGAATCCATTGTGCATCCAGACGTGCACGAACGGCGCATCGCACGCCGCGCACGACTGAGCGATCTCGTTCTCGTGATGCGGGAACTTCAGATCCATGCCGCCGCCGTGCAGGTCGAAATATTCGCCGAGCAGACTGGTCGACATCGCGGAGCACTCGATGTGCCAGCCCGGGCGCCCGGCTCCCCAGGGCGAAGGCCATGACGGCTCGCCCGGCTTCGCATGCTTCCACACCACGAAGTCGAGCGGATCGTGCTTGAACTCATCGATCTGCACGCGGGCGCCGGCGCGCGACTCCTCGATCCGCCGGCCGGAGAGGGCGCCGTAATTCGGGAATTTGCGCACCGAGTACATGACGTCGCCGTTCGCCGCGCGGTAGGCATATCCCTTGTCGATGAGCTTCTGCGTCATCGCGACGATCGGGCCGATGTAGCCGGTCGCGCGCGGCTCGTGATCGGGCGCCTGCAGCCCGAGCAGCGCGCAGTCCTCGTGCATCGCGTCGGTGAAGCGGCGCGCGAGATGGCTCCACTCCTCACCCCGCTCGGCGGCGCGCTGAATGATCTTGTCGTCGATGTCGGTGACGTTGCGCACGTAGGTGACCCGGTAGCCGCTCAGGCGCAGGTAGCGCTGCACCAGGTCGAATACGGTCAACATGCGCGCGTGGCCGACGTGGATGTAGTCGTACACCGTCATCCCGCAGACGTACATGCGCACGTCGTTCCCCCGCAGGGGCTTGAATGCGGCTTTCTTGCCGGTGAGCGAGTTATGGATTTGCAGCATGGGACTCGAGGCGGCGCCGTGCCGTCTGCGGGGACATGAGCTTGAGGAGCGGCGCAAGCTCGGGGCCGTGAGTGCGGCCGGTGAGCGCCACGCGCAGCGGCATGTACAGCTGCGCGCCGGCGCACCCGGTGCGCTCCTTCAGGATCCGCGCCAGCAGGTGCAGGTCGGATCCCGACTCCTCCAGGGCGCTCGCGGCGGCCGCGAAGAACTGCGGGCCGGCGGCCGCGACGACGCGCTGCTCCTCCGGGCCAAGGGGCGGCAGCTCCCCGCGAACCACCGCGAGCCAGGGCTCGGCGTCCGCGGGAAGAACCACGTTGTGACGCACGAGCGCCGCGAATGCGGTCGAGTCGGGCACCCCGAGCCAGCGGGCTATCTCGGCGACCGACATGCGCTCGAGGGCCTCTTTCTGCCAGTGCACCAGCTGCGATTCCTCGAATCGCGCAGAGGCGCGCCCGAGATGCTCGGGACGAAAGTGCGCCGGCATCTGCCCGGGGGCGAGCCAGCCCTCGACGTCGCTGGTGTGGCCCAGCCGGTACAGGTGGTTGAGCAGCGCCGCCGGCAGGAATCCGCGCTCGCGAAATTCCCGTACGCTGGTGCTGCCGTGGCGCTTGGACAATGGGGCGCCGTCAGCGCCCACCAGCAGCCCCACGTGGCCGTACTGCGGGCGGCGCATGTCGAGCGCATCGAGCAGCATCAATTGACGCGGGGTATTGGTGAGGTGATCATCGCCGCGCAGCACGTGCGTGACGCCCATGGCCGAATCGTCCACGGCATTGCCGAAGAAAAATGCCGCCGTGCCGTCCTCGCGGCGTACGATGAAATCTCCGATGTCGCTCCCGAGATAGCGCTGCGGGCCGTGCACCAGATCGGTGAACTCGACCACGATCCCTTCCGGTACGGCGAAGCGCAGCGTGGGCCTGCGACCCTGCGCCGCGCGCTGCGCGCGTTCCGCCGCGCCGAGCGCACGGCAGGTACCGGCGTAGCGCGGCGGCTTGCCCGCCATGCGCTGCAGCTTGCGCGACAGCTCGAGCTCCTCGGGCGTGCAGTAGCAGGGATAGAGGCGTCCCTGCTGCTGCAGTCGGGCGAACAGGTCCCGATACCACGCGCCGCGCTCCGACTGCACGTAGGGTGCGCTCGGACCCCCGATCTCCGGGCCCTCGTCCCAATCGAGCTCGAGCCAGCGCAAGTCCGCCACCAAAGCCTCGCGGTGGACCACATCGCTGCGCTCGACATCCGTGTCCTCAATGCGCAGAATGAATCGCCCGCCGCTCTTTCGAGCCCACAGGTGGCTGAAGAAAGCGGTGCGTGCATTCCCCAGATGCAAGGAGCCCGTGGGCGAAGGTGCGAACCGTGTGATTGCGGGGGCGGACATGGCTCAAGATTGTACCCATTCGAGTAGAATCCCGGCATGAAACAGCTAATTCTGAGTGTCGTATTCCTGGCCACCACCCTCATCGGCTCGGTTCACGCGGCGCAAAAGTCATCCGCAAAGGCCGAGCCCAAGGAAGAGACCGTCCCGCCGGTCTACGTGCAGGTGGTGACCAACATGGGCAGCTTCGTCATCGAGCTCAACGCCGAGCGCGCGCCGCTCACGGTCGCGCAGTTCTTGAGATTCGTCGATCAGGGCTACTACTCCGGCACGATCTTCCATCGCGCCATCCCCGGCTTCATCATCCAGGGCGGCGGCTACGATGTCGACTACAAGCTCAAGGGCAATCCGCCGAAGGTGGTGAACGAGTCGGGCAACGGCTTGACCAATCTGCGCGGCACGGTGGGTCTCGCGCGCCCGCCTCAGCCGCACGCGGGCGATGTGCAGTTCTACGTCAATCTGGCGGACAACTCCGCGCTCGACCCGAACCAGACCCGCTGGGGCTATGCGGTGTTCGGCAAGGTGGTGCAGGGCATGGACGTGTGCGACCAGATCAGCCAGGTGCCGACCGGGGCGAAGGGGCCCTTCAAGGAGAACGCGCCGCTCAAGCCCGTGATCATCCAGAAGATCGTGCACGTCGAGGCGCCCGCCAGCTGAAGCCGCGGCCCCGAGCGTGGCGATACTCTTCATCTCGGATCTGCACATCGACGTGCACCATCGGCAGATCTGCCGGCAATTCACCGATTTCCTCGCCGCCGAGGCGCGCAGCGCCGACGCCTTGTACATCCTCGGAGATCTGTTCGAATCCTGGGTCGGGGACGACGCGCCCGATGCCGCGCAGAGCGAGGCGATCGAGGCGATCCGAGCGCTCACCGCCGGCGGCGTCCCCTGCTTCGTCATGCACGGCAATCGCGATTTCTTGCTCGGGCCGCGGTTCTGCGCGAGCTCGGGCGCGCAGCTGCTGCCGGATCCGTTGCTGGTGACGCTCTACGGCGAGCCGGTGCTGGTCATGCACGGCGATGCGCTGTGCACCGATGACCAGCCTTACCAGCGCCTGCGCGCCACGGTGCGCGACGCCGACTGGCAGCGCCGCTTCCTCGCTCTCTCGGTCGGCCAGCGCCGTGCGCTCGCCGGCGCCGCGCGCGAAGGCAGCCGGGCGCACACGGCCGCCCTCGAATATGCCATCGCGGACGTCAACCCGGAGAGCGTCGTGAGGGCCTTGCGGGCGGCCGGCGCAGCGACGCTGCTTCACGGCCATACCCACCGGCCGGGCATCCATCCGTTCGCGCTGGCGGGCCGGCCGTGCACGCGCATCGTGCTCGGTGACTGGTATACCCAGGGAAGCGTGCTGCGCTGGGATCGCAGCGGGCCCGAGCTGCAATCCTTGCCGCGATGAGCCGCGCGTGCGCCCAGCGGCGCCCCGAGCGCCGCGTGCCCCGCGGCCCGCGTCCCGGCGGCGCGCAGGCGCGCCGGCTCAGGGGGGCGCGCCCGAATGAAAACGAAACACCTCGTCACGGCTCACGATGAGCTCCACCTCGATGGCGGCGAAGGCCGCGATGCGCGCCGCGGCGTCGATGCCGGCGCGCAGCGCCGCGCGCCGCGCAAGCCCCAGATAGAGCTCGAAATGGCGCGCTTCGGCCGCGTGCAGGCTCGCGAACATCTCGCCGGGCGGCCCGCCGAGCGCAGGACTCAAGGCCGCGAACCGCTCGCAGGAGCGCGCCTCGATGAACGCCCCGCAGACCATGAGATCGACCTCGCGTTGCGGCTCGGCCTTCGCCACCAGCCGGCGCAGGCGCTCGGCATAGCGCCCCGGCGCCAGCCGCCGCGGCTCGATCGCGAGCCGCCGCAGGAGCTTCGCCACCTGCTCGTAATGCCTGAGCTCCTCGCGCGCCAGACGGGACATCCTCTCGGCGAGCTCGAGATCCTCGGCGTAGGCGAACATCAAGGCGAGCGCGGTCGAGGCGGCCTTTTTCTCGCAGTTCGCATGGTCGATCAGCAGAACGTCGAGGGAGCGGCAGGCCTGCGCGATCCAGCTCCCGGGCGTGGGCGCCAGAAGCAGCCCGGGGAGACCAGGGTCGGTCACGCGGGGATCTTCAGCTCGGCGGCGGCATCCAGCACCTCGCGCGCCGACTGGAAGCGATCCTCGGGGGACTTGGCGAGCAGACGCTGCAGGATGGGCTCGTAGGCGGCGTACTGAGGATCGATGGCAGGGAGCGGGGCGCGCTTGTGCTTGTAGATGACTTCCATGGCGGTGGTGCCGGTGTAGGGCTTGCGCCCGATCAGCATCTCGTAGAACACGATGCCCAGGCTGTAAAGATCGCTGCGCGCGTCGATCAGCTCGGCATGCCCCTGTTCCGGGCTCATATAATAGGGGGTGCCGAAGATCTCGCGCGACCCGGTGAGCTCCACGTCCATCTGGTTGGCCTTCGCGAGACCGAAATCGATCAGGCAGAGCGTGCCGTCGGCGCGCAGCATGACGTTCGCCGGCTTGAGGTCCCGATGCAGCACACCGACGCTGTGGATGGCCTCCAGCGCGCTCGCCATCTGGGCGAGGAAGCGCAGCGCCGTCCCGGGCGGGAGCTGCGTGCGCATTCGCTGGCGCAGATCGCCGGCGGGGAAATGCTCCATCGCGATGTAGGCGTGATCGTCGGCCACGCCCAGATCGTAGATGCGCACGATGTTCGGATGCTTGAGGCCGGCGACGATCTCGTATTCCTGGATGAAGCGGTCGAAGCCCACGAGCCGCTCCGAGACGTCGGGCACCTGGCTGAACACCTTGAGCACCACCATGGCGCCCGCCCGCTCGCTCTCCGCCAGATAGATCTTGCACATGCCGCCCGTGCCCACCTGCCGGATGCAGCGATGGCCGCGAATCGTGAGCGAGCCGAACTTGTAGAGCTGGTCGTAGTCGGGACGCGCGCGCAGCGCGGCGAGGGCGCGCCTCTGCTCGCGCGAAGCGGCGGTGATGGCGCGCAGCAGCCGCTCGCGATCGATCTTCTTGCCGTACAGGCGCTGCAGACGCGGCGTGTCGGGCACCGGCTCGGGCGGCGGGTCCTGCACCAGCACCAGCACCAGCGGCGCGAAATCCGAGCGCGCCGACAGCGCCGAGGCCAGGACCTCGGCGGACTCGGCCGGCGGGGCGCCCACGATGATCACGGCATCGTAGCCGGCGGCGAGGAACTTGGCGTCGAGCGGCTGATCCTCGCCCAGCCGGTGCTCGAGGATGACGGCCTCCGGCCACTCGATCTCGACGTGCTTCCTCGCGAGCAGGCGATACTCGGGCCGATCGGCGATCACCAGGAGACGCGGGCTCAAGACGGCGGCGTCCGAGCCGCATCGTGCGCAGCGCTAGAGGATATGAACGGTCTTGAGCCCACGATTGACCGCATCGCGACGCTGCTGCTTGGCCTCGTCGGACCGCTCTCCCTGCAAGCGACTCAAATACTCGGGCGTCACATCCCCGGTGACGTATTCGCCTGAAAAACACGACGTGTCGAAATCGGTGATCTTTGCGTGGTCGTGGCGCACGGCATGCACCAGATCGGTGAGATCCTGGTAGATGAGCCAATCCGCGCCGATCATGTCGCGCACCTCGGCATCGCTGCGCCCCGCGGCGACCAGCTCCGAGGCGTTCGGCATGTCGATGCCGTAGACGTTCGGATAGCGCACCGGCGGGGCCGCCGAGGCGAAATACACCTTCTTCGCGCCGGCCTCGCGCGCCATGTCGATGATCTGCGCCGAGGTGGTGCCGCGCACGATGGAATCATCCACCAGCAGCACGTTCTTGCCGCGAAATTCCAGGTCGATGGCGTTCAGCTTGCTGCGCACCGACTTCGAGCGCTGCTCCTGGCCGGGCATGATGAAGGTGCGGCCGATGTAGCGGTTCTTGATGAACCCTTCGCGGTACTTGACGCCGAGGAGCTGTGCGACCTGCACGGCGCTGGTGCGGCTGGTGTCGGGAATGGGAATCACCACGTCGATGTCGTGATCGGGACGCTCGCGCTTGATCTTCTCTGCCAGCCGCTCGCCCATGCGCAGGCGCGCCTTGTACACCGAGATGTTGTCGATGATCGAGTCGGGGCGTGCGAAATACACGTACTCGAAGATGCAGGGCGTGTGGCGCGCCGTCGCCACGCAGGCTTGAGCGTAGAACCGCCCCTGCTCGTCGATGAACACCGCCTCGCCCGGCGCCACGTCGCGCACCATGTCGAAGCCCAGCATGTCGAGTGCGACGCTCTCGGATGCGAGCATCCACTCGGTGCCTTTCTTGGTGTCGCGCTTGCCGATGACCAGCGGCCTGATACCGTTCGGGTCGCGGAATCCCAGGATGCCGTGGCCGATCACCATGGCGACCACCGCATACCCGCCGCGGCAGCGCCGGTAGACGGCATTCGCCGCCGCGAAGATGTCGGCGGGCGTGACGCGCGGCGTGCCCACGCGCTGCAGCTCGGAGGCGAGCACGTTGAGCAGCACCTCGGAGTCGGAGCGGGTGTTGAGATGACGGCGGTCCTCGCGCACCAGAACCTCGGTGAGCTCGCGCGCGTTGGTGAGATTGCCGTTGTGGCCGAGACAGATCCCGTACGGGGAGTTCACGTAGAAAGGCTGCGCATCCTGGGCGCTGTCCGCGCCGGCCGTCGGGTAGCGCACGTGGCCGATGCCGACGTTGCCCTTGAGCTTGAGCATGTGCTTCTGCTGGAAGACATCGCGCACCAACCCCGAGTCCTTGCGCATGAACAGCTCGCCCGCCTCGCTGGTCATGATCCCGGCGGCATCCTGGCCGCGGTGCTGCAGTACCGTGAGTGCGTCATAGATGCGCTGATTGACGGCGCTCACTCCGACCATTCCGACGATGCCGCACATGAAGGACCTCCGGTCTACTTCGATCCGACCTTGACTCCGGTGAGACGCTCGAGCTTGGACCACGGCTCGCCGCGCTCGCCCACCATCCCCCGCAGCCAGTCGCCCACGGTCTCCCCGTAGGGCACGAGCCTCGAGCGCCCCCACCACGCTTCCTGGTTGAGGTGCAGGAGCTCCGCTCCGATGACCATCAACCCGACCAGCACGCTGCCGCGCAAGAAGCCGAACACCAGTCCGGCGACCCGATCCAGCGGACCGAGTCCGGCGCTGCGCGTCAGGTAGCTCAGCAGCATGCCGAACACCCAGCCGAGCAGCAGCACCAGCACCAGAATCACCAGGCGTCCGACCCAGGGCGCGATCTTCGGATCCGCCAGCAAGCCGCCGAGATGCGGCTCGACGAAGAAGCCGAACTTCCAGGCTGCCCAGATCGCGACCACCCAGAACGCCAGCGAGACCGCCTCGCGAACGAAGCCGCGCAGCAGTCCGATCATGGTGGAGCCCAGCAGAACCAGCAGAATTAGGACGTCGGCCCCGGTCAAACTTCCACCCTTGAGGATCGCATTACCTTGCGCAGCGCCGCCTCGCGAATGCGGCGCATTCTACTAAAACCGGCGGCGCCATGTGTGCGACCGCGGCACAATCCAGTCACGACGGCGGTGTGACAATAGTCGCCGCGTGACCCTGCGCCTTGAGTCGGCCCGCCGCGCGCTCGGCGGCGCTGCGGTCGGCGAGCGGACCCATTCTCACCCGGTAGCGCAGCGCCGCCCCGGACCCGCCGGCGACGACGTACACCGAGGAGCCGCCCGCTGCCTGCAATTGGTGCGCGAGCCGCTCGGCATTCGTCTTGCTCGCGAAACTGCCGAGCTGAACCGCCCAGCCGTGGCGCGCCGATGCATGCGTCGGCGCCGCAGCGCGGCGCGAGCCCGGAGGATATGTGGGGGGCGAGGCGGGCGTTTCAAGCACGGGCGCGGACCCCTCCTGCGCCTTGAGCGTCGTCACTACGCCGCGCGATGGTGCGCCGGCATCGGGCGCACCGGGACGGGCCTCGTTGGCGGGGGCCGCCTGCTCCTCGGCGTCGGACCTCGAGGCCGCGGCAGAGGCGGGCGGCGCGGCGCCGGGAGAGGAGGCACTCATGGCGCCGGCGTCGGACGCCTGCCGCGCCGAGGCTCCTGGCGCCGAGGCTCCTGGCGCCGAGGCTCCTGGCGTGGAGGC
>Ga0335074_10007512_pt1 | contig 15125 bp, 17 predicted proteins | sample Lox_Sample_23_FD_206715 | JGI IMG/M metagenome (GOLD analysis project Ga0335074, IMG submission 206715) | Soil microbial communities from Loxahatchee National Wildlife Refuge, Florida, United States - Lox_Sample_2.3 | ecosystem: Environmental > Terrestrial > Soil > Wetlands | place: USA...
CACGCAGTTGGCGGACCTCGGCGATCAGGGTCTCGGTCTCAGTCATGGCACCAGTATCAGCGCTCCTGAGGGGAATGGGTCGCCGGGTCCGCCGGTACCGCGAACACCCTGGCCGCGGTCGGTGTGCATGATCTTCGGCCAGGCAGGTAGCCGATAGGGTGCCAGGTACCTGTCTCGCGTGCCCAAGGAGTGATCGCCATGCCTGCGCGGAAGCCCGAGGGGAAGGACGCGCCGAAATCGGCCAGGAGCACCACTGGCAAGTTCACGGCCGAGGAACGCGCCGCGATGAAGGATCGCGCCCAGGAACTGAAGGCGGACTCGCGCCGCGGCGGGCGGGCGAGCAAGGCGGACGGGGAGAGCGAGGTGCTCGCGAAGATCGCCGAGATGCAGAAGTCCGACCGCGACATGGCCGAGCGGATCCACGCCATCATCAAGGAGACCGCGCCAGACCTGACGCCGAGAACCTGGTACGGGATGCCCGCGTACGCCAAGGACGGCAACGTCCTGTGCTTCTTCCGGAGCGCGCAGAAGTTCAAGACGAGGTACGCGACGTTCGGCTTCAGCGACAAGGCGAACCTCGACGACGGCGACATGTGGCCGACCGACTTCGCGCTGACGCAGATGACCGCCGCCACCGAGAAGAAGATCGCCGCGCTGGTGAAGAAGGCGGCCAGCTGAGGATCTAGCGCGCCGCGGCACGCGGGGGGAAACCCGAGCATGAAGGCGGGTGGATGCCGCATTCACGCGAGGCGAGCGCATGCGTAGCGTGCGGACATAGAGAGAAAGCCCACGCACAAGAAGGTCCGCACTGCCATGTATGAAGACGATGACGACCGTTTTGAGGCCGCGCTTAGGCTGGCCGAAGACAACCCGGCTACCGGAGCGCAGGCCCTGCGTGGCATCGCGGCGGACGGCGGGGTCGATCCCGATACTCGCTTCGAGGCGGCGGCACGGCTGGCCGAGGTCGATGAGGACCTGGCCGCCGAGGCCCTGCGGGCCATCGTGGCCGACGACGCGTTCGATCCCGACATCCGCTCCGAGGCAGCCGCGAGGCTGGCCGAAGTCGGCGGTTGACCGCGGCGCCAGGGTTCAGCCAGGGGCTTTCCCTGGTTCGAACCACCGCAGGCAGCTTGACCGTGGAAGTAGCCGGCCCATCGGCATCGCGCACCGGCACGACTGGGTGCCTGGCCACGAGACACGGGAGCGTAGCCATGACCGAAGGCGCACAGCAAGGCATCCAGCCGTTTAAGGTCGGTTTTTCCGACGCGGAGCTAGCCGACCTGCGCAGGCGCGTGGACGCGACCAGGTGGCCCGAGCGCGAGACGGTCACCGACGACTCGCAGGGCGTGCGGCTTGCGATGATGCAGGACCTCGCGCGCTACTGGGCGACCGACTATGACTGGCGCAGGTGCGAGGCGAAGCTGAACGACCTGCCGAACTTCACCACCGAGATCGACGGGCTCGACATCCACTTCATCCACGTCCGCTCCCGGCACGAAGATGCGCTGCCGATGATCGTCACGCACGGCTGGCCCGGCTCGATCATCGAGCAGCTGAAGATCATCGAGCCGCTGACCGATCCCACCGCGCACGGCGCGACCGCGGCGGACGCGTTCCACCTGGTGATTCCCTCGCTGCCTGGGTACGGATTCTCCGCCAAGCCGACCACCACAGGGTGGGACCCGGTCCGTACCGCGCGTGCCTGGACGGAGCTGATGAAGCGCCTCGGATACAACCGGTTCGTCGCCCAGGGCGGCGACTGGGGTGCGGCCGTCACGCAGTCGATGGGCATCCAGGCGCCGCCGGAACTGCTCGGCATCCATTCCAACATGCCCGGCACCGCACCGGCCGACATCAACAAGGCAGTCGAGCGCGGCGACCCGCCGCCCTCAGGCCTCTCAGCCGAGGAGAAACTCGCGTTCGAGCAGCTGAGCACCTTCTACGCCAAGCACGTGGCCTACGCGCAGATCATGACAACGCGGCCGCAGACGCTGTACGGGCTGGCGGACTCACCCGCCGACCTGGCGGCGTTCATGCTCGACCACGGCGACGGTACCGGCCAGCCCGGGCTCGTCGAACAGGTCCTGCAGGGAACCCTGGACAGCGCCCTGACCCGGGACGACCTCCTGGACAACATCACGCTGTACTGGCTGACCAACACCGGGGTCTCATCGGCCCGTCTGTACTGGGAGAACAAGGCGGACTTCTTCGACGCCAAGCCCATCACTATCCCGTTCGCCATCAGCGTCTTCCCCGACGAGCTCTATCAGGCCCCGCGCAGCTGGGCGCAGCGCGCCTACCCGCACAACCTCATCCACTACAACAGGCTCGACCGGGGCGGCCACTTCGCCGCCTGGGAGCAGCCGGACCTGTTCGCCGCCGAAATGCGCGCATCGTTCAGGTCACTGCGCTAGCTGCCGGTACACTCCCCGTCTTGTGAGCGTTTCTGACGGAGTCTTGGTTACCGGCGGCGCCGGTTTCGTTGGCGCGACGTTGGTGCGGCGGCTGGTGGCGAGCGGTTACCGCGTCCGGGTGATCGACAACCTCAGTACCGGGGACGCCGCGCACCTGGCCGACGTGGACGCGGAACTGGTCAAGGGCGACATCCGCGACGCGGCGGCGCTTGACGACGCGCTCGGCGGCATGGCCGCGGTCATCCACCTGGCCGCGGCCGGCTCGGTGATCGGTTCCGTGCAGGATCCCGGCGCGAACTTCGAGGTCAACGTGCTCGGCACGTTCCGCGTCCTGGACGCGGCGCGGCGGGCCGGCGTCGAGCGGGTGGTGCAGGCGTCGACGGGCGGGGCACTGATCGGAGACGCCACGCCGCCCGTCAACGAGGCGTCCCTGCCCAAGCCGATCTCCCCCTACGGGGCGAGCAAGCTGGCCGGCGAGGGCTACGCGCACGCGTTCGCGAAGACCTACGGGCTCCGCACGGTGGCGATCAGGTTCGGCAACGTGTACGGGCCATGGTGCGCCCGCAAGCGCGGCGTGCTCAACGTCTTCTTCGAGTCGATCCACTCCGGCGTGCCCTTGATCATCTACGGCGACGGCACGGCGTCCCGCGACTACGTGCACGTGGACGATATCTCCAACGCCCTCAAGCTCGGGCTGGAGAAGGACGTCCCCGGCGGCACAGTGCTGCACGCCGCGTCCGGCGTCGAGACCGCGGTCAGCGAGCTGGCCGACCTGTGCCGCCAGGCCGCCGGAGTCCCCGATCACCCGATCGAGTACCGGCCCAAGCGGGCCGGCGAGGTGGACCGCAACTTCGCCTCCTACGATTTGGCCAGCCGGCTGCTCGGCTACCGGCCGACGGTCGCCCGCGAGGTCGGCATCCCGCGGACCTGGATGTGGTTCCAGGAGGAAGTCTTCCGCGACTAGCCCGCGCAAGGGCGCGGCGGGGCACCTCGGTCGTCTCAGCCCCTCGACTCCGGGCCGGTAAGTCGTATGATGAGGTTCATTGCGGACCATGCTGGTCAGGCACCGGAGATCAACGCGGAGGCCCAGATGAACCAGCAGCCAGCGGACCTGCCCAGGTTCGTCCAGATCATCAGGCGGTACCGGAGCCTGGTCGGGACCTTGGCCGTGCTCGGCCTGCTCGCTGGCGTGGTCTTCGCCGCGCTCAACCCGCCGCTGTTCACGAGCGGGGCGGTCGTCATGTATCAGCCGACCTGCCCGGCCGGGTCCATCTGCGGCGGACCCGAGTTCGCCCCGGGCGGCACCCGGGTCAGGTCGCTGCCGGCCGGCGCCCAGGTAACGCCGAGGGCAGGGAACGTGGTGACGGTGACGGCCACCGGCAGGACCGCCGCGCAGGCCGAGGCCGCCGCCGACGCGGCTGCCCGCAGCCTTGCCGATGCCCCGTCCGCGAGGTACCCGGGTGAGCAGGTGTCCGGGCTGCTTGTCGAGCCGGCCACGACGGCAGCCGGGGCGCAGCAGCAGTTGTTCAGCGACGCGCTGCGCGGCATGGCCCTCGGCGCGCTGCTCGGCATCCTCGCGGCCCTCGCGGCCGGCCGCACGACCATTGACCCGATGACCGCTCCGCGTGGATTCGCCGCCGGTGAAGAGGACAGGGCAACGGGCCGCGCGGGCGGGTACGCCCCGAGCAGGGACTGGCTTGTGGACCTGGCCAGGGAATCCGTCGAGCGCAGGACCGCCCTGGATGCCTCCCTTGGCAGGTCCCAGGCGGATCCGCCCTAGTCCGCTCGCGCACGGGATGACCACCGGTTGATGGCGCCCGGCGCCACGGCGAGCAGTATCCAGAAGTACATGGCAGCGCTGGTGCTCAACCAGGCCAGCGCGATGGACACGCCCATCACGATAGGTACCGCCGCCGCGCTTAGCCGCGCGGCTCGCGCCTTGGGGGCCGAGACCAGGCCCTTGCGGCGCCCGATGAGGATCATCGCCTGGGTGGCCAGGCTGGCGATGAGCAGGTTGGCGGCGAAGATGTCGACCGCGAGCGGGTTTGCCACGAAGGACCCGAGCAGGGCGCTGGTAAACGGCATGGCGGTGATGGTGAAGAGGAACGCGAAGTTCCACCACTCCAGGCCGTCCTCCTGGTCGCCGAGCAGCCGGGATATCCGCCGGTGCACGAGCCAGAACTGCGCGATGACGTAGAACGAGATCGCGTAACTGATAAATTCGGCCGAGCCCTTGCCGAGCTGGTCGGCCAGTTCCGTCGCCGAGTCCGGGTTGTGGAGCTGGCCAGGGGCGGGCAGCCGAATCTGCAGGATGAGCAGGGTAAGGGCGATGGCGATCACGCCGTCGGACAGCTGCAGCAGGCGGTTTACCCGCGGCTCGTCGTCACGCTGACGGGTAGCACCAGGATCCGAAGACATCAATACCCGAGCATTCCAGATCTTCCGCCGCGACCCGGTCACCTGCGCCGTGACTCGCCGCGCCGTCCCGCCCGCCCCGTGCCCTCCCCGCTCGGCTCGCGCCGTAGGGTGGGACAGCTGACCGGGTTGAGCGGGCTGTACGAGGGGATCGGATGACGCTGCTGGCCGACATCGAGCGCAGCAGGCTGCGGGCGCTGGTCGCGGCGGACACGGTGACGGCCGGCCCGCTGCATGCCGACGACTACCGGCTGGTCACGCCGAACGGGTCGGAGATGACAAAGGACGACTACCTCGGCGCGATCGCCGCGGGCCGGCTGAGATACCAGGTGTTCGAGCCGGTTTCCGAGATGTCCGTGCTCGGCGACGCGCCGGTGGCGGTCGTGCGGTACAAGGCCCGCATCAGCTTCGACGACGGACCCGGCATCGTCTGCTGGCACATCGACTGCTACCGGCTCAGCGACGAGACGTGGCAGGTGGTGTGGTCGCAGGCCACCGCGATCATGCAGCGATGAGTTCGCCGCCCGGAACCAGTCTGTTAACAGGCGACAGAACGAATAGGGGAGCCCGACCATGACCGATGACACCGACCTGCAGCCGGTGGTGGCCGCCGAGTTGCTGGCCCTTGCCGACCTGCTCGAGCAGGCATCCGACGCGCAGTGGGACACGCCGTCGCTCTGCGAAGGCTGGCGGGTTCGTGAGGTTATCGCGCACATGACGATGGCCGCGCGCTATTCGGAGGACGAGTTCATGGCCGAACTGCGCCGCCACGACTTCGACTTCGGCCGGCTGTCCAACGAGATCGCCGCCAAGGACGCCGCCCTGCCGGCCGGTGAGCTCGTCGCCAACCTGCGGTCCGACGTCATGCAGCACTGGGCGCCGCCGGGCGGCGGCTACCACGGCGCGCTCAACCACGCGGTCATCCACGGGCTGGACGTGACCGTGCCGCTCGGGGTGCCACGCCGGTCACCCGACGACACGATCCGCATCGTCCTTGATGACCTCACCAAGGGCGGCGGGCACCAGCACTTCGGCACCAGCCTCGACGGCCGCAGCCTGCAGGCCACCGACCTGGACTGGTCGTACGGATCGGGTCCTGCGCTGCGCGGGTCGGCCGGGGACCTGGCCGCGATGCTCTGCGGCCGGACGCTGCCGGCCGGGCGGATCGAGGACGAGCAGAACTAGCCCCGATCCACCCGGGCCCCGGTCCGGCCGTGCCCCCCGTCGGCGCCTCACGCGGTGCGGGTAAACGGCTGCTGGATCTCGAACACCTGCTGGTCGACGTCGGCGACGTCGTCGATCTCGTTGATCCATACCTCGCGGCCCGGCGGGCGGGTCTGGTAGCCCTGCGCCTCGATCCAGTTCATCAGGTCGTGGTACACGAAGGGGAAGATGCTGGCCGCGGGGCCGCTGCGCACCGCGGTTGCGGCCTCGATCTCGGGCAGCACCAGGTACTGCGCGGGCGGCGGCAGCTCGGCCGGCTGTTCCACCACCGGCAGCGCCAGGTGGACGACGACGTCGCTGCCGTCATCGTGGGTGTAGAAGATCATCAGCGGGCCGGCCTCCTTGACGCGTTCGGCGATCCCGAGCTGATCGAACTGCTCCCGCAACTGGTTGACGACGGGAACGATGTTCTTCGGGCCGAACCCGGGGGCGGGCGCGGCGAGCACCACCACGCCCATGGCCGGGATCGTCTTCACGATGATGTCGTCTGCTGGCATGGCACCCTCTCTGGCGATGTAGCGGAGCCGTGCTTCGACCCCGAGCAGCTGGTTCTTGTGCGCTTCGAGCTCCTGTTCAAGCTGCGCGCGCCGGAGCATGAGCATCCCGTGGAGCTCCTCAAGGGTGATCCCGTCCAGCAGCCGCCTGGCCTGCGTGAGGGAGAGCCCGAGCTCCTTCATGGCCAGGATCCGGTTCAGCCGTCCCAGCTGGCTGGCGCGGTAGCTGCGGTAACCGGTATCCGGGTCGACCCTCGCGGGCCGCAGCAGCCCGGTCTCGTCGTAATGCCTGAGCGTGCGGATGGAGACCCCGCCGAGCCTGGCGAACTCGCCGATGCTGAACATGACTAGAGCTTGCACCCCTCACGCAACGTGAGAGTCAAGACCCTGTGCGATCCATTACGAAAAGGGGAACTACTCACTGCTCGGCTTACCGCCGCCCGGCCGGGTAGTTAGCGTGACGGCTAATCGCTCATCCCGGCGGCTAACTGCGGGGACCGCTGACGGGGTGTTCGTGCCGGCCTCCGTTCCCGGCCGCAACACGGGAGGCAATGATGAATGCCCGCAGGTCCACCGCGGCGCCGCTGATCGCCGTCGTGATCTCGATCCTGGCAGCCGGCTGCACCTCGGCCGGCGGCAGCACCGCGGTCACCGCGGCGGCGGCCGCTCCCGAGCAGCCCGACATCACCGTGGCCGCCCTGCCCGCCGTCGACCTGGCCAGCCTGTATATCGCGCAGGACCAGGGGCTGTTCGCCAAGCAGGGCCTGCGCGTGACGATCGAGAAGATCGCGAGCAGCCAGGCGATCATCAACGACCAGCTGAAGGGCGCGGTGGACATCAGCGCCGGCAGCTACGTCCCTTACATCGCGGCGCAGGCCAATGGCGCCGGGTTCCGCATCCTCGCCGAGGCATCCACGCTGGGGCCGGATTCTCGCGCGCTCGTGGTCAACGCCAACTCGCGCATCACCACCGTGGGCCAGCTCGCGGGCAAGAAGATCGGGCTGAACGGGACCAACAGCATCGGCACCCTGCTGGTCAGCGCGCTGCTGGCGCAGAACGGAGTCTCGCCGCACACAGTGCATTTCGTCACCGACCCGGCAGGGTTCCCCGCCATGCCCGGCGAACTGCGGGACGGCGCCTGGTCGGCGGCCTTCCTGTCCGAGCCGTACATCACCGTGGCCGCCGAGAAGTACGGCGAGCAGGTGCTGGCCGACCTCGACCAGGGCGCCCTGACGAACTTTCCCATCGACGGTTATGTCGCCACGCAGAACTGGGCGGGGAAACACCCGAATACCGCCGCCGCGTTCGTGCGGGCGATCGAGGAGGGACAGCTGATCGCCAATACCGACCCGGCCGCGGTCCGGGCCGCCATCGGAAAGTACGACGACCTGCCGCCGATCGTGACCGCGGGCATCGTGCCGTCCCGCTATCCGATCGGCCAGGTGAGCCAGACCCGCATCCAGCGTGTTGCCACCGCCATGCTCCAGTTCGGCATGCTCGGCCATGCGGACGTCGCCGAGGTCCGTCAGGGCACCCTGGTCGGTTCGATGATCGGCCCCGCCCCCTGACCCCGGCGCCGGGTAACGTCCACTCGTGACCGACCGGCTGACCGTGGCCACCCTCAACACGCGCGGAATCCCGCTCGCCGGCGCGCGTCTGGCCGAGCGTTACGCGGCGATTGGCAAAGGCCTCGAGGCAAGCGACATCGAGGTCGTGAATTTCCAGGAGGTGCTCACCTACTACCACCTGAGGCTGCTCACCAGGCGCATGCCGTCGTTCCGCCATGCCAGCTTCCGCCCTTCGGCGGCCGGGCCGGCCGGCGGCCTGGTGACCCTGTCGCGGCTACCCGTTGCCGGATCCGCCTACCACCGCTTCGGAGTCCGCCTTGACGTCGCGGGCCTGCCTCGGCTCACGCGGTTCTTGGCACCGATGAAAGGTACGCTCGTCACCAGGCTCGCGGCTCCGAGGATCTGCATCGTTAACACGCACCCCACGGCTAACTGGGACGGCGACTGGTCAGAATCCAATCGCTTCTACCCCATCCACAAGGCGCAGCTCGCCGCGCTCGCCCGTCTCGTTAGTGGCTTGCCCAGGCCGGCCGTCGTGTGCGGCGATTTCAATATCGCCCGCGACAGCACGCTCTTCAGCGAATTCATCACCGGCACGGGCCTTGCCGATGCCTTCGATGGCCGATGCCCCCCGACGTTCCGCGCCGAATACCTGAGCCCTGGCAGCTCACCGCGCTGCATCGACTTCATCCTGGTCGCCGGCCCGATCAACGTCGAGGCCGCCGACCTCCTCCTCGCCGACAAGCAGCCTCTATCAGCCGGCCCGGCCTACCTATCCGACCACGTAGGCCTCCGTGTCCGCGCATCGCTAACGCCAGCTTAAGAGCCCGCGGGATGGGTGGCGATCAGCAGCAGCGCGTCGAGCAGGCGCCACCAGTCGGGCTCAGCCAGGTCCTTGCCAATGGCCCTGGCGAGTGCGGCCAGCGCCGCCACGATCTGGGCCGAGAACTCACCGGCATCGAGGTCGAGCGCCGCGGCCATGGCTGTAACCGCTTGCCGGAACCTAACGGTCCTGCCGAGCCGGACCAGCGAGGCCGGGATCTCGGGCACCGTCGCCGCCCCGGCCGCAGGCCTGGCTGGCTGGCCTTCATCATCCGGGATGAGCGCGACGACCAGCCGCAAGCCGAGTGCCTCGGCGAGCCGTGACAGCGCGGCGGTCGTCGGGTTGCCACGGCCGTTCTCCAGGTTGGCGATGTAGGGGACCGACAGGCCCGCGTCGGCCGCGACGGAGGCCACGGTCCGGCCGGCCGCGGTCCTCCGCGCCCGCAACTGGCGGCCGATCGCAGAATCCTCCACGCCTCTCCTGTCTTGACAAGACATCAATCAAAAATGTTATTCTCACAGAATAATCGTTCAGTGCCGGCGGTCGATCCCCAGGCAACGAGGGCCGAGGGCCGGCGGCAACAAGGGCCGACGGTCATGCCCCGAAGCAACAATGGCCGGCCGTCGCGGCGGATCACGAAGGCGGGCATGCTCCACGTTACGGCGGACGGCGTGGCGCTGCGAGAACCAAGGGACACCTGTCATGCTCCAGGCGCTGCGGATCAGGGACTTCCGGCTGCTGTGGGGCGGCGGCCTGATCAGCGCGCTCGGCTCCTGGCTGCTTGCGATCGCGGTCCCCGCCCACATCCTGCAGGTCACCGGCTCGCTGCGGGCGACCGGGCTCGCCCTCGCCGCGGAGTACCTGCCGGTGCTGGTACTAGGCCCGGTTGCCGGGGTCTGCGCCGACCGGTGGGACCGGCGCCGCCTGATGGTCGCGACGAACCTGCTGTGCGGGGTCGCGGTCGCGGTCATGCTGCTCGGCATCCCTCCCGGAAGGTACTGGGTACTCTATTCCGCGCTGATCGCGGAGAACGCCGGCATCGTGCTGTACCTGCCGGCCTGGCAGGCGCGCACGCCTGCCATCGTCGGCACCGGCCCGATGCTGTCCAGCGCCAACGCGCTGAACTCGGCCGCCAGCGGAACCGTCAGGCTGATCGGCGGGCCGCTGGGCGGGATCCTGCTCACCCTCTCCGGCATCAGCTGGCTGATCTGCGCCGATGCGCTCAGCTACCTGGTATCCGCCGCCGCCATCTGGCTGACCTCCCGCGAGCAGCAACCGCGAAGCGCAAACCGCGGCAGCGTGATCCGCGACCTCAACGAGGGCATGCACGTGCTGAGAAACCAGCCGGTCGCCCGGGCGCTGCTCCCGGTCACGATGATCTTCCTCGCCGCGAACGCCTCGCTCAGCGCCGTGCTCATCCCGCTCGGCGAGCAGCGGCTCGGCGGCAGCGAGCACACCGGGTTCCTGCTGCTCGGCCTAGGCGCGGGCTACCTGCTCGGCGCCCCCGTCATCCGGCTGCTGCTGGACCGGGTGCCGTCGAGGGACCTGCTGACCGCCAGCCTGACCGCCACCGCCGCCGCGTTCTTCCTGCTCTTCACCGCTCGATCGCTCGCCACCGCGCTGCCCGCCGCGGCGGCCGTCGGCATGTTCGGCTCGATGTCGCTGGTGATCCCGCAGACCGCGATGCAGCGGGCCATCCCGAACGCGGCGCTCGGCCGGGTCGGCGCCGTGTTCCTCACCGGCGAGGCGGCGGCAACCCTGGCCGGCGCCACCGCCGGGCCGTTCCTCGCCCAGGCCGCGCATCTCACCGGGGTCGCCACCGTGGCCAGCCTGGTCACGCTGGCCGCGGCCGCGCTGACGTTCTGTATCGTCCCGACACGATCGAACGACAGTGCGATCGCGCTTCCTGGAAGTTGATCATGGTTACCGGTAGAGTCTCCTCGTGCGGATGCCCGGGGATACCACAGATGCTGACGCGACAAATGTTTCCCCTGATAACGTACTCAGGATCGAATCCAGGTTCGACCAAGGAAACTCGACCGGCAGCCAATCCGGGCTGACCTGCCTGGAGATCTGCGCCGGGGCCGGCGGCCAGTCGCTCGGCCTCGAGCAGGCCGGCTTCGCGCCAGTCGCGGTCCTCGAGATCGACCCGGACGCCTGCCAGACGCTGCGCGGGAATCGTCCCGGCTGGAACGTCATCGAGGGCGACATCCACGAGTTCGACGCCACCGAATTCAAGGGCGTGGACCTCCTCGCGGGCGGCCCGCCCTGCCCGCCGTTCTCGATCGCCGGCAAGCAGCTCGGCGCCGACGACGAGCGCGACCTGTTTCCCCCGGCGCTCCGGCTGGTCGAGGAGTGCGCGCCGGCGGCCGTCATGCTTGAAAACGTCCGCGGCCTGTCCACGGCCCGGTTCGCGGGCTACCGCGAGCAGGTCCTGCGGCGGCTGCACGCCCTCGGCTACCAGACCGACTGGCAGGTGCTCAACGCGTGCAACTTCGGCGTGCCGCAGTTGCGGCCGCGGTTCATCCTGGTGGCGATGCGCCCGGCGGCGCTGCGGTACTTCGAGTGGCCGCACGCGGTCAAGACGCCGCCCACGGTCGGGGAGGCGCTGAAGGACTATATGGCGGCAGACGGCTGGCCTGGCGCGGCGCAGTGGGCGGCCAAGGCCAACGGCATCGGCCCGACGCTGGTCGGCGGGTCACGCAAGCACGGCGGCCCGGATCTCGGTCCGACCCGGGCCAGGAACGAATGGCTCAGGCTGCACGTCGACGGCAAGGGCCTGGCCGACGCGCCGCCCAGGCGGACGGATCCGGTGCACCACCTGCCGCGGCTGACCCTGCCGATGACGGCCGCGCTACAGGGCTTCCCGGCCAGCTGGCGCATCTCCGGTCGCAAGACGGCCGCCTACCGCCAGATCGGCAACGCCTTCCCGCCGCCGGTGGCCAGGGCCGTCGGAGAGAACATCCGGGCCGCGCTGGCGGCGGCCCGCCAGCAGCAGACCGCCGAATCCGAGCGCCTGCTCCGCGCGGTCTAGGGACCGCAGCCAAGAAACGCCAGCCAAGAAACAACAGCCAAGAACCAGCCCAGGAACCATCCCCAAGGAACCGCAGGCCAGGATGGAGCAACTGCCGCTGCCATTCGGTGACAGCGGCGACCCCGAGCTCGACGCGGTGGAAACCGAGCTGCACCTGCTCGACCCCGCCGGCGGCCGGGTCGCCGCCGTGCTCCGCGACACGCTCGACCAGATCTACGACGGCCAGCACACCGGGCGCTGGCACTACGACCAGCTGAACAAGACAGAGAAGACCCATGTCGGCACGCTGGTCGAGATCAACCTGCACCGGGAGTTCGGCTTCGCGGACGGCACCGTGACCGATTACCGGATCGCCGGCGTCGATGTCGACTGCAAGTACTCGATGACCTACGGAGGCTGGGAGCTCCCGCCGGAGGCCGTCGGCCAGATCTGCCTGCTGATCACCGCCGACGATCAGCGCAGCACCTGGCGGGCAGGCCTGCTCCGGGTGCAGGAATCGTTCCTGCGCGGCCCGAACCGCGATGCCAAACGCCAGCTGCGGTCGGGCAGCCACCAGCGGATACGCGCCCTCTGGCCAAACCACAGACGGCTGGCGCAGAACGTGTTCCTGCACCTGAGGCCCGATGTCAGGGACCGGATCTTCGACGCCCGCGCGCAGGCCGGCGATCAGCACGGCCAGGCTCGCACGAACGAGCTGTTCCGCCTGGTCCAGCGGCGCATCATCAGGCGGGCCGAGCTCGCCACCGTCGCCCAGCAAGACGATCCCATGAAAAGGGCGCGCGGCAACGGCGGGGCGAGAACCCTGCTCCGGCCCGAGGGCATCCTGGTCCTCGGCCACCAGGACAACGACCCGCTCATAGCGGCGGCGCTCGGCCTGCCGGTGCCGAGGAAGGGCGAGCTCGTCTCGGCCTGGGTGGTGCCTGCCAGGCCCGACCGCGACGACCCGGTGGCCGTCATCGCCGGCCAGCGCTGGGCGCTCGGCCGCCCCGGCGATCCGGTCGTCACCGCGCCCGTGGTGCCGAGGAAGCCGCCGGAAGCCGAGGCGGCGACGGTGTGACATGCTCAAGGCTTAATGCAGGCCCGGAAGGCGAAAGGGATCATCGATGACAGACCACGTGTACTCAGTCAGCGAGATCGTCGGCTCCTCCACCGCCGGCATCGACGACGCCGTCAAGACAGCGGTCGGCCGGGCCTCACAGACCCTGCACAACCTCGACTGGTTCGAGGTTACCGACATCCGCGGCCACATCGAAGACGGCCAGATCGCCCACTACCAGGTAACCCTGAAGGTCGGCTTCCGCCTAGACGACCGCTCCGGCAACTAACGACCGCCGCTCCCCGTCCGGATTCCCGGTATGCGGTGCCACACCCATTACCGATTTCGGTACGCGGTGCCACACCCACTACCCCGCGAGCGGGGGCACGGGACCTACCTGCTGCCGTCCCCGGGACGCGCGTGGCGCCCGGGCGCGTGCGAGATCGGCGCTGGCCGGTGATCCCGTGACCGCGGGCCTCCCGGCATCGGAGCCACGACGCCGTCGCCGGCCCGTGCCCGCCGGCCGCCGCCATGCACCGGCCCGATCTCGTTCAGCGCCTTCTTGACCGGGATCTTGGCCAGGTAACCCGCCCCGAGGGCGAGGCACTGCACCCGGTACCAGAACCGCTCGGCGCCGGTCATCTGCGCCAGGCCGGCCTCGGCGAGTGCCTTCTTGACCGGCACCTTGGCGAGGTACATCAGGCCGAACCCGATGCAGCCGACCAGGTACCAGAACGACTCGGCCGCGCTGAGCCGCGCGGTCCGCAAGACGGTAGTCATGCCGCTCCCCCTCCTACCGCCGGGGGCCCTGTTATCGAAGTTCGCGTTATGCAAACCCGCTCTGGTTGCTGGCCGGTCACCTGCACCGATCGCTCGCGCAGGCCCAAAAGGCCTGCACTCGCGAGCCGGTTTTGCATAACCCTCACGGGCCCCCTACTGATCAGTAGGACGCGCCGCAGCGCGCGGCGGTTGTCAGGATTGGGGGACTTTCGACATCGATGCGAGGTAATGACCATCGTCGCCGTCTAGGCCCGAATCGCCGGCCGGCAGGCTGAGCGTGACCCGCAGCCCGTGCGGGTGGTTGACCGCGGCGACCGCGCTGCCCTCGTGCGCGGCGGCGACCTCGGTGACGATGGCGAGCCCGAGCCCGGATCCCGGCTGCCGGGCACCGGCGCGGTAGAACCGGTCGAAGATGCGCGGCAGCCGGTCGGCGGGCACGCCGGGACCGTTGTCGCTCACCTCGATGACGATGCTGCCGTCCGCGGACCAGGCAGCGGTGACGGTGGCGACGGTGCCGTCCGGCGTGTGCGTGCGCACGTTGGCCAGCAGGTTGTCCACGGCACGGCCGAGCAGTTCGCAGTCCCCGACGATGACCAGGCCATCGGAAATCCGGGCTCGCCAGGTCCTGGCCGGATCGGCGATCTCGGTCCGCTCCACGCAGGCCCGGACCAGGGCGGTGAGGTCGACCGGGTCGCGCTGCCTGGCCGGGTGCTGGTCGAGCCGGGCCAGCCCGAGCATGTCGTCGACAAGCCGGCTCATCCGCTGGGACTCCAGGCTGATCCGGCGCATCGCCTCGTCGACGTCCGCCCGCTCGCTCAGCGCGCCCTGCTGGTAGAGCTCGGCGTTGGCGCGCAGCGAGGCGAGCGGGGTGCGCAGCTCGTGGCTGGCGTCGGCGAAGAACCGCCGCATCAGCTCCTGGCTGGCCTCGCGTTCGGCGACCGAGGCCTCGATCCTGCCGAGCATCCCGTTCAGCGCCATGCCGAGCCTGCCCACCTCGCTGCCCGCGTCCGCGGGGCTGACCCGGTCGGTGAGGTCGCCGGCCGTGATCCGGTCGGCCTGGCTGGCCATCGCCTCGACGGGCCGCAGCCCCTGCCGCATGACCACGAAGACGCCGAGGAAGATGAACGCGGCGGCGGCCGCCGAGCCGGTGGCGATGATGAGCTGAAGCCGGCCCATGGTCGCGTTCACGCCCTTGAGGTTCGCCGCGGCGACCAGCGTGCCCGCGTCGGCGGGCACCGAGACCGCGCCGAACCGGAACTGGCTGACCCCGACGAAGCTAACCGCCTCGGCCTTCGCCGTGCTCTTCGCGAAGGTCTGCCTGGCCACGGCCGACGGGA
>Ga0335074_10007513_pt1 | contig 15124 bp, 11 predicted proteins | sample Lox_Sample_23_FD_206715 | JGI IMG/M metagenome (GOLD analysis project Ga0335074, IMG submission 206715) | Soil microbial communities from Loxahatchee National Wildlife Refuge, Florida, United States - Lox_Sample_2.3 | ecosystem: Environmental > Terrestrial > Soil > Wetlands | place: USA...
CGAAGATGGGCCTTATCTCGCAAAGTTTGTGGAGCAGGCACCAGCGCGAGGGAAGCAGACGAAGACTCTGCCGAGGAACGTAAAAGATCTCACGCTCCTTGGCGCCTGGAACTTCGCCGCGCAAGGCAAACCCACTCTTATTTTCTTGACTCCGGCAAATTGGGTCGAAGGCTACGGGAAAGTTGCTTTAGACCTCGTCAAGCGTGGTTACTTGGCTTCGCTTCTCGATAAGCCGGAAGGCATCGCACGCGCCCTCGAGGTCGGGCGAGGATGGCTCGGCGACGATCATCCGGCAGTCGAGTCGCTCAAGATAGGGGAATCTTCCGCAGGGGCGTGGATGGATCGAGTTCGCAAACAGTCGTCAGAATCGAGTCGGACCCTGGTCTGGATTCCAGTTGCAACCCCGGGCAGTCCTTGTTCCGGACTGGGCCGGCAGTTGCGGACGGATCTGTTGAGCTGGGGCGGTCACATAAAGGCCTGATGAGTTCCTGATCGCCCTGAATCATGGTCGCATCCGCCGACGGCAAGACGGCCGTTTACCGGCAACGGCGTGGCCTCTACGCAATTCATATAGCAGATGGTCTGCGCTGAGGCCTTTCTAGCTTCTCGACCGAAGCGATCCATCACCTAGGGAGACCATTGCAAGGACTCGATTGAGATCAGGCCCAAACGCTGTGCAAATTGGCGGACGCGTGCTCTGCCGCTGGCTGACGTCGTGGTTGCGCGGTGGCTTTACAACCGTGACGGCAATCTGCTATTCGTGCTTCTCCCCTAGGTACGCACGATTACCAAGCGGTTTAATCTGCCACTGAGAGGTGACAGTGCACCGAAATGTGCTCCCCGGTCAGCAGCAGCCTTACTTCCTGGAAAGTGGTGAAGGCCTGCGCTACCTGCTCGGATCATTTCTTACCACGATCATCGGGCGCAGGCAGGACACAGGCTCGCTTATGGAAGGCGTCGTCCTTATCGGGGCAAAGGGTTCCGTCGTGCCATTGCATCGGCACAACAGCTCGCACGAAACGATTTACGTACTTGACGGGTCAGCCCGTTTGCGACTTGGAGACAAGGAGTTTGCGCTGGAGAGCGGCGATTATGCGAGCGTCCCGCCCGGTACGGCGCACGGCTTTGCCTTCACCAGCCACCGAACCAGGCTTCTGACATGGACTTTCGGTGACAACGGTGCCGCGATGTATGCGGCCCTCGGCCAGCTCTCCGAGGCAGTCATATACTCGCCCCGCACCCAGCCGCCGGACTGGAAGAAGCCGCTGCCCGGCATAGACGTTGAGTTGCTCTCAAACCAAACGTCAACCATCACGCCCGGTGAAAAGTGCAGCGTCGCTCCTGCTGGTATCGAGCCGTACGTGATCCCGGCTGGCGAAGGTGAGCGTATGATGGCGGGCGATCAGCTTTTCACATTTCTCACCGATCAGCGCCAGAGCGGCGGCAAGTTTCTCGTATTGATGACGGATGGGCCTAAAGGACATCGCATTCCGAATCACCTGCATGAGAAACACACGGAAACCTTCTTCTGTCTGAACGGATCCGTGAGTATGACAGCCGGCGAAGAGCAGGTATCGCTGTGGCCGGGTGATTTTCTGCACGTGCCCGCTGGCACGCCGCATACTTTTCAGCTGACCGGCAACAATACCCGGTTTATCCAATTCCACGCGCCAGGCCTGAATGAGCCGTTTTTCCGTTACATGTGTGATTCATGCGAGGAGCACACTTTCTTGCAGCCCCCTCCGCCGTTTCGCTTTGACCGTGTTATCGAGCACCTTGCTGAACTTGATGTGAAGTTTCTGGAGTGAACCGCCGAGTGCGTATGGACGCCGGATCCTGCGCTTACATTTGTGCATTCAGGGGCGGCTATCGGTGGATTCGTCCTCGGAAGCGCCATGTGTACACGGGTACGAGGCGGAGTCAGCCCTGTCGGCGGCTAAATCACTTGCACGAGAAGTCGCTAGCCTTGATCGGAAACGCCTCGGCGAAGGTGGTTCAAGTCGGCGTTCCGTCCTTGTGACTGGGACCTGGCGGAGTTCTCCAAGGGCATGGGTTGGGCGTTTCTCGTCAAGTGGACTCCGAACAGCCCAACTTTGCGGATTGGCCGTTATCCAGCAAAGTCGAGGGAAACGAGCAGATTCAATGACGCTGAGTTCTTCGGGCACAAGGGAGGCCCAATTCCCGGTGCGCTCAGGCGGAAGCGTTGCTGCCTGACACTATGCTGTTAATTATTTCTTAAGCCATCGGTGAAGTTGGTAATGACCGTGACTGGCAGGTTGACCTGCTGCGTGACCCGTTCCATCAGAACTCGTTTGCCATCATGAGAGACGCTGTAGAAAGGTAGTGTCAGAATCGTCCACTGCTTCACGATGGTTTGTGGGGCGCCGAATTCAAGTGCGCCGCCAGCTTCCTTGACCGGGACAGCGAGAAGCGATTGGTTGGCGTCGAAGTAAAAAAGCTCTTTGCCGTCTGCGCCCCACTGCGGCACTTGTCCACCACTGGATGAGACCTGCCATTTGCCTTGGCCGCCGCCGTAGGCCTGCACATAGACTTCGACTCGACCCGATTCGTTTGAGTTATACGCTAACCAGCGACCATCGGGTGAAAGGGTCGCGTTAGACCCGTGATCCAGGACTTTGCGCGGTTTTCGATCTCCCTCCACGGACACAGCCCATATCCCATCCTCTTTCTGGGTGAAAATATTCGGCGAATAAAACAGAGTCTTGCCATCGCGCGACCAATCGGTGGGAGCAAAAACAATCCCGCCGTTATCTGGGACCAATAATTCTTCCGCGCCGGTTCCATCGGAGCGCCTGCGGTAAATCCCACCCCCAGTTGCGCGCATCGAGCTATACGCGATCCACTTGCCGTCCGGAGACCAGACGGAAAACGTATTCCCGGTCGGGCCGAAGGTGAGCCGGGTACGGACGCCGCGCGCAAGATCGAGGGACCAGAGATCATTCGTACCGGAATCGATGGTGAGAGAAACGCGGTTTCCTTCAGGCGACAGCCGGGCATACTGCAGGTTCTGCAAATTGTCGGCCGCAACGCCCACCTCTTTTCCGCTGCGGTCCACCCACACGAGTTGAACGCCGCCGGAAGTGCCGCTGCCAAAGACCAGCAGCCCGTTGTCGCTGGCGGAAGCGCTGGTGTGCCAGGTGGAAACATCGGTCAACACACCGGTCGATACGGTTTGCTGCTCGCCGCTCAACTCACCCTTGGCCGGGTCGAAGCGCTGCGCTATCAACTGATCGCCGCGACTGAACAGAAGGAACCCTGCGGCATAGATTGCGTTGGTCTGAGAGTGAAGGAGCAGACGATTCTCGCGCCCGTCGAGCGACGCATAATAGACAGCGTTGTTGGACAGCTTGGATGGGTCGTGATGCATGGCAAAGTAGAGGAAGTGCTTGCCATCAGGAAGAAAAAATGGCCAGCGCTGTGAGGAGTGCAACGAAGTATCCAGTTTGAGGAGCGGCTTGGCCGCGCCACCAGTGGCGCTGATCTCCATCAATCCTGAGATGGGCGAGGGAGAGAATACGATGGTGCCATTGGGAGCCCAGGCGCCGCCGCGCCCGAGTTGCGCATCACAAAGCGTCTGCGCTGTACTGCCAGTCAACTCGATGGTCCTCAAGTTGCCGTTCGCAAAGAAGCCGAGCGAACGACTGTCGGGCGACCAGAACGGAAAAAGAGCTTCACTCGTGTCGGGCAGGGAGCGCGCATCGGCGCCATTCATGGAGCGCACCCACAACGACGTCTTGCCGTCGACATTAATCGCGGTGAACGCTACATAGGCGCCATCAGGTGAAAGTACAGGCGGCCCTGCGAGATCGGAGGTCAGCCGAAAGTGCGTGTCTGGCGGAGGATTAATAACCGCACGAATGCTGGGGGCGGACGGTGCAGAGCGGTGAATTAAAAATCCCGCAACTATGCCAACCACAATTGCCGCGGCAACCGCTATGAACCATGGAACTCGGCTCCGCGCTGGGGTGCGAGAGGATTCGGCATCCGCCAGCGTGGCGCGAAGCGACGCGATCCAGCGCAACTCCATGGCGATGTCGTGTGCCGACTGCGTGCGTTCGGCAGGATCTTTGACCAGGCATCCCCGAACCACCAGATCGAGCATGGGCGGAGCGAGCGGCTGGTTAGAGCTAATGGGCTCCGGATCTTTTTCCAGGATGGCGGTGAATACGCTGAGTTGCGATTTGCCCTCAAAAGCGCGTCGCCCGGTAACCATTTCGTAAAGAACGCAGCCCAAACTGAAAAGATCGCTGCGCGCATCCGCTTCCGCTCCCTGCAAAACTTCCGGAGCTATGTACTGAAACGTGCCGACGATTGAACCTTTCTGCGTGAGCGGCGTCGCAGCCTTGGTGAGCGAGGGAACATTCATCGTCGGTGTGGAAGGAGTAAATGAGGCGATTGCCTGCGATACGATTGACACCTTCGGTTTCGCCAGCCCGAAATCCATCAGCTTGGCGCCAGCCTTCGTCAACATGATGTTGGCCGGCTTCAAATCACGATGGACGATGCCTTGCTGATGCGCCTTCTCCAGCGCGTCTGCTATTTCTGTTCCAATCTTCAAGACCTGATCCAGCGGCAGCGGCCCTTTTTCCAGCCGCTCGGCGAGCGTCTGCCCCTCGAGATACTCCATCACCAGGAAGTCGGTTCCATCCTGCGAGCCAATATCGTGAAGCGTGCAGATGTTCGCGTGTTGCAGCGTCGAAATGGCCTTCGCCTCCCGCTCCATGCGTTGTTTCGATTCTGCGTCGGAGGCAAGATGCGAAGGCAGAACTTTGACGGCTACGGTCCGGTCGAGCCGTGTGTCTTTCGCGCGATACACTTCGCCCATGCCACCCGCACCCAGCGGAGACAGGATTTCGTAAGGACCAAGTTTCGTGCCAGAGGTAAGGGCCATCGGTGCGCGCCATTATAGCCTGCCGCAGCCAAAGCAGGTAGTCACTGCTGCCTTCCGGGGATTGATCTTCACGGCCCGTTTCTAGATCACTGGATCACTTCTGTATTGCCAATAAATTGGCTGCTCCACGGTCACCGCGCCTAAATGCGTTTGCCAGACCGCGCAAGAGCTTGTAGCTGCTGAAGGGTTGCGAAAACTCGGTACGTTCGAGAGGCAACGACGTATGGATTATTTCTTCATCGCTGCCGGCCAGTTCTGCACCAGCGTCAGCGGTTCGCCGCCCTGTGGAATGTTACCGCTGTTGATCAGAAACTTCTTGCCGTCCGCGCTGACATCGTACGGTCCATAGTCACGCTGGATTCCTACGGCCTGGAACAGCGTATGCGGAACGCCAAGGTCGATAGCATTGCCGGATACGGCCAAGTCGACGGCGATGATACTGTCAGAGTTATCAAGATAGAACAGCTCTTTCCCATCGCCGCGCCATTTTGGCGAGATTCCGCCGTCCTTGGAAACCTCCCATTTGGCGCCTCCTCCCGGAAATGGAGTGATGTAAACCTGATTCCGTCCTGAGTCGTTACTCACATACGCCATCCATTTGCCATCGGGGGAAATTTGCGCATCTTTTTCCGCCCATGTGTCCTGCTCGATGGGAAAGGGTTTGCCATCGCCAAACAGCGGAAGCACCCAGATGTGAGATCCGGCGTCCTTAGCAAGGTCTTTTCGCCAGTAAGCGATGTAGTGCCCGTCAGAAGAAATGCTCAACGGCATTTCGACGACGCCGGGAGTTTGCAGAATCACGCGCTCGGAACCGCTGCCGTCGGCAGCCCTCGCACTAATATGAGGTATGCCATTGTTGCTCGACTCGTAGTAGATGGTCTTGTCGTCAGGCGACCACACCGGGCGGCCGTTAGTGCCGGGCCCGAAGGTCAAGCGCGTGTTCGTGCCGCGCTCCAGGTCATAAATCCAGAGGTCGCCAATTCCCTGCGAACCGGTGAAAATGCCCACCGCCACACGCTTTCCATCGTGAGAAAGCGCGGGATCAAGGTAGCGATCGGACGGGGGGAATGAACCTATGGGTTTGCCGTCGCGGCCGAGCCAGAGCAGGTTCCAACCGCCTAGCAAATTGCCCGACTGATAGACAAGAATTCCGGTCTGCGATACGGTGAACAGCGGGCGGGCGGTCGCTCCGTTGAATCCCACCTGCTGCGCGACCAGCACAGGATCGCCGCTCAGTTCCAGCCGTTTCAGGTCGAAGGGTTGTGCCATCAACGCCTGGTCGCGCAGGAACAAGAGATAACCTGAGGCATAGGTTCCTATCGAATCGCTCCGGATTAACACCTTGCTCTTCGCTGATCCCAGCTCCCCTATGTAGATCAGATCCTCATGCGGACCCTTGGAGCTGCGCGCCCAGTAGAGAAAGTGCTTGCCATCGGGCAAGAAGCTGGGCCAGCGATGACTGTTTTCGTTGCGCTCACTATCCAGCTTTGAGACCGGCTCCGGGGTCCCACCCGCCGCCGATACCCGCATGATCTCTTGCGTGGTGCTGGGGGTGAACAGGATGATCCCGTCCTGATTCCATGTCCCTCCGCGCGCAGCGCCAACGTCACAAACATCCTGGGCAGGGCCTCCGCCGGCATCGATCTTCTTCAGCTTGCCGGCGGCAAAGAACCCCAGTTGGCGCCCGTCGGCCGACCAGAACGGATACATGGCATCGTCGGTTCCGCTCAGGGGTTGTGCGGCTGATGACGCCAAGGATCGAACGTACAGGAGCACTTTGCCTTTAGCGTCGCGTGCCGTGAAAGCCAGTCGCGTTCCATCGGGCGACAGCGCGGGTGGCCCGGAGGAGGGCAACATGGTCACGAACGATGTTCCCGGCGGCGGCACGATTGAAGACTGCACCAGCGAAGCCGGTTTTGGCGTTTGCAAGAGGTAGGCCGCGGCAATACCCACCGCGACCAAAGCGGCGAAAGCCGCGATCGCCCAGGGAATCTTGGAACCGGCGGTTGGACGTCCCTGAGGGCGCAGACTCTGCGGGCCCGCCGCGATACCTTCCAACTGAATCCTTACGTCGTGGATACAGCCATAGCGTTGCTCGGGATTCTTGGCCAGGCACCGGCGCACGGTTTCATCCAACTGCGGCGGCGAGCCAGGCTTCAATACCGATATGCCCTCCGGCTCGTGATCAAGGATGGCGCCCAGTACGCTCAGTTGCGACTTGCCTTCGAAGGCACGCCGGCCGGTAATCATCTCGTAGAGCAGACAGCCGAAGCTGAAGATGTCCGACTGCGCGTTCGCCTCCGTGCCTTGCAATACTTCCGGCGCCATGTACTGGAATGTTCCCACCACCGTGCCCTTCTGCGTCAATGTCGAAGCATCGGCGCTGAGCGCGGCAACGTTCATCGTGGGAGTGCTCGGCGTATAAGGGCCGGCGTTTGCAGCCACACTCAAGCCACCCGTAGGCTTGGCCAACCCGAAATCCATCAGCTTCGCGCCGGATTTGGTCAGCATAACGTTGGCGGGCTTCAGATCGCGGTGGATGACGCCGCGCGAATGGGCTTTGTCCAGAGCGTCGGCGACTTGAATTGCGAAGCGCAGCGCCTCGTCCAACGGCAGCGGACCTTTTTGCAGCCGGTCGGCAAGGGTTTCGCCATCCAGGTGCTCCATGACCAGGAAATCCATCCCGTTCTGCGAGCCGACGTCGTGAAGAATGCAGATGTGCGGGTGATTGAGCGAGGAGATGGCCTTGGCTTCGCGCTCCAGCCGCAGTTTCAACTCCGAGTTGCTGGAGAGATGTTCAGGAAGAACCTTGACGGCCACATCACGTCCCAGCCGGGTGTCGCGCGCACGATACACCTCGCCCATGCCGCCCGCGCCCAGCGGAGACTGGATTTCGTACGGGCCCAGCTTGGTGCCTGAAGGTAATGGCATGCTTGCGCGCAATTATAGTCCGAGCAGATTCTTGCGCCAGATTAACGATGCTAGAATGCTCGCTGACAACACCCCGTGTGGCCCTGATGGATAGGCGAAATCCAATTCTGGTGAAGTTCTAACTCCCACGAGGGTGACCCGGAAGGCTCCCGTAGTTGCTCAGAGACAACAATGAAGAGCTCTCTACTTGTTATTGCGTTGCTGGTTTTGTCGACGGGAGCTTCCTATGCCGCGTCAAACCGATGGGTGGGAAAGTGCGTACCCGACGCCGCCCAGAGCGATTATGTCGAAGTCAAAGATTCGCTGATCATTACTTCACCGTCGGAGGGCGTCCTGCGGTGGGAGTATCCCTCGATCCAATTCGAAATGGAAGGAAAGCCCGACGGCTCCGTAATGAGGCTTTCCTATCCTCACAAGCGGGAAGGACTGACGGAGACCGTCACGATGCTCACGGCCACAAAGCTGCGCTATGAGGCGAGGGCCAACGGTAAGCTGGTGCAACAGGGCACCGATGAGATCTCTGCAGACGGCAAAACCATGACGGCCATTACCGAGATTGTCGGCAAGGAATCAGAGAAAAAGATCGAAGTGTTTCGCAGGCAGCCGCAATAAAGAATCCCGGCATTACTGGAGAGACAGCCGGCGTATTGGGCCGGAAAATAAGCAAGGTATAATTCACGACTCCATGACAACCTCACCCGGTGCGAGGCTTGGGCCCTATGAGATTCACTCCGCCGATTCGGCAGAGTGCTCCAGGTGCTCCGGAGGATGCTCGTGGTCAAGCGCGGCCAAGTGACGCTTGTTGTGTGGCCGAGGCATCGCTTTGTTGGTAATCGTGTGGCACCCCTCTCCGGGCTTAGCGCCACAGGCTGGGCATTCAAAGTCGATCGCGTTCAGCATACCAACAGTCTACGCCTAACCGTGCGATGAAATCGCGCTCATCCATACAGCACCTCAGCATGAATAGGCCGGTTGTTCAGCTGCATAGGTAGAGCGAAGGAACATTCCTCCGACGCTAGCGACGGCGAGGATGGCAGCCAGCGGAAAGCTGAGCCACAGCGCCCACCGACCGGGTTCGCTGTTGTTCATGATCGCTCCATCAAGCGTCAGGCAAAGTGCCTCTTTCGGCGCGATACTTCAGCCACTGTTCGCGGGCGGCGTGCGATTCAGGAAACGCGAAAACGCCCAGGGATGCCTCACCAGGTACTTCGCGATCGGCGGGGGCTCGGTCGGACCGAGCGCAAGCTTCTCCGTGGATGTCCACTCGAACGGCAGGTGTATGACACCGCTTCGCTCCGCCATCGTTTCCATCGCTCGCAATGTGGCGCGCAAGACTTCCAGTTGACCGGCCACATCGCCGGGCCGGCCCAACGTCATACCGAACGGATGCTCGATCGCTGCTATTCGCGGCGCTCCCGCGCTCGCTGTCAGCTCCGGCATCATAGACAGGGAGATGGTGCTGAATCCTGCTGCCTCAATCTCCCGCTGTACCAGTCCCACGGACCAGCAGCACACCGGTCAAACCGGGATCAACATCACGATGTCGACATGCTCTTCACGAAGTTGCCGCACCATCGAAGGCACGCTCTCTCGCAAGAGCCGCTCCGGCCGAAGGGTGTAGCCCATGTAGGAATAGTTGGACGGCGCAGCCGCGCCAATCTCGCCCCGTTCTGCAAGCTCGCTCAGTCGCTCAACCGGCAACACCGAGTTCAAGTCCTGCTCAGCGAAGGTCCGGTTGATGTGAAGGTGGCAGACCTGAATGTCGCCGGTCCGAACCGTCCGCGGCAGCACTCGGTACGAGGGGTCGGCGAACCAGGGATCGCGGCGCTCGATCTCCGAGTCAAACGGGCGATCGCTTTTCAAAGCGATGGCCGCTGAACTTACCAGGGCTACGGTGCATTCGGAAAGCGGACGGGCGAGAGCAGTCCATGGGGTCTGTGTTTCGCCGGGTAGGGCCGCCCAGCGTTTCAACACTTTTTTCGCGATGCCATCCACGAAGCGGTAGGAATCAATTGTTTTAGTGGGCTGCATATGGCTGGGCCAGCAAGTCAGCTTGGCTGACTCCGTTCTTGGCCGCTACTTTTTTGAAGCCTCGGGCACCCATCAATACATACAGCCGACTCCAGAGCGCAAACGGAATGCGGTTCTTGGTGATCAACTTCATCACGTCGGCCGGGATGGGCAGCCCCTCAGCCAGGGAGTTAGCGGTCATCTCCAATGCTGCGATCACATTCTTAACCGGCGCTCCTTGACGTTGCGGCTGCGTGAGGGGTTGGCCACCGATCATCCCTCCCGCTCCGTACGCCAGCCCACCAGCCCACTGGAAGCCGCTCTGCTCGGCGAACTCGCGGCATATGGCCAACGCGAGCGAATTCTGGTGGGTCTCAGGAAAGCCTGAGTTCACAATTGCTATCAAGCGTTGCGGAGCAGTTTCGCCAGTCGTACTTCGGTGAGCTGCGATCACCGTCAGCGCCTTGGTCATGAGATGGGGCAAGGCATCGACGTAAAGGGGAAAGGCCAAAAGGACCAGGCTGGCTCGTTCGACCGCCGAAAGTAGTTCACTCTCACCCTCGGGGCGATTCAGGCTGGCGCGGAGCGTCAGCGATTCGGTCGACCATCCCCGCTGCGCGAGGCAATCCAGGAGAAAGCTCCCCAAGGCACTGGACGTGCTCGGTTCGGCGGTTTTGGGGCTGCCGATAATGAGCAAGGCCCGTCGCACGCTGAGCGGGTTAATGATTGCGTCCGTCATAACCAGCGGAGGCATCAGGGATGCGGCCGCATCGCCAAAGGGCAAGGCGTCAGATCGGGTCAGGAGCGCTTCGAAGCGGCCCTGCAGCGCATCCATGTTCTCCGAGGCAAGAACGACTTCCGCCGCGTAGCTGGGAGGATGAAAATTGATCGCGTTCCGTCCCGCGAGCGTCTTGAATACATGGGCCTCTGCCCGGTTGGCAGTGCGCTGGACCCCCACGATCACGAGTCGCGGACGTTGGCTATAGCGTGGCGGATGGTGAACTTCCCCGTGATCCATCTGGAAGAAAAGTGAAATCAGCTGGATGAACCGGTCCACCATCTTCTTCAGCTCCGGCGAGTAACCTCCAAAAGTCACGGGGGTGAACAGAACGGTTACATCGCTGCGAACGATTGCTCTAGCAATGTCGCGACCGGCATCCGCTTCCACGCATAGGCCCGGCGTTTTGACCCAGCAGCCAAAACATCCCAGACAGTGCGCCAATTTCATTTCGCGCAGGGGAAAGGTTACGACTTCGGCCTTGGATGCCTCAAACACGCGTGACAATACGTCAAGAATTGGCAACAAATCTTTATCGCCAGCTCCAGACCCATCGAGGATCGTCACATTCTTGCCTGGCATGCACCCTCCTCCGCACAGTGACGTGGAAAACGAATCCGAGCGCAATTCAGATGGCGACCGCCGTGATCGTCTCCAGCCCGGCCGCGTGAACCGACGTACTCGCATGGCCAACATTGTGCCCGTCGCCCAAGGCTTTTTATTCGCACACTATTTGTTTTGTGCTGGAATCAGCCTAAGCGCGATTTCGCGAGCTCAGCAAGGACATGCGGCACGTGCAAATGGTCGGCCTTCCCGGAGAAGGTCATTTAGTAATGAGCGACTGGGCTTGTAATTTCGAAACCGTGAGTACATCCTGAGATCGCCCGAACATCTGCACCATGGATGAGATTGGTAACTGCGGACTTGCGGCGACGCACAAGCTGTTCCGGGCTGCGTTATGAACGCTCTGGTCTCGATGGGAAGAGCCGCTCATCTTCGTCACGCCCAGAACGGTAGTAGCTACCAGCTGACAGCGGTTCTCGGCGGCACAGGACAAGAGGCTTTATCCAGTGGCAGACACAAATACACCCCAAGCGTTTTCGCAGACGCAGTCGCCAAGCGGTTCTGGCCCGCCTGATCGTAGTTGGAAAAGCCTGTACAAACTCGGCGGCACCACTGCCCTGATTGCGACTCTGCTTGTTCCTGCCGAAGTTGCCATCAGCTTCTTCCCCAGCGTGGAACATGCAACTGCCCACACTGCTACGGTTGTTGACTGGTTCAACCTACTTCAGACCAACCCTCTTATCGCGCTCCGCAATCTCGGTCTGTTGAACATAATTGGAGCAATACTCTTAGCACCCACCATTCTCGCGGTTTACTCCGCGCTTAAACGAGAGCGAGAAGCCTATGCCGCCCTAGGTACCATTCTGTTCTTCGTGGGGATAGCGGTTTATCTTGCCAGTAGCAAGGCGTTTCCCATGCTGTCTCTTAGCAGGCAATACATGATCGCGACCAACGATGCGCAGAGATCCCTGCTGGTCTCAGCAGGCCAGGCGATGCTGGTCGAAGGACAAAGCCGTGCAGGCATTCTCATCATCGAATTTGGCTGTCTGGTCGTCTCCCTGGCAATGCTGAAAGGCCACGCTTTCAGCACAGCGACAGCTTGCGCAGGGACGCTCGGAAATTTGCTGATGATTGTCCTGGAAATAGCTTTTCTACCGCCCAGCGGCGTCGGCATGATCATTGCTGCGGTTGGCGGCCTTTCAACTTTGATCTGGTATTTCCTGATGGGTCGAAGGCTGCTGCAATTGGGGCGACTCTGAGACGGGAGTCTCGGACTTGTAATTCCAGACCGTCTTACTACGCGGCGAGAGTCTCGGTGGCGGCGGCCTCACCGACTATTCTCCGCTGTCATACCCAGATTTCAACGATCTTCGAAGGAGGAGCAATTCCTGCGCAGGTTTTGCTGCCTCCCAATATATGCAGTTTGGGTTTGCCTCGAATAAGACGGCGCTGCCTCAGATGAAATTCGGGGCGCTGGTGAACGGGAATTTCTTCAACATTCCTGGGCGTTAGCCCGGAATTGGGGCGCACGTTGATCCGAATACTGTCTTACGCCAGGAATAGATCGAACGCCGACAAACCTCCGAGAGGTGATGACATGAGAACCCTGATGCTGGGTGCTGGTGTGATCGGCAGCTTCAATGCGGCGCGGCTGAAGGAAGCGGGTCAGGACATAACATTACTGGCGCGAGGGCGACGCCTGCAGGATCTGCGCGAACAAGGTGTCGTGCTTGAGGACTTCCGGACCGGACGACGCACCACTACGCAGGTTCCATTAGTGGATCGGCTCGGAACAGATGACGCGTACGATTTGGCCATCGTGGCCGTGAAAACCGATCAGCTTTCTTCTACTCTTCCGATACTGGCACAAAATCACCGCATCCCCAGTGTGCTGTTCCTAGGTAACAATGCGGCTGGCCCGCAGAAACTGATCGAGGCTCTAGGCCGGGAGCGCGTGTTACTTGGGATGCCCAACACAGGGGGAACGCGTGTGGAGCATGTCGTTCGCTATTTGTGGTCGCGTTGGTTCGTGGTCCTGTTCGGCGAACTAGACGACGTAGTCACGCCGCGCACACAGGCGATCGTGCGCCTGTTCCGAAGTGCCGGACTCTCCGCACGGGTGGTAAAGAACGTGGATGCCTACTTGAAGACCCACGCGGCCGGACTGCCGGCGTTGGCAGGTGCGGTTTACATGGCGGGTGGCCACATCCGTCGGCTCGCACACTCGCCGGAAGCCATGAAGTTGAATCTAGAAGCCTTTCGCGAGGCGCTGCGAGCGCTGCGTGCCATTGGCGTTCCGTTGCGACCGTCCGCCACTCGGCTAGTGGAATGGATACCGGCCCCGATAATGATTTTCGCTCTACGCCGCTTGCTGGATAGCAAGCTGGCGGAAATGGGAGCACAGCCGCACCTGGAGACGGCTTTGGACGAAATGAAGACACTGGGCGACGAATTGCGCGCGATACTCCGCCAATCCGGCTTGCCGTCGCCGGCGAGCGATGTCCTGTTCGCGCAAATTGAGGCTCAGTTTCGACTCCGCTGTTCCGAAATTAGCGAGACTGTTCCATCGCACACTGTCGCGTCAGAGCTCAGCTGATCTGGCTGAAAAGCTGTGCGCAGCTATCCTGCGAGGCTTGCCGATCAGCAGAAGCCAGAGCGCAAGAATGGCAGGCCCACAAGAGAGCTGGCCCGTAGAGGGTTTCGCATTCAAGTGAAGACTTTCTTTCTCAAAACGGATTACTTTTCGCCTAGCCCGTGACTCGGGAGGAATCCGGCTCCTGAGAGTTCTCGCAAGTCAGAGCCATCTCTCTGCTCACGCGAAGACGGTGTTCCCTCAACTGAACCGGGCAATGAGATTCGGACTGGGGAATATCAGAATTGCAGGGTGGGGTACTCGGTGATATGGTCCGAGCTATGTTACGAAATCTTGCTCCAGCGGCAGCTTCGGCCTTGTCACTCCGCCCTGAAACTCAGATCACTGACAGATCTTCACAAAAAATGTGAAATGCGAACGGGAGAGTTTTTCGGGGCCTTTTTCCCAGCCATCCTATCGGCCCCGCGGGGTGTGAAGTAAGACCTCCGATCTACCTTCTCCCGAATTTCGCATGGATGAAACTCCGATGAGCAAGCTACAACCTGACGGATCTTTCGCTTTCCCGCCGCCACAAGCTCGGAGCGGGACTATGCGCTCCACTCCGATCATCGCCGGGCTCCTATGGGTGGCTGCCCCTGTTGGCGTTCTGGGGATCGCAGCCCTGCTGCTATGGCTGTCGGGCAATTGGCGCTGGGTGGAGGGCTGGATCTTCGGCGTCTGGTGGGTGTCCTTCATGGCCGCCCTTTATTTGTGGCTTCGCCTCAGAGACCCTGCGCTGCTGGCCGAGCGCATGCGCATGCCCGGCAGCGGCGGCGAATCGCGATCCGATATGGTTATCCTCTTCGCGATGAAACTGTGCTTCATGGCCTCGCTGTTTGTGTCGGCACTGGATTTGCGCTTCGGTTGGACACCGCGGCTCCCGCTGTGGAGCGAAGCATGCGGCGGCCTCTCGCTCCTCGTGGGTAGCTTCTTCATGTTCCGCGCCTTCACCGATAACACCTATGCGTCGCAGCTGGTGCGTATTCAGAGCGAGCGTGGCCAGCATGTCATTGACACGGGCGTCTACGGCTTGGTTCGCCACCCCATGTATCTTGGGGGAAGTCTAATGTTCGTTGGTGCGGCGTTGCTGCTCGGCTCGGTTTGTGGTCTTCTCGCAGGTCTGGCCGCGGTTGGGTTTCTCGTTCTGCGCATCTTGGGCGAGGAGAAGCTATTGGCACGCGATCTGGAAGGCTACCGGACATATCGCGAGAAAGTGCGGTATCGCCTTATACCGCACGTCTGGTAAGCACCCCGTCCTGGCAACCCTGGCACAAATGCCGAGGCAACACGTCGGACC
>Ga0335074_10007514_pt1 | contig 15123 bp, 19 predicted proteins | sample Lox_Sample_23_FD_206715 | JGI IMG/M metagenome (GOLD analysis project Ga0335074, IMG submission 206715) | Soil microbial communities from Loxahatchee National Wildlife Refuge, Florida, United States - Lox_Sample_2.3 | ecosystem: Environmental > Terrestrial > Soil > Wetlands | place: USA...
AATGGCGACAGCCCCAATAGCAGAAGAACCGTTCCAGCCAACCTCATTCTGGGTAGTGGGTCAGTTTGATTTTCCGGGGACGTAAAATCCCCAAACACATGCCGATAGCTCTCCTGCGGCAAAGCGCATTGGATGTGCCGGGTCGCCAATCTCGTAAATCCAGTAGTCGTGAATCTGGTTCGGGTATTGAGGATGCGGCAGCTTCACTGGCGGCAAGTGAAGTGATCGCCATTTGTGCTTCCATACCTTCAGGTCATTGATCTCTGCATCGTCCCCGTCAATGCCGATATAGGTCATTTGCCATGCTGTCATTCGCTGTTAGCCCCTTCCCATTCCTCGATCATTTTGACCATATCGGAAACTTCCCAGAGGCGGGAGTCTACGCCAGCAGCCATTGCCTGGCTCATGCGGTGCGTGCCGTGAATTTTCACGAAATTGTGGTACATGGTGTGAAGGGCGAAGGCGTAGACATGGTTTTCCAGCTTCTTTGAGAAGGCTTGCGTGAGCCGCGCATACCGCTTGCAGTGCTGGCGGATAATGCCGTTGTTCCGCTCGACGTAGCTGGTCGAAACCTTCGATTTATTGGGCTTTCCTTCGACAACGTGCTTCTGCGATCCGATGCACTCTGGCGGGCTATAGCGGCGCTGGTCTTCCCGGGTCTGCCCGTAAGTCTTGACCAGTTGCGCGTAATCGACTTCCGCTCCGAATGCGCCCTCGACGGCTTCGAGATATGGGCGAAAACCATCTAAGCTCCGAAGTGGTCCGGCTCGGGGAGCACGAACTGGCCGGTCAGGCCGCCATGGGTACCGGCATGTCCGAGTACGGCATCCAGCGACGTAAGCGCGGAATGATACGTGTCCCCGGCAGCTGCCGGACTTGAACCATCGGCATGTACGGCGCCCAGGCCGGGATTGGCCGCCAGCGCGTGTGTAATGTGCGGCGACAAGAAGGCCCGGTGAGATGGAATGAGTTTCCCGTCCGGAATCCCGCCGTTCCACTGGACGATCATATTGTCGAACACCATCCCGTCGCCGACCGGGTCGTGACCGTAGTGAGAAGCATATCTCGCACTGCCGATAGACATGTACACTGCGGCGATGTTCTGAAAATCGCCTTTACCGCCAAGCTCCGAAAAATCGATCCTTTGCACCTGCGGAGTTACATGGAAGACGTCGTGCGCCTTTTCCGTCAGCTCTCCATTGCTGTAGGTGAAGCTTGTGAAAGTGATCGGAGCCGCACTTCCGTCGCCCGAAGCGACGAGCATGCTCTTTAGACTGAACGACTCCGACAGATTCGCCGATTCGAAGGATCCGCCCCAGTCTCCGCCGAAACCCGCTTCCCCTCTGCCCTTGATGGCGCTCTGAAACCCTTCTTCGTTCCGTTCTGCTCCGCCACCGTTGTTGAAATAATCGATGTCGGTCCAGTCGAAGCCGCCATAGCCGTCAGGCACGACTCCGTAATAGCCGCTGAAGTCGTTGAAAGTCAGTTTTTCCCTCGTTGTGCTCACGACGTTCTCCACACGCTCGCATGAAGCCGTGGCAAATTTAGCGCGTCGGCGTCTTGTCGGGAAGTGGAGTCGCGGCCCGGTGCGCGACGACGAGGGCGCGGGCGCGAATCCAGGTGTGGACGCTGCGCGCGACATACATCGAAGTGGTGAATAGCAACATGGCGTCCGTCGCGTAGACGAGGCCGTCGCCAAGACCGAGTTTCTTGATAATGAAATCGGCGCCATAGCGCAGCGCAATCAGCCCGACGATGAGAATTGAGCCAAATTGCGTCGCGCGGGCGGATACCTTGCCGCTTTCGCTGTCCACCGTGAATTCAAGCGTATGGACGCGATACCAGCCGAGCAGGCCACCGCCGATCATCGCCATGAGCCAGGCTATCGATGCCAGAATCCCCGGCCCCGGCCGGCTCAGCACCGAGGATATCGTCACGAGCAAAAGGAGCGCGGGAAGCAGCCACAGCAATGTGAAGCGCACGCGCTTCGGCTTCTGCGGGCGCAGGGCCCGGCGCAGAAGAACGGCGGCGACAATCAGCGGTACGATAAGGGGCGACAGCCAATGCATTCTGAACGAATCCTGTCAGGACAGCCTCGTAAGCGCGCGCGCCTCCGGAGGCAAGCCATCGATCAGTTCGCTGACGCCGCGGCCGAGTACGGGATGGCGCCATTCCGGCGCGATGTCGCGTAACGGTACAAGCACGAAGCCGCGGTCATGCAGACGCGGATGGGGAAGCGCAGGCGGCCCCTCCTCGATGCGGCCGTCATAATCGAGAATATCGAGATCGAGCGGACGGGGCGCGTTGCGCGGGCCGGCTGTGCGCCCGAAAGCGACCTCGATTTCCTTAACTATTCCAAGCAGCTGGCCGGGCTCGTGTGCCGTTTCAACCCACGCCACGGAGTTCACGAAAGGCGGATCATGCGGATTCGGCCAGGCGCGACTCAGATAAAATGGCGCGACCGCACGGATTGCGATGCCTTTGTTTGGGAGCTTTTCCAGCGCGGCATAAAGCGTGGCCGCGGGCGGCCCGTCTTGCGACGGAAGATTGGCACCCAGCGCGATCAAAATCATGCGATGCGGGGCAGGAACATTTGCACTGACGCAAGAATGTCATAGAAGGGCGCTTGAGCGCCGATGGATTCCCGAGTGCGGTCATTCATGGCAGGAGAAATTCGCATGCTTTTCTACCCCCAGGAAAAACTGGCATTGTTCATCGACGGGGCCAATCTCTACGGTGCGGCGAAGGGTCTCGCCTTCGACATCGATTACAAACGTCTGCTCGAACTCTTTGCACGCAAAGGCGTGCTCGTCCGTGCCTTTTATTACACTGCGGTTGCCGAGGACCAGGAATTCTCGCCGCTGCGTCCCCTGGTAGACTGGCTCGACTATAATGGATTTTCGGTTGTCACCAAGCCGCTCAAGGAATTCACCGACAGCCAGGGCCGGCGCCGCGTCAAAGGCAACATGGATATCGAACTCGCCATCGACGTCATGGAGATGGCCGAGATCGTCGATCACATTGTCATCTTCTCCGGCGACGGGGATTTCCGCCGCCTCGTCGAAGCGGCGCAGAAGAAAGGCCGGCGCGTGAGCGTGGTGTCCACGATTCGCACCCAGCCGCCGATGATTGCCGACGAGTTGCGCCGGCAGGCGGACAATTTCATCGAGCTCGAAGAGTTGAAGTCGCTGATCATGCGCGAGGGCGGGCCGCGCGCCGCCGGGACCAATCATCATCCCAACAATTACCACCAGGCAGTCCCGCTCGCCCAAAGCGCCTGACAGTCAGCCGGGCCTGTTCAGCCCATGACCGCAACGACATCGCCCGGCGAACCGCCGGGCGATTGCCCGCTCTGCCCGCGGCTGGTCGAATTTCGCCGCACCAACAGGAAAAAATATCCGGACTATTTTAACGGCCCCGTGCCCGGTTTCGGCGATTTGAACGGCCGCCTGCTGATTGTCGGGCTTGCTCCGGGGCTTCAGGGCGCCAACCGCACCGGGCGGCCGTTTACCGGCGATTATGCCGGCGACCTGCTCTATTCCTCTTTGCTTCGACTGGGCCTGGCTCGCGGCAACTATGACGCGCACGCCGATGACGGGCTCGAACTCATAGATTGCATGATCACCAACGCCGTGCGTTGCGTCCCGCCGGAGAACAAGCCGCTCCCGGCGGAAATCAACACCTGCCGCCAGTTCCTCGCGGCGCAGATCGCCGCGATGCCGAAAATGCGCGCAATCCTTGCGCTGGGCCGTGTCGCGCATGAGAGCGTCTGCCGGACGCTGTCATTGCCGTTGCGCACGCATCCCTTTGCGCATGGCGGAAGGCACGACGCGGGAAAACTTGCTCTTGTGGCGAGCTATCACTGCTCCCGCTACAACACCAATACCGGCGTACTGACACCAAAGATGTTTGAGGAAGCTCTTGCCATCGCCAAGGCAGCAGCTGTTCGATAGGCGCAACAAGGAAATTTGAACGGAAAAGCTATGCGCCGGGAAACCTCGGGCAGAGCCCTGCCTCATTTATCGGGTGCTTCACAATATCTGAAGCCGACCTGGATATTTCCTTTGGATGTGTCCGGATCCATAGTCTTACTTCGTCGACATAGGTTTGAATCGTTACGCCCTGCAGGCCGCAATCAAGCCCCATTGCAGCCACGAAGTCTACGCAGCGCTGTTGCGCCGGACCGTTCGGAGGATTGCACTCAGAATAAAGATCCTGCCCACGTTCATAGTTGGTGCCGAAATCATAGCGGACTTGAACATCGCCTATCTGGCTCGATTCCTGATATATTTCGTCAACCTGAAAAATCGTGATGAGGAGGCTGCGGCTCGTTATCCATCGTATATATGGCGCCGATCCGGCATATGAAAAGAACGTAGAAGGCCGATCTTTCGCATTTTCGAGCAGTTGAAGTGAATCGGTAGCAGAAGCCGCGGGTGTGCCGCATACCTCCGAATGAGAATTTATGAGATACCCGTTTGCACTTCGAGAGATTATCTCGTCAAACGTTGCACAGGGGTCGGACGGGGCAAGAGATTGCACATAGATGACGGAATAGTACAAAAAGACCGGCGTGGCGAGTCCCAAACCAAGCCACGCCATGCGCATTCTTGTTCGGCGAGAAAACCACTGGCTTCGCATGGACTTACCGTGGCTGATACGCGCTCATATTACCCCCTCGCCCGCATCAATCGCGCCTTCGAGCGTTCCCAGTCGCGCTCTTTTTCCGACTGCCGCTTGTCGTGGAGTTTCTTGCCGCGGGCGACGCCGAGTTCGAGCTTGGCGATGCCCTTCGGCGTGAAATAAACGCGCAGCGGAATGAGCGTCATGCCTTCGCGCTGGACGGCGGCGGCGAGCTTGCGCGCTTCGGTCTTCCGCACCAGCACTTTGCGCGGCCGCCGGGGTTCGTGATTGAACCGGTTCGCCATCGTGTATTCGGGAATATAGGCGTTGATCAGAAATATCTCGCCGTCCTTCGCCTGCGCGTACGATTCCGCGATGGTGGCCTTGCCGCTGCGGAGCGACTTCACCTCCGAACCCATCAGCATGAGCCCGGCTTCGAGCGTCGACTCGATGGCATAGGCGTGCCGGGCCTTCCGGTTGTCGGCGACGACGCGCCGCTCCGGATCGTCCTTCTTCTTTGCCACGCTAATGATCCGCGTGATGCACGACGCCGGCGGCGGACATCGCCTCGCCGATACGGATGCGCGCCGTTTCGCTGGCCGCCACGATGGGAAGACGCACCGCATCGCTGCAGTGACCGAGCAGCGACACGGCATATTTCACCGGGGCGGGGCTCGCCTCGCAGAACATCGCATCGTGAAGCGGCATCAGCCGGTCCTGGAGGACGAGCGCGGCTGCGAAATCGCCGCGCATGCACGCATTCTGGAACTCGGCGCAAAGCTTCGGCGCGACATTGGCGGTCACCGAAATACAGCCATGCCCGCCATGCGCCATATAGCCCAGCGCGGTTGCATCCTCTCCGGAGAGAAGCCGGAATGATTTGCCGCAGGCCGCGCGTTCGCGGCTCGGCCGCGCGAGATTGGCGGTGGCGTCCTTCACGCCGATAATATTTGCAATCTTCGACAGCCGCTCCATCGTCTCGACGGATATCTCCACCACGCTGCGGCTCGGGATGTTGTAGATCACGATCGGGATATCCGCCGATTCCGCGATCGTCGCGAAGTGGCGGTAGATGCCCTCCTGCGTCGGCTTGTTGTAATAAGGCGCGACCGAGAGCGCGGCGTCCGCGCCGACGGATTTCGCGTGACGCGTCAGCGCGACCGCTTCCGCTGTGGAGTTGGAGCCCGCGCCGGCAATGACGGGAATACGGCCGCGGACTTCCTCGACGCAGATTTCAACGACGCGGTTGTGTTCCTCATGACTCAGAGTGGCGGACTCGCCCGTCGTACCCACCGGAACGAGTCCGTGCGAACCTTCGGCGACGTGCCAGGCGACCAGTCGCCGGAGAGCCTCCTCATCCACCGCGCTGCTGCGAAAGGGCGTGATAAGGGCCGGCATGGAGCCTTTGATGCGTTCGCGAATGTCGGACATTGGGCGCTCGAATGGGGTTCTTGCGACAAAATAGCGCCGCTCCGCGCGAAGCGGCAAGGCAGGATCGCTGGCGAAAAAGGATACGCTGATTTATGCTCGATTCCTGCTGAAGCAGCCTCGCTGGTCCTCGGCGCATCATGAGAAAACTGCGTGTTCTGAGTTTATGCGCCGCCGTCCTGATGGCGGGCGCAGGCGCGCGCGCGCAACCGCAATCCACTTCTGCCGGCAATTCCGGCCTTCCGCCCGGCCTCATCCGGCAAGGCAATGTGATCATGATGCAACCGATCGCCGACTCGGAGGAAAGCGGATCGGGCGGAGTCGTTTTCGGCGGCGAGCGCAGAAGTAGCACGCTGCGTTATCTGAGCGCAGCCGATCACGACCTGATCAGCCATGCGATCGAGGCAGCCCAGCGCGGCGACTGGACCGCCGCGCGCGGTTTCGCAGATCAGGCCGTGGACGCGGCGGCCCGTCGTTTGATCGAATGGGCCTATCTCAGCGACAAGAACAGCGGCGCGTCCTTCGCCGATATTGCACAGTTCCTCCGCGACTATCCCGACTGGCCCGGCCGCAGCACGCTTTACGCGCGCGCCGAAGCGGCAATGAGCCCCTTGATGGACCCGCATGCGGTGATCGCCTGGTTCGGAGACCGCACGCCGCAGACCGGTATCGGCAAGGTGCGGCTGGGCGAAGCATTGATCGCGAGCGGGTCGCCGGCGCGCGGGCACGAAATGATCCGGCAAGCCTGGATCGATGACAGTTTCGAGCCGGACCAGGAATACTACGTAGTAGCGCAGCACGCCGACGTGTTGACGCCGGATGCGGAGCGCGAGCGGCTCGAACGGCTGTTTGCTCACAATGACATCGCTTCGGCGCGCCGCGAGATCGCCCGCGTCAGTTCCGAACTGCAAAGGCTTGCCGATACGCGCCTCGCGCTTCGCACGGATCCTGTCCTCGGCGAAGAAGAAATCTCGAGTTTACCTACGACTCTGCGCGACGATCCCGGGCTCTTGTTTGATCAGGCGCACCTTCTGCGGCAGCGCGACGAGATCGCGGCGATACCGGGGCTTTTGATACGCTCGCCCACGCTCGAACTCGCGAAGATCGTGCCCGACCGGTGGTGGGCCGAACTGGGTTATGACGCGCGCACGGCCATGGAGCAGGGCGCGTATCGCGATGCTTATGCGCTAGCGGCCGAAGCGGGCCTGCCTCGTGACTCCGACGAATATACCGAGGCCGAATTCCTCGCGGGCTGGATCGCGTTGCGTCAGTTGCACGATCCGCAAGCAGCGCTTGCGCATTTCCAAAATCTGATTGCCGTCGTGACCCATCCGGTCAGCCGGGCACGGGCGCATTACTGGGCGGCGCGCGCGCATGAAGCCGCAGGAAACATTTCGGCTGCGCTTCAGGAATACCGGCAGGCGGCTGGCGATCCGGCGACGTTCTATGGACAACTGGCGCTGGCACGGATCGCATCGAGTCCTTTGCTGCGTCTGCCGGCAACCTCCGTCGACGCCGACGCCGCGCGCGCAGCCTACGAACGCGAGGACCTGACGGGCGCAATCCGCGTCCTCGCCGAACTCGGATATGAGAGCCAGCTGCGCGAGTTCGCGATTGCCGATGTGCGGGCGCATCCCGATGCGGCGCATGCCAAGCTGCTGGCCGAAGATCTGGCGCGCATGGGCTATCGGGAGGTTGCGGTCCGCGTGGCGAAGGAAGCGAGTTACAACGGCATTCGCCTTTACGAATATTCGCATCCCGTGATTTCCGTCCCGCGTTATGGCGGGCCGGGCGCGGCACCCGACGAAGCGCTGGTGCTCGCCATTATTCGCCAGGAAACGGAATTCGATCCGGCTTCTGTCAGCAGCGCCGGTGCGCGCGGCCTTATGCAGGTAATGCCGGAATCGGCGCCCCATCTCGCCGCGCTGGACGGGATGGAATATCGGTTCGGCGATCTGACAGAAGATCCCGTCTACAATATGGAATTGGGCATGACCGAGCTTTCGCACGAACTCGCCGATTGGGACGGTTCCTATGTGCTGGCCGCGGCGGCCTACAATGCGGGCCCGGGAAATGTGCGCAAATGGATCGCCATCTATGGCGACCCGCGGGATGCGCGAGTCGATCCGGTGGACTGGATCGAGGAGATACCGTTTTCGGAGACACGCAATTATGTGCAGCGCGTTCTGGAGAATGTCGAAGTCTATCGCAACCGGCTGAGCGGCCGCGACGAACCTTTACAGATACTCAACGATCTCTACCGGCCCGACGCACCGCAGGTGTTTCCTTTGCGTTACACACCGGCGGGATCGTCATTGTCCGAACCGGATTCGAGGCAGCTCTCACGATCAACGCAACCAGGAGCGCCTGGAGAAACGCCTGTTCAGCGCCGGAATATTGCAGGTCCGGCCGGTGCGCAACCTGTGGAGTCCGTACCCGACGTCACACCAACTTTCAAACCTTCGCCTTGAACGCACTCAGCGGAACCCGACAAGCCACTCGCGCGCCTGGCGTTGGGCCTCTGCGATCTGGCCCGAATTCATTTCTCTGGAAATCTGCGCGCGCCAGGCCTTTGCGACTTCGCTGCCCTTCATCGCCGCAAGGTTGAACCATTTATGGGCGGCGATGTAGTCGACATCGACTCCCTGCCCGGTGGAATAGGCGAGACCCAGATTATAGAGCGCCTCCGCCCTTCCCTGTTTTGCGTCGCATTCGTATTGCGACAGTGAATCGACGTCTATGCACGCCATACCTGCCCCCTGAACATTGCGCCCCGCCACCCCTCCGTGCAGGAGGGTGCCCGCACGCTTTCCAAGCATTGCGCGAGTTAACTAAGGACAGGTTAACTGGAATTCATGTGGGGGAACCCTGTTGCCGGAGCGCATCGGGGCGGCAGACGGGAAGCTTCAGAGCGACCGGCCGGGAACCGCCCTAAGGAATATCGTCGTTCCAGCGGTAGCCGAGCGTGCGATAATACGCGCGGAAATCCCAACGCCGGCCCCGGGAAAAATAACATCGATCTCCGTCGTCATCGCAGACGCGATGCATGTTGCGGCCGGTAGCCTGAAACGTCGGATAATGATGTATGCGAACCGCGGGACCGTCGACGTAGCGATAGCAGCGGTCGCCGGTCGAATTACAATGAATGTGGACGCATCCATGCGCGTCGCAACGCGTGGCCGTGCTTCCCGCGCGCGCCGGACTAACTGTTTCAACAGCGGCGAACCCGATCAGCAGAAACGCAGCCAGATGTATTGCGGTCGATCTATGCACGCCGGCATCCCCGAACCTTCGCAGCCATCCCCGCGGGAGGGACCGGTTGCAGGTCGAGGATACAAGATGCGGTCGGGGAAATTAATGGCCTGCGGGCCTAGGAAGTTCCGGAAGTACGCGCGCCCGGAACGGCACGGAAATCTCGGTGGGCTTGGCCGTGGCTGCCCGACGGTGCCTGCGCACCTTCGACAACCACGGCCTCAGCCTTCACCATGGACGCCCTACATCATTTCTGCTGCAGGGGCGGCCTTTTTCGCCCGCTTCGTCTTCCGCTTGGCGGGTTTCTTCGCGGCTTTGCGGCCCGTCGTCTTTCTCGCCGCGCCGCGGGCGCCGGCCTTGCGCACCGTGCGCTTCGCCTTCGCCTTCGTCGCCTTCTTCCGTTTCGTCTTCTTTGCAGTCACTGGCATGTGAAACGACTCCTCTACGTATCGGACGCCCCGAATCGTTCGTGCGTCCAAAACGCAAAGAATATGAGTGGGTTGCGTTAACGAAGCAATACCGGGGGGTCGGGGGCGAATCCGGCCCGCCGGCAAAAATTCAAGAAAGCCCTTATTTTATTGGCTTTTCTGCGTTCATCCGTACAAGGATGATTTCGCCTGCCCCATCCCGCGCCGACAGTCAACGGCTTGCAAATTGTGCGAATCACCCTTCTTCGGGGATTCCGAGTCGGCTTCGGAGCAGCGCGTTGACGGCCTGCGGATTGGCCTTTCCGTCCGTCTGTTTCATCACCTGACCAACGAACCAGCCCGCAAGATTGGGCTTCGTCTTCGCCGCTTCGGCCTTGTCCGGATTGGCCGCGATAACGGTTTCGATCGCCTGCTCGATCGCCGCCGTATCTGTTACCTGCGTGAGCCCGCGCTCCCTGACGACCGTTTCCGGGTCGCCGCCTTCGATCCAAACGATGTCGAGTACGTCCTTTGCGATCTTGCCGGAGATGGTCTGGCCGGCGAGCAGTCTCAGGATCGCATTGTTGGCGCGCGCCGTGACAGGGCTGTCCGCAATGCTTTTTCCATCCCGATTCAGCCGGCCGAGGATTTCATTGTTCAGCCAGTTGACCGCCAGCTTTGCGTCAATGCCCCTCGCGAGTTCCTCGTAGTAATCTGCGAGCTCGCGTTCACCGACCAGAACACCGGCGTCGTAAGCGGAAATCCCGTAATCCCGCATGAATCGTGCTTTCTTGTCGTCGGGCAGTTCGGGCAGCCCCGCGGCGATTTCGTCGATCCAGGCGTCGTCCAGCACGAGCGGAAGCAGATCGGGGTCGGGGAAATAGCGATAATCATGCGCGTCTTCCTTGGAGCGCATGGAGCGCGTCTCGCCCAGGCGCGCATCGAACAATCGTGTCTCCTGATGGATCGTGCCGCCGGCTTCAATGATGCCGATCTGGCGCCGCGCCTCGTATTCGACGGCCTGCGCGATGAAGCGCATGGAATTCACGTTCTTGATCTCGCAGCGCGTGCCGAGCGGCGCGCCCGGGCGACGGACGGATACGTTCACGTCTGCGCGCAGAGAACCTTCTTCCATGTTGCCGTCGCAGGTGCCGAGATAGCGGACGATGGCGCGCAGCTTTTTCACGAAAGCCGCGGCTTCCTCGCTCGAGCGCATATCCGGCCTGGACACGATCTCCATGAGCGCCACGCCGGCACGATTGAGATCGACATGGGAATGGTTCGGGTGCTGGTCGTGCAGGCTCTTGCCCGCATCCTGCTCAAGGTGCAGCCTTTCGATGCCGACATGGACGATCCGGCCCTTTGGAAAATCGAGAACGATCTCGCCTTCGCCAACGATCGGATTCTTGTACTGCGAGATTTGATAGCCGGCCGGCAGATCCGGATAGAAGTAGTTCTTGCGGTCGAAGGTCGAGACGCGGTTGATTGCGGCCTTCAATCCGAGCCCTGTCCGGATTGCCTGTTCCACGCAGAAACGATTGATGACCGGCAGCATTCCGGGCATGGCCGCATCCACGAAGCTTACCTGCGTGTTGGGTTCCGCGCCGAATGTGGTCGAAGCGCCCGAAAACAACTTTGACTTCGAGAGCACCTGCGCATGGACTTCCATGCCGATGACGACTTCCCAGTCGCCGTCCGCGCCACGAATGTAGTTCGAACGCTCCTGCACGCCGCCGCTCACGTCAGCCACCATTTCACCGGCTTTGCATGGAAGGCTGCGGCTTCCTCGATCGCATGGCCCGCGCGCAGCACCTGCTGCTCGTCGAAGGCTTTGCCGATCACCTGCAGGCCGAGCGGCAGGCCGTTTTCCGACAGGCCCGCCGGAACGGAAATTGCCGGCAGGCCGGCCAAATTTGCTGTTACGGTAAAGACATCATTGAGATACATCGCAACGGGGTCCGATATCTTGGCACCGCAAGCGAAAGCGGAGCACGGCGTCGAGGGCGTGAGCATCACGTCGCACCGTTCGAAAGCCAACGCGAAATCGCGCGCGATCAGAGTGCGGATTTTCTGCGCCCGGACGTAATAGGCGTCGTAATAACCGGCGGACAGCACATAGGTGCCGATCAGGATGCGTCGCCGCACCTCCGCGCCGAACCCTTCCGCACGGCTTCGCTCATAAAGTTCGGTGATATCGTGCACGTCGGCGGCGCGGCGGCCATAACGCACGCCGTCATAGCGCGCGAGATTGGAAGACGCTTCGGCGGGCGCGACGATATAATAGACGGGAAGCGCATATTTCGTATGCGGCAGGCTGACATCGACGATCTCCGCGCCCTGGGCGCGCAGCCACTCCACGCCTTTTGCCCACAGCGCATCGATTTCCCGCGGAACGCCATCGATTCTGTATTCCCTTGGTACACCCACGCGCAGGCCACTGATGCCCTTGCCGATCGCGGCTTCGTAATCGGGCACTGTTGCATCCACACTTGTGGAGTCCTTCGGATCGACGCTCGCCATCACGTTCAGAAGGAGCGCCGCGTCGCGGACCGTACGCGTCATCGGCCCTGCCTGGTCGAGCGAAGACGCAAACGCAACGATGCCCCAGCGCGAACAGCGGCCATAAGTCGGTTTGAGTCCGACAATACCGCTCAGTGCTGCGGGCTGGCGGATGGAGCCGCCGGTGTCGGTACCGGTCGCGCCCAAACAAAGATTTGCCGCGACGGCAGCAGCCGAACCGCCCGAAGAGCCGCCCGGCACCAGGTCTTCGTTGGAACGACGCGCCCGCCAGGGATTGACGACCGGTTTGAACCAGCTGTTCTCGTTCGACGAGCCCATGGCGAACTCGTCCATATTGGTCTTGCCGAGCAGCACGGCGCCCGCATTCCAGAGATTTTGCGTAACCATCGATTCATAGGGCGGCACGAAACTTTCGAGGAACCTGCTCCCGGCCGTCGTGCGCACGCCTTTGGTGCAGAACAGATCCTTGATGCCAAGCGGGATGCCTTCGAGCGCGCCGGCTTCGCCAGCCGACAGCCGCCGATCCGACGCCGCCGCCATATCGCGCGCCTGTTCCGGCGCTTCGGTGATGAACGCGTTCAGCAATTGCGCGTCCGACATCGCTTTCAGACAGGCGCCAGTCAGTTCGGCAGAGGATATGCGTTTCGCGCGAAGCGCGTCGCGTGCTTCCGCGAGCGTGAATTCCGAAGGCGAAGAAGGAAGGTTCATCCGTTACTCCACGACCTTCGGCACGACGAAGAAATGATCCTCCGTCCGCGGCGCATTCGCCATCAGCGCCCCAACCTGATCGCCTTCCGTCACGACGTCATCACGCATGCGTAGCCGCTGCGCGACAACGCTGGTCAGCGGCGCTATCCCGGTTACGTCCACCTCCTGCAACTGCTCGACCCAGCCCAGGATGCCGTTCAATTCATTCGCCATCGCGCCGACCTGGTCGCCAGTCAGCGCGATGCGCGCGAGCCGGGCAATGTTGCAGACGGTTTTTTCATCGACGGACATGGGCGTGCGACGTGCTAGAAATCGGCCCCGTTGCTAGCAACCGCAAGCCGCAGTGGCAAGCGAACCGGAAGGCGTCCCACCATGTCCATTGGCGTCGTTGCCATAGATCACGTGCAGATCGCCGTGCCGCGTAAGCAGGAGCAGCAATGTGTTGCGTTTTACCGCGATCTTCTGGGCGCCGCCGAGATTCCCAAGCCGAACGCGCTCATAACACGTGGCGGCGCGTGGTTTCAGCTTGGTAACGTTCAGTTTCACGTTGGCGTCGACGCGGAATCTTCTCCGCCGAGCCGCCGGCATATTTGCTTTCTGGTCGAAGACTTCGCCAGGGCGCGGGCATGGGCCGAAGCGTACGGAATGGCCGTTGAAAACGGAGACGAAGCCGAGGGCTTGCGCCGCTTCTTCATCCGCGATCCGGCCGGCAATCGCATTGAAATCGGCCAGAGATAATCATGCTGGTCGGCTTGCAGGAATTGTCGGAACGCCTCGCGGCCGGGTCACGGCTGATGGGTCTTGATCTGGGGGAGAAGACCATCGGGATCGCGCTGTCGGATACGCGTCTCACCGTGGCTTCGCCACTCGCGACGCGGAAGCGCACGAAATTCACCGAGGATTTTGCGGCGCTCGCCAAACTCGTAACCGAGCATGGGGTTGGCGGACTCGTCATCGGACTTCCGTTAAATATGAATGGAACGGAGGGCCCTTCGGCGCAATCCGCGCGCGCCTTCGCCCGCAATTTCGCCGCGCGCTCCGAAACGCTTATTCTTCTGTGGGACGAACGGCTGTCCACGGCGGCTGTCACGCGCACATTGCTCGATGCCGACGCCTCCCGGAAACGACGCGCCGAGCTTGTCGACAAGATGGCCGCCGCCTGGCTGCTTCAGGGCGCATTGGATGCCCTGAACAATCTGTCGCGCCGGCCGAAATCCTGAACTCAGGCGACTGATGTTGCGCCGCGCGCGAGGCCTGCCAGCATTTCGGCCATCATTTTCAAATTCGGCAGCTGGTCCGGCGCAACGCCATGGCGCTCAACGATCCAGGCGGGATCATTGTACGAGAGCCATGTCCGGCTGTCGGCGTCCTGCCAGACAAGCGCCTTCAGAGGTAGATCGATGCCGATCGTCTGCGCGTGCTGCATGAGCGGCGTGCCGGCCTTGGCGTTCCCGAAAATCACGAGCTCTGTCGGCCGCAACGGCATGCCGACGGTGGCAGCGCCGGCGGCATGATCGACGCGCGCGAAGACCGTCAGCCCTTTGGCGGCGATTTCCGCGACCAGCCGCTCCATCGTTTCCCGGGGATCATGCCGGCTTTCAATCGTAATTAACCCCGCAATATTCATTGCCGAACCTCACCTTGCCCATCCGCAGCGTCGTCCCTATAAACCTCTTTTCGATGCACGGCATTGACGAATCGATCCTGAAATCCCGCCACCTTCTCGGCACCGGTTCGCTTTCTCTTTCCGAAATCACCGCCCTTCTCGATCTCGCCGACGGCTACGTCGCGCTGAACCGGATGGCGGATCGCAAACAGGCGCTCCTCAGAGGGCGCACACTGATCAATCTTTTCTTCGAACCATCGACGCGGACTCAAAGCTCGTTCGAACTGGCGGGCAAGCGGCTCGGCGCCGATGTGCTCAACATGTCGGTCCGGACGTCGTCCGTTTCCAAGGGCGAAACGCTTCTCGACACGGCCGCGACGCTGAATGCGATGCGTCCCGATATTCTTGTCGTGCGGCACCCGGATGCGGGTGCCGCAGAACTTCTCTCGCACAAGGTCGATTGTTGCGTGGTGAATGCGGGCGACGGCGCGCACGAACATCCCACGCAGGCGTTGCTCGACGCGCTGACCATTCGCCGGCGGCGCGGAAATATCGAAGGGCTTATCGTGACGATCTGCG
>Ga0335074_10007515_pt1 | contig 15115 bp, 14 predicted proteins | sample Lox_Sample_23_FD_206715 | JGI IMG/M metagenome (GOLD analysis project Ga0335074, IMG submission 206715) | Soil microbial communities from Loxahatchee National Wildlife Refuge, Florida, United States - Lox_Sample_2.3 | ecosystem: Environmental > Terrestrial > Soil > Wetlands | place: USA...
GCAGCCTGAAATACGAGGAGGTGTTCATCAAAGCGTATGGTTCGGTCGCTGAGGCGCGTCGCGACATTGGTTCGTGGCTTGCGTTCTACAACGACGAGCGTCCGCACCAGGCGTTGGACTATTGCACGCCGCGCGAAGTGTTCATGGGAACAGCCGCCTGTGGACATGTGGACAACGCTCCCGCTTCGCTACGCTCCGCTCTCGCGTTGCCCACATGTCCACAGGCGCAACAACAGCAAGAAAAGGATTCAAACGATCCGCAGATTGTGGTAGGCATCTGTACTGCCGGCCTCGCACGGGACGAGGAACTTGCAACTGGCGGGAGTCTCTCTTAGCAGACCCCGATTCCTGTCCAACGGATGGGGACCACCTCAATGTGCAGGTCCGGGTTCATGCGGGCGCGGATCACCTGCACCGGGCCGAGCTTGGCGAACTCGCTGGCATGGGCGTCGAAGTTGAACGCGCAGGCGATCAGCAGCGTGAAGCCGGCCTCGGCCGCCTCGCGCGCGGCGGCGACCAGGTCGGGGCGGGCGACGGTGCCGAACTCGGGGCCGATGAAGATGGCGGCGCGGCGCTCCGTCTCCCCCTGCATGAAGCGGCCTTCCGCGGCGACGTAGGTGCCGGGCCAGGGCGCGAGGCTGGTGAAGCTGATGCGGTCCTCCTTCTTCGCCTGCTGCACGCCGCTGGTCTTCAGGTGGTCCAGCACCACCTGGGCGAAATCCGCCGTGTCCCAACTTTGCGGGCCGCGTGTGCGGCGAGGCGCGGGGCGGCCGGCTTCCTCGGCCTCGGCGGCGACGATCTCCTCCCACAAATCGTCATCGCCGGGGATCACGCGGTGCGGCGAGAGACTTTCCACCGTGAACGGGCCGGCGACGCGCACGCGGCCAGGATCGGTATAGGGCTTGTCGTGCAGCGTCTCGAACTCGGCGCGGGCGGCGATGGAGGCGTCGATCTCCTTCTGCCGGGCGATGCGGGCCTTCCACCATTCCGCGTGCAGCGCCGGGGCGGGCTCTGGCCAGGCGGAGGCGGCCTCGCGCGGGATCTGCCATTCCTCCCAGGTTTCACCGAGCGCGGCATTCAGGCGGGCGCGGAGCGGTTCCAGCGTGGCCTGCCAGCGCTCCCAGATCACGTCGATCTCGGCGTTGTTGGCGATGGATTTCAGGGTGATGTGCGGCACGCGCTCGCAGACGAAGCCCTGGCGGATGTCACCGTGGGTGGGGCCCTCGCGCGGGACGGTGCGGGTGACCTCGGCCTCCTTGCGCTGGCCTTCGGGGCTGTCGGCGAGCAGGTAATAGGGGTAGCGGGCGCCCATGACACGGGATCGCGCGAGCGCCAGGGCGACGCGGGAGGTGTCGATGGTAATCCACCGGCGGCCCCATTGTTCGGCGACGGTGGCGGTAGTGCCGGAGCCGCAAGTGGGATCCAGCACGAGGTCACCTGGATCTGTAGCCATCTGAAGGCAACGAGAAATTATGCCAGGGTTGGTTTGGACGACATAAACTTTGGGGTCCGAGAACCCGCTGGTTCTAAAGGCCAGCCACAGGTTATTAATCGGTATCGCAGGAAAATCCTCGAACTTGCGCCTATAACGGAGCGTATTTCCGATTGAAAGAAGTCTAGTTGCTTTTTTGAGCCTGTCCGAGCCAACCGCGTTTGTCTTCCAGCCGCCCTTGCGGGGTCGGTACTCAGCTCCTTGCCAAAAAATGGGTCGTTGAGTTGTTTCAGCGCCGCTCTGCGATGTCATGTCACCGTGAGCCATAATCCGCCACCCACTCGGGATTTTGGTGGGTGTCTCCTTTTCCTCTTTCGAAATAGATCGCACCTGAAGTCCATCCGGGGACTCGACGAACGTGTACTGGCTTGCCCCTTCCTCGCCAAAAGTCTTCTGTTCGTAGATTTGGCGGTACTTAATCCTATCTAAGTCGCGTGCATACCACAGGACAAAATCACTAATTGATGCAAGAACGTTGGTACCAATCGCTGGGCTGCCCGCTCCGGTAGTCTTCGCTATTGTCACAATAGAAACAAAGTTCGTGTCGCCAAAAACCTCATCCATCATAGATCGAACCCGATGAACATTCTCATCACCAATTTGGACGAAGACCGAGCCACTTTCGTGCAGCAGGTCGCGCGCAACGGTCAGTCGATCACGAAGGATCGTAAGATACGAGTTGGCACCATATCTCCAGGTATCGCGAAAGGCTTTCACCTGCTCGGGCTCACGGCTAATCTGATCGACCTTCCCGTCCCTGACGTCCCGGTCCCGAGTTGACACCTGCCAGTTCAAGTTGAACTTGATACCATAGGGCGGATCGAAATAGATGCACTGCACCTGCCCGCGCAGACCCTCCTTCTCCGCTAGGCTCGCCATCACTTGCAAGCTGTCACCCAGGATGAATCGGTTCGACCAGTTCTGGTCGTGTGCATAAAACTCCAGCTTCGCCTCGGGATCAGGCAGCCCATTGAAGTCGTCGTAGAACGACAACTGATCGCCCGCCGCCGCACCGCTCGCCTGCCGCGACTGGCGCAACAGATCGGCGATGATCGCCTGCGGCTTCACCTTCTCCTGCACGTAGAGTGGTGGCGCCTGCACCACCAGATCGGACCAGTCCTGCTCGTCCTTGCCACGCCACACCAGTTGCGGATCGAGGTCCGGGTTGCGCGCCCGCCGTTCCCCCTGCGGCAGCGGAGTCTCGCGCGGATAGCGCACCTGCTTCGGCGCCGCGTCCTCCGCCGCCACCAGCGCCTGCAACTCGGCGGTCGGGATGTTCCGCCGCCTCGCCGCGGTGTGGGTCAGCGTCTCGACCGCGATCGGCTTCTTCGCCATTCTTCACTCATCCCCCCGGCTGGCAGCCGATCAGGCCACCTTCGTGGCTTTCAACGGCAATGCCACGGTTTCCAATGTCGTCAGGTCCAGCCGCCGGGACGCGTGATCAATGTCAAACCCGACGACGTCCCCCGTCGCGTTCAGATCGACATTCAGCCCGTCCGCGACCTCGCGCACCTCCACGCCAGGTTCCGCATTCAGCTCGATGTAGAGACTGTCGGTCTCCGGATAGTAGTGCAGTTTCATGGTCATTCCTCGCGATAGCTTCGGTCGAAGAAGGCATTGTGGACCGTCTCACCGTCGTCCAGCGTCACCACGCGCAGGATACGCGTCGAGCCGTCGCGCGTATCGATGACGCGACCCCACCACCGAATGCGGCCGTCCACCTGGGGCACCTGGCGCAGCGGCGCAACCAGAACTGCCGCACACTGCGCCTGAGACAGATAAGGTCGCTTGCGCAGCACCTGCTCGTCAAAATACCGGGTGGTCTTCACGCCGCCTGCCGCATCGTCAGTCCGTCGATCAGTTCGCCAAACCGCGCCTCGATTTCGAACACTGCGGTGAACTCGGCGAAGGCCCAGCGCCCATAGCGGCCGAGGTTGTTCACGCCCGGCACAAACAGGTTGCGCATCGTCTCCGCCTTCAGTTGCGCGTCGCCGCGGCGGAATCCTTTGATCTCCACCACCACGCGCAACGGATCGGGCTGCCCGTCATCCACGTGCAGCACGAAATCTGGCAGATAGCGCCGCGGCGTCACGCCGTCACGATACGGCACCTCCAGCCCCAGCCCCTGGTTCTTCACATAGGCCAGCACGCGCGGATGCGCTTCGGCCACGCGGCAGAATTCCGCCTCCCATTCGCTGTCACAGACCACGAGGTTGACGTGGCAGTGCTGCGCGTCGGTGGTCCAGCGCAAGGGCTTGCTGGTGGTGAAATTGACGAAGCGGGAACTGCCGGTGGGGTTGTAAGCGTCGATGATCGCCTTGATCCGCTTCTCGCCCACCACCCCCGCCTGGCAGGCGAGGTAGATGCGCTCGGCGGCCTGGTCCGCCATCTCCTGATACATCAACTGCGCCGGGAAGGTGCCGCCGCTGCACCGCAGATAGCCGCCGTCCAGCCATTCGCGCGTGATGCGCTTGAGCTGGCCGAACAAATGCAGCTTCGGCTCCTTGCCCGGATCGCGGAAATGCTTGTAGAGCAGGTGCTTGGCGAGGTTGTAGGCGACGGTGCTGGGGCGGACCTTGTCCACGTGCCGCACGTCGAGCGTCACGCCCTCCCCGACGATACCCTCCAGCAGCACAGTGCACGGGCCGACCAGCAGCGGCGTCAGTTCCAGCACCGAGTCTGGATTGAAGGTCGCGCGCAGCCGCTCGTTCGGCAGTTCGACGCGATAGCCGGAGACACGGGGGAAGGTAATCTCCAGCGCTTCCCGTGCCCGCAATGCCTGGACACGAACGGTCTCCTGCGGCTTGGTCGGCTTCACCACGACCGGCTTCGCGGTGAAGTTGAACGGGATACCCAGTATGTCGGCGTACTCGGCGTCGAACAAGCCGTCCTGGTTCAGTTCGTATGATTGCCGCCGCAACGCGCGGCCAACGACTTGCTCGCAAAGCAATTGCGTGCCGAAGGCGCGGACGCCCAGAACATGGGTGACGGTATTAGTGTCCCAGCCTTCGGTCAGCATGGAGACTGACACCACGCACCGCACGCCTTCGCCGAGTCGGCCAGACTTGCCTACGGTGTTCATCACTTCCCGCAGCAGGTCCTTGTCGCTGAGCTTCTCGGCGGCGCCGGCGCCATCTCGCTGGACGATCTCGCGCTTGAATTGATCGATTTCAGCCGCGGCGGCTTCGCGGAATTCGGGATCCAGCGCCTCGTCCGACTCAAGCTGCTCGCTGTCGATCAGCAGCGTGCGCATCTTCGGCAGGCGATTGCCGTAGTCATCGAAGTTACGGAATAGCTCCAGGCGGCCGTTGTGGAAGTTGGTTGCGCCATGTTCGCCAGGACGTTCGAAGCCGGAGATGAATTCGTAGACCAGCTTGGAGGTTGCCGTGTTGTTGCACACCACGATGAACACCGGCGGAACGCTGATGCTCTCATCAGCCCAGAGCTGGAAGACCTTCTCGTAGTGGCCGTAGAGCACCTCCAAAGCCGTTTGCAGTTTGGAGGGCAGACTGAGTGGGTCCAGGTCGCCGCTGGTCCCGCGCCCCTTCTTGGGCATGTCCTTGCTGATGTTGACCCACAGGTCCCGATACACAGGCATCTCGCCGATCGGCAGATTATCGGCCACTGGCACACGCGGCAGCTTGACGATGCCGCACTCGATCGCGTCCATCAGCGAGAAGTCGCTGACCGTCCAGGGGAACAAGGTGCCTTCCGCATAGCCGGAGCCACGCAGGAAGAACGGCGTTGCGGACAGGTCATAGACCGCGCTCAGGCCAAGGTGCCGCTTCACCGTCTCAATGCCGTTGATCCAGAGGCGCGCGGCCTTGTTGTTCTTCTCGGCCTCCTTGCGATCATCGCCGGTAAGGCCGGTGTCGCCGCCGGGTCGTTCGCGATAGCAGTGGTGGGCTTCATCGTTCAAAACAACGACGTTCTTGATACCCATCAACTCCGGCATGACGCGCTGGAGCATCTGGCCTTCGGTTTCGGCCGTGTCGATTGCCCCGTCGCGGCCTTCCAGCAGCGCGCGTCCAACCTTGGAAACCTCCATCCGTTCGCGGCGCTTGAAGGCGTGGAAATTGGTGATGACAATTTTTGCTTTCGTCAGATCCGGCAGCATGTCGGTCGGCACCAGTTCGCGGGCACGATAGTAGCTGTCCGGATCATTGGGCTGGAGGACGCGCAGCCGGTCTTTGATGGTGATGCCAGGCGTTACGACCAGGAAGCCGCGGGCGAAACGCTTGCTGTTCGGGTGGCGCGCGGCATTGATCGTGTGCCACGCGATCAGCATGGCCATGACCGTGGTCTTACCGCTACCCGTGGCCATCTTCATGGCGAGACGCAACAGCTCGGGGTTCGCCTGCGCGTTGGCGCCCTCGACATGGTCGAGGAACTTCTTGCCCCGCGCACCGAGATGCGGGGCAACCTCGGTCAGCCAGATCATGGTCTCGACGGCTTCGACCTGGCAGAAGAAAGGGCGTTGGCCAGAGAAATTGTGGGTTCGCCAATGTTGCAGCAGACGCTGAGTCGCCGGCGTCACCTGCCACTGCGCCGGGTTCGGTAGCTGCCGCCATGCATCAACGTACTGACGGATTTCGTTGATGATTGGGGTTGGATTGTATTCGATCTCGGCATCGGACAGCCCTTTGCTGTCCGTAAAGGTCATTCGGACCTGATCCGGCTGGGCTTTGCCCTTCCGCTTGGGCTTGGGCACAGGCGTGATCAGTTCGGACCGTCGACGGCCGGGCACCGGTGGACGGTCCGTTGGTTGACCATCCGGATCGAGATCGTGGTGCCACTTTGGCGCCTCGTATGGCGAATTGAGTATCGGCTGCTCGAAGAAGCGATCACTCATGGAAGCAGGCCAGTGTGTGCTGCGATGGAGGGAGAATCGTACCGCCGGCATGGTAGGCTGTGTCCCACGCGCACGCCACAACCGAGTGCGTTTTGCGGCGGGTAGATGCTGTTGGCCGCCTCTGACGCGTTCAGGCGTGGCGTGATCGAGGGCGATGCGGCGATTGTGTATGAGGTTCCGGGCAGGTTCCCTTCCGTATCGAATGACGTTTGTCAATCGTCTCTATAGTGCGAGCGAAACGGGCGGTGTTAGACACGCCCAAGGGAGGGAAACCAATGGTGGGGAAGTTGATCGACGGCATTGTTCCACGCGAAGGGTTTCAACGGCGGGTTGATCGGATCAGCCAAGCAGTTGTGCGGCTTCGCGTCCGGGATGACGAGGCGGACTTCGGGGCCGTTCGGGGGCTGCTGCTGGATTGGCTGCACGAGAAGGCCGGGCGTCCGCTGTCCGACGCAATGCTCCGCGGGGAGACGGACCACCTGGACCTGTTGGGTGCGCAGCGGGTGGAGACGGTTGCGCTGGAGGATCCTCGGGTCTGGGCGGCCCGGCAGGACTACCAGGACGAGAACGTCGCGCGGCGATCTTGGGTGACGGAGGCCATGCTCGCCCGACCGTCCATAGGCGCCAATATCCTGGTGCTGGGGTTCCGGCTGCACTGCGTCACCCTGGGCAATTCGGCACCCTTCTCTCGTTCTGTCCCGCGATTCATGCGCGAGGTGGCGAGGCGCTATCCGGTGTACCTCGACGGCGTCGAGATAGACCTGGAGGCTACGCCAGTTGAAACGGACGACGATACCGATGCGCTGGTGGCGCTCCTGGGTGACCCGCAACGACGCGCGCCCGTGGTCGGCATATCCCTGGCAGAGAGACCGCTCGCCGATCGGCCGCTGATCGATCCAGACCGGCTCGCGAACGCAGTCTTCGGGACTGCGCATGTCAGAGTCCTGTCCCGATCGGCTGGTTTTGGATTGACCGACCGCATTGGGAAGCGCTTTTCCGTCTTCAATGGCGCCGTGCGAATCTGGTGGCCTGGGTTGCGGACGGATCATGATGATCCTTACGACCATCCGTTGTGGCTTGCCCAGCGCATCGAGGATGACGGCCCCTATGTTGCACAACGCGACATTGTAGATTTGTTGCTGCGTGCATCGGCCGGTCGGCGCGATGCCGATGACGCCATTCCCTCGTTTGCGGAAGCGCGCCGAATAGCGTCCACGCTGGCGCGAGAGAAGGCGGCGGAGAGCGGCCAGTCCAGTGAGGAGCTTCTCGCGCTTTACGAAGCCGAGAATGCCCGGCTGTTGCAAGACCTGGAGGACGTCAAAGCAGAGCAGGCCGAATTGCTGGCGGTCGCCGACGCGGACCTTAAGACCGCTACGGCGGAGCGCGATGAGGCACGCGCAGAAATTCACGTGCTGCGTGCCCGACTGACCGAGATGATGAACGCGTTGCAGACCCGCGATCAGCAGTCCGTGATTCCGATACCTGACAACTTCGACGAACTTGGAGACTGGGCGGATCAATATCTCGGCAATGGGGTGGAATTGCTTCCACGCGCAATTAATGCCGCCAAGAAATCCGTGTTCGATGATCCACCGCTTGCCTATCAGGCATTGCTCCTGATGCGGAATGTCTATGTGCCGATGCGGCGAGATAGCTCACTGGGAATGAAGGAACGGTGGGACTCTGGTCTGCGGCAACTGGGGCTGGATTGCACGCCGACTCATGCTGGGCCTCGCGCCGGCGAATTCGCGAGCGACTACTTCGTGATGTACGACGGACATCGGACTGAGATCGACATGCATCTGAAGGGAAGTAACAGCCGCGATCCCCGCTACTGCTTTCGCGTGTATTTCTTCTGGTGTGATGAAAAGATGCGACTGGTTGTGGCCTCACTTCCGTCGCATCTCGATAGTCGCCTCACCTGATAGCGCCATGCGAGTTCCCAATGGGTTCGGCCAGAATCAATCATCAATTTATCAATCGATCCTGTAGTGACATCGTAACTACCCGCCGCTAGTTTCGGCAGAAGGGGAGGCAAGACGATGCTCGGGGACTCCGCTGACGTGCACCGCGAGGTTGTCTTTGCTGCCAGGTTGACGGCCCCGGATGGACGGGCCTTGCACCTCTACGCAATTTCCCCGCCGCAGACCGCCGAGTTGCAGCGAATTTTGCGCTGGCGCCTCCCTCCCGGACGGAACCATGTACCGATGGCGGCGGCCTTCGTCCTTTGGGCAGCCGAGTACATCCGATCGTCTTTTCCAGGCGGACAATTAACCTGGGCATTCGTCTTCCAGGGTCTTGGGTTGATCGTCTATCACCACAGTACCCGCCGTGCCGGTGGACATGATGCCCAGATCGAGCATTGGGCCGGCTGGCTGCGGCAGGCTGGTTTCCAGTGGATCGATGCTCTCCGTGCCAAGCCGTATTCGCCAAGGGCCTTCTTCCTGCTCGATGCACCGGACGATGTCCGTTGCCGAGCTGAGCAGATCGAACAGCGATGGCGTGGGCTGATCACTTGGCATCCCCGATCTCAGCCGCCGTTGAGCGGAGAACCCAATGCGCAAGTCGAGAAAGTCTAACCGCATAGTTATTGACAGAGTTGGCGAACTGTGAGGCACTGCTTGCGGCCGCTGCTGGTCATTGCGTCCGCTGATAGGTCTGCCCCCAACGGATTCAGACACCACATCGGTGAGCGTAGCGCGCCGCACCGGGCCGAAGCGGCCCATCGGATAACCGAGCGGCAGGATGGCATATGATGGGCGTGTAATCGAGCGCGGCGTCTTTGTCAGAAGCACACACGGAGCGACCGAGCGATGCACAATGTTGAATGGAAGGTCGATGGCGACAAACTGATTGTGACGATGGACATCTCGAAGCAATCAATCGAGGAGGCCTCTCCTTCCGCGTCGGGTAAGACCTATCTTGTCGCGTCGACGGGGTCTGCTGTGCAAGTTCCGACCAAACACGTAAAGTCATTGACATTTGCGATCAACCTGATGGCCAAGAAATAGATGTGCCGCTGAAGACGGCCCAGTATCTCGATTGCGGCCAGCCCTTATGCTCCGTTTTCGTGGCACTGCGCCGGCTGGCTGCCGGTAGTGTAGGGGGGCGGCTATGTGCTTGGTCGGACAGATGTTCACAGCCTGCTTCCACAAGCGGCGGGGCAAGACTGCCACCTGAGCACTGTGTGTGCTGCGCAGTCGATAACAGCCTACTCACTCAGCGTAAGCACCCCATGGTTGAGCGTCATCTTGTAGTGCTGGAGAAAGTCGATCGTGATCGTCGGATGAGGCTGATCGACCTCAACGACAAGCACATAGGCATGGATCACCACGAAGGGGCCGACGCAAAGGCGTGGGATGGGCACAATGCCACCCCTCATCGATCCACTCGGGGTTGACACTGTCATGTTGAATTTCAAATGCGACAGATCGAGGCGCGCCTTATGGGCCATTGCTTTGTCTGCCATGACTATCACTTCCTGGGTAACGGAGGCACCTGTATCGATCAAACAGCGATAGGAAGCTTCGCCGAGAAGACAATTGGCGTAGTATCGACCATCGCTATCAGCGGTCAGCTTGAGTATGCGCGAGCCGGTGGCAGTGAACGCGTTGATCGCCTTCGGTTTGTCTTCCGTTAAGAAAATCGTATTGGGGACCATAAGCATGAGGCCGTAACAAACTGCCAGAATGGCTGTGATCACCGAAACCGGGACGATCACGTCGTCTATTACCCGCCCGCGATATGGCTGCTGCTTTGCTTGCGGCGGAAGCTGAGGCTGCTCCGTCTCCATCACTGCCTCCTGTCGCGACATCCGATCATGGAATTTTCACGGAGTCGACTCCTCTAGGGATGGCGTCCTCATTCCGTTGTGTTCTGCTAACCATCGTACGGGTTGTTTGCAGCCGAAATAATTGGTGCGTTCTGGGGGCCTCGGGTGCGGAAACCTTGGAACAAGGCTGCGCAACTTCCGCGGCGGAGGCCGGAGACGCAGGCCGGTCCAGTACCATAGGCCCAGACGCGCCCCGCCGGCGGGCAATGCTATTGGACGGACCAGACGATGTCCTCTGAGGCGACGAAGCTGAGGGCCTGATCGAGAGGCAGGACCTTGATCGTTGGCGGTGCAGCGTCAAAGGAGCGTCGGATAGTGGTGGCCTAGTGGCCTCGTGAACCTGCGAGGATTCCGTTTCGAACTGATTTTCCGGCATGATCATTGGGGGTGAACGGTGCCGCCACCCGTTCCTGTTCCGCCGAAACGATTGGCTTCCCTGGCTTGGAGACATTAGCGAGCCGGCTGACGATTTGGATCGGCTGGGCTGCCTCCTGAGGGTGTCTGCGGGGCAGGTTGTCGGTAATGGTGTTCGTCGGGACTCGACCGCGTCCGATGAAGAAGGAGTAAGCAATCGTCAGAACAATGCTTGACACTGGGGCGCATCGGCGTGCACGTCGCACCATATAGCGGTTCCGTACCAGCAAGGAAAACATCAGATGGCAGCCAAACCCACCAAACCGAAAGCGACCAAAGGGACCCCACCAAAGGCAATGAGTCTAGTCGGACTGTGCTTTCACATCTTCGGCGAGAGTGGAAGGGTCGAACGTCAAGGGGTTGTCCGTGGCATGGTGAATGAGGATTACCACTCCTACCGGATACGCCGTACCCGCTGCACAGTTCCGCTTCCGACGCCGACCAGCTTGGCGACTTGAGGATGCCCGTACCGGCCCGCAGATGGCTCTCGATGGCCTTGTCGACCTTCGCCGGTACCATCGTTCCAGATACGGTCGCCGAGCAGACTGGAAAACTCAGTCGGAAGCTGGTTCCCGGCGTCGGTGCGCAAGGGAGTTTGCGAGCAGCGCAGGACGTAGTCGCTGCGGGACTTGTCCTGCACGTCGCAAATACCATGGCCGGGCTTGGCGAGAGACGAATCTACCTTATACTCTATAGGTGAATTCGTCCCTCACGGAGACTCAAGCAATCGCTTGCGACGGCCACTATTCGGGCCAGTCTCTGCATTCACACCGCTTATAGCAATCGATCCGCGAGCCACACACGGTTGGGGACATGCGCGCCGCTCTCACTTTCCTACACGTGGACTTCGTCCCCGACGCTGCTTGAAACCTACGCCGTAACTCGCCCGTGTCTCATGGTACTATATGCTCTCTGGCCACACACCACGCCTGGACATTCCCAAAGCGCTGACATAACCGCTCGGCACACGGTAGGCGTCAACCTGATAGGTCAAGCCTTCTTTGAGTTGCGAGTGCTGACCATGAATGCGCGAGTACATCTCACCGAGGCCCGTTGTGGTGATCTGATCTGCCCTTGCCTCGATCGCCAGATCGACGGTTCTGACATTTACCCGGAATACATAATGGGTGTCGCCGTACAGGATGTAATCCTGGTCGAAGTGCCGGCCCAACTCAATGCCGAGTTGCAATAGGTCGTCGCCCGTCAGCGCCGCCCGCTTGGTCAACGGGACGAAGAAGCTCATCTCCTGCGCCGGGCCGCTGTCCTCGACCCAATGGCCCTCGATCTGGATGGCGCCGAGGTGATGGCAGCGCAAGGCGGTCACCAGTTGGACGTTGCGCTGCTTATCGTCCTCGGCGTCTAGATCGCCACGGGCGGCGGTCAGCAAGAGGAACGGTGCGGAGCGAGCGTGCCGATAGAGCCGCCCTAACCGCGCCGACGCTTCCGTCAGGCGACGGAGATTCCCCAGTCCGATCGCCGGCTCGTCACGCACGGCACGTGTTCGCACGACCCAAGGATGTTCAGTCGTGGCGGATGGCGGTGATGACTCGGCCGTCATTGGTGCAACTTCCGGGATTCAAGCTGCGGTGCGTTCTACCGGCTGCTCGCCAAGCACCCGATAGACGCTGGCACGACCAATCTTTAGCCTGCCGGCGATCTCAGTGGCTCCCAAGCCCTCGCCCTTGAGCCGGATGATCTCGGCAGCCTTCCTCCAGGCGGTCGGTGCACGACCCTTGTAGCGGCCTTCCAGCCTAGCCTTGGCGATGCCCTCCCGCTGCCGCTCTAGCATCATCTCTCGCTCAAACTGTCCGACGGCGCCGATCACTGCCAGCATCAGTTTGCCGACCGCCGTGCTGGTGTCGAGCGGCTGGCTGCCCGACATCGACAGCACCCGCAGGCTGACCTTCTTCGCCTCCAGCCGGCTCACGATGGTCAGGAGATCGGCCACCGACCGGGCCAGACGGTCGAGCTTGCTGACCACCACGGTGTCGCCTTCACGGACGAAATCAAGGGCAGCCTCAAGCTGCGGTTGCTTCGCCACCGACGATACCTGCTCGACGAACAGCTTGTCGCAATCAGCGGCCCGGAGGTCACGCTCCTGCGCCGCCAGGCCAGCCTCCTGGTCCGTGGTGGATGTTCTGCCGTAGCCGACGAGCATGGTGCCTCACATATGTCTATGAGGCGGTGGTACCGCGGTTCTCGAACTGTCGAGCGATTTCTGTGAGACAGGTTTTGGCGCAGCCGGGGGTGATCCGCTCAGGCTTGCCCTACTGAGACAACGGGACAGCACCGTGCTCTACGGGTAACCGCCTGTGCGGTCAGCGCCCAACACGGTATATTGTGTCGGCGGCGATCAGTTGGGGAGGAGGATAGGCAAATGTCGGGAGCCTTGGATACCGCAAAACTCAAAGCTATGGCGATTGCGCTGTGGAAGCTTGGCGGGATGGACACGCTTATCAAGGTTGCCCCCCGAGGTATGGCTCCGAACCCGGCGTACATGGCGGGATACTGTACGACCTTCAAATACGTCGTTGGTCGAACACCTCTTGAGATGGAACAGATCGTCGGGCTTGCACGCGGGAGCAAGCTGGCCGGCGGTGCAGACATTTTCGTTGTCGATCCTATCCCCAACCCCTCACAATTCGAGCTCCGTGGTTATTCGCAATGTCCTGCGGGCGTTCCTACGAATGCGCCGGGATACACGCCACATCCTGGGTATCCGCCGGGGCAGGGAGCGCCGCAGTGGGAGCTAATGGGCTATCCCCAGAGCGGGTTAAAATTGCTCGCCAGCGTGTTGCCCAATCAGCGGCTCACGTATCAGGCGTCGTTGCTACCGGCTCATCCTTGAGTGTCGCTGGTGGGGTTGATCGGGACAGACTATCCCTGCGGTAGCGAGGGACAGTCTCTACCACAATCTTCGTCATCGACCGCCACCATGATCGACGAAAATGCCGCAGCCATCGCCAAGGCTGTCGGCGCACGGTTCGAGGACGATCAGTCACGATCGAGCAGGCGCGCCCTGGCGTCGCTCAGGCCGGGCTAGCCCCATCCGCTCGGGGGCGGAACTAAAGTCGTTCTATGCCGAAATCAAGTGTTTTCGGTATGCATATCGTTGCCAAATCCGTACGCCTAAAAGCCGCAGAATTCCGTGGTCCCCCTGTGCGCTGATTTTGGGGGTTTCGGTATGGGTTGGCGCTGGTGCTGCGATCGACTGATTGAGGTTCAGAGTGAAGATTCCGACGCCAGATCACCATACCCGTGCGGCCAGCTACAGCGACGTACAGCGCGCGATGTGATCGGGGTATGTCGCATACCCAGGCAGTGATAGGCCGCTATACGCGCGCCGGGGGGCCGGGGGAGGTGGGGCCGGGATTGCTGAACCGCAAGGGCGCTGGTTCGATGGTGCGATCGATGCGGACGCTCAGATGGCGTTACGTAATTTAGAACCAGCCTTCGAAGCTCCCAAAATTTTACAACCGCCAAATTCATGCCGTTACTCAACTCACGCTTCCATGAGCGCACCGCGAGTGTTATGCGACAAGTACAGAGACCACACGTTCTATGAGACTGCCAACATGGCTAAGAGCAACGCGCAACGCCAAGCAGAATACCGGAAGCGGGCTGCCGAAGCACTCCGTAACCAGAAGCAGCAAGCCGGCGAGTTCCAGAAGCAAAACCGTGATCTGCCGCCCGGCTGGGTAGCGGTGCCACAACGCCTCCTGGCTTGGTTCGACCGTGAGATTGAGCGCTTACAGAGGCACGAGCAGGAGGCGGCCCGATGAGCAAGCGCCCCCTGGTGCTGACGAACACCGGCAACAATGAATGGTACGCGCCCGTCCGGTGCGCCTACAGCGCGCATCTTGCAATGGGCGGCGTGGACCTTGACCCGGCCAGTTGCGCCGAAACACAGCATCGGGTCGGCGCGGAACACTACTACACGAAGGAAGACGATGGACTGGTGCGGCCTTGGGCCGGTCGGGTATGGCTGAATCCGCCCCTATGCGCGTGGGGCGGTGAACCGCTTCGTGGACAAGCTGATTGCCGAACATGCAGCCGGCAGTGTGCCCGAGGCGATCATGCTGACGGATGCCGCAGTCGGGGCCACCTGGTACAAGAAGGCGCTGAGGGCTGCCGCTGCGACATGCCTCGCTGATAATTGCGTTCGCTTAGTGGACCAGGCCGGGAAATACGGACGCCCCAACCAAGGACAAACCTTTTTCTATTTCGGGCCGAACGTTGACCGTTTCTACGATGTGTTCAGCCGGTGGGGAACCATCGTGCAGGTGATGTCGCGTCCATGCATTGGACGGGGAGGCGTTGGCAGCCTGAAGGCAGCCCGCCGTCCGATGATTTCGTATGCGTGTACTGGCAGTCCCGGGCATAGGCGAGAAGTTCAACAATTTGCTGAACCAGAACCCTGGCGGCTGTCGTGCCAACGACTCAACGCTAATTCACATCGCGGAAATTCTCCCTCCCACAATCCGCCCTATGCTTCCGGTCCCCCGGCTCTGGGGCCGCGATGAGG
>Ga0335074_10007517_pt1 | contig 15110 bp, 14 predicted proteins | sample Lox_Sample_23_FD_206715 | JGI IMG/M metagenome (GOLD analysis project Ga0335074, IMG submission 206715) | Soil microbial communities from Loxahatchee National Wildlife Refuge, Florida, United States - Lox_Sample_2.3 | ecosystem: Environmental > Terrestrial > Soil > Wetlands | place: USA...
TGCCCGCCGCGGGACCCGCGATGAACGCGGCCATCGAGGCCGTGTTGACGATGTGTCCACCCTCGCCGTGCTCGAGCAGCCGCGGGAGGAAGGTCTGCACGCCGTTCACGACTCCGCCCAGGTTCACACCCAGAATCCAGTCCCAATCATCGTAGGTCGCCTCCGCGATGTCGCCGAAGAGGTTGATACCGGCGTTGTTGCACACGAGGTGCACGTGTCCGAAGTGCCGCTCGGTCTCATCGGCCGCCTCACTCAGCGCCTCGCGATCGGTCACATCGAGGCGGATCGGGTGCACGTTCGCGCGCCGCCCGATGCCCTCGAAGTGGGCCATCGCCGCATCGAGATGGTCGGAGCGGATGTCGGCGATCGCTACCCGCATGCCCGCTGCGCAGAACGCCTGCGCCATGCCGAATCCAACTCCGCTCGCGCCTCCGGTGATGAAGGCGACCTTTCCCGCGACCTCTTTCATAGGTGAGCTCTCCGAGGGATGCCGGCCGGCGACGGGCCGGCAGGATTGCGTACGCTCGGCCGCGCTTTTAGCACCTTTCCCCGGGACGGGCTATGCTCGCGGCATTCGACCGAGCGCCCGCGCGCGACGGTCCGGCCAACCTGGCGAGCCCGATCCCATGCCGCTCATCAAGATGGAGCACTACCTCGTTCTCACCGACGACATCGAGCGCACGAAGGATTTCTACTGTCAGGCACTCGGTATGCACGTGGGGTTGCGCCCGCCGCTCGAGTTTCCCGGGTACTGGCTCTACCTCGGCGATACGCCGTGCATCCACATCGCCGAGTGGCAGACCTACACGGCGCACTCGTTGCGGCAGGGCATTCCGGTGTCGCGGCGCGCGCCCGGAACGGGGCCGTTCGATCACATCGCCTTCAACGCGGAGAATTACGACGAGGTGCTCGAGCGCCTGGAGCGCCACGGCGTGCGGCCGGGCAGGAACAACGTGACCGGAGCGGCGCTGCGGCAGCTGTTCCTCACCGACCCGAACGGAGTGAAGATCGAGATCAACGTGCGCGTCCCTGCGGCGTAGCGAGCGTGGCGCGCGAAGCGAGGAGCTGGTGGTGAACGAGCCTCATGAGGAGACACTGCGCGAGCTGGTCGGACGGGTGCACGAGCGGCTTGGCCGTGCGAGCGCGGTCGACGCGGATGCGCGCGAGGTCCTCGGGACGCTGATGCAGGACATTCAGCGCGCGCTCGGCGCCCGAGCGGGCGGCGGCGGGCTCGATCGCGAGTCGCTTCCGCGGCTCGAGGCGCTCGCGGTGCGCTTCGAGGCCGTCCATCCGGCGCTCGCGCAGGTGCTGCGTCAGCTGATCGACGCGCTCGGCAAAGCAGGGATCTAGCGCACCGACTTCGAGCGAGCGCGGGATCGCGGTTCCGATCAGTCGTCCATGAGGAAGCTGCGCAGCTGCTCGCTGCGGCTCGGGTGGCGGAGCTTGCGCAGCGCCTTCGCCTCGATCTGGCGGATCCGCTCACGGGTGACATCGAACTGCTTGCCGACCTCCTCGAGGGTGTGGTCGGTGTTCATGTCGATGCCGAAGCGCATGCGCAGCACCTTGGCCTCGCGCGGCGTCAACTGTGCGAGCACGGAATGCGTGGTCTCGCGCAGCGACTCCATGGTCGCCTGATCGATCGGGGAGGCGACCGAGGTGTCCTCGATGAAATCCCCGAGATGCGAGTCCTCGTCGTCGCCGATCGGCGTCTCCATCGAGATCGGCTCCTTGGCGATCTTCAGGACCTTCCGCACCTTGTCCTCGGGCATCTCCATGCGCACGGCGAGCTCCTCCGGGGTCGGCTCGCGCCCCATCTCCTGGAGCATCTGGCGTGAGATGCGGTTCAGCTTGTTGATCGTCTCGATCATGTGCACCGGGATGCGGATGGTGCGCGCCTGATCGGCGATCGAGCGCGTGATGGCCTGGCGAATCCACCACGTCGCGTAAGTCGAGAATTTGTATCCGCGGCGGTACTCGAACTTGTCGACCGCCTTCATCAGGCCGATGTTCCCCTCCTGGATGAGGTCGAGGAATTGCAGCCCGCGATTGGTGTATTTCTTGGCGATCGAGATCACGAGCCGCAGGTTCGCCTCCACCATCTCCTTCTTCGCGCGCCGCGCCTTCGCCTCGCCGATCGACACCTCGCGGTTGATCTCCTTCAGCTCGTTGATCGTGAGGTGGTACAGCTCCTCGAGGACTTCGAGCTTCCTCTGGCGGCGGTCGATCTCCTCCTTGAGCTTCGCGAGCGCGGCGGAGTACTTCTTGCCCGCCTTCACGTGCTTGGCGAGCCAGCGCGGGCTCGTCTCGTTCTTCGGGAAGGTCGAGATGAAGTCCTTGCGCGGCATGCCGGCATCGCGCACCGCGAGCACCATGATCTCCTTCTCGAACTGGCGGATCTCGCTCACGTGAGCGCGCAGGTTGAGAATGAGCGCATCGAACATGCGCGGGGAGAGCTTGAGCTCCATGAACTCACCCGCGAGCTTCTTGCGCAGCTTCATCGACTTGGGATCCGCCGCGCCGCCCTTCTGGATCGCGGTGAGCGCGTGGAGGAACGTTTTCTGGATCGAGCCGAAGCGGCGCGCGGCCTCCTCCGGATCGGGACCCGTGTCCACGGCCTCCTCGGAGTCCTCGGCGTCCTCGCCTTCCTCCTCGTCGTCCGCGCTGTCCTCCTCGGTGATGAGCTCGATCTTGGTCGGGTTCTGCGGCTGCGCGATCACATCGGGCGCATTCGGATCGATGAATCCGACGATCACATCGACCAAGCGCGCCTGTCCGCTCCTCACCGGCTCGTAGGCCTTGAGCAGGAAATCGTAGGTGGGCGGATACATCGAGAGCGCCGTGCGCACGGCGTCGAGGCCCTCCTCGATCCGCTTGGCGATCCGGATCTCGCCCTCGCGGGTGAGCAGCTCGACCGTGCCCATCTCGCGCATGTACATGCGCACCGGATCGGTCGTCCGTCCAAGCTCGGCGTCGAGTGCGGCGAGTGCCGCGGCGGCTTCCTCGATCGCCTCCTCGTCGGCCGGAGCGGCCGGCTCCGTGGCGAGCAACGACTCGGTGTCCGGTGCCTTCTCGTACACCGGAATGCCCATATCGTTGATCGTGTTGACGATGTCCTCGATCTGCTCGGGATCGACGATCTCCGAGGGCAGGTGGTCGTTCACCTGTGCATAGGTGAGATAGCCCTGTTCCTTGCCGCGCGCGATCAGCAGCTTGAGCTGTGACTGGCGGTCCTCGGACATGACGGATACGCGGCGTTCGATACCCAAGACTCTCTTCTCTCCAGCAGTGCTCGGGCCCTCGCCCGCCTCACTCCCCGTACGCGCCTCGGCCGCGCTCGAGCGAGTCGCTCCGAGCGGTCGCCGGGCGTGATGAATCGCACCGGTGAGCTCGGCCCTCGCGCCGGGCTTGCCGGCGCGGTCGGCCCGAGCCGACTCGGCGTGTGTCGCGCTTCCCGTCGCCCCCACGTTAACGGCAGCGGGCGCCGCGACTTCAGCGCTTTTTTCTGCGCTCCGTCGCAGTAGCGGTGCGACCCTGCGGTCCTTGATCGCGGAACCTGCAGCCACTTTCTTCAGTGCGGCGGCTTTCGCGGGCTTGCGCTCCGGGTGAGCGCTTTTCCTGCTTGCGACTGCGGGAGATTTCGACTTGCGTGTCATGATGGTGTTGCGCGGCGCTTCAGCGCTTGACGAGAAGAGTTCACGTCCCCTATGTGAGTACCGTGGATAGGCAACTCAAGGGCCGGCCGGGCAAAGCGGGCTATTCTATTTGACAACCTGTCAACTGCCAAATTTCGCTCGATTGCGCATATTCAGGGGGGTGGCGGTGCGGAGCGGGTGCGGGCCAGCTCAATCGTAAGTCTTTGAACTTCCAGTTTTTCTTCCGTAGACAGGCCCGCCGCGCGGTCCTTCTCGAGGAGCCGGTCGAGCCGGCGGCGACCTGACTCGCCGGCCAGTCGGGCGAGCGCCTGCTCAAGCTCGTTCGCGGCGGCCGCAACCCCCGGTACGAGCGGATCGTCCGCCGCGAGGCGCGCGAGCTGCCCGCTCTCCGGGCGATCGCGCCAGCGCTCGAGGACCTGCGCCGCATTCTCGGCCGGCCGCTCGCGCAGCTCCGCGAGCAGCGCCCGAAGGAGCGGCGCGCCGGGCTCCTCGGCCTGCTCGAGGCCCGCGATGCTTTCCGCGGACATCCGGATCGCGCACGCCGGGAATTGCACGAGCAGCCGCACGGCCTGGCGCACGAGGCCGCCACGCCCGGCGCTTGCGCCCGCGCGGCGGCCGGAGCCGACCTGGCGCTCGCCCATCGCCACGCCGAGCAGGTCCGCGAGGCCCTCCGGCGTGCGCTGAAATGCGAACGCCTGACCCAGCCGCTCGAGCAGCAGCCGGCGGTAGATGCCCGGGGGAATCTGCTCGATGAGCGGCCGTGCGGCTTGCGCGATGTGCGCCCGACCGTCCGCGCCCCGGGCGCTCACGCGCTCACCGAGCTCGCGCACCAGATACTCCGATAGCGGCAAGGCGTCGCGCGCGAGCCGCGCTTCGAAGGCATCGTGGCCATCCTTCGCCACGAGCGTGTCCGGATCCTCGCCCTCGGGCAGGAACAGGAAGCGGATCTCGCGGCCCTCGACCGCCTCGGGCAGCGCGTTCTGCAGGGCACGCCACGCGGCCGCGCGGCCCGCGCGGTCGCCGTCGAAGGCGAAGATCACCTCCGGCACGAGCTGGAAGATCCGCCGCAGATGCTCGGGCGTGGTGGCCGTGCCGAGCGTTGCGACCGCGTACGGCACCGAGAACTGGTGCAGACGCACCACATCCAGGTAGCCCTCGACGACCAGCAGTCGCGTGAGCGGGGCCCGCTCGCGGCGCGCCTCGTAGAGCCCGTAGAGCTCGCGACCCTTGTGAAAGAGCACGGTCTCGGGCGAGTTTAAGTACTTGGGCTCCCCCTCATCGATCACGCGCCCGCCGAAGGCGATGATGCGCCCGCGCGCATCGCGGATCGGGAACATGATGCGATCGCGGAACCGGTCGTAGTGGCGCCGCTCGTTGGGGCGCTCCGCGCGCGGCGGCGCATCGCGCTCGCGCTCGATGATGAGGCCGAGCTCGCTCAGCCGCCGCCGCCCCTCCTCCGTGGCGCCGAAGCGGTTGAGCACCGCGTTCCAGGAGCTCGGCGCGTAGCCGATTCCGAAGCGCTCGACGATCTCGCGATCGAGGCCGCGGCGGGCAAGATACTCGCGCGCGCGCTCACTCCCCCGCAGCGCTCCCGCGTAGAACTTCGCCACCTCGCCCATGAGCTCGTGAAGCGAGCTCGAGTCCGGTCGCGGCGCCGCCGTGCCCCCTTCGCGCGGAACCTCGAGCCCGAGGCTCGCGGCGAGCTCTTCGACCGCCTCGGGAAACGGCAGGTGGTCGTGCTCCATCAAGAACGTGAGTGCGGTTCCATGCGCTTCGCAGCCGAAGCAGTGGTAGAACTGCTTCTCGGGGCTCACCCAGAAGGAGGGGGTCTTCTCATTGTGAAACGGGCAGCAAGCCTTGTACTCGCGCCCGGCCTTCTTGAGCGCGACGCGCGCACCGACCACCTCGACGATGCTGGCGCGCGCGAGGAGCTCATCGATGAAGGTGCGCGGTATCAGACCCATTGAGCCGTATGGCGTCGTCCCGGTAGCAGCGCGAGAATACTCCGAGCACTCCCCTCAGGGCTTTGCGGTCAGACGTTCCTTGATGCGCGCGCTGATCGCGCCCATGTCGGTGCGGCCCTGGGCCTTCGCCTTGACGGCGCCCATGACCTTTCCCATGTCCTTGATCGAGGCGGCGCCGGTCGTGCGAACGGCCTCGTCGATGAGCGCGACCACCTCGGCATCGGAGAGCTGCGCGGGCATGTAGCTCTGGAGCACGCCGAGCTCGGCGGTTTCCTTCGCGACCAGGTCGGCACGGCCGCCGCTCGCGAACTGCGTGATGGATTCCCGGCGCTGTTTGACCATCTTCTCGAGGACCGAGACCACCTGCGCATCGTCGAGCGTGATGCGCTCGTCGACTTCCCGCTGCTTCACCGCCGCGAGGATCAGCCGGATGGCCGAGAGCCGGTCGCGCGCGCCCGAGCGCATCGCGGCCTTCATGTCCTCCGTGATGCGATCTTTGAGACTCATCGCGCTCGAGCGCGGGCGCTAGCGCTGAGTGCGCAGCATGGTGTCGCGCGAGATCCGCTTCATGTGCCGCTTGATGGCAGCCGCCTTCTTGCGTTTCCGCTCCTGCGTGGGTTTCTCGTAGAATTCCCGCCGGCGCAGCTCCGTGAGGATGCCCGCCTTCTCACAGGCGCGCTTGAAACGCCGCAGGGCGGCATCGAAGTACTCGTTCTCGCGAACACGAACGCTCGGCATTCAAAACCTCGAGCCGCTCAAATGGCTCAAATTGCGACGGGCCCGGACGGGATCGGGCCGGGGATTCTAAATAGCCCTGATGCAAAAGGCAAAATCTGACGCGCACCCGCCGGAAGCCCCGGCCGAGCGGGCGGGCGGGGGCGAGGGATTGCGCCTGCTTGCGATCGAGTCCTCCTGTGATGAGAGCGCAGCGGCGGTGCTCGACGAGCGCCGCGGCCTGCTCGCCCACGAGCTGTACAGCCAGGTCGAGCTGCATCGGCTCTTCGGCGGGGTGGTCCCGGAGCTCGCCTCCCGGGATCACGTCCGGCGCCTGCTGCCGCTCGTGCGAGCGGCGCTCCAGCGCGCGGCCGTCGACCCGCGCGAGCTCGATGGGGTGGCCTACACGGCCGGTCCGGGGCTCATCGGCGCCCTGCTCACGGGCGCGGCACTCGCGCGCAGCCTCGGCTACGCTTGGGGGATTCCGACGGTCGCGGTGCACCACCTCGAGGGCCACCTGCTCGCCGCGATGCTCGAGCCGCAGCCACCCCCCTTTCCGCACGTGGCGCTGCTCGTCTCCGGCGGGCACACGATGCTGATCGAGGTGCTCGCGGTGGGGCGCTACCGCCTGCTCGGTCAGACGCGCGATGACGCCGCGGGCGAGGCCTTCGACAAGACCGCAAAGCTTCTCGGTCTGCCGTACCCCGGGGGGCCGGAGCTCGCCCGGCTCGCCGACGAGGGCCGCCCTGGCGTGTTCCGGTTTCCGCATCCGATGGTGGGGCACGCGGGGCTCGAGTTCAGCTTCTCGGGCCTGAAGACGGCCGTGCTGCATGCCGTGCGCGCCGGGCCCGTTACCGAGGTCGTCAAGCGCGACGTGGCGCGCGGAGTGCAGGATGCGATCGTCGCGACGCTCACCGTCAAGGCGCTGCGCGCGCTCGAGCAGACCGGCCTCGATGCGCTCGTCGTCTCGGGCGGTGTCGGCGCGAACCGCGCTCTGCGCGAGCGGCTCGGACGGGCGGCGACGGCGCACGGTGCCCGGGTCTACTACCCGAGGCCGGAGTTCTGTACCGACAACGCCGCGATGATTGCCGTGGCGGGGCTCGCGCGGCTCAAGGCGGGCGAGCACGATGACCTCGCCATCCGCGTCCGTGCACAATGGCCTCTGGATCAGCTGCGGCCCCTCGACTCATGACCACCCGGCACGCCGATGACCGCATCTTCCTCGAGTCGCTCAGCATCGAGTGCATCATCGGCTTCATCGATTGGGAACGGCGCGTCAAGCAGACGGTCGTCATCGACCTCGAGCTTCCGGTCGATTGCCGGGCGGCAGCCGCGAGCGACGATGTGGCGGACACGCTCGACTACAAGAAGGTCGCCAAGCGCGTGATTGCCTTCGTCGAGGCCTCGCAGTTCAAGCTGATCGAGACGCTCGCGCAGCGCGTCGCCCTGCTCATCCTCGAGGAGTTCGGCGTCGCCTGGGTGCGCCTGCGTCTCAACAAGCCGGGCGCGATCCGCGGCTCGCGTACCGTCGGCGTTGCGGTCGAGCGCGGGCGCGCCGATCTCGCGCCGCCCGAGGTCTGACGCTGGTGCCCGAGGTTTACCTCGCGGCGGGCAGCAACGTCGATGCGGAGCGGCACCTGACGCTCGCCGCCGCGGAGCTCGAGCGGGTGTTCGGCCCGGTGCGCTTCTCGCCCTGGTACCGCAACGCGGCCGTCGGCTTCGACGGCCCGGATTTCATCAACTTCGCCGCGGGATTCGCGACCGAGCTCCCGGTGCGCGAGGTGATCGCGAACCTGCGCGCGATCGAGGCGATCTGCGGCCGGCCGCGCGCGGCGCCGAAATGGGCGCCGCGCGGAATGGATCTCGACATTCTTCTCTACGACGGACTCGTCTGCGATGAGCCCGGGCTCAGAATCCCGCGGCCCGATCTCGTGCGCCGGGCGTACATGCTCGGGCCGCTCGCCGCCATCGCGCCGGATTTCATGCACCCCACCGCCGGAGCGACCATCCGGGAGCTGTGGGCGCGCTTCGATCGCGCCTCCCATCCGCTCGAGCGGATCGATCCGTCCGCTACCAGCACACACTCCGACCGCCGTCCACCGCGAGCGTCTGGCCGGTGACGTACGGGGCATCCGCGGCGAAGAACAGCGCTGCGCGCGCGACGTCCTGCGGCGAGCCCGGGCGCTTCAGAAGCGTGCGCGCGACGATCTCGGCCTGCAGCTCCTCCTCGGCGGCGTCCGGCCACATGACCGGACCGGGCGCGATCGCGTTCACGCGCACGTGCGGAGCGAGCTCGCGCGCAAGCGCCTTGGTGAGCATGATGAGGCCCGCCTTCGCGACGCTGTACACCGGGTAGCGGGGCAGAGGCCGCATCCCGTGGATGTCCACCAGATTGAGCACGAGGCCGCGAGTTGCGATGAGCTCGCGCGCCGCCGCCTGCGCGAGGAACAGCGGCGCCTTCAGGTTCGAGCCGACGAGATCGTCCCACGCGCGCTCGGTGACTTGACCGAGCGGCGTCGGATAGAAGCTCGAGGCATTGTTGACGAGGATGTCGAGCCGCCCGAAGGCCGCCGCGGCCGCGGCGACGAGCGGCGCGATGCGTGCGGTCTCGTTGAGGTCCCCGTGCACCACCGCGGCCGAGCCGGAACGGAGGGCATTCAAGGCGCGGGCGAGCTCATCGGCCTCGCGCGCGAGCGTCCGGTAATGAAGGACGACGCTCGCGCCTGCCCCGTGGAGGGTCCGCGCGAGCTCCGCGCCGATGCGGCGTGCGGAGCCGGTCACGAACGCGGTCTTGCCGCTGAGCGGCCCCGCGGAGCCGGCGGGCGAGTGTGCCATGGACGGAGATTATGACGCGATCGGAGCCGGCCTCAACGCTTCCGCCGCTGACGCCCGAGGAGGCGGCGCACAGCGCCCGCGCGCAGGCGCGGATCCGCGAGCGCATCTACGCCGCCGGCGGCTCGATCGACTTCGAGACCTTCATGGAGCTCGCGCTCTACGCGCCCGGGCTCGGCTACTACAGCGCGGGCAGCACCAAGCTCGGCGCCGCCGGGGACTTCGTGACGGCACCGGAGCTCTCCCCCCTCTTCGGCCGCTGTCTCGCTCGCCAGTGCGCGCAGATCCTCGGCGCCCTCGGCGAGGAGAGCGAGATTCTCGAGTTCGGCGCCGGGAGCGGGCGCCTCGCCGCGGTGGTGCTCGAGTCCTTGGCCGCGCTCGGCCGTGCGCCGCGGCGCTATCAGATCCTCGAGGTGAGCGCGGATCTGCGCGAGCGGCAGCGCGAGCGCCTCGGCCGGCTGCCAGCCGCGCTCGCCGAGCGCGTGGTCTGGCTCGAGCGCTTGCCGCGCTCGGCGATCCGCGGTGTCATCCTCGCGAACGAGGTGCTCGATGCGCTGCCGTGCCGGCGCTTCGTGATCCACGCGGCGGGGCCGCGCGAGCTCGGCGTGGGACTGGCGGACGACGGGCAGCTCGTCGAGGTGGAGCGCGAGCCAGATGCGCGCCTCGCCGCTGCGCTCGCGCAACTCCTGGCGGCGCTTTCCGCGCCGCTTCCGCTCGGCTATCGCTCCGAGCTCTGCCTGCGCGTGGCGCCTTGGATCACGAGCGCCGCGGAAAGCCTCGCCGAGGGCGTCATGCTGCTCACCGACTACGGATTGCCGCGCGCGCAGTACTACCATCCCGAGCGCGGCACGGGGACGCTGCGCGCGCACTTCCGGCACCGTGCACACGAGGAGCCACTCGCGCGCGCCGCCGTGCAGGACATCACCGCCTGGGTCGACTTCACGCGCGTCGCCGAAGCCGCCGTGGCCGCGCAGCTCGATGTGGTGGGCTTTGCGACCCAGGCGGGCTTTCTGCTCGGCACGGGAATCGAGGCGCTCGTCGCCGAGGCGGGCGAGCTCAGCGAGCGCGTGCGACGTGCGGGCGAGGCGCGCCGGCTCCTGCTCCCCGGCGAGATGGGCGAGGCGTTCAAGGCACTTGCGCTCGCGCGCGCATGGCAGAGCCCGCTCGCCGGCTTCGCTGTGCAGGATCTGCGCGCTTCGCTGTGAGCGGTGCGGCTGCGGCTCAAGAGCGCGCCGCCGCCGTGAGCGCGGTCACGGCGGCAAGGCGTTTCTCGCGGAGCCTCGCGCCGATCGCGGGCCCCTCGAGGCCGCGGCGCTCATCTTCGGTGAGCGCGGCCGCCGCCGCGGCGGCGTGTGCGCGACGCAGATACTCGGCCTGAGGATACGGCTCGCGCTCGAGCCCCTTGCGGCCGCGGGCGTCCGCCTCGCACGCGAGCAGCAGCTCGCCGAAGCGTTCCGGGCGGCGGAACGCATCCGTCGTCTCGAGAAGCTTGAGCAGCGTCGCAGGCTTGAGCTCGAGCGCCCGATGCACGCTCGTGTGGTGTCGGGCGCAGAGCACCGCGAGCTCGAGGCACTCGTTCGGCACGCGCAGCCGCGCGGCGAGCGCGGCGATGAGCGGCACACCGGCCTCCTCGTGGCCATGATGGCTCGGCCAGCGCTGCGGCGCGGTGAGCGCCTTGCCGAGGTCGTGAACGAGCGCGGCGAAGCGCACGGCGGTCGAGGCGCCCGCATCGGCCGCATAGCGCAGTGCGAGCAGCGCGTGAACGCCGGTGTCCACCTCCGGATGCCAGCGCTCGGGCTGCGGCACGCCGAAGAGCGCATCGAGCTCGGGAAAGACCACCGCGAGCGCGCCGCAACCTCTCAGCACCTGGAAGAAGACCTCCGGGCGCGGCTCGGCGAGGGCACGCGCGGTCTCCTGCCAGACCCGCTCCGGGACGAGCGCATTCGCCTCCCCGGAGCTCACCATGCGCTTCATGAGCGTCAGCGTCTCGTCCGCGACCGTGAAGCCGAGCGGCGCGAAGCGCGCCGCAAATCGCGCAACGCGTAAGATCCGCACCGGGTCCTCGACGAAGGCCTCGGAGACGTGGCGCAGCAGGCGCGAGGCGAGGTCGCGCCGCCCACCGTAGGGGTCGATGATCGCGCCCGACTCGCTTTCCGCGATCGCGTTGATGGTGAGGTCACGCCGCCTCAGATCCTCCTCGAGCGTCACCTCGGGGGAGAACTGCGTCGTGAAACCGCGGTAGCCGGGCGCGATCTTGCGCTCGAGCCGCGCGAGCGCGTACTCCTCGTGCGTCTCGGGATGCAGAAAGACCGGGAACTCGCGCCCGACCGGCGTGAACCCCCGGGCGATGAGCTCGCCGGGCTCGGCGCCCACGACCACCCAGTCGCGCTCGCGAACCGGCCTGCCGAGTAGTCGGTCCCGCACCGCGCCACCGACCAAGTATATTTGCATGCACGCATGTTAACTCGGACTCGCAACGGCATCGCCGGACGACTCGATCGAGGCGCGCTTTCCGCCCGCTGCGGCGTGCGCGTACGTCTCGGGCTCGCCGCGCTCGCCGTCCTCGCCCTTCCCGGATGCGGCACGCTCTACCTGTTGCAGGCAGCGCATGGGGAGATGCAGGTGCTCGACAACCGCCGGCCCATCTCCGAGGTCATCGCCGATCCGCAAACCTCGCCGCAGCTCCGTGGCACGCTCGAGGAGGTGGTCGCGGCGCGCGACTTCGCTTCCCGGTCGCTCGGCGAGCCCGACAACCGCAGCTATCGGACCTACTCCGACATCCACCGCCGCTTCGTCGTGTGGAACGTGGTCGCCGCACCCGAGTTCTCCGTGGAGCCGAAGGAGTGGTGCTTTCTGATCGCGGGTTGCGTTGCCTATCGCGGATATTTCAGCGAGCACGCGGCGGTGAGCTTCGCGGCGAAGCTGAAGGCGGACGGCTACGACGTGATCGTCGACGACGTGCCGGCGTACTCGACCCTCGGGCACTTCGCCGATCCGGTGCTGAGCACCATGATTCCGTACGGCACCGTCGAGCTCGATGCAATCATCTTTCACGAGCTTGCGCATCAGCTCCTCTACGTGGCGAACGACTCCTCCTTCAACGAGGCGTTCGCGACGACCGTCGAGGAGGAGGGCATCAAGCGCTGGCTGCACGCACGCGGGCGGGACGCGGAGCTCGCGCGATTCCGCCGGGCGAGCGATCTCGATCAGCAGTACATCCGCCTCTTCCGCGGCTACCGCGAGAGGCTGCAGAGGCTCTACGCCTCGCACCTCGCCGTCGCGCAGATGCGCGCGCGCAAGCGCGCCGTCTTCGATGAGCTCGCCGCGGACATGCGCCGCATCGAGGCGCGCACCGGTGAGCCCTCGCCCTACGGAGACTGGCTCGCGCAGGGACTCAACAACGCGGATCTTGCCTCGGTCGCCACGTATTACGACTGCGTGCCGGGATTCGAGCAGCTGCTGCATCGCGACGGCGATGACCTCATTCGCTTCTATGGAGATGTGCGCAAGCTCGCCCGGGAGAAGCAGGCGGAGCGCGATGCGGCGGTGTGCGCCGCCCCGCCGGGGCAGCGACCGGTCACCGCGCGCGAGGCCGAGCGCGATCGCAAGGCCGCGCGGAGCGCGCTCAGCGCTCGACCGTCGCGCGGTAGCGATCGAAGCGCCGCGGCTGCGTGAGATCGCCCAAATAGGTCGGCAGAATTCCGGCCATGCGCCGCGGGTCGATGCGAAGGGCCGCGAGACCGTCTTCGCGGCACAGGCTGTCGACGCCGAGCGAACGGAAGTTATCGAGCGAGAACGGCCTTCCGGGGAGCATCCCGAGCACGAGTCCCTCGAGCCATCCGAGCAGCCCGGGAAGCTTGAGGATATGGCACGGCAGCTGCGCGGCGGCGGCAGTCGTGCGCACGATCTGCTCGAGCGTGAGCACTTGTGGACCGCAGAGCTCGTAGGTCTGTCCGATCGTCGCGCGGACCACGAGCGCGCAGGCGAGCGCGCTCGCCACGTCCTCGACGAACACGGGTGCGAAGCGGGCGCGGGGGCGAGCGAGCGGCAGCGCTCCGAGCCCGAGACGCAGCAGTCGCGCGAAGCGCTCCGTCAGAGAGTCGCCCGGCCCGAAGATCACCGACGGTCGGAAGATCGTGACTGCGAGCGAGGAGCTTGCGGCCTTGAGCAGCGCCTCGGCCTGGCCCTTGCTGCGCAGGTAGCGGCTCGCACCGCGCTCGGCATCGGCGCCGATCGCGCTCATGTGCACCACGCGCGGGACGCGCGCGAGCCGCGTCTCCTCGATCAGCTTCTCGACCAGCTCGACGTGCACTCTGTGAAAGCTCGCGCCGCTGCGCTCGTTCAGAATGCCGATGAGATTGACGACCACGTCGATATTGGCGAAGAGCTGCCCGAGCACGCGCGGCTCGTGGACATCCGCAGCCACGAGCTCCACGGTCGGGAGCACCGTCAAGTGCTTGCCGCGCGCGAGGACGCGCGTCGGCACGCGGACCCAGTGGCCCGCAGCCGCGAGCAGGGCCACGAGCTCGCTGCCGACGAACCCCGTGCCGCCGAGCACGCAGATGCGCAATCGCGGCGCCGAGAAGCCGAGTACGCTCACTTCGGGCGCCGCCTCAGTGCACCGGAACGAGGACGATCGTGTTGCCGCGGCGAATCTCGAGCACGAGCGTGGAGACGCCCTGTGCGCGCTCGCGCAGCTGCTCGACGCTGTCCACGCCCTGTTGATTGACGCCCACGATGAGGTCGTTGCTGCGCAGCCCCGACTGCGCCGCGGCGCTGCCGGGCTCCACTCCGCGCACCAGCGCGCCGCTGCGGTCGGGCGCATCCACGAGACTCGCGCCCTCGAGCCCGCGATTGATGTCGGCGGGCTTCAGAGGCGCCGTCTGCGCCGCCGGCGCCTCGGCGATCACGACCCGGACCCGCTCCGGCTTGCCGTCGCGCAGCACATTGAGCTCGGCCTTATCGCCGACCCGCATCAGGCCGATCGCATTGCGCAGATCGGTGGGGCTCTTCACCGAAGTGCCGTTGATCGCGGTGATGATGTCGCCGATCTTGATCCCGGCGTGGTCCGCGGCCGAGCCCTGCACGACCTGGGTCACGAGCGCGCCGTGGGCGCTCGTGAGCCCGTAGACCTCGGCGATGTCGGAGCTCACCGCGTAGGTGCTCACTCCGAGCATGCCGCGCTTGACCGAGCCGTACTCGATCAGCTGGTCCATGATCGTGCGTGCCATGTTGACGGGGATCGCGAAACCGATCCCGATGTTGCCTCCGGTGCGCGAGAGGATCGCGGTGTTGATGCCGATCAGCTCGCCGCGCAGGTTGACGAGCGCGCCGCCGGAGTTGCCGGGGTTGATCGATGCATCCGTCTGAATGAAGTCCTCGTAGCCGTCCGAGCTGATGTTCGAGCGCCCGAGCCCGCTCACGATCCCCGAAGTGACCGTGTTGTGCAGGCCGAAGGGATTGCCGATCGCGACGACGAAGTCGCCGACCTCGACCTTCGAGGAATCTCCGAGCCCGATCTGCACGAGATGCTCCGGCTTGACCTTCAGGACCGCGATGTCCGAGGCCTCATCGCTCCCGACGATCTGGGCGTCGAGATCGCGGCCGTCCTGCAGAGTGACGGTGATCTCGCTCGCGTTCTCCACCACGTGCGCATTCGTGAGGATGTAGCCGCGCTTGGCATCGAAGATGACCCCGGAGCCGGCGCTCTGGAATGGATGCTCGCCGGTGTCCCCGCCGGGCGGCACATCGAAGAAGCGGCGAAAGAGCGGATCGTCGAGGAGGGGATTCTGGGGGCTGCGCTCCCGGATCGTGCCGCGCGTGGCGACGTTGACGATCGCGGGCGAGACCCGCTTGATCATGGGCGCGAGCGACGGCACCGGGGTCGAGCCGACCATGGCCGGCAGCGTGGTGCCCGCCGGGGCGGCGGTGGCGGCGAATGCCGCGA
>Ga0335074_10007518_pt1 | contig 15108 bp, 15 predicted proteins | sample Lox_Sample_23_FD_206715 | JGI IMG/M metagenome (GOLD analysis project Ga0335074, IMG submission 206715) | Soil microbial communities from Loxahatchee National Wildlife Refuge, Florida, United States - Lox_Sample_2.3 | ecosystem: Environmental > Terrestrial > Soil > Wetlands | place: USA...
CGCGCTTTATGTCGGCAAGGCCCGGAACCTGAAGAGCCGCGTGCAAAATTACGCCCATGTCGCGACGCTGTCGAACCGGCTGCGGCGGATGGTCGCCGAAACCACGGCGATGGAGATCGTCTCGACCCATACCGAGGCCGAGGCATTGCTGCTCGAATGCAATCTGATCAAGCGACTGATGCCGCGCTTTAATGTTCTGCTGCGCGATGACAAATCGTTTCCGCTGATACATTTGACCGCCGATCACGAATTCCCGAGGCTGACCAAGTTCCGCGGCGCGCAAAACAAAGGCGGCGATTATTTCGGGCCGTTTGCCTCGGCAGGCGCGGTAAACCGTACCTTGGTGACGTTGCAGAAAGCGTTTTTGCTGCGCTCATGCAGCGACAGCATCTTTGGCAACCGCACCCGTCCATGTCTGTTGCACCAGATCAAGCGATGCAGCGCGCCTTGCGTCGGGCGCATCGGGCGTGAAGACTACGCTGCGCTGATCGATGAGGCGCGGGCGTTTCTGGCCGGCGGCAGCGACACGGTTCAGCAGCATTTGGCGGCGGAAATGCAAGAGGCGGCGGCCGCACTCGACTTTGAGGCCGCCGGGCTGATCCGCGACCGCATCCGGGCGCTGACCCTGGTGCAAGGCCACCAGGACATTCATGTGCCGGGGGTGGTCGATGCCGATGTGATTGCGGCGCATCAGGAAGGCGGGCAGACCTGCGTCCAGGTGTTCTTTTTTCGTGGCGGGCAGAATTGGGGCAACCGCGCGTATTTCCCGAGCCATGACCGCCAGCTTGCGGTCGAGGAGGTGCTGGGGTCGTTTGTCGGCCAGTTCTACGACAACCGGCTCAAGCCGCCGTTGGTGCTGCTGAGTCATCGTCTGAACGAGCAAGCACTGGTGGAGGAGGCACTGTCGCTGCGCGGCGGGCGGGTGACGCTGGCAGCACCACAGCGCGGCGACAAGAAAAAACTCGTCGACCGGGTCGTTGCCGCCGCCCGCGAAGCGCTCGGGCGCCGGCTGGCGGAGAGCGCCTCGCAGCGCAAGCTGCTCGAAGGGGTGGCCGCCGCCTTTGGTCTCGACGCCACCCCCAGCCGCATCGAGGTCTATGACAACAGCCATATCCAGGGCACGAATGCGGTCGGCGCGATGATCGTTGCCGGTCCGGAAGGTCTGATCAAGGGCGCCTACCGCAAATTCAACATCCGTGGAGTGGCGGCGGCAACCAGGCTTGGCGGCGTTGCTCCTGGTCGCTCGGCGGTTCCGGCCGGAGCCTCCCTCTCCCGCATCGGAGAAGAGGGGAACGAACCCCGGCCATGGCCAGAAGCGGCGGGCGAGGGCGGCGACATCGCCGAGCCCATTGCCGGCGGCGACGATTATGCAATGATGCGTGAGGTGCTACTGCGCCGCTTTGGCCGGGCGCTGAAGGAGGACCCCGGGCGCGAACAAGGCGGCTGGCCTGACCTCGTGCTGATCGATGGCGGGCAGGGCCAGCTGAACATCGCCCAGAGCGTTTTCGACGAACTGGGTATAACGGATGTCGCGATTGTCGGCATCGCCAAGGGGCCGGATCGCAACGCTGGCCGCGAGCGCTTTTTCATCCCCGGTCGGGCGCCGTTCTCGATCGATCCGCGCGATCCGGTTCTGTATTTTCTCCAGCGGCTGCGTGACGAGGCGCACCGGTTCGCGATCGGCACCCACCGGGCCCGGCGAACGAAAGCGATCGGCCGCTCGCCGCTTGACGAGATCGCCGGCATCGGCGCTCGCCGCAAGCAGGCGCTGCTGCATCATTTCGGATCAGCCCGGGCGGTCGCTCGCGCCGGGCTTGGCGAACTTGAACGCGTCACCGGCATCAGCAAAACCGTAGCGAAAAAGATTTATGACCATTTTCATGTCGATCGTTAAGATGACGTTGTTATCTTGTTGATGCCCATCGCCGGGGATGCTGCGTGCCGCTGACCAGCCTGCCCAACCTGCTGACGCTCTCGCGCATCCTGGTCATACCGGTTGTGGTCGCGAGCTTTTACGTACAGGGCGATTATGCCCGCTGGTTCGCCTGTGCGCTGTTTTCGGCCGCCGGCGTGACCGACTGGCTCGACGGCCATATGGCGCGGTTGTGGCAACAGCAATCCGAACTCGGCCGGTTTCTTGATCCGATCGCCGACAAGCTGCTGGTCGCGGCGACATTGTTCATGCTGACGACATTTGGTCGATTGTCGGCCGGCGCGGTATTCCCGGCGCTGGTGATCCTGTGTCGCGAGATCCTGGTGTCGGGTTTGCGCGAATATCTCGCTGGGTTGCGCGTCGGAATGCCGGTCTCGCGGCTCGCCAAATGGAAGACCACGATCCAGATGGTAGCGATCGGCTTTCTGATTGTCGGCGATGCCGGTCCGAGCTTTATCCCGGTAGCCGGAATTGGCGAAGTGCTGTTGTGGGTCGCAGCACTGCTGACGCTCGTCACCGGATATGACTATCTGCGGGCGGGATTGCCGCACATTACCCGACCGCAGCGCGGCGCGGCGATCGATCGCGGCAAATCCCGCCGTCCGGCGTAGGGCGCGTTGCCGCAACCGGTGCGAACCCCCAATTGAGGAGGGAGCGAGAAAACGGCGATGCGCATCTTTGGCCTCGCCGGGTGGAGCGGCAGCGGCAAGACAACCCTGATGACGGCGCTGATCCCGGAATTTACCGCGCGCGGCCTGACCGTATCGACGGTCAAGCACGCCCATCACACATTCGACATCGATCAGCCGGGCAAGGATTCATGGCGCCACCGCGAGGCCGGGGCGAGCGAAGTCATGATCGTTTCGCAGCGGCGGTGGGCGTTGATGCACGAATTGCGGGACGAACCGGAACCCGATCTCGAGGCGCTGGTGGCGCGGATCACGCCCGTCGACCTGCTGCTTGTCGAAGGCTTCAAGCGGCACCCGCATCCCAAGATCGAGGTTCATCGCCCGTCGCTTGGCAAGCTGCCGCTTTATCGCGATGATCCCTTTATCGTGGCCGTCGCATCCGACAAAGAGCTGTCGGGGTTGACGCTGCCACGGCTGCCGCTTAGCCAGCCAGCGGTCATCGCTGAGTTCATTCTTGGTCATGACGGGCGGCCGCGATGCCCCAGCTGAGCGATGATTGCTTTGTTCCTGGCGCCGCGCTGATGAGCGCGACGGAGGCGCTCGCCCGCATCGATGAACGCGTCGTCCCGGTGGTCGGCACCGAGACCGTCCCGCTGCGAGCCGCGAGTGGCCGGGTTTTGGCGGATGATCTCGTCGCGACGATGAATCTGCCGCCGCACGACAACAGCGCGGTCGACGGCTATGCCATCAGGCATACCGATCTCCTGCCGGAGCGCGAGACCGAATTGCCGATCGGCGGTCGCGCCGCGGCCGGGCATCCACTCGATCGGATGATCCGACCGGGAGAGGCGATCCGCATTTTTACCGGCGCACCGATGCCCCGGGGCGCCGATACGGTGATGATGCAGGAAGACTGTGTTGCCGCCGCTGGACGGGTGAAGCTGAAGCCCGGGATACGCAAGGGCGCCAACCGCCGGCATGCCGGCGAGGATGTGGCGCTGGGCGGAATTGCACTCCCCGCCGGACAGCGGCTCGGGCCTGCCGAGATCGGCTTGGCCGCTGCTCTCGGGCATTCCCAGCTGCGCGTTTACCGCCGCCTGCGAGTGGCGCTGCTGTCAACCGGAGATGAAGTCTGCGAGCCGGGCAGCGATTTGCCGCCGGGTGCCATTTATGACGCCAACCGCTTTCTGCTGGCCGCCTGGCTGGAGCGTTTTGGCTGCGTCGTCTCCGATTTTGGCATACGCCCCGACCGCGAGGCCGCTCTGATCGATACGCTGGTGGCGGCCCACAGCGATCATGATCTGATCGTGACCTCGGGCGGCGTGTCGACCGGTGACGAGGATCATGTCAAGGCGGCGGTCGAGCTTCTCGGGAATTTGCATTTTTGGCGGCTGGCGATCAAGCCGGGACGGCCGGTCACCCTCGGCCAGGTTGCGGGTGTGCCGTTGATCGGATTGCCGGGCAACCCGGTGGCGGTGGCGGTGACATTTGCCGTTCTCGCTCGGCCCTTAATCCTGAAGCTTGCCGGGGCGGCAGCGAGAGCCCCGCAATGCTTCCCGGTACGCGCTGGATTCGACTATCGCAAGAAGCCGGGGAGACGCGAATATTTGCGTACCCGCATCGAGCGGGACGGCGATGCCGTCGTTGCCGTAAAACACCCGCGCGATGGCGCCGGCATCCTGTCTTCGATCGTTGAATCTGAGGGCCTCGTCATCCTTGATGAGGCGACCGGCGCCTTGACGGCCGGAACAGTGGTCGATTTCCTGCCGTTTTCCGAGGTTTTCGGGTGAAGATCCTGTATTTTGCCTGGCTGCGCGCCCGCATCGGTTGCGCCGAGGAACAATTGGCGTTGCCGTCCGAAATTCGTGACGTGGAGGGTCTGCTCAGCTGGCTGCAGCGGCGCGGGCCGCGCTATGCCGAAGCACTGCACGACCTCTCGGTTGTGCGTGTCGCGGTCAACCAAGATTATGTCGGACGCGACCATCCGCTTGACGATGGCGACGAGGTTGCGATCTTCCCGCCGGTGACCGGAGGATGACCCGATGATCCGGGTACAGCGCGAGGATTTCGACATCGGTGTTGAGCTCGACCGGCTTGCCGCCGGCAATCATCGCATCGGCGGTATCGCGAGCTTTGTCGGGCTGGTGCGTGATATGTCGCCAATCGCAGCCAGGGCCGACCATGTGTCGGCCCTGACGCTTGAACATTATCCGGGCATGACCGAGAAGAAGCTCGCCGAGATCGAACTCGAAGCGCATCGCCGCTGGCCGCTCGACGCCTCGCTGATCATCCACCGCTATGGCCGGCTGGTACCCGGCGACCGCATCGTACTCGTCGCCACCGTCTCGCCGCACCGTGAAGCCGCTCTCGCCGCCTGCCATTTTCTGATCGACTGGCTCAAGACTGACGCCCCATTCTGGAAGAGCGAGGAAACGCCGGAAGGTGAACGCTGGGTCGAGGCCCGACCGGAAGATGACGAGGCGACCCGGCGCTGGCGATCGTCTCACCCCTCAGACGATCAGATCGCCGGTAATTGACCGGCTTTCCGGTGGTCGCCCGGGAGGAACGGTTTGGTGTTTGGGCGATCTGATCCGACCGGACCCGGCGCTCAGGAAAGGCCTAGCTTTGGTCGCACCCAGTCGGCGAGTTTGCGGATCGCATGATCTGCTTCGGGTGCGTGCCCGGCGGCAAAGTGAAAGACGTGCTGCATCTCCGGAAAGACCTCGAGGCGGACATCGACACCGGCCGCCCTAGCCCGATCGGCGAGCCGTCGGCTGTCGTCGAGCAAGGTCTCATCGCCGCCGACCTGAATGTACATTGGCGGCAGGCCCTTGAGGTCGGCGAAAAGCGGGTTGGCCAGCGGGTCCCGGCGATCGCCGCGCTCGCCCAGAAACGTCGAGGCCATGGCCTCGACAACTTCCTTCTGGACCAGCACATCCTTCGCGCGATTGGAGGAGAGGGTCTCGCCGGTGCTTTCCATGTCGACCCAGGGCGACAGCGGCATCGTCGCTGTCGCCATCGGCAGGCCGCGCTCGCGGGCCCGCAGCAATGTGGTCACGGCCAGAGCACCCCCCGCCGAGTCGCCGGCCAATGCGATGTGACCGGGTGTGATGCCCTGATCGAGCAGCCACTCATAGGACGCTGCGGCATCTTCGACCGGTGCCGGGTGGATGTGCTCCGGAGCGCGCCGGTAATGCGGGATCAACGCCCGGCAGCCGATCGCCTTGGCCAGATGAGCATAGACCTTGCGGTGCGTATACATCGACGCGGCCACATAGCCGCCGCCGTGCAGGCAGAGTACGACACGATCTTCGGCGCATCCTTTGGGGACCGTCCACATCGCCGGCACGCCGCCGGCATCGGTCTCGAGATAGTCGACACCGCCAGGCTCCGCGGTTACGTCGCCCGAATGCTCGAACATCAGCCGGAGCTCGTCCAATGGCATTTGCGGATTGGCGGCGAGCGCTGCCGACCAGCTGCGATAAAGTGTCTTCAACGCCTCGGATTGCCGGCTTGCCATCGCTTCCTCCTCGGTGAAGAGTGCGGGTGTCCAGAAGCTGGCCACCGATTGGGCCTGCTGCAAGACGGCGCAGCTCAGATCCCGCACCCGAGAGGGATCAACTTTTTGTGGCTGCCGCTTGGCGGGCAGCAGCCAAGCCCGCACGGCCGGGCGACACTGGCATCGGAGCGATCGACGCACGATGTAGGCCGATATGGATAAACCCGGAGACGATGGGTCGATGCTGGTGATCGATCCGCGGCCGACGCCCGCCGCGCCTGATGACGACCCCTATCTGTGGCTGGAGGAGGTCGACGGGGCCTCGGCGGTGGCGTGGGTCGAAAGCCAGAACCGACATACCCTGGCGCGGTTTGGCGATGCCCGCTTTGCCGCCGATCGCGACCTGATGGCAGCGATTTTCGACCGGCCCGACAATATTCCGCTGATCGGCCGGCGCGGCACCCGCGTCTATAATTTCTGGAAGGATGACGCGCATCCCCGCGGGCTGTGGCGCGCGACCTCGCTGGCGAGCTTCCGTACCGAAGCGCCGGACTGGGAGATCCTGCTCGATCTCGACGCGCTTGCGGCCGCGGAGGACGAGGACTGGATCTGGGGCGGGGCGACAACCCTTCCCGGCAGCCACGACCGCGCGATCCTGATGCTGTCGCGCGGCGGCGCCGACGCTCACGTGCTGCGCGAATTCGACCTCACCGCGGGTGACTTCGTTGCCGGCGGATTTTTCCTGCCCGAGGCGAAGGGCGGGGCCGAGTGGCTCGATCGCGACGCCTTGCTGCTGTCTTCAGCCTTGGGCGAGGGCATGGCGACCGCGTCAGGTTATGCCCGCACCGTGCGGCTATGGCGGCGCGGGACCGACCCGCTTGCCGCCCCGGTCATCTTCATGACCGACGCTGAGCATATGGCGGTTTGGGCCGATCTCGACCGCGAGAGCGGAGATCAACGCGTCTGGTTTGTCGAGCAGCTCGGCTTTTTCGACTCCGCAGTGTGGATCGGCGACCGCACCGGCCCTCGGACCCGGCTCGACCTGCCGAGCGATGCATCGGTCGAGTGGCATCGCGGCTGGCTCGCGATCAAGCGCCGGCAGCCCTGGACCATCGCCGGCGAAACCTACCCGCCGGACACTGTGCTCGGTATTTCGCTTGCCGCTTTTCTCGGGGGCGACCGCCGCTATACCAAGCTTTTCGAGCCGGCCGAGCGGCGCGCCTTGCAAGGGTTTTTCTGGTGCGGCGAACGGCTTGTACTGCGGGTGCTCGACAATCTGAGGCCGGTCTTCGAGGCATGGACCCCGGCCGCAGCGGGGTGGTCGCGGGCGATGATTACTGGTCTCCCCGAGTTCGGCGTCGCCAGTCTCTGGCCGATGGACGTGCGGTCCGAGGAGTCCAATGGCGACCTCCTCGCCAGCGCCCAGGATCCGCTGACTCCACCCGCATTATTCCTGGTGCTGCCGGGTGCGGCACCCGAAATCCTGAAACGCGCACCGCAAGCCTTCAATCCCGCCGGGCTCGTCATCACCCGGCATCAGGCGATCTCGGCGGATGGCACCCGAATTCCCTATACCCAGGTGGGACCGCCCGGCGAGAGTGGCGAGGCGCCGGTCCATCTCTCCGGTTATGGCGGGTTCGGCATCGCGCAATTGCCGTATTACAGCCCCGCTATCGGCAAGTTGTGGCTGGAGCGCGGTGGCACCAGCGTCGTCGCCAACATCCGCGGCGGCGGCGAATTCGGCACACCTTGGCACAATGCCGGGCGGCGCGAAGGCAAACGCGCCTCGCATGACGATTTTGCGGCCGTTGCCGCCGATCTCGTGCGGCGTGGCGTCACCCGTCCCGGTCGTATCGCGGCCGAGGGCGGATCGAATGGGGGCATCCTGATCACCAACATGCTGACCCGCTATCCCGAGCGCTTTGGCGCCCTGTTTTGCACGATCCCGCTGATCGATATGCGGCGCTACACGAAATTGCATGCGGGTGCGAGCTGGATTGCCGAATATGGCGACCCTGACAAGCCCGAGGATTGGGATTTTCTGAAAGAGATTTCGGCTTATCACCAGGCGACTCCCGGCCGGGATTATCCGCCGATCCTGATTGCGACGAGCCGCCGCGATGATCGCGTACACCCTGGCCATGCCCGCAAAATGGCGGCAAAACTGCAGGCGATGGGTTACGAGGCGTGGTTCTACGAGCCCGCTGCCGGTGGTCATGGCTATGGTAAGGACAATCGGGAGCGCGCCTCGTTCACTGCGCTCGGCTACAATTTCATGCGCCGCGCCATCGGCTGGAACCCGACCGCAGCCGGGTGACGCCAAAATGCTGACGGTCGCGAACGGAGGTGCGATGGCCCGACCCGAATACGAAAAAGCCAGCTACGAAAAGGCCAGTTACGAAAAGGATTGGCACGACGACCTCTACACGCTGCTGCGGCGACACGATGTCACGCAATTCGCCTATGTTCCCGATGCCGGCCATCAGGTGCTGATCGACCGTTCACTGGCCGACCCGCAGGTGCATTCGGTGGCGTTGACCACAGAGGAGGAAGGTGTCGCGTTGCTCGCCGGCGCCGATCTCGGCGGCGCCCGGGGGGTCTTGCTGATGCAATCGAGCGGCACCGGCAATTGCATCAACATGCTGTCGTTGATCAAGGGCGGCCATTTCCCGTTTCTGGCGCTAATCAGCATGCGCGGCGATTTTGGCGAGGGCAATCCGTGGCAATACCCGATGGGGCAGGCGGTCGAACCGGTGCTGGCGGCGATGGGCGTGATTTGCCTGCGGGTCGAGCGGCCGGAGGATGTGGTGCCCACCGTCGATGCCGCCTTGACCACGGTCTTTCAAGGCGGCAATGCGGTCGCGGTGCTGCTGACCCAGAAGCTGCTCGGCGCCAAGCAATTCTGACCCGCTGGGCAGGCGGCTCTTCCGACCGACGCCTCTGCTGTCCCATCACCACCTACTCCAGCGAATTTTCCGAGACTTCCGCTCTTCCCGCCCTCGCATGCGGGGGAGAGTTGGGGTGAAGGCAGCAATTGGCTGTACCTGACGACAAGCGAGGAACGCGCGATGGCAATCCCGGACAATATTGATGAAATCGTTGCCGGCGCGATGGCGGCCGGTTTTGTACTCGATCGCCGCGCGGCGTTGCCGGCGCTGATCGGTCGGCACCAGGATTTTCTGATTGTCAGCGGGCTTGCCGGCACCGCCAAGGATGTGGCGGCGCTGACCCAGGATGGCGCCAACGCCTATACGATGGCGGGGGCGATGGGCGGGGCGGCGATGATCGGCCTCGGTCTCGCTCTGGCGCGTCCCGAAAAGCGCGTGCTGGTTGTGACTGGCGATGGCGAACTGCTGATGAATATTGGCGCTCTGTCGACGATCGCGCTCGTCAACCCGCCCAATTTCGCGATCCTTGTCGTCGACAACGGCCATTACGGCGAGACCGGCTATCAGAAAAGCCATACCAGTCTCGGCGTCGATCTCGAAAAGATCGCGATCGGCTCCGGCATCAAGGCGACCCGCACCGTCGCCGTTGAAACCGACATTCCGGAAGGCGCGCGCCTGCTGCGCCAGGGCAACGGCACCGCCTTTGTCGTGTTGCGGGTCAAGCCGACCGAGCCGCCGCCCTACAAGCGCAACCTCGACCTCGCCTTCTGCCGCAACCGGTTCCGTACCGCCCTCCTCGCCGCGGATTGATTCATTTTCTTCGGTCCAGCGCTGGCCCGCCTCCGCTATGAGGCAAAAGGCGGTCAGCCTCTTTGCGGGAACCGCCTCCGCCAACCGCACGGCCATCCCGTAGCTTGAGCCTGCTCGGCGCTGGCGGGATGCAGGTCGCGATTGCCAGCCGACGGTTTGCCTGTTCGCAATTTGACTACAGATCAGCGGGCGGCGGGCGGCCGTGGCCGGCAAACGGCGCCCCGCGGAGAAACGCCGGATCACTCCGGCGTATGCGACACCAGAAACGGCAGAACCGCGTTGTTGAATTCGCGGGCCCGGACATGAACCAGAAAATGGCCGCCGCGCGGGAACAGCTTGACCTCGGCCGCAGGAATAAGCCGAGCCAGTTCTTCAGCGTAATAGGATGGAGTGACGATGTCGTCCTCGGCGCCGATTACCAGGGTCGGTGTCTTGATGCGGCCGAGCTCGCTTGTGCGATCAAAGGCCAGCATCGCATCGATACGGTTCATGACGATTTCGGTGGGGGCAAAGGTCGCCAGATGCTGGGCTTCGATTTGGCGCAACTTTTCGTTGTTGCGAGCAATCCACCAGCTTGGATACCAGACAAGAGTCGCCGATTGCAGGTAGATACTCGGACCCAGCCGCTCCAGGATCTCCTTGCGCAGGGCGTAGAGCCGACGGAAATAGGCGTCGGCCTTGGTCCAGGTGGCCGACAACACGACACTCGCCAGCCGCGAGGGATGTTCGATCGCCATCACCTGGGCGACCGCACCGCCCGTCGAATGACCGATGATGTGGGCGCGTTTGATCTCAAGCGCATCCAACAGCGCGATCGCGTCGACGGTCATGCGCTCGACGGTGTATCCCATCCGCGCCGGGTCGCTCTGGCCGATGCCGCGATGATCGAACGTGATAACCTCGAAGCGTTTGGCGAACGCGCCAACCTGGTCTTGCCAAAACGACGCATAACCCCCGAGCCCAGATATGAACAGGACAGGGAAGCCTATGCCTTGGCGCTCATAGTAGAGCGAGCATTCGCCAATCGAGATTCGCGGCATCGATCTCAGATTCGGTACGACTGAGCGTCGGTATCATCGCCGCAGGCAGGCTGTCAACGCGCAGGAACATGCGCCTGATGCAGGTGTGAGCGGCGTCGTGCACTGCGGTAGCGAAGGCGCCTAAAAATTGACACATCCCGACCGTTCCATGCCGGTGAGACACCACGGAGTTGAGCCCATACGATCGAGCTAGCGTGCGCGTTCTAGGCAGGCATGTTAGAGTTTTTGCTTCCCGTGCTCCGTGGGCACGGGCGTTGTGGACCTGATCCGAGTGAGCGATATGAAGGATGACGAACAGACGATCAACGCACGGCGCGGCGATGCCACCGAGATTGGTGGGTCGGGTGTAAGCGAACCCTCGGTTCGGGCGCTTTCAAGCGCGCGGCGCTCGACCGCCCGAACCCAGGATATCGATCGTCACGTCGGCGGCCGGGTTCGCGAGCGGCGGATCATGCTCGGTCTGACCCAGCAGCAGCTTGCCGATCTGATCGGCGTCACCTACCAGCAGGCGCACAAATACGAGCGGGCGATCAATCGGATCTCGGCCGGGCGCCTGTTTGAAATCGCCCAGGTGCTAGGCGTCCCGGTAAGCTACTTCTTTACCGGCCTCGAACAGGACGGCGACCGTTCGGTCACGCCGCGCGAACGCATGTGCCTGGAACTGGCGCGAAATTTCGCGCAGATCCCGAACGAGCGGCACCAGGAGGCGTTGAGCCAGCTGGCGCGCGTGCTCGCGGTGGAGTAAGACAAACGGATCGTCCGCCTGATCAGATGGTTGGCCCTCTACGGGCGACAAGACCGGTAATGAGGGCCACCAGAAAGATGATCAGGAAAACGAAGAACAGGATCTTGGCGATGCCAGCCGCCGCAACGGCAATGCCGCCAAAGCCGAAAACCGCTGCGATGATCGCAACGATAAAAAATACCAGAGCCCAGTAGAGCATTCTCTCCTCCTTTGCCGCCCCCCAGGCGATCGAATTGTCGCCGACAGGTAGCGAGTCTCATCTGAAACATGTCGGACGCGCGACGGTTCCCGGATCGACAACGCCTGTAGTGCCAGTTGGCAGGGCAATGCCTTGGCCCCAGCACGGTGCGACCAGCGATGCCGAGCGCGGCGGCTGCTCGCGGTTGATCTCGCTGCCGTCCCGCCTGAAGGAGCTTCCTGAAGGAGCGCTAGCGGTATCAGAAAACCGGCGCCGCCAAGGTTTGGGATTGGCCGCCGGTCAAGACGGCGCCATCGCAGTGGCTCGCCACGGCGGGCCGGGCGATTGGCTGTACACGGCGGCAGCGATCGGCGCGTCGACCCACATCCGGAACCAGGATTCCAGCATCAGCAGGGCCCAGAGCCGATTTTGGTGATCACGGCGATGGGCGCGGTGCTCGTCAAGCAGGCGGCTTACGTAATCGGGCCGGAACAACCCACGCTGGCGGGCTGTCTGCGACAGCAGGACATCGTAGGCCATCTCCTTGAGTTCGTGACGAAACCAGCGGTCGATCGGACAGCCAAAGCCGCGTTTGCGGCGGTAGAGGACAGCACGCGGCAGGTAAGGCTCCATTGCGGACTTAAACAGCGCCTTCAGCGCACCCCGTTGCATCCGCACCGCGGTCGGTAATTGCGCTGCCCACTCCGCCAACTCGTGGTCGAGCAGCGGCGAGCGTGCTTCGAGCCCGTGCGCCATGCCGGCAACATCGACCTTTACCATCAGATCGTCGGGCAGGTAGGTGTGGATATCGGCGCGATTAGCGCCGGCGAGCAGGCTTTCGCTCCCGTCGAAATACGATGCCAGCAGGGCGGCGGCCGACTTGCCATTGCGCCCGCGCATTGCCTCGCCATAGCCTTGGCTTTTGTCGACCTCGCCAAAAAAGGCAATAGTCGGAAGATAGCGGTCGGCAGGTGAGCTTCGCGGAGATGTCAAGACGGCGCGGATCTGTGGCAGTTTCAGGCGTCGCTGCAATGCCGCCGGGGCCAACCCGATCAGCCGCGCCAAGGCAAGACGGCCTGCTTGCGGCCCACGGTCAAGCTCGGCAAGCCAGTGCATGGCCTTGTAGCGGCCGTAACCGAGAAAACTCTCGTCGCCGCCATCGCCGGTCAGCGCCACGGTGACTTCGCGGCGCGCCATTTCCGACACATACCAGGTCGGGACCGCGGACGGGTCGGCAAACGGTTCGCCATAATGCCACACAAGTCGCGGCAGGACCGCCGCGGCATCCGGCTCGACCACGAGTTCTCGATGATCGGTGCCGTAGCGCTGGGCCACCATACGGGCATAGCGGGTTTCATCATAGCGAGCATCGGCAAACCCGATCGAAAAGGTCTTGACCGGCCCGCCGGCGGCGCGCGCCATCATCGCGACGACGGCAGACGAATCGACCCCGCCAGAAAGAAAGGCGCCGAGCGGCACGTCGGCAATCAGCCGCAACCGAACCGCCTGCTCGAGCCGCGCGACGAGTTCCTGGCAAAGCCCGGTCGGGTCGAGGCGCGCCGGGCTCGCGGCCGGATAAGGCAGTTCCCAATATCGCACAAGCTCAGGCTCGTCGAGGCGGCCGTCCTCCGACATGGCAATGGTCAAGTAATGCGCTGCCGGCAATTTGCTGATGCCGGCAAAAGCGGTCATCGGTGCCGGGACGTATTGGAGTGTCAAAAACTGGTCGATTGCGGCGAGGTTCGGTTCGCGCCGCAGGTCTGGCCAGGCATAGAGCGCTTTGATCTCCGATCCGAAAATCAGCCCCGAGCTTGTTCGGGCCCAGTAGAGCGGCTTTTTTCCAAACCGATCGCGCGCCAGCACCAACCGGCGCGTGCGGCGATCCCATAAACCAAAGGCAAACATACCCCGCAGCCGTGAAAAAATTCGTGGGCCCCAGGCATGCCAGCCATTGACGATGACCTCGGTATCGGTGCGGCTGTGAAACCCGTAGCCGAGCGCCGTCAACTCCCGCCGAATATCGGCAAAGTTGTAGATCTCGCCGTTATAGGTAATCCATATGGCGCCGTCGGCGCTCGCCATCGGCTGATGGCCGGCGGCTGAAACATCAATGATCGACAACCGCGCATGGGCGAGACCGACGCTGCCATCGGTCCACACACCCTCGTCATCAGGTCCGCGATGGCGCATCGGCGCAATCATGCGCCAGAGCATGGTTTCGCGCTCGGCTGTACCGGGCACGTAATCGTCGCTCAGAAAACCCGCTATCCCGCACATCACACGCCTTTCGCCCGCTGATCTTTCGCCCCCGCCGACCGCGGGGTCGGGTATTTTTGGGTTCGGGTATTTTTAAGGCGCCGACGCGGCGCTGATCGGTCTATTCCTCGTCGACGCCGGACGCCGAACCCCCTTCTGCCAGGGTTTTGGTCATTTCGAGGAATTTTTGGCGGGTGCGAGGGTCGGGAATCGCGTAATAGAGGCGGATAAACTCAATGGTTTCCGGCCGTTGCAGGTATTCACGCCAGCGCTGGTCCTCCGGGCTGATCTCGGCCTCGTCGGGTCGCAAATCTCCAAAAAAGTATGATATCGGCACGCCAAGAATTTCCGCCATCGCCGACAATCGCGAGGCGCTGACGCGATTGGCCCCGCCCTCGTATTTCTGCACCTGCTGAAAGGTCAAGCCAAGCGCATTGGCCAGGGTTTCCTGGTTCATGCCCAACAATAAGCGGCGCATCCGAATGCGGTTACCAACATGGACGTCGATCGGGTTCGGGATACCGGTGCCGCGCCCGTATTTCGTGGCCCCTTTCGGCTCATCCTCAGATTTAGCCGCGTTCTTCAATCTTCCCCCCGTCGCGCCGGCTGGTCTCAACTAGCATCCTCGGCATTGCGGACGCAAGCTTTATTCGACAATTCGCCCTTAAATGCGAGCGCAGGAGCCAGACAACTTAAGCTAAGGTTGAATTGAGACACATTGTCAGCGGCTGTCGTGCCGGTATTTGGTGCCGCCTGGCGCCGCCGCCTCAATCTTGATCGTGATGGTCGTAATCGTCATATCCGCGCCGATTGCTGATAAACATCAGCGCCATCAAACCGCAACCGAGTGCCAGGGTCGCAACCGTACCAAAACCAAGCGCCAGCCACCCGACAGGGCTGATTTCCGATGCGCCGAGGCGGTTCCAGAAGACCCCGATGACGATCGCCACCGCGATCACCACGGCAAGGGCAATCACCACTGCTACCCAGGTCGAGGTTACCCCCATGGGTTTCTCCTCCTCCGCGTCAGATCCATACCGGCCCAAATGGTCATGGCTGCGGAATATCAGTTCGCGGCCGCTGCGGCGTGGCGCAGATCCTCGATAAAATGCAAGATCTCACGATGCCGG
>Ga0335074_10007520_pt1 | contig 15106 bp, 14 predicted proteins | sample Lox_Sample_23_FD_206715 | JGI IMG/M metagenome (GOLD analysis project Ga0335074, IMG submission 206715) | Soil microbial communities from Loxahatchee National Wildlife Refuge, Florida, United States - Lox_Sample_2.3 | ecosystem: Environmental > Terrestrial > Soil > Wetlands | place: USA...
TGGCGTAGCCGACCGGCCCGACCCGCCCCCAAGTGTCGCAACGCCGGTGAGATTTGTGGCAGATTGTGCCCATGGTTCTCGACGAATTCCCCCGCCAGCTGGCCAGGACACGGCGCTTCTCCCTCGGCGTCCCGCGCGCCGTGACCGTCTCGGCCGACGGCGGGCGCGTCCTGTTCCTGCGGACCAGCGGCGGCGAGGATCCCGTCAGCCGCCTGTGGCTCATCGACCCGGCCGACGACTCCGGCGAGCAGCTGCTGGCCGACCCGACCGCTTCCTGGAACGTCGGTTCTGGCGAAGTCCCCGAGGCCGAGCGAATCCGCCGGGAGCGAATGCGCGAGCTGGCGTCCGGCATCGTCGCCTACTCGGCCGACGAAAGCTGCCGCACGATCGCGTTCGCGCTCGACGGCCAGCTCTGGGCCCTGGCTGGCCACCAGCCCGACCGCGCCGGCCAGCCCGGCCCACCGTCGGACTGCCCGCTCCCGACGCTGGTGCCGACCGCAGGCCCGGTGACGGACCCGCGCATTGACCCGACCGGACAGCGAGTGGCGTACGTCACCGACGGCGCCCTGCACGTGGTCGAGCTCGCCACCCACGTCAACCAAGCACTCGCGACCCCCGAGCACGCCGAGGTCGCCTACGGTCTCCCCGAGCACGTCGCGGCCGAGTCCATGTACCGCTACCGGGGCTTCTGGTGGGCGCCCGACGGCCGCCAGCTGCTGGCCGCCCGGGTCGACAACGCACCGGTCCGGCAGTGGTGGATCGCCGACTCGGCCAACCCGCAGCAACCGCCCCGCGCGATCCGCTACCCGGCCGCCGGCACCGCCAACGCCGACGTGACCCTGCACGTGCTCCGCCTCGACGGCACCCGAACCGAGATCACCTGGGACCGTCAGGCGTTCGAGTACCTGACCACCGCGAGCTGGGACGCGCACGGCCCGCTGCTGTCGGTGCAGAGCCGCGACCACCGGACGCTGCTGATCCTCGGCGCCGACCCCGCGACCGGGCAGACCAGCCTGCTGCACGAGGAGCGCGACCCGGCCTACGTGGAGCTCACCTACGGCGCCGCGCCGCTGCGGACCCCGGCCGGCCGCCTAGCGCACGTGTCCGACCTGGACGGCGACCACCGACTGGCCATCGACGGAGAACCGGTGACCCCGGACGGCCTCCAGGTCCGCGAGGTCATCGGCGCCGACGGCGAGACGGTCTACTTCATCGGCATCCAGGAGCCGACCGAGGAGCACCTCTGGCGCTACGACCCGGCGGAGGGTCTGCGCCGGCTGAGCAGCGAACCCGGGGTGCACAACGGCACCGCGGCGGGCGGCACCGTGGTCCGCTCCTCGTGGACCGAGGCGGGCCAGGCCATGACGGTCACGAGCCCCGGCCGGGCCGCAAAGAGCATCGCCAACCTGGCGGCGGAACCCGTGCTCACACCGAGAATCACCTGGCTCACCGTCGGCGCCCGGGCGCTGCGGGCGGCCCTGCTGCTGCCCTCCTGGTACCAGGCCGGAACGAGCCTCCCGGTGCTGATGAGCCCCTACGGCGGCCCCGCCGCCCAGCGGGTCCTGCGGATGAGCAGCAGCGCGTTCTTGCAGGATCAGTGGTTCGCCGAGCACGGTTTCGCGGTCCTCGTGGTGGACGGGCGGGGCACCCCCGGCCGAGGGTCGGCCTGGGAGAAGACGGTCTACGGCGACGCGCTGTCCGCCCCGGTCGAGGATCAGGCCGACGCGCTCACGGCCGTCGCCGGGCAGTTCCCCGACCTGGACCTCGGCAAGGTCGGCATCCGCGGCTGGTCATTCGGCGGGGCGCTGGCGGCGATGGCCGTCATCCGCCGGCCGGAGGTGTTCCACGCCGCGATCTCCGGGGCCGCGCCGCACGATCAGCGGCTGTACGACACGTACTGGCGGGAGCGGTCCCTCGGGCACCCGGACGAGAACCCGGAGGCCTACGACCGCTCCTCCACCATCACCCAGGCGGCCGGCCTGACCCGGCCGCTGCTGCTGATCCACGGGATCGCCGACGACAACGTCGTGGTCGCCCACACGCTCCGGATGTCGTCGGCGCTGCTCGCGGCCGGCCGCCCGCACCAGGTCCTGCCGCTGTCCGGCGCCACCCACACGCCGACCGACGAGAACACGGTCAGCCAGCTGCTCAACCACCAGCTCGCCTTCCTCACCGACGCGCTCGGGATCCGCGCCGCCGGGAGGTGACCGACAAGCAAAAGCTCACAATCAATTTTTCCCGAACGGTCCCTGGCTCCGCCCCGACGGCCGACTGTCTCCCGCGGTCTAGCCGGCCTTGACGGCGACGCCGCCGTGGGCCGAGACGGTCCCCTCCGGGGCGTCGTCCTCCGGGTCCGGGCGCCACGGGTGCACCTGGACCAGCCCCGGCTCGACCAGCTCCAGCCCGGTGAAGAACCGCGCGAACTCGTCGCGGGTGCGCAGCGTCTGCGCGGTCGCGACGTTCTGGTTGCAGGCGCGCTGCCGTCCGCTGTTTCCGTCATCGCGCGCGCTCCGCCTGGGGGTCTTCGGAGATGCGAGTAAGACAAGACAGGATCTTAGTGCTCCGAGACCCCGCATTCGTCGCGCACAGTCCCACCGGCGGGGCGAGTACGTTGATATGACGGCCAGTGAGACGACGGGAGGGCGCCACCATGCTGCGGATCGTCGTCCTGTCCGACACGCACGCTCCACGGCGCTGGAAGTCGTGCCCGCCCGCGGTCGCGGCCCAGCTCCGCGGCGCGGACCTGATCCTGCACGCAGGCGACGTGTGCACGGCCGTCGTGCTCGACGAGCTGGCGCAGTACGCGCCGGTGATCGCGGTGGTCGGCAACAACGACGGTCCCGACGTCGCCGCCTGGGGCGCGGCCGGGACGGCCGCGCTCACCCCCGAGGGCCTGCCGGTCGCGATGATCCACGACAGCGGCGCCGCGACCGGGCGGCTGCCCCGGATGCGGGCCAGGTTCCCGGAGGCGCGGCTGGTCATCTTCGGCCACTCGCACATCCCGCTCGACGCCGCCGACGCAACCCTGCGGATCTTCAACCCCGGCTCGCCCACCGACCGCCGCCGCCAGCCGCACGGCACCCTCGGCGTCCTCCACGTCGCCGACGCCGCCCTGATCGACGCCCGCATCGTCGAGGTCACCTAGTCAACGCCAGCTCGGAGCTGAATCGAACCGGCCACGGTCCGTTCGACACAATGGGTTTGATCTGCCTTGGTAAGACCGGTATCTGGTCATTGAGCCAGTCGAAGATCCGCTCGCCGCGCAGCCCGGCGGCGGTCGGCTCGCAGTGCGAGTCGGCCCCCTCCTCCTGGGTGAACGCGATGATCGCCTTCGGCGCGGTGAGCTTGCCGAACAGCTCAACGGACTGACCCGGCCAGAACTGCTCGTTGTCCGGGTCGGTGATCAGGACCGGGGTGGTGATCTGGGCGATCAGCTCGTCGGTGAGCGCGTAGTCGCGGGCGGTCGAAAAGAACTCATAGGGCGTGCTGACGCCGTACGGCCGCATGCGCAGCGCGAGCAGCGACCGGGTCGACGGCGAGATCTTCAGCGTCCACTCGATGTCCCGGTTGAACTTCTCCTGGTCGCGCTCCTCAAGCAGCTTGATCATCACGTGCGGCAGATGCCGGAGGATCGTCGCCGAGACGTCGACGACGCCCGGGTCCGCCACCGCGGCCGCGATGCGGTGCTCGAACGCGAGCGCGCGGGGCACCCAGTAGCCGGCCTGGCTGACCCCGAGCAGCGCCAGCTTCGCCGCGTCGACGTCCGCCCGGGCGGACAGGAAGTCGACCACCGGCGTGATGACCTTCTCCCAGTCCGGCCGGAACGCCAGGCCCTGCCGCACCAGGGCCGCGTTCTGCCCCGGGCCGTCGAACGTCATCGCGTTCCAGCCCCGCGCGAGGGCCGGGGCGATCCCGTCGGTCCACGCGCCCACCACCGACCCGTCGCTGCCGTTGTTGAAGATCAGCGTCCGCCGCGGCGAGCCGGCCCGGAAGAAGTAGCCCGGCAGCGTCGTCCCCTCGTACGGGATCTCGATCCGCTCGGCCGCCGCGCCGCCGAATTCCCCGAGGTCCACGAACCGGTCCCACGCGTCGCGGTGCCTCTCCCACAGCGACCCGAACAGGGCCTCGTCCTCCGTCCCGTCGGCCGAATACGTCGCCAGCGAGTAGTACAGCGACCCGCGCAGGTACTGGCCCGCGGCTGAGCGCGCCCGCCCCCCGGCCGCGTTGGCCGCCGCCAGCTGGGTGAGGCGGTCGGCGGTGGCGGTCCACTCGTCGACCCACGAGCGGGCCCTGCCATCGTGGATACGGTCAACGGTCGTGAGCACCTCACCCACGTCCGCCGCCTGCCAGTAGACCGAGCCGAGGGCGATCTCGGTCAGAAAGTTAAAGTCGTCGTTCTTGAAGAACGGCCGCATGATGGCTCCCCCCGCACGCGCGCGCCCGGCCGCGGACCGGGCCGGTTCCTCTCACTCTCCCCCTCGTTCTGCGAGACAGAACCCGCGGGCCGCAACCGGACGCCTGCGACGCTAGTCCCCTAGTGTCGGCATCCCGAGGGTAGTCGGCGGTGGGAGGTCCGAGGTGAGGACAGAAGACCCCGAAGGCATCGAGCGCGGCGATACCGCGATGGAGTGGGGCAGCGACGCGCTGGCGGAGCTGCTGCGCCGCCTCGGCCTGCCCTACCTCGCGCTCGTGCCCGGCTCGAGCTACCGGGGCCTGCACGACAGCCTGGTCAACTACAACGGCAACCGTGATCCGCAGCTGCTGGTCTGCCTGCACGAGGAGCACGCGGTCGCGATCGCGCACGGGTACGCGAAGGTGACGGGGCAGCCGCTGGCGGTGGGGATCCACAGCAACGTCGGCCTGATGCACGCGAGCATGGCCATTTACAACGCCTACTGCGACCGGGTCCCGATGCTGATCATCGGCGCGACCGGCCCGGTCGACGCGGCCAGGCGACGGCCCTGGATCGACTGGATTCACACCGCGGGCGACCAGGGCGCGCTGATCCGCCCCTACGTCAAGTGGGACGACCAGGCCATCTCGGTCCAGGCGGCCCTGGACTCGCTCGCCCGCGCTTCCTCGATCACCCGCCAGGCGCCGTCGGCGCCGACCTACGTGTGCCTCGACGTGAGCCTGCAGGAGCAGCCGCTGACCGCCCCGCCCGCGATCCCCCACGTCGAGCGGGACCGGTCGCCGCGGTCGCACGGGCCGGACGCCACCACGGTCGCGGCCGTCGGCGAGCTCCTCGGGCAGGCGCGCCGCCCGCTGTTCCTGCTCGGCCGGCTGAGCCGCGATGAGCAGGACTGGGGTCGCCGGGTCGCGCTGGCGGAACGGCACGGCGCACGGGTGATCTCGGACCTCAAGACCGGGGCGGTGTTCCCGTCCGCGCACCGGCTGCACCCGAACCCGCCCGGCCTGTTCCTGCCGGCCGAGTCCGCCAAGCTGATCGGCGACGCGGACCTGATCCTCAGCCTGGACTGGATCGACCTGGCCGGCGCGATCGCCGCGGCCGCCGCAAACGGGCATTCGTCGTCGGCCCGGATCGTCTCCTGCACGACCGACTCGGCGCTGCACAACGGCTGGTCGAAGGACTCGTTCGGCTTCCAGCCGGTTGACCTGTCGGTCCCGGCCGATCCCGACCTGCTGGTGCGGGCGCTGCTCGAATCGGACATCCCGGCCAAGCCGAGCGAGTGGCCGACCACGGCCACGGCCGGACCCGCCACCGCCGGACCCGCCACCGCCGGACCCGCCACCGCCGGACCCGACGCCGCGCCCACCGCGGCCGACGGCGGCGACGACATCGTCATGCACGACCTGGCCGAGGCGCTGCGCGCCGCCCTCGCCCACCCGGGCCAGGACGCCTGCCTGGTCAGGCTTCCCCTGGGCTGGGCCGGGGCCGACCTGACGGTCGGCCATCCGCTCGACTACCTCGGCTACGACGGCGGCGCCGGCATCGGCTCAGGCCCCGGGATGGCGGTGGGCGCGGCCCTTGCGCTCGAGGGCGCCGGCCGTCTGCCGGTGGCCGTCCTCGGCGACGGCGACTTCCTGATGGGCGGCACCGCGCTCTGGACCGCCGCCCGCTACCGGCTGCCGCTGCTGATGGTGGTCGCGAACAACTCCGGCTACCACAACGACGTGGTGCACCAGGAACGGGTGGCCAGGCAGCGCGGGCGGCCGACCGCGAACTCCTGGATCGGCCAGGCCATCACCGACCCGGACCCGGATCTGGGCGCGTTCGCCCGCTCGCTCGGCTTCCAGGCGGGGGAGCAGGTCCGTGACCGGTCCGCGCTGCCCGCCGCGCTGGCGGCCGCGGCCGCCAGCGCCCGTTCCGGCCGCTGCGTGCTGGTGGACGTCCGGGTCCGCCCGGACGGCTACCCGGCCCTCGGCGGCTAGCGCCAGCGGGAAGGGCCAACGACCAACAGGCAGCGAGAACACGGAGGTACTGCAAGCTCGTGGAAGCGACACTCAGCCCCGCCCTGATCAACGGCGAACGCGTCGGCGCGATCTCCGGCGCCACCTTGGACGTCGTCAACCCCTCGACCAACACGGTCATCGGCCGCATTCCCCGCTGCGATGAGCGCGACGTCGACGTGGCGGTGGCGGCCGCGAAGCGGGCGGCGCCCGGCTGGCGGTCGACCGAGCCCCAGCTCCGCGCGGCCGCGCTGCTCGCCTTCGCCGACGCGATCGAGGCCCGCGGCGAGGAGCTGTCGCGGCTCGACTCGCTCGACAACGGCAGCCCGCTGCACGAGATGCGCAACGACATCGGGCTCGCCACCAGCCAGATCAGGTACCTGGCGGGGCTGGCGCTCGAGGTCCGCGGCCGCACCATGCCCGAGACCCCCGGCCGGCTGCACTACACCGTGCACGAGCCGTTCGGCGTGGCCGCCCGGATCATCGCGTTCAACCACCCGCTGATGTTCGCCGGCACCAAGATCGCCGCCCCGCTGCTGGCCGGCAACAGCGTGATACTCAAGCCGTCCGAGTTCACCTCGCTGTCGGCGCTGGCGATGGCCGACGACCTGCGGCGGCTGTTCCCGCCTGGCGTGGTCCAGGTCCTGACCGGCCTCGGCGCGGAGGTCGGGGACGCGCTGGTCAGGCACCCCGGCATCCCCAGGATCGCGTTCATCGGCAGCGCCGCCACCGGGCGCAGGATCCAGGCCAGCGCCGCCGCCGCTTGTGTGAAGACCGTGACCCTGGAGCTGGGCGGGAAGAACCCGATCGTGGTCTTCCCCGACGCCGACCTCGACCTCGCCGTCGAGGGCGCGATCCGGGGCATGAACTTCACCTGGCAGGGCCAGTCCTGCGGGTCGACCTCGCGGCTGCTGGCGCACCGGGACTGCTACGACGACTTCGTCGCCCGGGTCGGGGAGCGCATCGCCCGCATGCGCCCCGGGTCGCCGCTCGACCCCGCCAGCGACACCGGCGCCATCGTCACCAGGCAGCAGCTGGACAAGGTGCTCTCCTACATCGAGGTCGGCAAGAGCGAGAACGCCCGGCTGGTGGCCGGCGGCGAGCGCCTCACCGAGGGCGCGCTGGCCGACGGCAACTTCGTCAGCCCGGCCCTGTTCGCCGACGTCGACCCGTACGGGCGGCTGGCGACCGAGGAGATCTTCGGCCCGGTCCTTGCTGCGATCCCGTTCGCCGACTACGACGAGGCGCTGGCCATCGCCAACAGCGTCGAGTACGGCCTCACCGCCAGCGTCTTCACCCGCGACCTGCGGACCGCGCTGGCGTTCTCCCGCGACGTCCAGGCCGGCTACGTCTGGGTCAACGAGACGGCCAGGCACTTCCTCGGGGCGCCGTTCGGCGGCGTCAAGAACAGCGGGGTCGGGCGGGAGGAGGACCTCAGCGAGATCGAGTCCTACACCCAGGTCAAGAGCGTCAACATCCGATTCTGACGCAGGCGGCGGCGCCCCCGAGTCAGGCGGCAGGCCCGCCCCGCCGCTTCGGCGCGGCCAGCCCGATGATGTCCGAGCGGATGCCCTCCACCGTCTCGGTCAGCGCCGGCAGCAGGTCGGCGATCTTGCCCCGGTTGAACCGCACCGTCGGCAGCGCCACGGCCGCGGCCGCGATGGCGGCCCCGGTCACCCCGCGCACCGCCATGCCCAGCGCGACCACACCCCGCTCGCCCTCCGAGAACGCGGTGCCGAAGCCCTGCCGCTGCGTCGCCGACAGCTGCCGCCGCAGCGCGCTCAGCTCGGCCGGATCGTCCGCCAGCTCCGGGTGGAGCGCGGCGACCTCCTCGAACGGCAGGTCGGCAAGGAGCACCTTGCCGCCCGAGCAGAGCCGGGCGGCCAGCCGGACGCCGACCCGGCTGCCCACCCGCAGCGCCTGGCCGGTCTCGACCGTGTCGATGAACTGGACGTCGGCCCCGACCCGGATCATCAGGTTGCTCGACTCCCCGGCCCGCTCGGTCAGCCGGGCGAGATGCGGCCGGGCGATGCCAAGCAGCGCGGTGGTGGAACCCAGGCCGCCGCCGCCCAGATCGGCCAGCGCGCGGCCGGCCCGGTAGGTGCGATCGCTCGCCTGCTCGACGAAGCCGCGAAACCGGAGCATGGAGATCAGGCGGTGCGCGGTCGACTTCGCGACCCCGAGCTCGCCCGCCGCGTCGCTCACCCGGAGCACGCCGTCCCGCTTCAGCATCAGCAGCAGCTGGAGCACGTGGTCGACCGACTGCACCGGATAAGGCGGGGCGTGGTTCTCCATCACAGAACTATAGGCAAACGACATTCCCTCTCATAGAGGCACCGTTTACCCTAAATCAGCTTCGATCCAGTTCCGATGTGCCGTAAGTGCGGCCATTGAGGAGACACATGGACACCGAGGAACGCCTGATCGCCGAGACCGCCCAGGCCAATCGCGCCCTCGGCGCCAGCGGCCAAAGCGACATGGTGTGGGGCCACGCGTCGATGCGCGATCCGGCCGGACGCGGCGTCTGGATGAAGGCCTCGGGATGGTCGTTCGACGAGATCACGGCCGACCGGGTCGCGCTGGTGAGCCCGGACGGCGAGGTGCTCGGCGGCCACGGGCCGAGGCACATCGAGTACCCGATCCACACCGGGGTGATGCTGGCCAGGCCCGACGTCAACAGCGTGGTGCACACGCACGCGCCGGCCGCGGTCTCGTTCGCCGCGCTCGACGTGCCGCTGCTGGCCATCTCCCACGACGGGGTCGAGTTCGCCGAACCGCAGATCCCGCGCTTCACCAGGACCGGCGCCCTGATCAGCTCGGCCGACCTGGGCCGGGCGCTGGCGGACGCGATCGGCGACGGGGTCGGCTGCCTGATACCGCAGCACGGCCTGGTCACGGTCGGACCGGATCCCGCGACCGCGGTGATGCGGGCGCTGCTGCTCGCCCGCGCCTGCCACAACCAGCTGCAGGCGATGGCGGCCGGCCCGATCAAGCGGTCGTCCGACCCGGCCGAGCTCGAGCTGAAGAAACGGCAGGTCTGGCCGCCGTCCCAGATCAACGCCGGCTACGCCTACCTGTGCCGCCTGGCCGGCTGACGGCGATGCGGGAGATCACGGTCGGCGTCGTCGCCCCCGCCTACGTCAACCTGCCGCTCTGGATCGCCCAGGAACGCGGTTTCCTCGAGACCCGGGGGCTGACCGCCACCGAGCGGATCCTCGGCAGCACCCACGGCGTGACCACCGCGCTGCGCGACGGCCAGGTCGACGTCGCGCTGACCGCGCCCGAGGGCAGCATCGCCGACGCGGTGGCGGGCGGCCCGCTCCGGGTGGCGGCCGGGTTGATCGACCGCCCGCCGCTGTCGCTGATCGCCGTCCCGCGCCACCGAACCGTGGAGGATCTGCGCGGCGGCCGGATCGGCACCTCGTCGCTGACCGAGGGGACTAGGCACGTCGCCGAGCGGATGCTCGCCGCCCACGGCCTGGCCTACCCGGCCGACTACGACTTCGCCCTCGAGGGCTCCCACGTCGAGCGGTGGAAGGCACTCCAGGCGGGCACGATCGACGCGGCTCTGCAGATGATCCCGTACGACGACATCGCCGCCGACGCCGGCTTCACCAATCTCGGCCCCGCCACCGGGGCGTTCAGCTTCAACGCGGCCTGCGTCCGCCTCCCGGCCGACCGCGCCGCCCTCACCCCGTTCCTGGCCGCCCTGGTTGAAGCGGTGCAGTGGTTCCGCGCCCATGTCGAGGAGGCGGCGGGCATCGCCGCCGCCCGCACCAGCCTCGATCCGCGCTACGCGCTGCGCGCGTGCCGGAAGCTGGCCGGCCGGGGAGTGATACCGAACGACCTGCGGTCCGCCCCCGAGGCGTTCGCCGCCGCAGTCGCGGCGCTGCGCTCAAGCGGCCTGATCCCGCCCGGCGGCCCGGACCCGATCGCCGCCGCCGTCGACTACTCGTACCTCCCGTGAACGCCCCCGCCAACCACTCCGGGGACGGGCACGACTACGACGTCGCCGTGGTCGGCGGCGGCCCGGTCGGCCTGTGGCTCGCGGCCGAACTCCACCGCGCGGGCGTCCGCCCGGTCGTGCTCGAGCGCCGCCGCCAGCGCCCGCCGCACTCGAAGGCGCTCACGATCTACCCGCGCACGATCGAGGAGCTCGCGCTGCGCGGGATCGCCGACCGCTGGCTGGCCGAGGGCAGGCCGGTCCCGTCGTCGCACTTCGCGCTGCTCAAGAACCGGCTCGACTTCGCCTTCCTCGCCGCCGAGACCCGCTACCCGTACACGCTCTTCCTGCCCCAGCGCCGGACCGAGGAGCTGCTCGAGGACCACCTGGCCGAGCTCGGCGTCCCCTACCTGCGCCAGCACGCCGTCACCGCCCTGCGGCCAACCGACGCCGCCGGCGCTGCCGCCGCCGAAGGGGTCGAGCTCGACGTGGACACGCCCGACGGCCGCATCGTCCTGCGCGCCGGCTACGTGGCCGGCTGTGACGGGGCCAAGAGCGCCGTCCGCGGCGCCGCCGGAGTCGCCTTCGAGGGAACCCCCGACAGCTGGCAGACCGTCCTCGGCGACATCGAGCTGACCGACCCGCCGGAAGCCCCCGCGCTCACCCTCGACCAGCCCGGCGGCGCCCTCTACCTGGTGGCGATCGGCGGCGGCAGGCACCGGGTGGCGGTGATCGACCACGCGACGCTGTTCGCCCCGGCCGACGGCCCGGTCACGTTCGAGGAACTGCGGGCGAGCACGCTGCGGGTGGCCGGGACCGACTTCGGCATGCGGGAGACCCCCGACGCCTGGCTCAGCCGGGTCGGCAACGCGACCAGGCAGGCCGCCCGCTACCGGGCCGGCCGGGTGCTGCTGGCCGGGGACGCGGCCCACATCCACTACCCGGCCGGCGGGCAGGGCCTCAACCTCGGGCTGCAGGACGCGACCAACCTGGCCTGGAAGCTGGCGGCCGAGATCCGCGGCTGGGCGCCGCCCGGCCTGCTCGACAGCTACCACGACGAGCGCTACCCGGTCGGCCTCGACGTGATCGACGACTCCCTCGCGCAGTGCGGGCTGATCGCCAACCCGAGCCGGGAGGGCATCGCGCTGCGCGACCGGTTCAACCGGATCCTCGGCGCCCAGCCCGCCGTCTGCCAGGACCTCGCCCGTCGCCTGTCCGGCCTGGCCATCCGCTACCCGGCCGCCGCCGCAGTGGGCGGCCGCCGGATCCCCGACCTCGACCTGCGCGACGCCCCCGCCGCCACGATCTTCGGCCTGCTCCACCCGGCCAAGTTCGTCCTCCTCAGCCTCCTGTCCCCAGCCGCCGCCCCGCTCGACGCCCCGCCCGCCACAGCCCCCGACCCCGCGTCCGGCTACGCCGACCGCCTCGTCCGGGCCACCGCCGCTCTGGCCGCTCACCACCCCGAGTGGAGCGACGTCCGCGCCCTGCTGATCCGCCCCGACGGCTACCTCGCCTGGGCGACCACCGCCGACGACCCGCCCCCACTGGACATCTGGCTGGGCCGCCCCTAACCCCAAGATCAAGATCAACATCAAGCTTTCCCCGAACGGTCCCGTGACTCCGCCTCTCCCGCACGCCGTCTCGGGCCTGTCACCGACGCCATCGACAGGATCGCGATCCTGTCACCCACGCCATCGACCCCAATAGATGATGTCGCTGGCGTAGCCGACAGGTCGCGTTTCGGGTCGATGGCGTAGCCGACAGGCCTGTGACGAGGGAGAACCTTTCCTGCTCCGCGCCCGTATAAGAAATGACGGGCCGGGCACCGGGCGCTAGGCCCGAGAGATGAGGCTTCCTTTGAAGAGGGCACTGCTCGTCGTCGTGGGCCTGGTGCTGCTGCTCGCCGGGGCGATCTTCACCCTGCAGGGCCTGGGCGAGATCGGCGGCAGCAACGCCATGTCCGGCCACCCGTTCTGGGCGGTCGTCGGCCCGGTCATCGCCCTGGCCGGAGTGGCGCTGGCGATCATCGGCGTCCGGGCCGGCCGGATCGGCGAAGCCGAATAGCCGCGACTGGGCTGGGTTCCAGTTCCTCGCGGACTGCGGGGAGGTGGAGTCGCGCGAGAGCGCTCTTGTCCGCGAGGTGGCGGGTTACCCCCACATCCGCTCCTCGGCCCCCGGCTCGATATCCAAGGCGTCGCCGCCGCCTACGTAAGGGAGGCCGTCAGCGCGACCAGCCGGTCCCGCAGCGCCCCCGCCTCGGCCGGCTCCATGCCCAGGCAGTGCAGGAACGACTGCGGGACGTCGGCCAGCCGGTCCCGCAGGGCCAGTCCGTCCGCCGTCAGCGTCACCAGCACCCGCCGCTCGTCGTCGGCGTCGCGGTCGCGGGTCACGTACCCCATCGAGGCCAGCCGCTTCAGCAGCGGGGTGAGCGTGCCGCTGTCCAGCTGCAGCCGCTCGCCGAGCTCGCCGACCGACCGCGGGCGCTCCGGTTCCTCCCACAGCACGAGCAGGGTGATGTACTGCGGATACGTCAGGCCCGCCTCGTCAAGCAGCGGACCGTAGCTGCGGACGACGGCGCGGCTGGCGGTGTAGAGGGCGAAGCAGAGCTGCCGGTCGAGCTCGAGCTGCGGGTAACTGGCCATGGGCCGATTTTACCGGTTGCATCTTTATATTGCACACAATATGATTGTGCCACACGCGAACTTGGAGGGCTCATGAACGTCCTGTACACCGCCACCGCCCGCGCCACCGGCGACGGCCGCAACGGCCACGCCCGCAGCGAGGACGGCATCCTCGACCTCGACATGCGGATGCCGAAGGAGCTCGGCGGGGCAGGCGGCGCCGCCAACCCCGAGATGCTCTTCGCGATGGGCTACGCGGCCTGCTTCCACTCCGCCCTCAAGCTGGTCGCCGGCCAGGGCAAGCTCGACGCCGCCGACAGCGAGGTCTCGGCCAGCGTCGGCATCGGGGCCACCGACAGCGGCGGGTTCGGCCTCACCGTCGAGCTCGACGTCCGCATCCCGCACCTCGACCGGCCGACGGCGGAGGCGCTGGTCGCCAGGGCGCATGAGGTCTGCCCGTACTCCAACGCCACCCGGGGCAACATCCCGGTGACCCTGACCGTCGTCTGACCGAGGCAACCGAGGCAACCAAGGCAACCAAGTCAGCTGATTTCGGTCGCATAGACGACGATGTTGCTCAGGTAGTGGCTGGTGGCCGGGTCGAACGCGCCGCCGCAGGTGATCAGCCGCAGCTCGGCGTCGGGAGTGGGACCGTAAACGGCCTCGGTCGGAAACCGGGCCTTGTCACCCCCAGCCGGGAAATCAAGCGCCAGCGCCGCAGGCGCGCTCGTGCTGTACCGGCTGGCGGGTTTTCTCTAGGTCAGCCCGGACGAGCGGTGACCGCCATCACCGTGTGCCGTTCGGGCGCCCTCCCGACGCGCCGGCCGTGCGCGGCGCACGCCGGCCGGCGCCGGTTCGGTCTAAGCTGACCCCGATGAGTCAGACACGCAATGAGCCCATCGGCATGAAGCTCACCGACACTCGGATCGAGGGCTACCAGCCGCTGCTCTCCCCGGCCGCGCTCCTGTACGAACTGCCGCTCACCGCGGTCGGCGGCGAGCTCGTCGAGCGGACCAGAGGCGAGGTCAGCGCGGTGCTCGACGGCGCCGACGACCGGCTCCTTGTGATCACCGGCCCGTGCTCGGTCCACGACCCGGTCGCGGCGCTCGACTACGCCGGCCGCCTGGCCGAGCTGCGGGCGCGGTTCGCGGACGAGCTGCTCATCGTGATGCGGGTCTACTTCGAGAAGCCGCGCACGGTGACGGGCTGGAAGGGGCTGATCAACGACCCGGCCATGGACGGGTCGTACGACGTGCACCGCGGCCTGCGCATCGCCCGCCGTCTGCTCCTCGACATCGTGGAATCGGGCATGCCGGTCGGCTGCGAGTGGCTCGACCCGATCACCCCGCAGTACATCGCCGACACCGTGACCTGGGGCGCGATCGGCGCGCGGACGACCGAGAGCCAGGTCCACCGCCAGCTCGCCTCTGGTTTGTCGATGCCGGTCGGGTTCAAGAACGGCACCGACGGCGACGTGCAGGTGGCGGTCGACGCCTGCCGGGCGGCCGCCGCCCGGCACGTGTTCTTCAGCGTCACCACCGCGGGCGCGGGCGCGCTGGTCACCACCAGCGGAAACTTCGACACGCACGTGATCTTGCGCGGCGGCCGCAGCGGCCCCAACTACTCCTCGTCCCACCTGACCAGCGCGCTCGACCTGATCGCGGGGGCCGGCCTGCCGCGCCGGATCATGGTGGACGCCAGCCACGGCAACAGCGGCAAGGACCACACCCGGCAGATCGCGGTCGCCGAGTCGCTGGCCGGGCAGGTCGCCGACGGCGAGCGGGGGCTGGTCGGGGTGATGCTGGAGTCGTTCATCGTGGCCGGCCGGCAGAACCCGGGCGACCCGGCCACGCTGACCTACGGTCAATCGGTCACCGACGCCTGCCTGGACATCGAGATGACCGCGCAGGCGCTCGAGTTCCTGGCCGACTCGGTCCACGCCCGCCGAGGCACGCGGACCGCCTGACCCTCTTCCGCATCGCCAGGCCACCCGAACATCAGGTCCTGCCGACCTCGACCGGCGACCTCCGCCGCAACCCAGGATCGTGGATCGTTATCTACACCCCGGTGTACACAGCGATCCATTATCTTCGGCTCACCGCCGCCCAGGCAAGATAACAGCAAGAGGCGC
>Ga0335074_10007522_pt1 | contig 15104 bp, 14 predicted proteins | sample Lox_Sample_23_FD_206715 | JGI IMG/M metagenome (GOLD analysis project Ga0335074, IMG submission 206715) | Soil microbial communities from Loxahatchee National Wildlife Refuge, Florida, United States - Lox_Sample_2.3 | ecosystem: Environmental > Terrestrial > Soil > Wetlands | place: USA...
GCCAAGGCCAAAGTTAGGCGGCATGCAGCTAACCGGAGCGGTCGCGCTGATCACCGGCGGATCATCAGGCATCGGCGCGGCAACGGCGCATGCACTCGCGGCCGCAGGAGCCAAGCCGCTCATCGCCGGGCGCAACGCCGAACGGCTGGCATCGATCGCCAGCGAGACCGGTGGCGTCCCGCTGCAGGCCGATCTGGCCGCCCCGGACGGTCCCGAGGCCCTTGCCGAGGCCGCGCTGCGCGAGTCCGACCACATCGACCTGCTTGTCAACAACGCCGGCATCGGCTGGGCCGGGCCGTTCGGCGAGATCACCAAGGCCAAGGTCGACGAGCTGGTCACGGTGAACCTCACCGCGCCCATCCAGCTGACGAGGCTGCTCGCACCGGCCATGGCGAAGCGCCGTCACGGTCACATCGTGTTCGTGTCATCGATCGCCGGCGCTACCGGAGTCCGGGACGAGGCCGTCTACGCGGCGACCAAGGCCGGCCTGACGTGCTTCGCCGAGAGCATCGCGTATGAACTCGCCGATGACGGCGTTGGCGTGTCAGTGGTCTTCCCCGGCGTCATCGACACGCCGTTTTTCGAGCGGCGCGGCACCCCGTACCACCGGGTCAAGCCCAAGCCCATCGCTCCCGAGGGCATAGCCGCCGCTGTGGTCCAGGTCACCGAACACGATCAGGCTCAGGCCTTTGTCCCGGCCTGGATGCGCTTCCCGGCGCGACTGCACGGCGTGGCGCCGGGAACGTTCCGCGCCCTCGCTGCTCGCTTCGACCGCCCAACCCCGCCGCCAAAGGGCGCCCCACCCACAGCGGACCACCCCTGACGCCACCGCCGCGGGGCGGTGAGCGCCATCGACACTGGCGCCATCCCAACGGTAAGCACCGGTCCAGCAGCAGGTGTTCAAGCAGCAGGAACACATCTCAGCGGTATTGGCTGACAACTGTCCCGGCTGATTCAGGCAGGTCAGAGTTGGGACCCGACTAACGCCACAACCACGACGGTGACAGCCATTGTGGTTATGCCGCGCCAGTCCCTTAAGTCACGCTGACCACTTGCACACCAGTGGACGGTCCCCGGCCGCGGCACTGACCGCCCAGTGCCAGGAACGTAAGCCCTCCGCCTCGCCGGGGTGACCCACAAGGTCTTTCCGGGGCGACCCTCACGCTCCTGGCTTCTCTGCGGGGCGACCCTCACGTTCCCGGCACCGAACTTTGAGCGGTATGCCCGGATACTCACTTTTATTCAAGTGATGCGCTAACAAGAAGGCACTGATGGTCCTGTCAGAGACGGACCATCAGTGCATTCTTAACCGCCAGGGCGTATCAGGCGCCTCGCCGCGCCACCACATACTCACCAGCACAAACTCAAGCACCACTGGCCTCACTGGGTGCCGACTCCTGCGGCCAGCACGTGGTAGCCGGGCCATGGCCTCACTGGGTGCCGGCTCGTACGGCCAGCACGTGCTAGCCGGGCACGGGCGCCGCCGGTCGCCGCCGCCTGGCAGGGGCTTTGCCTGTGGCGCCCGTCCGGCCGGACAGCTCGCTGGCGACGGCGCTGCGAGCGCGCAACGCGGCCGGACCCTCCTCTGGCGACCAGCCTTGACGGCGGACCCGCGCAGGTCGCCGTGCAGCATATGGTCATCTGTCACGAAATTTGACTCTAGCTTTAGAAAATCATTACTTGATCATGAAAATGCCGTAACTTAACCGGCGCAGGCGGGCGCACGCAGTCCCCAGGGCGCCGCATCCCGGCGGCGTCACGCGCTTCATGCCCGCTGCCATGTGCCGGGCCGCCATCGGTCCATCCTCGATCATGCTTTCAGTCTGACCACGCTAGGAGGGCAGGTTAGTGAGTCTTCCGCGGCATTTAGTCGCCAGCATCGCTGCAGTTGCGGGAATTGCCATGGCTGCAGTTGGTGCGTCAGCTCAGCCCAGCGGTGCGAGCACCGCGCCGGGTTCAGCCGTGCGCGTCAGCGTCTCCGTTCCTGAGCAGGACCAGTTGCTCACGTTGTACGCCAGTTTCCGGCACATTCCTCTGGCCGACATCTCCGGAGTCGCGCCAGGCACCGCCGAGGGAGCCGAACTCCCGTCAGCCGGCCAGGAGTGGGCCGCCGTCAAGTTCCTGCCCTCGCCCGCGGCTCCCGCGTCTGTCGCCATCAGCTTTCAGGACGGCGATGGGACCGGGATCTTCGCCCGTTCCCCTGACGGCGACTGGCAGGTAGCCGGGCTGGCGGGCACGCCCTTCGGCTGCGGCACCAACGTTCCTGCAGCCGTCCTCCAGGCCTGGAGCCAGCCCAGCTGCGCCGCGGCAGCCGCTCCCCCGGCATCAACCCCGGCGCCAGCCCCGTCGTCCACCCAGGCGCCCTCTTCCGCCGCCATGGCGCCAGCGTCCGCGGTCAGTTCTTCGGCCATCCAGGCGGCAGAGATCGCCAGGAGCCAGGTCGGCATCGCGGACAACCCGGCGGTTCAGAGCTTCAACGGCCTTGACTGCGACCCGTTCACCGCGATCGAGGTGCCGGGGGCCTCCACGTCGGGCTGCGGCATCGACTCCTCGTTCCGGATCAGGGACGCCAGCGACCTGTGGTGCGCCGACTTCGCCAAGTGGGTGTGGCGTCAGGCTGGGGTGACCAGCGACCTCGGTGTCCTGAACCCGGCAGCGGCGTCCTTCTTCACCTGGGGCAAGGATCACCACGAATCAATGCCCAAGGACCCGAAGAACCCGGAGGTCGGCGACGCCGTCGTGTTCTACCCGGGCACCAAGCCCAACGGCGGCTTCGCTGACCACGTCGGCATCATCACAGCGGTCAACTCGAACGGCACAGTTGACCTCGCCAACGGGGACTTCCTCGGCCCGGGCAACATCTCGGTCCAGGGCAACAACAACGTGTCCCTGAGGCCGTGGTCGGCCCAGGTCTTCGGGGCCGGCGAGACCTGGACGTTCGTCTCGCCCGAACTGCGCACGGCGACCAGGGACGCAGCCGAGGTGGTCGGAGCCGCGTCCCGCAAGTGCGTCGACACGTGGCACGCCAAGTTCGCCAACGGCACCAAGGAAGAGCTCTGGACCTGCCACCACGGTGTCGGGCAGAGCTGGACCTACAACTCCCGCGGCGAGCTCACCGTGGACAGCGGCAAGTACTGCCTGCAGGTCAGGGACAGCCACACCTGGAACGGGGCGTACGTCCAGCTGTGGTCCTGCACCGGCAAGGCCAACCAGCAGTGGACGTTCGGCCCCGATGGCACGGTAGTCGGATCAGAGTCGGGCAGGTGCCTGTCTGCGTCTGACGGCCGCACCGGTAATGACACCCAGCTGATCATCGACGCATGCACCGGGCCGTCGGACGAACGCTGGTCCTGGTCCTAGCCCGAGAGTCCTAGCCCGAGAGTCCTAGCCGGTTACGGGTACTGGCGGTGGCGCGTCCGCCGCCAGTACTCCCGGACCGGGTCCGTCAGCCGCGCAAGCACGCTGCGCCCGTCCGGCCGGAGCCAGTCGACGGGGAAGCCCATGACCCGCTGCGGCTCCTCGCCCTGTCTGCCCTCGGGGGCCGGCTCCGACTCGGCCGGACGATCACCCGTCTGGCCGCGAGCTCTCGGTACGGGGAAGCCGAGAACCCGGTTCGGCTCTTCGCGGTCGCTCCCCACGCATCCAGGCTATACGGGGGCGCCCCGGCGTTCCCTGACCGAGCGGATGATCACGCTGATCCCGAGCGCCCCTGCCGGGACCAGGGTGACCAGCGCCGGCAGCTGATAGCGCCAGGAGAACTCCAGGATGTCGGACACCAGGGTCACGAACACCGCTGAGCCGAAGAACGCCAGGCAGGCGCACGCGAGCTGGCGCGTCCCCGGGTCGGCGCGCCGCCGCAGGCCGGCCACCAAGCCGATCAGCCCAGCGAGCACGCACAACGCCAGCAACGGGCCCGGTGTGTAGCCGCCGCCGAGCTGGTAGGACCGCAGGAACGAGGCCACCGGGCGCCACACAGTGGGACTGCCGCCGATTTCTGAATGGACAACGCTCTCGGACGACCATGGCGGGAAATACGGGTATTTCGTCTGGAACTGCCAGCGGCTGATTGGCGTGTCTCCAGCGTTCCCGTCGCGGGTCAGCGCGAACAGCTTCACGACATCGCTGGCGTAGGCGCCCAGCACCCGCTGCGGCTGCTGAACGAGCACCCGGTGGCTGAAGTCGGAGATCATGCTGTCGGTCTCGGCCCGCGGCAGCTTGTTGTAATAGGGCCGGATCGGGGACCCGTTGGCGTACTCGAGCCAGTCGGGGCCCTCGGCCTGCTCGGCCGGTGTCGGGCACATGCCGCGCTCGGCCGCCGGCAGCTTCAGCGTGGCGCAGTCCGCGGCCGCCGCCGTCCGCCCGTACAGCGAAGTGACCCCGGTGTGCGACAGGGAGAAGGACCCGGCCACCAGGTAGGAGATGGTGCAGTAGACCAGGATCGGCAGCGCGAAGGCCCCGCAAAGTGCAGCTGCCTTGCCGATCGCCCGCCGCCAGCCGCCGCCGGCCACGAGCACATAGACGATCGCGGGCACCAGCAGGGCCTCGCCTATCTGGGCGACGGTAGCGGAGGTGCCGAGCACCACGCCCGCGGCCACGATCCGCCGCCAGCCCGCCTGCGCCTGCCAGAGCAGGACCGCCAGGCCAGCCACGATCAGCGCCTCGAACAGGGTGTCCGGCATGATCTCCTGCTCGATCTGCAGCTGGTAGGCATCGAGCAGCACCGGGGCGATGGCCAGCGCGGCCAGCCAGCGCGGTGCGCCCCGCCGCAGCAACAGCAGGTAGATGACCACGGCCATGCCCAGGCCGAGCAGGTGCTGGAACACGGCGACCGCGCCGAAGTTGGCCACCGCCAGGATCGCCCGCAGCGGCCCCTTGTAGGCGACCGGGTCCATCCCCTCGGCGTTGTACAGATACCGCGAGCTGTCGACGTAGAGCAGCGCGGGCTGGTAGGCGAGCTGGGTGAGCACCCGGAGCACAAGCCCGGCAGCCAGCAGCGCCGAAGCCAGCCAATGGCGGCGAAGGACAACAATCAATTTCCTGAACGCTGTCTGCGGCGCGCCCGGGCCCGCAGCTTCCAGCCCAGAGGGGGCGTCCACACCCGCGGCTGGGGCCTGGCTCACGACGGTCCCGTCGTCACTGGTTGGGGACACCTTGCCCGCCGTTGGACAGCCACAAGGCGAGGAAGACTGTCACGATCGTCAGCCAACGGGTCATCCGGTTGCGCGGCACCAGGGTCAGCGTCGCCCACGCGATCGCCGTGTACCAGGCGAACACCCACGGCGCGACCAGCACCCAGGCAAACGACAGCGCGAAAGGCGCCACGACCTCGCGCGGCTGGTCTGAGGAGATCCGCCGGTAGATGACCCAGGCCAGGACCAGCAGCGCGATTGGCCACAGAACGTTGATGACGGTCACTGTGGTGCTCGGCCGGGCACCGAGCGCCTCGGCCAGCATCTGGAACAACCGCCAGGGCGACGGCATGATCACCCAGTGCAGCCCGTCGAAGGTGGACTTCAGCGCGTCCAGCCCGTAGAAGCTGTACTCGATGCCGAAGACGACCAGGGCGACCAGTGTCATCCGGGCGACCCGCAGCCATTCACGCCGCAGCAGCAGCGGCACGGCCAGCCCGACCCCGACCAGTGCAGCGTTGATCTTGATACCGCAGGCGAGCCCGATCAGCACACCGACGAGCACGTCGCCCCACAGCCCGGAGACCCGCCGTGCCACCTGGATCGAGCAGATCGCGGCCGCCGCCACGAGCGTGTCCAGCTGGCCCCCGCTGACCAGTTGCTGGATGAGCACCGGGTTCGCGACCCAGAACAGCGTCGCCCGGATCGGGTCATCGGACGTCTTCAGCAGCAGGTACCCGACACCGATGAACACGAGGCCGTTAATGATCATCAAGACCCAGATCGTGACGCCGACGTCCGGGCCGCCGATCATCGCCGCGAACCTCTGCACCAGGGTGGCGATGGGGCCGTAGACAGACGATTGCTTCGTCCACACGGTCCCGACGACCCGCAGATACGGAGAGTGCGGGCCCAGCGCCGCCAGCGGGCTCGTCGTGTATGGGTTTCCGCCCAGGGCGGCTATCCGGCCGTAAGCGGCGTAGCTGGCCATGTCGGATGAGCCGACCGGGGTGAGGCTGACCATGACCGCGACGATGCCCGCGCTGATCAGCAGCAGCCGCCGTGGGTCGGGACGCCACCCCTGGCTGTGCGCCCACAGCATCCCGGCCAGGCCCAGGCAGGCGAGAACGTCGCCGGCGTACAGCAGCGTCATCGTGAGGGGGTTGTTGCCGGCCAGCGACGGCAGGAACCGCGAAAGGGGCAGCTTGATCGGCAGCGTCTCGGTGTTGGGAGCCGTCGCCCCGACGACCATTCCCAGCAGCAGGCCGAACCCGGAAACGCTGACCGCGACCTTGGGATCCGACAGCCTGCTCCAGGAGAGCTTCCGGATCACGAAGCTCATGACGATCTCGATCGGCCCACGCCGCCCAGAACGATCGAGCGCGTCGACTTCGCCGGACGACCCCGCCAGATCAGGCGTGTCGGCGGAGTGGGCGGACACCCGTGTCACCTGGGCCATACCTCCACTGGCTGACCAGCGCGGCCGCTGCGGGCGCCGGTGTCGCCGCTCCGCCGGTCATGGGCTCCCCGGATGCCTTGTGCCTCTCGGCTGACCCTCCTCGCGCATCTCCGCACAGCGTAGGCGGCACCCGGGGTGGGCACGCCAGATTCGCCTGAATCGTCGCGCTTGGCAGTGGGCCAGCGGCCGTCCGTGGCTGTTCCCTTGGCGTCCCGGCCGGGACGATCGGTACACAGCCTGGAGCTTAAGATATCGCTTCAAACTCAGTGCCCCGCCATTGGCCTGACCTGCAGCTACCGAACCCGTATCCCGTCAGTGTGCAGCTCGTCGCCCAGATCGCCTGCCGGGCGGCCGCCCCCGGGAAGCGTTCATTCTCCTGTTTCTCCGTCGATCGACTCGCGGATCAGGTCCGCGTGCCCGTTATGGCGAGCGTATTCCTCGATCATGTGGGTCAGGATCCAGCGGAGCGAGACACGTCCCTGCCCATCCCAGGCAGCATGGATCTCGCCGAGTGCCGCCGCCTCGCCCTGGGAGAGCCGTGCCTGCACGACCGCGCGCGACCGGCTCACCCGCTCGGCCCACAGTGCCCGCAGGTCATCGCCGGAATCTCCCGAAGCGCTGTGCCATTCCCAGTCCGGGTCGGCATCGGTGTCCGCGCTGGCCCACGGTTCCGGAGTCGGCTCGTGCCCAGTTACCTCGGTGAACCAGTAGTCCTCAACGAGGGCGAGGTGCTTCAGCATCCCGCCGAGCGTCATGGACGTTGGCGGCAACGCCACCCGCAGCTGGTCGTCGCTCAGACCGCGGCACCTCCACTCCAGCGTCGCGCGCTGGTAGTCAAGGAAGCCCGTCAGAGTCGCCGCCTCGCCGCTCTCCTGCGGGGGCTGGGGCCGACCTTGCTGGTCGATCACCGTCTCATCCACCATTTCCGACCCTAGCGGACCCCTCTGACACTTACTGGGCGTCAGGACGACTGTGACTCCAGGGCGTCGAGATCCCGCTCGGCGTACAGCCGGTGCTGCCACTCCTCACTGAGAATGGCCTGCAGACAGCGCCGCACCGGGAAACTCTCCGGCTCGGGGTAGCCGGGTTCGGTAACCGGCTCGGTCATCCCGGCAAGCTGCTCATCAGTGAGATCGCCGAGGACCTGGCGCACCGTGACCATGCGGTCTGCGCGCAGTGCCAGCACCTGGTCGAGCGGCGGCCGTACGCTGCGGTCACGCGGAACGCTGGGCTCGTCCGGCATTTCGTCGAACGGCAGGTCCAGCGGGTCCCAGGGAGCCGGATCCCCCAGGAGCGCGCGCCTGACCCAGGCGTCGGTGGCGAAGACCAGGTGGCGCAGCGTCTCGATGAACGACCACTCGCCGTCGACGCGCTCGTGCAGCAACGGCGGGTCCATCCCCCGCGCCCGCGCGACCGTCTGCTGCCAGAGCGGCTCCAGGATGGCCCACGCCTCGCGGAACCCGTCGGCATCAGCCGGGCGCATCTTCGGCCGGTCCGGGTAGCGGCGGTTCAGCTCGGCATCCACCAGAGGCACGACGTCGACGCCGTTGATCCGCAGGTTCTGGATCTCCGCGGTGATGTCCACGTCCACAAGGGCGACGTCACGCATGATCACCCCGGTCAGGTCGACCTGCCGGAAGCGTGCATTGCTGAGGTCCACAACGCGGAACCCGGCACCGGTCAGGTCAACATCCTCGAACCGGGACCCGCTGAGGTCATCACCGGTGAAGTCACTCACCGTCGCGACGCTGCAGTCGCGCCGGCCAGTGCACACGCGAAGGCGGCCAGCAGCAGCGTCGCTGTCACCAGGTATACGACCGTGTGCGTGACCGGCGACTGCCCGCCGCGAAGGGAGATCGCGCCGATGGCCACGGCCGCCGCGGCCAGCGGAATGCTTCCGTGCACGTGCCAGCGGCTTATCGCAGTGCGGCGGGGCCGCAGACGGTGCCGGCTCAGCACAAGCGTCGCCGAGGCACCCAAGATCATCACAACGCCCGCGGCAAGGACATAGATCGCCAGTGGCTGCATCGTGGCTCCATCCGCTCGCTCGCAGATGCACTGTACTGCGCTTGTCTCGATAGCCGCCCGGCCCGCGATGCCAGGTCGCTAGCCTGAGCCATGCCTGTAAGGTTCCTCCTTCAGCTGGCCGGGGCGCCAGCTTCCGGCAAGAGCCGGCTCGCGACCGCGATCATTACCCAGCTGCCAGCCGTCATCATCAACTCTGACGTGGTGAAGTCCGCGTTGCTCGATGCCGGGACCGAATGGAAGGTGGCCGGGCCGGCTGCTTATCAGACCCTGTTCGCGCTGGCCGACGACCTGCTGGGGCAGGGGCACAGCGTGATCCTGGACAGCCCCTCGCACTATGCCTTCATCCCCGAAAACGGTGAGCGAATCGCGCGTCAGCATGGCTGTCCCTACCATTTCATCGAACTCGTCTGCGATGACCTCGACGAACTGCGCCGCCGGATGGCCCAGCGCACACGGCGCCGGAGCCAGATGCCCGACCTGGACACGCCGCCACCAGACAGTGGCGAAAACTTCACCGACGCCGCCCGCACCGGCACCCATCAATGGCAGACACATGGGCCCGCTGGCGGCCATGCGACGCTGGACACAACCGAGCCGTTTGAGAAATATCTCCAGCAGGCGCTCGGCTACCTCGCAGGAGAACAGTCCCCCGATACGTGATCTTCACGTCGCCCGTACGCACCTGGGAGTCATCCAGGCGGCTACGGGCTACCGTGATTTAGGGCTGTCGCATACCCGGGCGGGCTGTCAGGATGGCCTGATAGGCAGGTCGGCGAGGGAGGGGCCGTGACGGGGTGATCGTTGCGATCGGCGCGAGCATTGCCGCGATCCTGGTCGCGACCGGGGCGATGTACCTGCTGCTGCGTGGCCTTCCCAGCAAGGCCGCTGACAAGAAAGTCGACCGGACACGCCGGGCCGGCCGACCGGTCAGCCTGGACGCGGCCCGACCGTCGATGCGGGTCATCAGCACGACCGCGCCGTCTCAGCAGGGCCTGGGAGGCCTGCCCACGATCCGCCGGGCCTCCGCCGTAGACAGCAAAGCCGCGCGCAGGCGCGTGCAGCTACCGGCGGACTCCCTGATCACCTTCGCGGAGGAGCGTAAGGCCGCAGCCGTCGACGAGGTGTTCGAGGCCCTCGACCGCGAGCTGATCGGCCTGGTGCCGGTGAAGAAGCGGGTGGAGGAGATCGGGTCGCTGCTCCTTGTCGACCGGGTGCGGCAGCGGTTTGGCCTGATGGCACCCCGGCCCAACCTGCATATGTGCTTTACCGGTGCTCCGGGCACCGGCAAGACCACGGTCGGCCTGCTCATGGCTGACCTGCTGCACCAGCTCGGCTACCTGGAACAGGGCCAGGTAGTACACGCGATGCGTGACGACCTCGTCGGCGAGTATGTCGGCCAGACGGCCCCTAAGACCAGGCGGATCCTGGACCGCGCGATGGGCGGTGTGCTGTTCATCGACGAGGCGTCGGCCCTGTACCAGCCGGACAACAGCAAGGACTTTGGCCAGGAGGCCATCGAGATCCTGCTGCAGGTCATGGAGAACCAGCGGGACAAGTTCATCGTGATCCTCGCGGGCTACAAGGACCGGATGGACGTGTTCTTCCAGTCCAATCCCGGGCTGAGATCCCGCGTCGCCCACCATCTCGATTTCGCCGATTACGACCTCGAAGAACTGGTGGCCATCGGGCGGCTGATGCTGGAGCGGGCGAGCTACTACCTCTCGGAGCGCGCCGAAGCAGCGTTCCGTGAATACCTGCTCCAGCGAATGCACCAGCCGCTCTTCGCAAATGCCCGCAGTGTCCGCAACGAACTAGAGCGAGCCCGGCTCCGGCACGCCCACCGCCTCGCCGCCGACCAGGATCGGCACTGGAACCGGGATGACCTGATGCGCCTGGAGGCCAATGACATACTCCCGGGCTACAGCGCTCTGGCGGTCCCGGTCGGCGAGCACTAGGTCAATCCCCGCGTGGCCGCTGGACGGAGCGGCGCAGGCCCCGGTCGGCGAAGATGGCCGCCAGCACGACGGCCGAGGCGACCGTGAGGATCACCGCGAGCTGGTGCAGCCCGGCGTCGGTGGCGCGGGCGCCGAACGCGACGCCGGTGATCCCGGCCGAGGCGATCGCGCCCAGGTACATGAACGTGCGCAGCAGCCCAGCCGCTGCTCCCGTCTGACCTCGGGGCGCCTGGGCGTACATGGCTGCCTGGTTGGTGACCACCGACAATCCGTTCTGAATCCCGAAAACGATGCTGACCAGCGCCAGGATCCACAGAGGCGACCGGCTGCCCAGGACGAACAGGCTGACGCTGCCGACGGCAAGCATGGCTGCGCCAATGGCCAGGGGTGGCCAGATCCGGCGGCTGCGCGAAGCCAGCGCCGCCACGCCGGCTGCGGCCGCGAACGAGGGCATCATCAGCAAGCCGGCCGTGGCCACCGACTTTCCGGCGGCCTGCTCCAGCCATAGCGTCCAGCCGTAGATGAAGCAGTAGGTCACCAGCATCGTCACGCCGAACCGCAGGTAGGTGGCGACCAGCGCCCGGTTGCTTGCCAGCATCCGCACGTCGATGAACGGCGAGTGCGCGGCTCGTTCCCGCCAGGTCAGCGTGGCCGCGAGCACGGCGGCCACGCCAAGCAGCCACCACGGGTGGGTGCGCAGGTTCATCAGGAACAGCAGCAGCGCGGTCAGCGTGGCCGCGAACAGCGCCGCACCGGGCAGGTCGAACGCCCGCAGGCGAAGCCGGGCCGGCTCGTCGGCCGGCAGCCAGGCCAGCGCGAACCCGGCGCCGACGGCCGCGAGCGGGATGTTGATGGCCATCGTGAGCCGCCAGCCGCCCAGCGCGATCAGGAGGCCGCCGAGCGGCGGGCCGACCGCCATGGTCACCTGGCCCGCCACCGCCAGCGCGCCGAGCACCGACCCGGGCGGATCGGTCCGCAGCCGCCGTGCCTGCGCCCGGACCATCGCCATCGCTGCCGGGTAGGCAGCCGACGTGCCCAGCCCCAGGATGACGCGCGCGACCACCAGGACACCCAGGGATGGGGCCAGCCAGCCCATAGCTGGCTGACCGATCGCGGTAGCCAGATACAGCGCGGATATCAGCCAGGTAGTGGCGGCCGCACCCGCGCCAAACGTATGCCCGATCGCTACCAGCGCGACCGCGATGATCGAGGAGTTGATCGGGTTCAGCACGGAACCGGTCGAGACCGCGAGCACAAACCGCCTGCTGAACCCGGCATGGCCGGGACTGGGGACGCGGACGGAGTCGCCTGCGCCCGGCGCCCGGGGAGCAGGAATCGCTGGGGCTGTCATGGCACCCATGACTGCCTAGATCTGCCGGATGTACCCATTGCTCCAGGTTGCCTGGATCCTGTGCGGGGAGGAAGGCCGCGTTGTTCCTGGCAATGACAGGGCCAGGAACGTTCCTGGCGCCGTTCGCGGCGAATGCCTGGTGGCACACTGGCCTCATGGCGCCGGTTGCCGAGCTTGGCCAGTTCCTGCGCGCCCGGCGGGGGCGCGTGCGCCCGGCCGACGTCGGGCTGCCCGCCGGCACTGGGCTGCGCCGTACTCCCGGTTTGCGGCGCGAGGAACTGGCTGCTCTGGCCGGTGTCAGCATCGACTACTACATCCGGCTTGAGCAGGGACGGGAGACCAATCCCAGCGCCGCTGTGCTGGACGCCCTCGCCTCAGCACTGCTTTTCAATGAGGAAGAACGCACACATCTGCACACTCTGGCCCACCACCCGCCGCGGCCGCGGGGCGAAACCAGACCTGTCCAGTCGCAGCGCCCGCCCGGAGCGGAGGCCGTCCGGCCGGCGATCCGGCAGCTGCTTGAGACCGTCCGCCCGTGCCCGGCTTACGTCCTCAACCAGATCAGCGACGTCCTCGCGGCCAACGCCGAGGCACTGGCCCTGTTCGACGGGCTGGCTGACTGGCCGCCGTCCCGCCGCAACACCGCCCGGTACACGTTCCTGCACCCGGCCGCGCGGCAGGTTCTGGTGAACTGGCCGCACTCCGCCGCTACAACGGCCGCGAACTTGCGGGCGGTGGGCACCGCCAACCCTGACACGCCCGGCCTGGCCGCGCTGATCGACGAGCTCACCACGCAGAGCCCTGACTTCGCCGAGCTATGGGAGCGCTACGACGTCCGCCGCCGCCGCAGCGAGCCCAAGACATTCCGGCACCCGCGCGTCGGGACTATCACGCTCAGCTACGAGGTGCTGCACCTCAGCGATGGCGGCCAGCGGATATCGGTCTACCAGGCCGCGCCGGGCAGCACCGACGAGGACGCGCTGAGCCTTCTCGCGCTGCTAACCGCTGAAGAGGTCACGGAGCCGGTCGCGGAGCACTGACGGACTTCCCCTCGAGCGGCTCCCGCGCGGAGTTTGCATGGACCCAGCGCCGGGCATCCTGACCTCCCACGGCTGGCCATCGTCACGGCAACGAGGAGGGCCGCATCATGCCGCCAGGGTGGCTGACAGTCCTCGCGTGGGTATATCTGTCGATCTGCTTCGCCTGTGCGGCCGCCGTCGCCTGCGACATTTTTATCAACGGCCGCCGACAGCCCATGGGCGTGATGAACGCGGTCTTCCCGATCACGGCGCTGTATTTCGGGCCGCTGGCGCTGGCGTTCTACTGGCGATGGGGACGAGCCGCCGCCAGCACGGCCACGGCACCGGTCTCGATGAGCCGGGAGCCGGTATCCCAGCCGGCTGGCGGCCGCCCACAGATGGAGATGGCCGGGGCTCCGGGCGCCTATGACGGCATGACCCAAGAGGACGGCCCAGAAGCGCCAGCGACCGAGAAGAAGCCGTGGTGGGTGATGATGGCCACCGAGGTCAGTCACTGCGGTTCCGGGTGCGTGCTGGGCGATGTGATTTCCGAGTTCGCTGTCTTCGCGCTGGGCCTCGCTGTCGTTGGCCTGGTGCTCGGCGCGGAGTATGTGGGCGATTACGTGCTGGCCCTCGCGTTCGGCATCGCGTTCCAGTACTTCGCGATCGCGCCCATGCGCCACCTTGGCCTCAGGGACGGCCTGAAGGCGGCAGCCAAGGCGGACACCATCTCGCTGACCTTCTTCGAGATCGGCCTGTTCGGCTGGATGGCGATCATGACGTTCGTGCTTTTTCCGGCGCCGCATCACCTGATGCCGAACTCGGCGGCGTTCTGGTTTCTCATGCAAATCGGCATGATGATCGGCTACGCGACGTCATGGCCCGCGAACGTGTGGCTGGTCAAGCGGGGTATAAAGGTTCCGATGTGATCACGACCGGATTGGCCCGCGGCTCTGCTGTCCGAGACGATGTGCCCGTGGTTGAAGCGACATTAAGCTGGTGGCTGACAGCCCGCGCCACCGGGCGCGGTGAACCAGACTGCCGTCATGGACCGGCAGACGATCGCCGCCGGGTGGTTGACGCTGCGCCCGTTCACCCCCGCCGACATCCCCTGGGTCTACGAGGTACTGCAGGACCCGGTAACACAGCGCTTCATGCAGCTTCCCTCGCCCTACCGGCTTGAAGATGCGGCGTCCCATGTCGAGCACGAGTACATCGCTGGCGGGGAAGGCGGCCGCCGGGCTGATTTTGTGGCTCAGGATGCCGCCACCGCCATACCGCTGGGCCGGGTCGGTCTGCGTCTCGGCGAGCCGGGCGCGGCCGAGATTGGGTACTGGGTCGACCCGCGCGCCCGCAAGCGCGGTGTGGCCACCGCCGCGGTCCGGGCCGTCTGCCAGTGGGCCATGACGACGGCGGGCATCGAAATGATCGAGTGGCGCTGCGAGGCGGGCAACATCGCTTCCCGCCGGGTCGCGGAGAAGGCCGGATTCCTCATCGAGGGAACGCTGCGTAAGCGGCGCCTCCGCCACGGTGTACGTGTAGACGAGTGGGTCGGGTCGCTGCTCCGCAACGAAGTGACGTCCGACCCGGCCCGCATCCTGCCCGAGCATTAATCGTCGGCGCTAGCCTCACTCTGCCGGTTAGATTGCCGCCCTTCTTCCTGGACGGCGTAGGCGGGCAGACCTAGACGGTTATTCAGGCGGTCCGGTAGAAGTGCAGGCCAACTACCGCTGAGATAGTCGTCTCGAAGGTGCTGAGCGGGCGCCGGTAGTCGGTGTGCATGATGGTCCAGTTCTTGAAGTGCGAGATCACCTGCTCAATCATCCAGCGGATCTTGTTTACCTGGCTGTTGTATTCTTTCTGCCAGTCGAGGAGTTTGCCTCCTGCTGGTTTCCTGTAAGGCGTGATCATGCCGTTTCCGATGTATCCTTTGTCGCCGATCCAGTTCCTGGGGTTCATCGTCAGCAGCACGCCGGATTCTTCCTGGCAGTAGTTGTCGTGGCGGCTTCCGCTGACCGGGTCGGAGATCCAGGCGAGCTTTCCGTAAATCGTGCAGGCGACCTGGACGTTCATGCCGGTGGTCTTATGCTTTCCCGAGTACAGCTCCTCGTGCCCGGCCCACGACCAGCATGGGAGCAGCGTGCCGTCCAGGATGTACTGGCT
>Ga0335074_10007523_pt1 | contig 15103 bp, 16 predicted proteins | sample Lox_Sample_23_FD_206715 | JGI IMG/M metagenome (GOLD analysis project Ga0335074, IMG submission 206715) | Soil microbial communities from Loxahatchee National Wildlife Refuge, Florida, United States - Lox_Sample_2.3 | ecosystem: Environmental > Terrestrial > Soil > Wetlands | place: USA...
CGGTTTCCTGGCATGCTATTGTCCCCGGTCACCTTTCAGATCACGGGTCAGCCATCAGATCCAAAGACACCTCCTCCAGTCCATGCCCGCTGGGCGGGCTATATAGCAGTGCGCCTCGTGGCGCACGGAGATCTTCCAGTTCTGGACGAGCTTGTCGGCCAGCCCGGAGTCGCCGCGCGCGATCTCGGTCGCGATGATCGAGAACGTCTGCGCCTCGCTGGCCGGATCCAGTCCCACGCCCCCGTACTGGTCCGGTACGCCCAGGCCGCGCAGCCCCGTGCGGTCCGCCTCGCGGAGGATCTCGGCCGGCAGGCGCTGATCAGGATCGAACAGCCACTCGCGTTCCCTGTTCGCGGCGATGAACGGCCTGACGACCTCGTCGACGTACTCCCGGCAGGTCGCCCGCATCAGGCGCTGTTCCTCCGACAGATACCTGTCCGGCACCTGGCCGACCTTGTCCATCGCACCTCGCCTCGATCGCCGTCCGCCCTCGGGCCTGCGGTACGGCCATCACGCTATCCGCCGGGCCCTGCCCCGTCCGAGGCGGTCAGGCCGTGGCCTGGATGAGCCACACCCCCGCGCCCATACGCACGCCCTCGCCGTCTGCGTACCGGGCCAGCGCCGCACGCATCGAGGCGACCGCGCGGTCGACCGTGCCGGGGCCGGCTCCGGCGAGCATCGTCCGGGCCATCGACCCGGTGCGCACGAACTCGACGGCGTCCTCTACGCTCCCGCCCCCGCCGACCAGGATCGCGACGTGCTCGGCGGTGATCTCGATGTCCCGCCAGCCAGCCGCGGCCAGGATCTCGCGGGGCCGGTCCGGGTCGGAGAACGCGAACATCCCGGGCCCGTCACCGGACCCGAAGCCGGCCGGCCGCGGCACGTGCTCGCCGAGCGCGGCCCCGGGCACCAGCAGCCACTGATTGGCGGCCGGCGGCTGCCAGCACACGAAGGCCAGCCTTCCGCCGGGGCGGGTCGCCGGCCGGATATTCGCGAAGGCCGCGACCGGGTCCGCGAAGAACATCGTCCCGAAGCGGGATATGACGGCGTCGAAGCTGTCTGGTTCGAGCGGGTGCACCTGCGCGTCGCCCTGCTGGAACACCGCATTGCCGAGGCCGGCCGCCTCGGCGCTGGCCCTGGCCGTGGCCAGCATAGGGCCGGAGAGGTCGAGGCCGACCGCCTGGCCGGGCGCGATCAGCCGGGCGGCGGCGAGGGTCGTGCCGCCGCAGCCACAGCCGACGTCGAGCACGCGGCTGCCGGGCTGGAGCGCGGCAGCGGCGAGGATCAGGTCCGCGAACGGCTTGTTCATGCGGTCGTACCGTGCCTGGTTGGTGATCCAGTGGCTGAGGTCGTCGCCGGCGTTCCAGCGTTCGGCCTGGTCGGCGTTCGCGATGGTCATCTGCTGCTGCCTCCTCGCCGGTGGATGGTGCCCGCGGAGTCGGCCACCACACCGATCCGGATGTCGTCCAGGGCCGCCCGGAGCCGGCCGCCGTCGGCGGCGGTATCGGCGCGCTCGCCCATGGCCGCGCCGAGGCGGTCGGCCAGGGTGCTGGCTGTGCCCTGGAGCACGAGAGGCCGGCCACGCCGGAGCAGGTCAGGCAGTTCCGCGGCCCGGCCGGTGGCCGAGATCGGCTCCCAGATGCGTTCGACGATCAGGTCGGCCAGCTTCCGCGCCAGCGCGCCGAGATCATCGGTCAGCACCTCGGTCACGTCAAGTGCTTCGCCGAGCGGGACGCCGGCCCTTACCCAGTCGGCCACCAGGCCGAGCAGCGCGGGGCTGCGCACCACGAAGTGATCCTCGCCGTACGGGCGCACCAGCCCGATCTCGCTGGCCCGGCCGAGCGTGCCCGCGTCAAGCGCCGGCAGCCGCTGGAACAGTTCCGCCCGGGTCAGCCGGAGCGGCGTCTCGTCCAGCGCCGCCTGGTTCTCGTCGACGCCGAGCAGCGTGGTGAGGTCCGTTCCGCTCTCCCACGCCGCGAGCAGGTCACGTATCCCCGCCAGCGAGTAACCGCGGCGCTGCAGGCGCGCGATGAGCTGCAGGCGGTGCACGTGGCGGCTGCCGTACAGGCCCAGGCGTCCGCGCCGTTCGGGCGGTGGCAGCAGGCGCATCGTGTGGTACTCGCGAATCGTGCGCACCGGCAGCTGGACGCGCCGGGCCAGGTCGTCGATGGTCAGCGGTTCGTCCGTCTCCGCTACGGCAGGCATGACTGGACAGTACCATAAACAACTGTTACGGTAAATACCGTGACGGTTAACACTGACCTAGCGGCGCCGCTGATGGGCGTGCTCCGGAACGCCACCGGCGCGCCCGGCCTCCTGTACGCGCGCCAGCCCGAGCCGATGCACGGCGGTTTCTGGGCCGAGCTGTTCTCCTTCTCGCTCGCGAATCCGCCCGAGGGCTGGCCGGCGGAGCTGGTCGTCCGGCTGATGCCCGACCCCGCCACGGCGCGCAAGGAGACGATCGTGCAGGGCGCGGTGGCCGCCGCGGGCTTCCCCACCCCCTGCGTGCGGGTATCCGGCGGCCCCGGCCGCGGCCTCGGCCTGGCGTTCATGGTCATGGACCGGGCTGCGGGACGCCCGGCGCTGTCCGGGCTGGATGGCGGCGTGACCCCCGCATCGGTGGCTCGCCTCCTGCGCCAGATCCCGGACCTGCTGGCCGGATCGATGGCGCGGCTGCACGCGCTCGACCCGGAGCTGGTGCGCGGTGAGCTCGAGCAGGTCCCCGAGGTGCCGGTGACCGCGGCTGACCGGCTCGCGACGCTAGCGCGGTTCGCCGCCGAGTTCGGGCGCCCGGACCTGGTCGGTGCCGCTCGCTGGCTGGCCGGTCACCGCCCCCGGCGGTCCCCGGACGTCATCTGCCACGGTGACCTGCACCCGTTCAACCTGCTGGCCGAGGGTGACCGGGTGACCGTGCTCGACTGGAGCACCGCGCTGCTCGCGCCGCGGGCGTACGACGTCGGGTTCACCTCGCTGATACTCAGCGAGCCGCCGCTGCGCGTGCCGGGCTGGCAGCGGCCGCTCGTCCGGATGGCCGGCCGGGAGCTGGCCCGCCGGTTCGTCCGTCGCTACCAGCGCCTGACGGGTACGACGATCGAGTTCGGCGAGCTGAGGTGGCACCAGGCCGTCGGCCGCCTGCGGGCGCTCGTCGAGGTGGCCAGGTGGGTCCACGAAGGCGTCACTGACCAGCACGCCGGTCACCCGTGGCTGCTGTCAGGGCCGGCCTTCGCCGGGCAGCTCGCCGCCCTGACCGGGGCTCCGGTTCGCGCCACGTAACGGCCCGTGCCGCGGCTGGCCCTGGTCAGGGGATCCCGCCGGCGAGGTGGCGGAACAGGTGGTGCGGCGCCGGCGCGTGGACGTGCGTCGATCCGCGCGGCACGACCAGGTCCGGTCAGGGCATCGGGAGGCGCTTCCTGGCCTCTTCGTACAGGTCGGCGGGGAGCGGACCTTTTCCTGCGATGGCGAGGTTGCTGGCCAGGTGGGCCGGGTTCGACGTGCCCACGATCGTGGTCGACAGGCCGGGGTGGCTGAGCGTGAAGCGCAGGACGAATTCCATGTTGGTCATGCCCGCCTCGCTCAGGAGGTCGGTGATGCCGGAGGTCTCCCAGTTCCGCTGGCCGACGCCGGGGTCCTGGCCAAGCGGCCTGGTCTGCCAGTTCTTGTCCTCCGCGGCCGCGCCGCGCGCCGCGCCGCCCCGGATGAACGTGCCCGCGCCCGCGTCGGCAGCCTCGGTGATGAGTTCCTCATGTTCGCGCTGGACCGCCGAGTACGGGATCTGGAAGACGTCGAAGACGCCCATCGCGATGTGATCGGGCAGATTCGGCAGGATGCCCGACATGCCGATGAAGCGGACCTTGCCTTCGGCCTGGAGGTCCTTGAGGGTCTGGACCGTCCGGTTCTCCTCAAGCGTGGCCTTGCTCGGTGACATGTGCACCTGGACCAGGTCGAGATGGTCGGTGCGCAGGCGCCGCAGCGACTGCTCCACGTCGGCACGGACGTTCCCGGGGCTGTAGTCATGCGGGTAGGGCGGAGGCGTGTCGGCGGGCAACTCGAGCGGGCATCCGCATTTGGAGGCGAGGAAGAACTCGCCCCTGCGGTGGCCGATGTAGCGGCCGATCAGCTCCTCGCTGCGCCCGTAGTCAGGCGAGGTGTCGATCAGGTTGATGCCGCCGTCGAGAACCGCGTTCAGCAGCCGCCCCGCGTCCTCGTCCGCAATCTCGGGCCCGCGCGGCCGGCCTCTCAGCTCCATAGCGCCGTAGCTGAGAATGGTCACGTCCGCGCCGGTACCCCCGAGGGTTCGTGTCATGATCGCCATGTCCCCACGCTATCCCGCAGGGTCCTTCGGTCGGCGGGTGAGCTGCCCCGCGTTTTCCGGACAGGGGATTCTGCGGTTATTTACGCAGTTGCCTGCATTTCCAGCAGCTCGTCGATGACTTCTACCGGGAGCTCGGCGCCGCTACCCGGACCGCATCTGCGGGTCAGCGCGATTTCAAATTGGGGTCAGGGCGGGGGTATTGAAGAAGCTGTCGAGTGCGGAGACGTCGGCCTGGGCTTCCGCCTGTTGCGCGGCCGTGGTGGCCGTCTCGGGCACCGGCGCCAGGTCCGTCAGCTCCTGGACAGCGGCCCGGGTATCCGGATGTGTTGCCGCTGTCGGTGGCCCGCCCGGCCGACTCGGCGGCATCGGCCAGTGCGGCCGGGGTGAACCTTACCGACTCGCGGTACCGGCACGACAGCAGCGCGAGCAGATCACGCTGGTCCCCGCCCGCCGCCGGGGCCGGGCCTGATCAAGGTGCCGGGTTTCGCGCTTGTGCGAGGCCTCCGCCGGGACGTGCGGCTTACGGTAGCCGGACGTGCTGGGGCCCGAGCTGGGACAGCTCTGAGGCGCCCAGCAGCTGCATGGTCCGGGTTAGCTCGGAGGCCAGGATTTCAGCGGCCCGGTCCACGCCTTGTTCGCCGCCGGCCATGAGCCCGTAGAGGTAGGCCCGGCCGACCAGCGCTCCGCTGGCGCCCAGCGCGACCGCCGCCGCGATGTCGGCGCCGCTCATGATCCCGGTGTCCACGTACACCTCGGCCCGGTCGCCGACGGCCTGGACCACGTCCGGCACTAGGCGCAGTGGCACCGGCGCGCGGTCCAGCTGCCGCCCGCCGTGATTGGACAGCACCACGGCATCGGCCCCGGCGTCGACCACCCGGCGGGCGTCCTCGGTTGTCTGGATGCCCTTAATGGCCAGCGGCCCGGACCAGATAGAGCGCATCCACTCCAGGTCGGCGATGGTCATGGTCGGGTCGAGCAGGTAGTCCATCAGCTCGCCCACGGTGCGGTCCCAGGACGCGAAGCTGGCGAACCGCAGCGGCTCGGTGGTCAGCAGGTTCATCCACCAGGCAGGATGCAGGCTGATGTCGGCGATGGATTTCAATGTCAGGGCGGGGGGGATCGCGAAGCCGTTGCGCTTGTCCCGGAGCCGGGCGCCGCCGACCGGCGCGTCCACCGTCACCAGCAGTGCTTCGAAGCCGGCCGCCTTGGCGCGGGCGGCGAGGTCGGCCCCGGCCACCCGGTCCCGGTAGACGTAGAGCTGGAACCACTTGTGCCCGGCCGGCGCGGCGGCGGCGACGTCTTCGATCGAGGTGGTACCCAGGGTGGACAGCGTGTAGGGGATGCCGCGCCGCTGGGCCACCCGCGCGACCGCGTACTCGCCGTCATGGTGCATCAGCCGGGTGAACCCGGTAGGTGCGAAGGCGAAGGGGAAGGCGGTGTTGGCGCCGAGCAACGTCGCTGTGGTGTCGACCTTGGCCACGTCGTGCAGCACCGAGGGCCGGAACTCCAGGTCGCGGAACACGCGCCGCGCGCGCCGCAGGCTGATCTCGGCCTCCGCCGCGCCGTCGGTGTAGTCGAATACCGGGCGCGGTACCTGCCGCCGCGCGGCGGCGCGGAGGTCCCAGATCGTCAGGCAGCGTTCCAGTCGCCGGCGCACCGGCGACAGCCTGACCGGCTGCGGGCGCATCAGGGGCCGCAGCTCGGACCACTTGGGTACCTGGCGCTTTGTCATGACTACACGCCATGCTGCTTGAGATTGCGCACCTCAGCGTCGGCGTCGGCGACGATGAAACCCATCTGGGTGGGCGAGCCCGATGCGCTGCCGCTGCTGGGGAACGGCAAGGGCCGGGTTCCGTCGCGTCCCGCATACAAAGCACCGGCCGGCTGCTCGCCGGCGGGTGTGAGCCCGAGCTTGTCCGCGTAGAACAGCTTCGCCCGGTCCAGGTCGCGGCACGGCAGCGCAGCCTCATACCTGGCATCAGATAGCATCACGGTCTCCTAATAAGATATGGAAGTCAGCGCACCGCGGGCACGTAAGTCAGCGCACCGCGGGCACGTACAGCGGAACCACACCAGCGGCCGCAACGGCGCGTCGCCGAGACGGAGTAAGCCATCCGGCAGCCGGAACGCGATTTGCGCAGCGGTGGATACCGGCACCACGGCGCGCGGTGAATTCGCAGGCCTGTACACCCGGGACTGTACCGGCCGCGATCCGTCACAGCAAGGGGTGTTGACCAGGCAACATGTCATCCTCGTTTGCCACGCCCTCGGCCGCAAGCACGACGCAGCAGGCGTGCATGCCACGACGGAACGACGATGGCTCTGGAAGGAACTCCTGGCGGCTCCAAATCGCGGGTGAGCGCAGACTTTGGGACATGCAGCTGACCTGCAGGTTCGAGCTGGATAGCGCTACCAATCTGCCGCGCAGATCAACTGGTTCGGCTCAGCTGCCGGTCATCGTCCAGGCGACCGGGTTCGATCTTGCTCGTGGCCGGAACAGAACGGGCATTCTGCGTCCTAGTCGCGGCGGCGGCTCAGGGGCGTTGATTCGACTCGTGCTGGTCAGCAGCGATGTCGTGTGGGCGGTTCACGAGTACAGTCGGATGCGCGATCGGGTGGATACTCGATCGGGTGGATACTCGGGGACGCGTCGGGGATGGTCGCGATGGGAGTTGCCCTGGGCCTGGTGTTGCCGATGTGGGAGCGGCCTCCTGGCGGTCCGGCAGCGTCGTGGGCGGAGATCCGTGCGATGGCGTGTCGGGCCGAGGAACTCGGCGCTGACACCGTGTGGCTGGCCGGTGAGATTCTCTGGCGGGTACCGGACTGGCCCGGCCCGGTCGGATGGTGGGACTGCCTGACGATGGCCGGGGCGGTCGCGGCGAGCACGTCGACGGTCAACGTCGGGTCGTGGGTGATGTCTGCGGTGCAGCACAAGCCCGGCATGATCGCGCGGGCTGCGGAGAGCCTGGACGAGATATCTGGCGGGCGCTTCATCCTCGGGCTGGGCGCGGGGCACGGTGGCGGAGCAGACCTGTTCGGCTTCGACACCGACCGGACGGTGCCGCGGTATCTCGAGGCCTTGGAGGTCCTGATGCCGCTGCTGCGCGGCGATGCCCCGGTGACGTTCGCGGGTGAGTTTCACCGGGCGACCGATGCGGAGGTACGCCCGAGGGGGCCACGCGCTGGCCGCGTGCCGCTGATGATGGGCGGCCACTCGCCCAGGACCATGACGGCAGCCGCCCTGCACGCCGACGTCTGGAGCGCGTACGCAACGACGAGCAGCCTTCCCGGCGCGTTCGCGCCGATGACCGGGCAGCTCGATCGGATTTGCGCGGATGTCGGTCGGGACCCCCGGTCCATCGGGCGTTCGGTAGGGGTGTTTGTCGAACCGGATTCCTCGGGTATGGCCGAGCGGCTAGGACTCGGCCTGCCGATCACCGGGTCCGTCCGGCAGATCATCGACACCATCGGCGGCTTCGCCGATGTCGGCGTCACCCGGGTCGAGATCCACCCGTTGCCCCACACCATGGCTGCTCTGGAGAAACTCGCCCCCGTCTACGAGGCACTGACCTGAGGGGCCCTGGGGGCCAGGCCTTGCCGCGCCACCCGGACGGGCGGCTCAAGTGCCGGCTCCCCGCCGGGTGTGAACTCGGGGAGGAGCCGCCATCGGGTGCGGAAGGGGCTGTGGCGGCACTATCGACGTCGACGTGGGCTTCTAAAGCGCGCCATCGGCAGAGCGCTCCGTCGCCGCAGGCCGCTCAGTTGACCTCGTCAGCACCGAACCACGACCCGATCTCGGCGGCCACGTCTCGGGGTAGATCGACGCCGAGGGCTCGCACCCCGAGGCCGAGGTGCGGCGCGGTTCGTGAAGGCCCGATGACGACCGCGGTCACGTCGTCGCGCGCGAGGAGCCATGCCAGCGCAAGCGATCCGCACTCGACGCCGAAGCGCCGTGCGGCGAGGCCCCCGAGGCGATCGATCGCGTCATGCGCCGCAGGCGTGAGGAGCTCGTCGACGCCGTCGGGCCGCAGCGCGAGCCTGGATTCGGGCGGCGGCGGCGAGTCGCGCTGGTACTTCCCGGTTAGCGCGCCCCCGGCGAGCGGCGAGAACGGCGTGAACGCGATCCCTCGCTCGGCGCAGATCCTCCGGACCGCCAGCTCGTCGTTCGGCGAGAGGAGGCTGTAGCCGTTCTGGACGACGTGATACGGCGCGTAGCCGAGGCGATCGGCGGCTTCCAGTGCGGTCGTCAGCTGCGCTGCATCGACGTTGCACGCGCCGACGGACCGGCACTGCCCGCTCTCGCGGACTGCCTCGAGCCCCTCGAGGGTCGCCTCGATGGGGGTCCCGTCGTCGGGCGCATGGCTCAGGAGCAGCTCGACGGACCCGACGCCGAGGCGATCGAGGCTGCCGGCGAACGTCAACTCGATATACGACCTATCGAACGCCCGACCGGCATCGGCACCGCGCGGCGGCGCTACCTTCGTCGCGATTCGTACGCGCTCGCGCGTCGCCGCGTCGACCGCGCGCAGCCACCGCCCGATCATCTCTTCGCTGGCGCCTGCCCCGTAACTCTCCGCAGTGTCGAACAGCGTGATTCCGTGCGCGACCGCCTCGTCCATTACTGCGATCGCGGCCGGCTCGTCCAAGCCGCGGCCGACGAGCCTCGCGGCGCCGCCGATCCCGCCGAACGTGCCGCACCGGAGGATCAGCGGACCCGACGTCCACGCCTCCCGATTCCCCCCATCGGTTCACTGTACGTTGCCGCTCTGAAATCCGCGTCGATGCCGGCGTTCGCCGCGAGCGCCGAGGGACCCGGCCGACTTCCGTGCCCGTGCCCCGATGGCCAGCCTCCGATTCCCTCGACGCTGCGTTATGAAGGGGAGCAGTGGGGTTCTCCTCGGGCGAACGTCGAAAGGTGGATACTTGCCCGATGGCACGGTTCGTCCTCGTACACGGGGGCTGGCACGGCGGCTGGTGCTTCCGCTGGCTTGCCCGGGAACTCGAGCATCTCGGTCACGACGTCGCGGCTCCCGACCTGCCGTGCGAGGAGATCGGACTAACGCCGCTCGACTATGCCCGCGAGGTTGGGCCACAGCCAGACGCGATCGTCGTCGGGCACTCGCTCGCCGGATTCACGATCCCGTACATCGAGGCCCGTGCTCGCGTCTATCTTGCCGCGCTTCCGCCGCTGGAGCGCAGCGAAGTGAACAAGGCGTTCGTCGAGAGCTTCGGTGGGGCGGTGCTCGACTCCAGCGGCCGTTCCTACTGGCCCGATGCGGATACGACTGCAGTGCGGCTGTATCCCGACTGTTCGCGCGCGCAGTCCGACTGGGCCTTCCCGCAGCTCCGCCGCCAAGCCCGGCTCGAGCCGATCCCCGCACCATTCGGCGCGGGCGACGTGGTAATCGCGACGCTGCAGGATGCCGCGGTCGAGCCTGACTGGCAGATCCGTACCGCCCGCATTCACGGCGCACGCGTGATCGAACTCGACTCCGGTCATTCGCCGTTCCTCACCCAGCCGGCCGAACTCGCCAGCATTCTCAGCTCGCTCGACTGAGCCGGAGGGACCACGTGGACCGCGTCGCCGGGTAATCCCAGCGCAGCCGGTGCCGTCAGTGCGATTCCCCGTGTCATCGTTGCAGCCCGTGCGCTCGGTAGATGGGGCCGTGCTGATGGTAAGGGCAAGGTCTACGGTTCGATTCCGTAAACGGGGGCTCGGAGGACTTCACGTTTCAGTGAGGTTCATGTTCACGTAGTAATAGGACAACAACCGCCCCTGGCGCGTTGTCCTATTACTACGTGAAGTCCTCGCTCGAGGTCAGAGGAAATTTTCGAACGGTTCGAACGAGTTCCGTGGACCGAGTGCGGGAGACGCTCCATCGCACCATCGCAGCGGAATCTCTCATTGCACAGCAGAGCCCGGACTGCAGTTACTGAACGTAGCCGCCTGAGGGCGGTCTCGACCAGCCTGGTCAGTGCCCGGCGAGGTCACGTCGGGCAGCTGGTCGACCGGCCAGGCGGTTCCAGGCCCCGATCGACCACCTAACCGCCACCATCTGGCGCATGTCGAGCTACAGCGGCAGCAGCGGCGGAAATTGCATCCAAGTAGCCGCTGCGGCGGACACCGTGTCCGTCTGCGACAGCAAGGACCGCACGGTCCCGTGCTCGCCTTCGATGCCCGGGACTGGCAGCGGTTCGCCGACGCGTGAAAAAGATGGCCCGGGCCTGCTTGCTGTGTAGCCGATGAGGTCGGCTGAAGCGCAGTAGCAGCCGGAGGCGGCCCGCGTAAGATGTCCCGGTCGAGGCGATCATGCGGCTAGCTTCCCCCGTGCCGCTAGAGCGAGACGGTCCAACGTGTGCACCGCGGGCCAGGACCTGCTAAGTAGCGGGGTCGTCGCCTCTTGCCTGGAGCAGTTGCTGTAGCAGCCTGGTCTGCTCCTGCTGGCCGCGGACAAGCTCTCTCAGTAGCTCCGTATGCGCGTTCTGGCCGCTGACGAGTTCGTTCAGTTTCGTAGTGTGGAGATCAAGCACTGCGGCGTGGTGTTCTTGGCCAGCAGCGAGCCTGCGTAGCAGGTCTTCGTAACCAGCCTGGCCAGCCGTCAGCTGGTCCAGCTTGTCGCCTAGCGCCTGGATTGTCAGCGGCACTGGCGGTTCCCGCCGTCTCATCGCCATCCGTCCATCTCCCTCAATCTTAGGGTACCGCCGGACGTTAAGCCCTACCCAGATCTACGCAGATGGTTCTGCCCCGAGCCACGCGAGCGACCACGAAACTGAACTCCCCGAAGCCGGCTGCTGATCGTCGGGGTGGCAGCGCGTGCGAGTGCCGCGCTATACGGCCCATGCAGGAGAGCTGTCTGCGATCGTTTATGCGCTGCTGGAGGTAGTAACTACCGGCCGCCGGCGATCCGGCCGAGCTCGGCGCCGCCAACCCGGGCGAACTCGGCATTGAGGGCTTTCGTCGTCTCCGCTGGTATCGTGAAACGGATATTCATATCAAGTTTCGACGGCTGGCCTGCAGCTATCCGTGCCGGAAGCTCGTCATCGTACGCTACGAGATCATCGACGAATTCCCGATACACGGAGATCGAGCTGTCATTAATACTCGACAGCAGGTCGATATATCTATCAAACGCGGAAGGCCTGTTAACTCCACGTACTTTCGCTGTCCAGTCCATAAGACCCTCATAGATGCCGTTCATGCTCTTCGCCAAACGCTCTATAGCCTCGGCGTCGCCGTCTTCGCCCGGCGCACCGAACGCACGTTCCTGTGCATCGCGGCTCCAAACACGAGGCACTTCACCCATCAGCTGCTGCGCATCTCGCATGGCTTTGTCGACATACGCACCGAAATCTTGATAATTAGCAATAACTGCGCCGCCGGGCGCGGCATAACCGCGTAGGTAGTCACGATATTTGTTCTCTACCGAATTTCGCTCATGGAGCAGCCGGGCGGCGAAGTAAAAGTATTCCCAGGGGTACGGCCGTTCACGTAGAAGCTGCTGCCGCTCCGCCTCGGTTCTTGGAACGCGTTTTATACTGCTTTCGACACGCCGGGCACTTCCCGGCTCCTCTAGAGCCGATTCTCTAGTCGGAAGTCCATGCCGATCGGCCAGCGGGTCGGCGCTGACGCTAGAGAGGCTGGCGGCCAGGGACTCGTCAAAGTCGCCATAACTGTGGGTGATCGAATGGCCCGGTGTCAGTCTGGCGGTTTGCGGCGTCAGGCGGGTTTGCGGCGGAGCATCCGGGTGTCCGGTCTGGTGACTGATTGTGAGCGTCCTGGATGCCGTGCGGGCGGGATCGCCCGCGACACGAGTTTGCGCGTGGCCGGATGTGCTTGATCTGGGGGCACGGCCCCTGCTGATCATCTGGGTGTCTACGTCCGGATGATCATCAGGAAGGCCGTGCCCGTGTATGCATCATCGCTGATGGAGGTTGTCCGCTGCCATCTGGGGGCGGCGGGCGCGCCGCCGGAGCCGGCGTCGCTTCGCGAGGTGCTGGGGACCCGGCTGGCCGATCCGCGGAAGCCGCGCGGGATACGGCATTCCCTGCCGTCGCTGGTGTCGGTGCTGGTCGCGGGGGTGGCGTGCGGGCATGGCAGCCCGCTGGCGATCGCCGGGGCGGCGGCGGGCTGGGACCAGGACGTGCTGGCCGGGCACGGGTGCCGCCGCAATCCGCGGACCAGGCTGTATGAGCCGCCGTCCGCGTCCACGCTGGGCCGGCTGCCGGCCCTGCTGGACGCCGATGAGCTGGAGGCCGGGCTATCCGCGTGGGCGGCGCCGACGGCGCTGGACCCGCGGGTTGCGGCCCGGATCGCCGCGCGCGCTGCGGCGGGCAAGCCCGGCGGCGGGAAGAAGAAGCGGCACTGCAGGCCGCCGGCCGGCGAGGCGCTGCGCGAGACCAGGCCCGATGGCCTGGTCCGGGCCGCTCCCGGCCATCCGTGGCTGGATCCCGCCATCACCGGCGATCCCGGCCACCGCCCGGCCCGGCCCGCGGTGGCCGTGGACGGCAAGGAACGCAAGCTCGCCAAGGCCGGCGGGAAGACCAAGGTGCACCTGCTGGGCGCGGTCACCCATATGACCGGGCTGGTGATCGGCCAGGACAAGGTCGCCAAGGCCGGCAAGGCGAATGAGATCACCCATTTCAGGCCGCTGCTGGAGCCGCTGCCCCTGGCCGGCGTGGTCATCACCGCCGACGCAATGCAGACCCAGCGCGAGCATGCCCGCTGGCTGACCGAGGACAAGGACGCCTTCTACCTGCTGCCGGTGCTGGGCAACCAGCGGCCCCGCCGTTCCTCGCCTCGTCGGGACAATCTATGCGGCCATTGCGCCAGCATATGCTGGTATGATGACAGTATAAGTGACCGCCCGACGGTGAGGAGGCAGCAAGCGTGCGGGAGGCGGCTCCTGCAGTTTTCCCGATCTTCCGGTCGCGGCTCACGGCTGCGGTGCTGGCTCGCACCTATATCGGGGAGGGGGAGTACTCGATCGCCGAGCTGGCTCGCGTGGCCGGGACTGATACCGGCACGATGGCCCGAGAGGTCAAGCGGCTGGAGACGGCCGGGGTGGTCCGCGCTCGCATGGTCGGACGCACCAAGCTCGTGCAAGCCGATCGCACGGCCCCGTTCTACCGGCCCCTGCGGGATCTTGTCGTAATCGTCCTGGGTCCGGCGCAGGTACTCGGTGAGGAACTGGCCGGGCTGGGCAGCGTGAGCGCGGCGGCCATCTTCGGCTCCTGGGCGGCCAGGGCCCTGGGCGAGGCGGGCCCTTCCCCGGTCGACATCGACCTGGTGGTGATCGGCCGACCCGACCGTGACGACCTGCACGATGCGGTCGGTCGGGCGCGGTCGCGGCTCGGCCGGGACATCAACACCGTCGTCATCTCGGCAAGCCGGTGGCACCACGACGGCGACCCGTTCCTGGCCGAGCTGCGGAGCCGGCCGCTGGTCCCGCTGCCGGGGATACCCGGGCCGGACGACCTGGCGGCCGCGCGGTGACCGGGTGGGCCCGAGGGCGCGAGGAGATTGTTGGGATGCTCGAACGCGGCGAGCTCTCCCAGATCACCGCCAACGCCGAACTTGCTGACCGGCTGCTCGCGACAGCCCGCCAGCATCTGGCCAGCGCGCGGTTGCTGGCCGGCACCGATCCCTACCTCGCGTATGTGGCCGTCTACGACGCGATCAGGAAAGCCCTGTCCGCGCTGCTGCAGATCCAAGGGCTCCGCGCCACGATATCCGTCGGGCACCTAGCGGTCATGCACGCCGTGCAGGCGCAGTTCGGCGCGTCGATGGGCGCCATCCTGCGTCCGGTCGACCGGATCCGGGTGACCCGCCACGAAGCCGAGTATCCCGGCCAGGCCACCTATATCGACCAGGACACCGTCCTGGACGACCTGCCGAAGGCCGAGGCGGTCGTCGAGACGGTCGCAAAGGCGCTCCCGCACCTGGCCCCGTTCACCGCATGAGCCGACGGGCCGGACCCATCGGGGCTACCTGAAGATCTCGTCCATGACCTCGGCGCCGCGGGTCAGGGCGGGCACGATCTGGTGGCGGTAGACGAGTTCGGTCGTGGAGGTCTGGTTGTGCCCGGCCAGCAGCGCGATCGCCTCGACCGGGACGGCGTGGGCCGACAGCAGCGACACGAACGTGTGCCGAAGTTCCCGCGGCACCCAGGTGGTCCCCAGGCCAGCGGCCTCGGTGATCAGCCGGAACTCCCGGCGCACATTGTGATTGTCCAGCGGCGTCCCGACGGCCGAGGCGAACACCAGCCCGTGGTCCTGCCACAACGGCCCGGCCGAAAGCCGGTCCGAAAGCCGGTCCGCAAGCTGCCGCACCCGCTGCTCCCGCAGGGCTTCGGCGCACCGGCGCGGCAACGCCAGGGTCCTCCGGGATCGAGGCGTCTTGGTGTCACCTCCGGCCCGATCCGAACGCCACACGAACACCGCCAGCTGCCCGTGATCGAACCCTGTCTCCTTGACCGGCTGCCATTGCCCGCCGACCCAGGCCACCACGTGGTCCCAGCGCAGCGCCCGGACCTCCTCGGTCCGCAGCCCCGTCAGCATGGACAACACAATGTACGCATCCAGCCGCGTCCCCCGGGCCGCCGCCATCAAACAAACCGCCTGCTCCAGCGTGAACGACTTCGACGGCCGCCCGGCCCGCTGCCCCCGAGGCGGCTTGACTAGCGCGGCCACGTTACGGCCCACCAGGTTGTCGCGCTCGGCGTGCCGGATGGCCCGCACCAGCACGTTGTGCGCGATCTGCACCGTCCGCGTCGACATCCGCGACGCCTTGGC
>Ga0335074_10007524_pt1 | contig 15100 bp, 16 predicted proteins | sample Lox_Sample_23_FD_206715 | JGI IMG/M metagenome (GOLD analysis project Ga0335074, IMG submission 206715) | Soil microbial communities from Loxahatchee National Wildlife Refuge, Florida, United States - Lox_Sample_2.3 | ecosystem: Environmental > Terrestrial > Soil > Wetlands | place: USA...
ACCACCCCTTCCGGGGTGCTGGCCAGCATCGGGTTCGTCAGCAGGGCCCGGGCGTGGACCAGCACGGCCGGGTCGTTGTCCGCGTAGACGATCCCGGTGTCGGGCGCGATCCGCTGCGCGATCTCGTGCGTGTTGCCGCCTGCCGGGAGGCCCGCGCCGATGTCGAGGAACTGCCTGATCCGGGCCGGGCCGGCCAGGAACCGCACCGCGCGGACCAGGAAGGCCCGCTCGGCCTGCGCGGTCTGGGCCAGGTGCGGGAACTCCCGGCTGATCTGCTCGCCCGCGGCCCGGTCGGCGGCGAAGTAGTCCCGGCCGCCGAGCCAGTAGTTCCACACCCGCGCCGGATGGGCCGCGCTCACGTCGAGCCCCGGCGGAGGCGGTCCGCCCGGATCGCGGCCCCCCGGAGGCGGTCCGCCCGGATCGCGGCCCCCCGGAGGCGGTCCGCCCGGATCGCGGCCCGCCGGTCCCGGACCCGCCGCGACGCCCGGCCCGGCCCCAGTCGCGACAGCCCGGGCGACCCCGGAAGGGGCCGACTCATAAGCCCGGTGCGCACCAACCGCGGCCGGGCTGCGGCCGGGCCTGGGCCCGGGCACCGTGATGTCTGGCTGGGGTCGCGGGGAGCGTCTGCGGAACATTCCTCGTATTGTGCCCGAACGCTCCCGGTGCGCGTGGTCTCGTTCCGATACGGAACCGCACCCGGTTACTATTCCCGCCGCCAGCGGCCCCGGCCGAACATGCTTCCGTACTGCCCGTTGATGTACGACCTGGTCACCGGCTGGGCCTGGTCGATCGCGTTGGCGTAATAGGTCGGCGTGCCCTGGGGCTTGGGCAGCAGCGCCACGCCGGACCGGTCCAGGTCGCAGCGGATCGAGGCGGCCGTGATGGCCGTGACCTGGTCGGCGTCGACGAACCGCAGGTCACCGGAGCGCGTGACCCGTTCCAGGAACCGCGCCATGGTCCGGTGGCCGCTGCTCAGCTCGCGCTGGATCCGCCATTCCGCCACGCCTCCGTGGCCGACCCAGACCACGATGCCGTCGAACACGTCCAGTTCGGGTACCTCCAGGACGTGTTCCAGGACGCCGAACTGCTCACCGTCCCTGGTGAGCACGGGTACCCCGGGGGCCACTCCCTGGTAGGAAACCGTGGTTTCGTCGTCGTCCACGAGACCTCCTGACCTCAGCCGCGTCCCCAGGCTAGCGCCCCGCGAAGCTCAGGGACGCAGCGCCGCCAGCCGCGAAGCCGCGGCGGCCACCCGCTCGTCGGTGGCGGTCAGCGCCACCCGCACGTGCCGCTCCCCGGACGGCCCGTACAGCGCGCCGGGCGTGACCAGGATCCCGCAGTCAGCAGCTAGCAGCTCCGCGGCCGACCAGCCGTCATGCGAAGGGTGCGTCAGCCACAGGTACAGCCCGGCCTCGGAGTGGTCCACCGACCACCCGGCCGCGGTGAACGCCGCCCGCAGGACCGAACGCCGGGCTGCGTACCGCTCCCGCTGCACCGCCGCGTGCGCGTCATCGGACAGCGCCGCCGTCATCGCGGCCTGCACCGGAGCCGGCACGATCATCCCGGCCTGCTTCCGCACCGCGAGCAGCGACGCCACCAGCGAGGGGTCGCCCGTCACGAACCCGGCCCGGTACCCGGCCAGGTTCGACCGCTTGGACAGCGAAAATACCCCCAGCACCCCGTCAAGCGAATCCCCGCACACCGACGGGTGCAGCACGGAGACCGGCGAGGCCTCCCAGCCCAGCGTGATGTAGCACTCGTCCGAGGCCACGATCGCCCCGCGTTCCCGGGCCCAGGAAACCACTTTCCGCAGGTGGGAAGCTGGCAGCACCCGCCCGGTCGGGTTCGACGGCGAGTTCACCCACACCAGCCGCACCGGCGCGGGCCCGACAGACAGCAAGCCGTCCGAAGCCACGGCCGCAGCACCGCAAAGCCGCGCGCCGATGTCGTAGGTGGGGTAGGCCAGCTCGGGGTGCACCACCACGTCGCCCGGCCCCAGGCCGAGCATGGCCGGCAGCCAGGCGATGAACTCCTTGGTGCCGATGACCGGCAGAACGTCATCGGGTGACACTGGCACCGACAGCGAACGGTCCAGCCAGCCGGCGACCGCCGCCCGCAGCGAAGGCGTCCCCCGCGTGGCCGGGTACCCCGGCGCGTCCGATCCCGCGGCCAGCGCGTCCCGGATCACGGACGGCACCGGGTCGACCGGCGTGCCCATGGACAGGTCCACCGCGCCGCCGGGGTGCAGCCGGGCCTTCTCGCCGAGCGGCGCGACCCGGTCCCAGGTGTACGCGGGCAGGCGGCCGGCGAGGGTCATTCCTCCGCGGCTTGCGGCGGCAGGGCCGCGACCAGCGGATGGTCCTTGCCGGTCTTGCCGGTCTTCGAGGCGCCGCCGGGGGAGCCGAGGTCAGCGAAGAAGTCGACGTTGACCTTGTAGTACTCCTTCCACTGCTCGGGCACGTCGTCTTCGTAGTAGATCGCCTCGACCGGGCAGACGGGCTCGCACGCGCCGCAGTCCACGCACTCGTCAGGGTGGATGTACAGCATGCGCTCGCCCTCGTAGATGCAGTCGACGGGGCATTCCTCTATGCATGCACGGTCCAGCACATCAACGCAGGGCTGCGCGATGATGTAGGTCACGGTTGAGCTCCTTCGTGGTTCTTGTCCCTGCTGCTAACACAGTATGGCGGCTGCCGCGTTCCTGCCTCCTTAGCCCGCGACAATACTGCCGCGCGGCGTCGGGCTGGCGGTCCGGCCCGCTCGCTGCCAGCCCATGCTGCCATTTCCCGCGTTCCACACGTAACCGGCATACCGGATCTGGCTGATTCCGTACTGCTGGGCGTGCGCCACCAGCCAGCTGGCCACCGTCCAGGCTCCGTCCCGCTGCACGTGCACGACCGCGACGCTCTTTTTCTTTTTGGCCGAACGATCCGTGGTCATCCTGGCCAGCACCGCCTCCTGCCCTGCCGGGCCGAACGTGACGGTCAGCTGCTTCAGCGCCCCGGCCAGGTCGGGCTTCCCGGCCGGGGTGTACCAGCAGGACACCTCGGCCGGCGAGGTTCCGGTGAAGTACCCGGCCAGCTGGGTGGCGATCCCGACCCACTGCCCGTAGGCGGACCCGTCCGCGCTGTGCTGGACGTCCTGAGCCGCCTGGTCGACCGGCATCTTGGCGTACCCGGGCACCCGGACCAGGGCGGCGAAGAACTTGGTGGTGGCGTACACCGGATCCTCGAGCTCGGCGGTGGTGCCCCAGCCCTGCGACGGGCGCTGCTGGAAGACGCCGACCGAGTCGCGGTCGCCGTAGTCCAGGTTCTCCAGCTCCGATTCCTGCAGGGCGGTGGCCAGGGCGATGGTGACCGCCCGCTTCGGCAGCCGGTGCCGGGCCGCGACGCCGGCGATGGTGGCGGCGATGCCCGCCTGGCCGGTGTCGAGCGGGATGGCCGCCAGCCCGGTGCCCGCCTGGCACCCGGGCGGCGGCGGGGGGGCCGCCGGGGTCACCCCGTGCCGCGACCCGAAGGCCAGGTAGCCGACGGCCGCCAGGAGCAGCACCAGCGCGGACCCGATGACGGGGACGGCCCGCAGCCGGCGTGAAGGGGGCGGCACACCATCAGACGGTACCGCTAAGCTCGCCCAACATGAGCACTGTGCTGGAGTCCCCTCTCCCGGCCGTCATCGATGAGCTGTGGGAGCGGCGCACGGAGCTGTCCCCGGCCGACGAGCAGGCCCGCGCGACGGTGGTCGGCGCGGTGGACGCGATCGACGCCGGGCAGGCCCGGGTGGCCGCGATCGACCCGGCCACCGACGAGGTGATCGTCGACGAGCGGGCCAAGCGCGCCATCCTGCTCGCGTTCCGGGTCCTGCCCATGTCCCGGTCCCAGGTGGGCGACTTCCGCTACGACGACCGGGTGCCGCTGACCACCCGGCTGGACGGCGTGCGGGCGCTGCCCGGGGCGATCGTCCGCTGGGGGGCCTACGTGGCGCCGGGCGCGGTGCTGATGCCGTCGTTCGTCAACATCGGCGCGTACGTGGACTCCGGCACGATGGTGGACACGTGGGCCACGGTCGGCTCGGGGGCCCAGATCGGCAAGAACGTGCACCTGTCCGGCGGCGTCGGCATCGGCGGCGTGCTCGAACCGCCGAACGCCGTGCCGGTCGTGGTCGAGGACGAGGTCATGATCAGCTCGCGCTGCATGGTGGTCGGCGGGGCCCGGGTCCGGCGGGGCGCCGTGCTCGGCGCGGGCGCCATCCTCACCCCCACCACCCACGTCATCGACACCGAGACCGGCGCCGAGCTGCCCCGCGGCGAGGCGCCGGCGTGGTCGGTCTGCATCGGCGGGACCTTCCCGCGGACCTTCCCGGGCGGCACGTTCGGCATGCCGTGCCTGCTGGTCCTCAAGCGGCTGCCCGAAGGCGCCCGGCACGACAAGTCGGCCCTGAACGCCATCCTCAGGGATCACGGTGTAGACGCGTGAGTGACTACTCTTAGTACACGATGAGCGTGAACTCCGAGCCGCACCGGCGGGTCCGTCGCCAGGGACCCGTCACGCTGCGCGGTAAGCAGATACCGGCGACCACCACCGATCAGCGGCTGCTGGACCGCCGCGGCCCCGCTGACTGGGTGCATACCGATCCCTGGCGGGTGCTGCGCATCCAGGCCGAGTTCGTCGAGGGCTTCGGCCTGCTGGCCGAGCTCGGGCCCGCGGTCTCGATCTTCGGCTCGGCCCGGACCCAGCGCGGCACCCACGAGTACCTGACCGCCGAAGCCATCGCCGCCGGCCTGGTCCGGGCCGGCTACGCGGTGATCACCGGCGGCGGCCCGGGAATCATGGAGGCGGCCAACAAGGGCGCCGTCGAAGCCAGTGGCGTCTCGGTGGGCCTGGGCATCGAGCTGCCCCTGGAGATGGGGCTGAACGACTACGTCGAGGTCGGCCTGGAGTTCCGGTACTTCTTCGTGCGCAAGACCTGCTTCATCAAGTACTCCCAGGCCTTCGTGGTGCTGCCCGGCGGTTTCGGGACCATGGACGAGCTGTTCGAGGCCCTCACCCTGGTCGCGACCGGCAAGATCACCAAGTTCCCGATCGTGCTCGTCGGCCGGTCGTACTGGTCCGGGCTGCTCGGCTGGCTCCAGGACACCATGCTGGCCCGCGCCAACATCGGACACGCGGAGTTCGGGCTGATCAGCGTCGTCGACGAGCCGGACGAGGTGGTCGAGATCATCCGCAAGGCGCACGCCGGGCAGGCCCCGAACGCCTGAGCCGGCCCCGGCCAGTCTGCCCGCCGATGCGACATCACGCACCAGGCGTGGCACGATGCATATGTGCCTGTGCTCATGATCCTCGTCGCCGTCGCCATCCTCGTCGGCGTGTTTGTCGTCGCCACCGGGCGCGGCGGCGAGCTGGTCTACGAGCGCGCCGACAGCGCACCGCTGGACCTCGGCCCGGTGTCCGCCACCGACGTCGTGCTGCTGCGTCCTCCGACCGCGCTGTGGGGCTACAACATGCAGGTGACCGACGAGGCGCTGGAGCACATCGCCCAGGCCATCCGCGACCGCGACGTCACGATCGCCTTCCTGCAGCAGCGGCTCGCGGACCTGACCACGCGGACTGGTCCTGACCTCCGGGCCCCCGATCTCCAGGCCCCCGAACTCAAGAGCCCCGGACTCAAGAGCCCCGGACTCCAGCCCGCCGAGCCGCCGGCCCGGGACGAGCCCGCCGCCCGCGCCGAGGCGCAGCCTGACACGCTGGCCGACCAGGAGCAGCCCCGGTGACGGACCAGAGCCCGGTCGCGGCCCGCTGGGACCCGGCTAGCGGCCCGGTCCCCGGACCGGACGGTAAGCTGCGCTGCCCCTGGGGCCTGAGCGCGCCGGAGTACCTCCCCTACCACGACCAGGAGTGGGGGCGCCCGGTCCGCGGTGACCGGGTGATCTTCGAGCGGCTCTGCCTGGAGGGTTTCCAGTCCGGGCTGTCCTGGCTGACCATCCTGCGCAAGCGGGAGAACTTCCGCGCCGCCTTCGCCGGCTTCGACATCGCCGCGGTCGCGGCCTTCGGCGAAGCCGACGTGGCCCGCCTGCTGGCCGACCCGGGCATCGTGCGCAATCGCGCCAAGGTCAACGCCGCGATCGTGAACGCGCGGGCCGCGCTCGCCCTGCCCGACGGGCTGAGCGCGCTGGCCTGGAAGTACGCAGGCGAGCCGGCCGCCGCGCCGCGGACGCTGGCCGACCTGCCCGCCAGCACCCCGGCGTCCAAGGCGCTCAGCGCCGAACTGAAGCGCCACGGCTTCACCTTCACCGGCCCGGTGACCGCCTACGCCACCATGCAGGCCTGCGGCATCGTCAACGATCACCTGGCCGACTGCTTCGCCCGCGAGCCGTAATCTCCGGTCTCCTCCGCCAAGTTCGGGGTTTCGCGCCCGACTGGCATGACTATCCGTAATACTTTGACTTCGATAAGTGATGAACGCTCGCCTCCCTGAGACCCGGCGGGTCGCCGTCCCTTCCCCCGACCACAAGGCGGACGATGAGAGCACTGCTGCTGACGGTGGGATCGCAGGGCGACGTTCAGCCGTTCCTCGCCCTCGCCTCCCGGCTGCGGGCCGGCGGGCACGAGGCCGTGCTCGCCGCTCCCGCCCTGTACGGCGGCCTGGCCGGCCGCCCCGCGGGCGGGCAGGCCGGACATGAACCCGGAAATCAGCCGAGCCTGGCCCGGCTGGCCGCTGGCCACGCCGGGCCCGACGAGACCGAGCAGCTCGGCGCGGCGGTGCTGCTGTTCGGCGCCGGATTCGACTCGCCCGCGAGCATGGTCGGGCTGGGCGCCAGGCTGCTGTTCGGGCACCCGCGGCAGGCGCGGCTGGTCGCGGCCGAGCCCGGGATCGCGGCCGGGGCGGTGGCCGAGATCCTCCGCTACGAACCGCCGGTCCAGCTGGCTGCCCGGACCGCGCTGGCGCCCGCCGAACTGGAAGGGCACCCGGTTCCCGCGGGCAGCATGGTGTTCGGCCTGCTGGGTGCTGCGAACCGTGATCCGGCCCAGGTCAAGGAGCCCGAGGTGTTCGACGTGACCAGGGAGAAGACCTCCTCACTCAGCTTCGGCGCCGGGCCGCACTACTGCCTGGGCGCCTACCTGGCCGGCCTGCAGGGCGAGGTGCTGTTCGGCCGGCTGCTGCGCCGGTTCCCCGGGCTGCGCCTGGCCCGGCCCGGACGGCCGCCGGTCTACCGCTCGCCCGGCTCGACCCTGCGCGGCCTGGAATCCCTGCCGCTCTACCTGGAATCCTGAGGACCGGTCAGCGGGCTACGGCCGCGGCCATCCGGTCCACGATGCCGGCCAGCAGCGCGCTGCTGGTGCCGATCGTCACCCGGACGAAGCCGTCGCCCGGCGCGCCGAAGTCCAGCCCGCGGCCGAGGGCCACCCGGCCCCGGCGCAGGAACACCTCGGCCGGCTCGGAGCCCAGATCCAGCCCGGCGCAGTCCACCCAGGCCAGGTAGCTCGCCTCGGGCGGGACATAGCGGGCCTGCGGCAGCCGCTGCCGCAGGAGCCGGCCGAACTCCGCCCGGACGTGATCGAGCTGCCCGATCAGCGCGTCCAGCCAGTCGTCCCCGGCGTTCCACGCCGCCTCCGAGGCGAGCACGCCGGGCAGGCCCGCCCCGTACTGGCACGCCGCGGGGAGGCGGCTCAGCACCGCCTGCATGGTGGCCGACCCGGCCACCGCGACCGCGCCCTTCAGCCCGGCCACGTTGAACGCCTTGGACGTGGAGGCCAGCGTGATGCCGTGCTCGGCCGCGGCGCCGCCCGCCGCCACGAACGGCGTGTGCCGGGCGCCGGGCAGGGTGAGCGAGGCGTGGATCTCGTCGGAGATGACGGTCACGCCGTACCGCTCGGCGAGCGACCCGATGCGGCCCAGGTCGGCCGCGCCGAACACCCGCCCGGTCGGGTTGTGCGGGCTGCACAGCAGGTAGCCGCGCGCCCCGGCCGCGAACGCCGCCTCCAGCGCGCCGAAGTCGAGTTCCCAGCGGCTTTCCCCGCGGGCCAGTGGCACCTGCACCACGCGCCGGCCGGCGCTGGCGATGTGCTCGAAGAACGGCGGGTACACCGGGGTGTTGATGACCACGCCGTCCCCGGGCTCGGTGGTGAGCTGCAGGATGGCCTCCACCCCCACCATGACGTCGGGCACCAGGTGCACCCGGCCGGGATCCACCGTCCAGCCGTGCCGGTGCGCGGCGAACCGGGCGAAAGCCTCGCCCAGGCCCGAGGCGTTCGCGTAACCGCAATCGGATCGGTCAATGGCCGACCGCAGCGCCGCCAGCACCGGCTCGGCCAGGTCGTAGTCCATCTCCGCGATGAAGGCGGGCAGCACGTCGGGCGGGTGCAGCCGCCATTTCTCGCTGCGCCGCTGCCGCAACCGCTCCAGATCCAGGTCCTCGAAGGTGTTTCCCATGTCCGAAGCCTACGGGCCGGGGCCTGACGGGGGCCCGACACGCAACCTGACAAGGCAATACTTCATATAGTCACTCGGTGATCACTAAGCGTGTGCTAGGGTCTGGCTCAGTTCACCACCTCGGGGGCGCAGGCCGGAGGTTACTCCGGCCCGCCGGTGCCAGCCCGGTCGCACGGTTTCCCGGTCGCGGCCAATTCCGACCTACAACTCGAAACGGGAGCGTCCCGTGTACAAGTGGCAAGTTTCCTCGGCGGCATCGCCTCGGCGACCATCCTCGTGGCCGGCGCGGCCGCGCCGGCGCTGGCCCGGACGACAGCCGGGTCACCGCTCACCAATGCCGCCCAGTCCCTGACCGGATCCCAGGTGATCGCCGACGCGTGCAACCTCGGCGGCCTCCCGATGGCCGGCCAGGTCAACTCGGCGGTCGCCGGCGTCACCGGCCAGTCCTGCACCGCGTCGCAGAGCACGCAGCAGGCCAGCAGCACTCCCGCTGACTCCGGCTCGCTGACCAGCGCCCTGCCCGGGCTGAGCACGGTCACCGGCGAGATCCCCGGCCTCGGCTCCATGAGCAGCAGCACGCTGTCCGCCGTGAGCACGGTGCCTAACCTGCCCGCGGGCTGGACGCCGCCGTCCGACACCGCCGCGGCCCCCGGCGCGTCCCTGTCCAACGCGGTGCCCAGCCTCGGCTCAAGCCAGGCCGGCACCGCCACCGGTACGGTCCAGAACGCGCTGAACGGCATCACCGGGACCCTCCCGGTGAGCTCGCTGACCGGCGGCCTGCCTGACCTCGGCTCGGTCAAAACACCCTGTCCGGTCTCACCGGGTCCCAGGGCTAGCGGCACGGGGTAACAGAAAGGGCCTCGTCCGGCCGCGGTGCGTGCTTCCGGGCGCGCACCCGGGACGAGGCCCTTTATCCTGCACGGCATGAGTGCGGATGAACCTGACCGAGATCCCGACGTCGCCAGGCTCTTCGCCCCGGTCGCGGTGGAAGAGACCTTCGCGGGCGTGCTGACCGAGGCGACCAGCGTCCTGGGCCGGATCGACGACCCGGTGGACGCGGAACTGTGGGGCTCGGACCTGATCGGCGCGCTGGCCGCCTCGGCCGTGGGCCAGGCCTCACTCATGGATGTCCTGACCGGATCGCTGGTTCCCGCCGCGGAGGCGGCGTCGACCCCGGAATCTCTCGCCCTGCTGCGCGTCTTCGCCGCGGTCGGCTCGCCCGGCCTGCGGTCGGCCGCCGGCCAGGCCGCCGCCCGGGTCTGCGCCCGCGGGCTGGCCGACCCGCCCTGGGCCGCCGTGCTCGGCTCCCCGCAGGTCGGCGACTGCTGGCACTACGCCGACGTCGGCGGCCGTCAGGAGTCGCTGACCATGACCTTCTGCTACGGCGACCGGCCGCACGCGGTCAGCGTGCTGATCGACCACGGTCGCGGCGGCCAGATCAGGGACACCTGGGTGACGGCCAAGGCGGCCGCGCTGCGCGTCGAGACCGAGCAGGCGGCCCGGGACGACCCGCTGGTGGTGTTCGAGATGCTCGACGCCGCCGAGGCCGGCCGTCGGCTCCGGCGCGCCGTCGCCGCCGGTGAGTGCCCCGAGCAGCCCGATCAGGTCGACGACGTGGTGGCCCACCGGGCCCTGCTGCACGCCCGCCTGGAGCTCCTGGTCAGCCCAGGAGCCTCGTAGTACATCCGCACAAGCCGTTGACCGGCGCGTATCCGCTGCTCACCAGATCCTCCTCGACGCCTCCCGCCCACCCCAGCCTAGCTACGGGGTGAGAGCCAGGACCGCTCCGCCGGCGTCGAGCAGCCGGTGCGGGCCCGCCGCGCCCGGGAGCCGGGCCAGGTCGCCGCGGACCCGGGCGCGCGGGCCGCCCGGCCCGGCCAGGACCGTCCCGTCGGCCCCGACCGCGACCAGATCGCCGTCGTGGCGCAGCAGCACCGGACCGTCCCGCTCGGCCGAGATCGCGACCCGCCCGGCCCGCAGGCCGTCGAGCACGTTGCCCGGCTCGCGGCCTGCGCACTCGACCCAGGTGGTCGGGCAGCCGGGCGGGGCTTCCGATCCCGGCCGGTGCCAGTCGCTGCCGCCGACCGGGATGGCTGACGGATCCCAGGCCAGCCACCACGCGAACGGGAGGGTCCAGCGCTTGTCCAGCCAGCTCCAGTGCCACACCTCGGCCAGCGGCGGACGGCGGCGCATCGGATGGGTCCAGCTCAGCGGCCCGGCGAACGGGTGGTTGACCGAGAGCAGGCCGCCGCCGACCTGCGTCGCGTCCAGCCAGTCATCGGGCTCGCGGCGGAAGTCGATCCAGCCGACATCGCCCAGCGCGCCCGCGTGCCCGCCGTCGGTCGTCACCTCCTGGCCGGGCAGCAGCGTGATCCCGTATCGCCGCCCCGCGCCGGCCAGCTCGGCGTGGTGGCTGATGGTGTTGTGGTCGGTGACCGCGAGGAAGTCCAGGCCGCGCTCGACGGCGAGCACGGCCAGTTCCGGGACGGTCAGCACGCCGTCGGAGTGCACGGTGTGCGCGTGCAGGTCGCCCGCCAGCCAGCGCAGGCCGGGGCCGGCCGGCAGGTCCCGCCGTAGCGGGCGCTCCCGCGGCGCCGGAGGCATCGCGGGAGCGGGCGGCAGCAGCCCCGCGCCGCGCCGCGTGGCCTCCGCCGTGACCCGGTAGGGCACCCCGTCGGCCGGAACGCGGTGCACGCCGATCATCACCTGCCAGCGCCCGGGCTCGAGCTCTCCGGCCAGGTACCCCGGTGTCGCGGCCTCGCCGGTGATGGCGAACCAGCTTCGCGCACCTCCCGACCAGCCGCGGAACCCGCCCGGCCCGAGACAGCCGAGGTCGAGCACCGTCCCGGCGCCCGGCTCGTAGTCCAGCTCCACCCGCAGCCCGGCCGTCCCCGGCCCGACCTCGACCGGCAGGTAGTGCCAGGCGGACTCGAACCGGTGCTCCAGCGTCCACCGCCCGGTGTGCACCGTGCGCCCCTCCGCCCCCATCACGTGGTGGCGGAGTAGCCGCCGTCGATCACGACCGTCTCGCCGGTCACGAACGGGTTGGCGGTGATCAGCGAGAAAATCGTCTCGGCCACATCCTCCACGGTGACGTTCCGCTTCATCGGGGTCCAGGTGGCACGGCGCTCCATCAGCCGATCGTAGTTCTCGCCCAGCGTCCGCTGCATCCACTCCCCGGCGATCCAGCCCGGCGCGACGGCGTTGACCCGGACCTCGGGCGCCAGTACGCGGGACAGCGTCCGGGTCAGGCTGACCACGGCCGCCTTGCTGGCCGCGTAGGCCAGCGGCTGCGGCCCTGGGCGTAGCCCGGCGATCGAGGCCACGTTGACCACGCTGCCGTGCGCGGCCCGCAGCCGGTCCGCGCAGGCCCGGGTGACCTGGAACAGCCCGCGCACGTTGACCGCGAACACCCGGTCCCACTCGCCCAGCTCGACCCCGTCCAGATCCTCCGGCGGCGTCGAGCTGGTCAGGCCCGCGTTGTTCACCAGCACGTCCAGCCGGCCGTAGGCCTCGGCCGCCGCCGCCACCATCGCGGCCACCGCGGCGTCGTCGCTGACGTCGCCGCGCAACGCCAGGTGCCGGCCACCGAGGCTCGAAAGCTCATCCAGGGTGCGCCGGGCGTCGTCCTCCGAACGCCGGTAGTTGATCGCCACGTCGTAGCCGGCTCGCGCCAGCCGCAGCGCGGCGGCCCGGCCGATCCCGTCGGCCGACCCGGTTACCAGCGCCGCCGGCCTGTCCTGTGCCATCCCCGCAGCCTAGCGACCGCCACCTGGCTTCATCCCGCCGCGCCCGCCAGGTCCGCCCCGCTCGCCGCGGCCGCCCCGCCCGCGGCGGCGGGCTCGGCGACGGCACGCAGCACGTCCATCAGCATGGTCACCGCGGGCGGGTCCGGCGGGTCGCCGTACCGCACCGCGAACACGTGCCGGCGCGCGCCCGCCAGCGGGACGGTCTTGACCCCCGGGTGCCGCGCGGCCCGCAGGGCCAGCGCCGGCAGGGTCGAGACGCCCAGGTCGGCGGCCACCAGCGCCTGGACCGCGACGTAGTCGTCGGTGGTGAACGCGATCTTCGGGATGAAGCCGGCCTGCGCGCACTGCCGGAGCAGGTTGGCCCGGCAGCGGTCGCAGCCGGCGATCCAGCGGTGGCGCGCGTACCGGGACAGCTCCGCCGGGGCCTGCTCGGCGTGCGCCGACGTCACCAGGTGAACGGGCTCGTCCAGGATCAGCCGCTCGCGCAGCCCTTCGGTGATGTCGACGGCGCCGTCATCGTCGTCCGCGTAGCCCCCGGTGCCGAACACCGCCGCGCCAGATGACCCGCCCGCCGCGCCAGATGACCCGCCCGCCGCGCCAGACGACCCGCCCGCCGCGTTCCCGGGCCCGGCGCCGCGCCCCGGCGGGCTCTGCACACTCCCGGCCGCGCCCTCGCCGCCCGCGGCCGGGTCCGGGCCCGAATCGCCCGGGAAGTACCGGAACACCAGGGCCACGTCGACGTACCCGGCCCGGAGCATGCGCAGCGCCTCGGGCGGTTCGGCCTCGGTCAGCCGCAGGTCGATGGTGGGCTGCCGCCCGCGCAGCATGGCCGCCGCGGCCGGCACGATCGTACCCAGCGCGGACGGGAACGCGGCCAGCCGCAGCCGCCCGGCCCGCAGCCCGGTGTAGGCGGCCAGTTCGTTCTCCGCGGCATCCAGCCTGCCGATCACCTCGGCGGCGCGCTCGGCCAGGAGCCGCCCGGCGTCGGTGAGCCGGATGCCCCGCCCGGCCCGCTGGATCAGCTTGATCCCGGTCTCGGCCTCCAGCCGCGCCAGGTGATGGCTCACCGACGGCTGCGCGTAGTTCAGGGCCCGGGCCGCGGCCGTGACCGAGCCGTAGCGTGCCACTGCCACCAGCACGCGCAGCCTCGTCACGTCCAGCATGCACCGACTATAGATCGTGCCGATCGGTTCGCCCAGAGTCCTGTTCTGAACCTATTCCGGGCATATCGCCCCAGGTCACGTTATCTACCCTCGAGTAGCGGCGCGTCCGGCCGCCGGACCGGGGAGCCGGCCAGCTGCCGGCGCCGCCACGCGATGCCGGACAGCGCCTCCAGCACGACCCGGTTGCCCAGGAACGCGGTCACCTCGGCGTGGTCGTAGGGCGGCGAGACCTCGACCACGTCGATCCCGGCCAGCGGCACCGACATGGCGATCCGCCGCACCGCGTCCAGGAGCTGCCGGGCGGTCAGCCCGCCGGGCTCCGGCGTCCCCGTCCCCGGGGCCATGCCCGGGTCCACCACGTCGACGTCGACCGACAGGAACACTCCGTCGCACTCGTCGGTCGCGATCGTGAACGCCTCGTCGAGGCAGGAATCCAGGCCCCGCGAGACGATCTCGCTCATCTCGAACGAACGCATCTGCTGCTCAGCCATCCAGGCCAGCGTGGGCGGCTCCGGCCAGTAGCCGCGCAGCCCGATCTGCAGGAACCGGTCCCCGCGCACCGCTCCGGACTCGATCAGCCGCCGCATCGGGGTGCCGTGCCCGACCAGCGACCCGAACTGGGTGTCGCCGGTATCGGCGTGCGCGTCGAAGTGGATCAGCGACAGCCGCCCCCAGCCGACGTGCCGGGCGACCCCGGTGGCGTCGGGGAACGTGACCGTGTGGTCGCCGCCCAGGATCACCGGGATGGCGCCCGCGTCGGCCACCGCCTGGACCACGGTCTCCAGCCGGCGGATCGACTGCTCGGTGTCGACCGGCGGCATCATCACGTCGCCGATGTCGGCGCAGCGCAGCTCGGCCAGCGGGTCGACGCCCAGGGCCAGGTGCGGCCGGGACGCGTCGTGCGGCAGGTAATCGGTCATCCGCAGCGCCTGCGGCCCGAACCGGGCTCCCGGCCGGTGTGACGTGCCGCTGTCATAGGGCGCGCCGAGGAACACGATGTCGAGCCCGGCCAGTTCGCCGAGTTCGGCCCGCGGCACGCCGAGGAACGTGAGGTCGGGCCCGAACATCCCGCGCACCGTGTCTTCAGAACCGTCAGGCTCGCCTGCCATGTCGTTCCTCCCTCTAGCCACGAAAACCAGCCGCTGCCCCGCACGATACAGGTGCGAGGCAGCGGCCGGCTCTTTCCCTAATGCCAGCCCGGGGGAGGAGTCCGCCGGACCCCCTCAGCGCACCTCAGCCAACGTCGAGGCTGGGGGCTCGGTTGCGCCGAGAGCCTTGGCCGGCCCGCCCGGCAGCAGCCGGTCCAGCCAGCCGGGCAGCCACCAGTTGGCCTTCCCGAGCAGCTCCATCACCGCCGGGACCAGGACCAGCCGCACCACGGTCGCGTCGACCAGCACCGCGGCCGCCAGCCCGAGGCCGATCTGCTTGACCGAGACGTCCGGGGTCAGGTCGAAGGACAGGAACACCACCACCATGATCGCCGCGGCGGCCGAGATGACCCGCGCGGTGGCGGCCAGCCCGCGCCCGACGGCCACCCGGTTGTCGCCGATCCGGTCGTACTCCTCCCGGATCTTCGACAGCAGGAACACCTCGTAGTCCATGGACAGCCCGAACAGGATCACGAACAGGAACACCGGCACCCAGGTGGTGACGGGCATCTTCTCCGGGAAGCCGAACACGTGTCCGAGCCAGCCCCACTGCGTCACCGCGACCAGCACCCCGTAGGCGGCGCTGACCGACAGCAGGTTCATCAGCGCCGCC
>Ga0335074_10007525_pt1 | contig 15100 bp, 13 predicted proteins | sample Lox_Sample_23_FD_206715 | JGI IMG/M metagenome (GOLD analysis project Ga0335074, IMG submission 206715) | Soil microbial communities from Loxahatchee National Wildlife Refuge, Florida, United States - Lox_Sample_2.3 | ecosystem: Environmental > Terrestrial > Soil > Wetlands | place: USA...
CCTTCGCCTGCGAGGTACTCGCGGCGGGTGCGCTCGATCCTGCGCTTGACGTGCTCGCACAGCACAAACAGCACCGCGGCGGCCTTCGCCTCCGGCACGCTCTGCGTGTCAAAGACGATCAGTGGGGCGTCGGGCAGGATCGTCGTCGCCTTGTCTGTCAGGTAGCTGTAGGGGCCGTCCAGCACGTAGTTGTTCAGCCGCATCGAGAGGTTGCGAAGCGCCTCGGCGACCCCCGCCGAACCCTCGTCACGTTCGAGCTGGTAGCGACGCTCGAGCTCCTCTTGGAGCAGGAGCTCGCGCGGTTCCTCGCCGGTCAGCGCGCAGCGCTCATAGACCTCGGCGATCGCCAGGCCGAGCAAGTTGCTCTCGAGATCCGTGAGCCCGTAGCTGTCGCGTTCGGCGTGGTGCTCGCCGAGCAGCTGCGCGTGCAGCGCGAGCAGGTAGTCGATCTTCTCCGGCGGCACGGTCGCCGGGTCCTCGACATCCCAAGAGTTGATCGCGTGTGCGTCAGCGCCAATCTCAACTGACGCCGCACCGGGGATCAGCGACGCCAGGAACGCGAAGTGCCCCGCCCTGTCGATGATGAACCCCGTCGCGCCCTGTGCCAGCGCGCGGATCAACAGGATGATCGTTGCCATCGTCTTGCCCGACCCGGTGATCCCCGCGACCAGCATCAAATGGTTCGTGTGCGCCGGGTCGAACGGGTCGATCCGCTCCAACGTGCGGCCCGGCAGCGCATAGCCGAGCGGGATGCCGCCAGGGCTGCTGGCGCTCGTCCCGACCAGCGCGAAGGTGTCCCCGACGTTGCGGCTGATGTACTTGCGCTTGCGCGCCGCGACATCGCGCCCGAGCGGCAACGTCGAGCACCAGAGCTGCTGCTGGGCGAACAGGCCGTGGTTGACGCGCGCGTCGCTTGCCATCGTGACCTCCCGCGCGGTCGCCTGGCAGAGCTCCGCCAGCCGCTCGCCGTCGCGGTCGCTGGTCGCGTGGTAGATGCTCACGCGGTAGATGCTCGAGCCGACGCTCGCGGCGAGCTCGTCGACCAGTTCGGCTGCCTCCTGCTCGCGCACCCGCGCGTCGGGATCAAGCGGACGTCCGTTGCTCTCGACCCCACGATTCACGCCGTAGAGGCGCTTGTAGCGGCGCTTCTGCGCCATCCGCTCGCGGTAGCGCTCGGTCGCCTCGATATGCACGCTCAGCACGAACGGGCTGGGCGACTGCATCATGTGGAGCAGCCAGCCAAGCCACGTCTGCTCGGGCGCCAGCGACACATAGGAGACCTGCTCGAGCGTGGAGCCGATCCGTATGCGGCTGCGGTTGGACAGGTCGATCTCCGCGGTGCAGATCGCCTCGCTGAGCGCCTGTGCGCGAGCGCCCGCCTCATCCTCGCCTTCGCCGACCCTCACGGGCGCGAGGACCTCGCTGCGCATGAAGCTCGCCGGCAGCGCACCCGCGCTCTGCGCGTCGGGGTCAAAGCGGCCGTGCAGCAGGTCCAGCACCTCGCCTCCCGACAGCGGCCGTGCCGCGAGGCCCATCGCGTCGAGGTCCGTGCGTATCCCCTCGGTGTGGCGCAGCGAGTCGCGGATCGCCCGCAGATGCACCGACTCGCGGATGCGCAGCGCCCGCCCGCGGCCAGCCCCCATCAGTGGCCGGCGCGTCGGCTGCCACGGGCACACGACCAGGTAGCGCAGCCGCAGCGGGCTGATCGCCCTCGCGGTCTTTCGGATCGACTGCTCCTGCGCGATCCCGAGCCGACGGATCGCGGTCGCGCGATCAGGCTGGCCGGCGTCCTCGGCGGCGCCGGCCGCCCGCTCGCAGCGGTAGGTCTCCTCCGCCACCAGCGCCTGCACGTCAAGCGTCGTGCCCTGCACATACAGCTGCAGCGACTGGCGATCCGGCAGGCGCGCGGCGATCTGCGCGAACGCGGCCGATAGCTGCTCGCCCTCGGAGGGCTCGACGGCGAGCGGGTTGACCGTCCCGACCTCCAGGTAGCGGACATACGTGCCGTCCTCACGAATCAGCAGCCCGTCGGGCTCGATCGCGGCGACACCGAGCAGGTCAGAAGCACGGCGCCTGCGGCGCATCAACCCCAGCGCTCCCAACGCAGCTCATCCAGCGGCTCGGGCGGGCTCTCCCCGGAGGGCTCGCCGGGCTCCTGGCGCTCGGTGAGGATCACGACTCCCCGTGCCCGGCACGGTTCGCCCGGCGAGCTGGCCTGCAGCGTGTGCGCGCTCCAGCGCCAGTGCCACATCGCGCGCAGCAGCACGCTCAGCTGCAGGCCGCCGCTCTCAGACACATACGTCATCGCGGCCGGCAGCCCGATCACGAACACACACAGCGTGATCGCCGGCTTCGTCGGCACACGGGCGAGGTGGATCACGCCGAGCAGCAGGCCGCTGCCCGCGATCAGCACCGCCCACTGCTTGACGGTGAACCCGACGAGCTTGGGCGCCTCATCCAGCGAACGAAAAGTACGGTGGATCACGGCCCGCTCCGAGGACGCGGCCTACGCTTCCCACGCGACTGCGGCGGCACAGGCTTGGGGGCCTGGCGCCCGGCGCCTGGCGCAGGGCCGCGTTTGCTCGAGGGCGTGTTCGCGGGTTTGCGCGGCGGGCTCGCTTCGCTGCGCGCGTTCGCGGTGACTTTGCGCCCCGGATGAGCACCCCCAGCCTGGGCCGGCGTTGCGCCAGCCGGCCCCGCCGACGGCGCCGCTGGCGCTGGTTTGACCACCACCTTCGGCGTGCTCGTGCTCGAGCCCGCAGACGCGCCGGCGCTGCCCGGTGCAGGTGCCTGCCCGCCAGGCGAGCCGGCTCTGGTGGTGCCGACCCGAGCAGCTGGGCCGCCCGTGGTGTTGCTCGCACCCCGCGGCCCGCGCGGCGGGCGACGGGCGCCCGAGCGCGAGCCCTTCGCCATCGCCGCTCGCGCTTCGCGCGGGGCGCCCGCGAGAATCGCGCGTGCCCGCGTCATCCGCTCGCGCACCCCGCCTGAGCGCGCGGCGGCTCGCCCGCCTGCACGGCTCGCCGCGCGGGCTGCCACACCACCCAACGCACCCGCGCCCGCGCTGGCCGCCGCGGGGGTCATGGCCGAGACCACGCCGGTGCGTCGTGCTGCGCCCGCCAAGCCTCGGCGAGCGGCGCCGAGCGGCCCTCCTGCCGGGGCGCCCAACGCGCCGGCGGCAGCGCCCGCGCTGCGCCCCAGCGCAGGCATCCCCTCGAAGGCGAAGCTGCGCAGCCGCGCGTGCGCGGCACGCATCCGCTCGGCTCCCGGCATCGAGCTCGCCATCTGCGAGGCACCCGTCGAGCCACCCGACCGCAATGCGCCGCCGAGGATGTGCCGCAGCTCCCCGAACAGCATCATCGGGAGCTTCACCGCGAGGATGAACGTGATCAGCCCGGCGAACGCGGCAGCGATATGCCCGGGTAGCCCGGCGGCGCCGTGGGTGACGCTGGTCGCATCCAGCGTCAGCGCGCCGGCGGTGGCGAACAGGATCGTCCAGCCGATCGGCACGAGCACGATCGCCGTCAGCGCGTGGCTCCACACCCGCGCCAGATGCGAGAGCTCGGGGATCGGTGCCAGCGCGATGAACGGAGGCCCCGCACAGAACACGAGCGCCAGCAGCACCGTCAGCGCCTCCGAGGACGCGAACAGCGCGGCGGCGAAGACAACGCCGACGATCACCAGGAACGCGCCGAAGACGCCGCCGGCGCCGAGCAGCAGCGCGCCGCCGAACAGGACGGTGATGATGCTGGCCAGGCCGTTGGCGACGACCGGGAAGCCGAGGATCGCGTGCGTGATCGTGTTCGTCGCCGCGACGGTCTGCTCGACCAGCCAGCGGTAGATCACCAGCACGCCGGTCGCCCACGCACAGCGCCCCAGCGCCGTGACGGGATGCGCTGCTCCGGTGAGGCCCATCAGCCAGTAGCGCAGCGTGCAGACCGCCAACGTGACCGGCATCAGCGACATGCCCAGGTAGGTCATGTCGCTCTCCAGTTCGCCGACGTGCCCCCAGGTCGCGGGGTCGGGCAGCGCGACGAGGTGCTGGATCGTGGCGACGGTGCCGTGCTTGAGAAACCCAGGGACCAGCGCGCCCGCCAACGCGGAGAAGAACCCCGTTGCTATCCCTTCGATGATTTCGTGCAGGCTCGGCAGGCCGAGGAACGCCAGCGGCGCGAGCTGCCCGCCGCCTGTGGCGGCGAACGCTGCCGGCGCGCACACGAGCATCAAGCAGAGCGCGCCCGTCGCGGCCGCCGCCAGCGACCGTGTGCGTCGGTGAGAGACCACCTGCGCACGCCCCTCTAGGCGACGATCCCGCTGATCGATGCGAGGATCAACAGGCCGACCCCTGTCTTGATCGCCAAGTCATGCGCCCGGCTGTGCCCAGCCAGGAACATCAGCGCGATCACCGCGATCACCAGGCTCGTCAGAGTGATTCCCAGCCAGACGAGGCTGCCCTTCAGCTTTTCCACGAACGCCTGCACTTCGGGAATCGGCGTGCCTTTAAATGACCCGGCGGCATCCAGTGCGTGCGCGCGGGAGTCAGGGAACGCGACGAGGACCGCGACCGCGATCGCGGTCCCCATCAACGTCCCCAAGGCCAGCAGCAGAGCCGCGTGCCTTCTATCTCGACAGGCAAGCGCCTGTCTGAATGTGAGCGCCATCACTGGCCCCACCTCCTTTGTGTTGGGTTGCAAGCTCACGGCGAAAACAGGCCCCCTCCGCTCTGTTCAGGCACGGGCGCGGGCGGCGTGCTCGGCGGTGGCGCAGCCGCTGAGGGCCGCGGCGCCGGTGGTTGCGCGGCAGCCGGTGTGGCTGCGGGCGCGACCGTTTCCGCGGTCGTAGGGGGAGCCGTCTGGCGCACGGCCTGCGAGGCATGGCGCTGGAGCGGCCGTCGCGGCGAAGCGCTCGACATCTGCCGCTGGGCCGTGCGTGGCCGTGGTGATCGCGCCGCCGCCTCGGGCGTCGGCTTCTCCACCACCGACGGCTTGGGCACTAGCGCGGTGTGTCTCACGGCCGGCGCGCGGCCCGGCGCGAGCGCGTTGGCCGACGGCGTGCGCGCCCGGTGGTCGCCCGTCGCAGAGAGGACGCCGACGAGCGTCCACAGCGCCAGCACCGTGCAGACGGCGCCGACGAGCTTCCGGTGCTCTCTGAGCCATCCGCGCACACGCCCCCGGCCGCCAAGTCCGCGGATCGCTGCTCGCCGCCGCGGATAGGCTCCGCGCCAGCTGTGAGGGCCGCTGCGTCCGGCGAGCACGTCCTCGACCTGCACTACCAACTCCTCGTCGTGCGGGAGCTCGCGCTCGCCGAGCTCGCCCGTGGGTTCGTCCTCGAGCGCGCTGGCCGGCGCGTCGACCGCTGCCGGCGACTCGCCCGACGGCTCCACGGTGGGTCGCACGGGGACGTGCTCGCTCGACGACTCGCGGGGGACGGTGGGCGTCGGCGGGGGCGCGAGGGGCGCTGGCGCGCGCTGGGCATGGCCGTGCTTGCGCCGTCGCGGGCGTGCCGGCAGAGGCGTCGTGCTCGGCGGATCGTCAGCTGGCTCCGGCGCACGCGGCTCGCCCTCCGCTGCGCTGGCGGCTTGCGGGGTGATCTCGGCATCGCGGTCGAGCGGCTCGCCTCCTGGAGCCGCGACGTACAGCGTCACCATCCCGTTGCGAGCCAGGTCGCTGCCGGCCGCGGGGTCCTGCGCGACGACGAGACCAGTCAGCTCTACAGGGCAACCGAACGAGCGGTCAAGACCGGGACGCAGCCCGGCGCGACGCACCGCCTGCGCGGCCTCGCCGGCCGGCTGTCCCACGTAGTCGCCGACCGCCTGCACGCCAGCACCACCACGGCGGGCGGTCTTGGCTCGCTGACTCACACGCTCGGGGACTGCGGTTCTCTCGCTCATCGGCGTTACTGACCCCAAGCGCCTCAGACCGGCCAACGAGTTTTCGGTCGCCTACCGTCGCCGCAGCATCACCCGACCAACGCGCCCGTGAGCGCCCCGGCGGGCACCGTGCACCGACAGGCAGGCGAGACCCGATGCCGTTTACCTACATCCGGGATGGAGGCGGGCGCGATCATGGCAGCGGTCGGCGAGGGGCTAGCTATGCCTGGTGGATCGGCTCACCTACGCGCCGCACCCGCGGGGGAAACCCAGGTCCTGCGCTCGCCTGGTCAGACGTAGCTGATCAGGTCTACGATCCAGCCCTCGGAGTAGATCTTCAGGAACATGTTGTGCCCTCGCGGCTCATCGATTTCGGCTAGACCCTCGTCAGCGTCTCCCGTGAATGAGAGTTCGGCGCGGAGAAACCGGCGCTCCCAGATCGCGACCTCCGGGTAATGCGGCTTGCCTTCACCGTCCTCGACCCAGCGGAGGACCCAACGTGGTTGGTGGGACTTCTCCTGGTACTCGACTTCGCGGAGCGTCCCGGAGAACTGCGTGACGGGAAAACCGCCGTCGTCCCAAGGCAGAAAGATGGCTGCCTCGACCATCTGACCGCGAATGCCGCGGAGCATGTCGATCAGCTCGCCGAACTCCGTTACGTCTTGACCCACGTGCGGAGGCTACTGGCGAACGGACCTGGCCTGGCCTCGTCCCGCTGGCCGTTCCGGGTCCTTGGTCGTAATCAGACTTGTCCCCAGCTGCACGCGGCGCGTTCCGGGGCTGGCCACAGTCGGGGCGCGACCGGCGTGTCTCGACATAGCGTTGGCCGCTCCAGGTTACGTGCGAAGCTCCCCGGATGACCGTCGCTTCTATCCGCGTGACGAACGAGCCCGCCGGCAGGCTGTCGGTGGTTCCAGCCGAGGTTAGAGGCGACCGCGAGTCGCCGGCGCCAGCGCTCATCGTGCCGGTCTCAGTCGAACTCTTCTCGCGCGGCGGGCAAACCGTTGTACTGGACCGCCTAGCTGCGACACTGTGGACGCACCCTCCTGCCGGCCCACGCCTGCGCGTCGGCCTACCCGCCGTGATCCACAACGGCGACGCCCGCTGGGGGCTGCTGGTCTCGGAAGAGGGCCGCGGCAGCCCGCATCGCGTTGAGCTTCGCTTCGACCTGCTCGATCACGGCCTGCGGACGCTCGACGAACACTTCCAGACCAACCCAGCTCCCCATCCTGAGCTGACGATGTACCTGGACGCTCGGCTTGGCATCGCGCCGAACTTTCCCGACGACGTCAACGTGACTGGCACCCTCGGCCTCGTGCAATGCGCGAAGCCTCTGACGGACGAACTCGTCGTGCCGATCTCGCGGGAGCATTGGGCGCGAGAGATCGGACCGGCGCTCGGCCACGACCGCATGCGCCTGGTGACGGTGCGACTCCCCTCAACCGAGGGACCACTCGGACGGGACGTGGTCATCTCCTACAACGATGCGAGCCACGCCTACGACCGCGCCGAATGGCGCGAGTGCATCCAAAAGTGCCGGGACGTCCGCACGTATGTTGAGCGAGCTGTCCGACAGGAAGATGGGGAACACGTCGCCACCGCGGTAGCACGACGGCTCGGCACCGATGAGAACGATCCTCGGATCAAGTTCCTCGACTCGATCTGGACGGCGCTCGTCAACCACACGAGCGGCGCGCATCACGTCGACAGTCGCGACCGCCTCGAAGCAGCGACCGCTCACGCTGCGCTGCTCGTCACAGCGACGATGATCCAGCACGTCGCTGAGCTCATCGGCCCAGCGTAAAGCCCACGCGGCTTTACGCTGGGGATTCCCGGGGCAGGTCAAAGGTTATGTCCGCTCAAGCTGTAGTTGGTCGGCTTGAACGTGCTGCGGTTGAGCGTCAAACAACGCAAAGCTGTAATGCACTAGCTGGGGAACGCAAGAGACGCCAGAGCGTCGGGGCCTTTACGGCGGATCGCGGTCTCAACGAGCCCCGACAGGGTCGTCTCGCGGGCAGAGCGGACGATCGGGTCGAAGATCCATGCGCGGTTGTGCACCTCCTCGCAGCGCGCCGGCGAGAGGGGGATCCGGTAGCGAAACTCGCCGAAGAGCTGCAGCAGGAGCCCCACGCCGCGCTCGGTCGAGACTGCCATCAGGAGGTGCGCGGGCGGCGGGGCCAGCACCTGGTGGTAGAGGTCGTCAGGCTCGACGTCGTCCCAGAGGGGGCTGAGCGGTGGCAAGCCCTCGGCGGGCTCGGACTCGCCGCCGGCGAGCACGTCTCGCAGATGGGCGGCCTGGGGCGCACTGAGCCAACTCTCGCCGAGGAGCTCGCGTCCGAACGTAAGTCCCACTTTGGCGCCGAAGCGGGGCCACAGCGACGTCTTCAAGGAGTAGGCGATGTTGCCAACCGCCTCTGGTTGGCGGACAGTCTCGATTGTGAAGTCGACCTCGACGGAATCGCCGCGCTGGGCGCGGATGCGCTCGATGCGCTTGCGCACGAGCGCCTCAGCCTCCCCGACGTCGACCGTGTAGCGCTCGCTGCTCTCATCGCGGTGCTCGGGGGCCGGCACGCGATGGACGGACGCGCCGTCTCGGCCAAGCTCGACGTACATCGGCAGCCCATTCTCGAGTTTGCCGTACAGGCGCGGAGCTGAGAGCACCTCACCGCGAGAGTCAGGCACCCGATGACGGTGGCGGGCGGCGAGGATGAACGGCTCGCTCGCGAACGGACCGTCGACCTCCCTGCCGCCCCTCGCGTTGCAGGCGTCGCATACATCGGACGTCGACCACCCCTGGCCGCCGATCGCCTGGCTCAGGGGATGCTCGACTGACCGACGGGCAGCAGGGAGTCGCTCGCCACAATGGGTGCAGAGGAAGGTCTCGGACGGCGCATCAGCTGGCACGGGAAATCATTCTGCTCAAACTACGGAGGAAACTCCAGGTCCGGCCCCGCGTCGGATGCGTCTCTGGACGCAGCGCCGTTGGCCACATGCGTCAGGCGGCCTCGGCCCTCGCTACCCACGACCGCACCGGCATCGCGTAGAGCTTGTAGGCCCAGTTTCCGCCGTTGACGAAGCGCCAGCTAGCAGGCGGCTCCGCGCGTACGCAGTTCACTTGGTTCTTGACGTGCAGGTGGCTGTGCAGCCTTTCACCGATCCAGACCTCGCCGGGCGTGCCGACGGCCTGAATCTTCGCTGCCATTGTGAGGGCCATCCCGTACACGTCGGGCTGAGTGCGGGACGCCGCGCTGCCAACGACGCGCACCCACGCCTCGCTGGCGTCGGCGCCGATGCGGATATCGATAGCAGGCAGGCCGTGACGTTCGAGTTGCATGTTCAGCGCCGTGTAGACGACCGCGACCATGACCGAGGCGGCATGGATCGCCGCGTCGCAGGCAGCGATCGAGATGCCCTGGCCGTCGAAGGCCGCGATCAGACCGTCTCCAGTGAAGTTGACGACCACCCCGTCGAAGTCCCCAACGATCTCGGCAAGCTCGCGCAGCAGGAGCGGGACTATCCGCCCGTAGGCATCGGGATCGCTTGCTTGCAGTTGGGTCGAGCCGACAAGATCGATGCACAGGGCGGCGAGCGCGACCTGAGAGCCAACCAGATCGGCTAGCGGGTTCTCCGGCGACTGCGGCTGCTCGATCGACTCGGGGTGCTCAAGGGCGTAGCCGATCGCCTCCGAGCGCTCCCGGAGTCTCTCCAGGAGGTCCCGGCGTTCAGGCGACTTGACGGTCGGCCCATTGGCGACCGCGTTGAGCATCTGGTTGATCGCGCTCTTCCAGACATCGGGCGGGAAGACGTCGTTGGTCTGGACGTCACGCACGCTCCCGTCCTCCTGGAGCTTGTAGCGAGCCTTTGAGAAGCGGAGCTGAAGCGGCCGCGTGCCATCCGGCTCGGGGTCGCCTATCTCAACGGACTCGACATCGATCCTGACCCAGTTGGAATCGATCTTGATCGGCTCCTCCGCCATGTCCGCAGTGTGACACGGAGGCTCGACGGTCCAGCGTGATATTCGGCACTTAGCAGCCCTCTTTTAGTCCCCGAACGGGACAGCGCCAGTTAGGCTCCGGCGGATGCAGGACGATCCGACGCCAGTGCTGTCGCAGATCGCAAGCGCGCTCGCTGACGACGACCGCCCCGGAGCCGACTCGCTGAAGGAGACAATGGCATTCCGTCCCGTCGCGCTGGAGATTCTCAACCCCGCGCGGCTCTGGGGTCCCTACGGGACCCAGATGTGCGAGGCCCCGACGTAGCTGTGCGCGCTTCGCCGCCCCAGATTCCGCCTGGCCTCTCGGTGTCCATCAGCTGGCGTGAGCTGTGGCGGAGTGGGGCGTTCATCCAGAACACTCTGCTCGCACAATCCGGGTTTAGTTCAGCGGCCGAGGAGCGATTGGGCCCGCTCGGGATGCGCCCGGAGTGGCTCGAACGATTCGATGAAGCCGGAGCTCTCCAGCCGATCGCGTTCGTCGCTGGTGGTGACCCGCCGGGGGTCACTGATTTCACGCCCTACGAGGACAGGATGGCCTTCCGTGAGGAGCACGACTTTGCGCCGTGGTCGACGTACGCGTGGGAAGCCTGGGGTCACCCCGAGATCACCGCCGAGTACTCGCCGTGGCAGCTGCTCTACGCGGAGGACGTCGCCAGGCGCGCGAGTGAGTCCGTCCCATTGAGCGACCTCCTGGCCTCGCCCGAGGATCTCGCGACCAGGCTCAAACCGGTTCGCGGCCTCCTCGAGCACCTCCAGGCGTCGTGGGCAACGCTGCACGATGCCTGGATGCCGCTCGTGAAGCTCCTAGTGCGGGTCCAGAACCGATACCTGCCTGAGGTGACCTGGCGGAGCACCTACGTGTACGACGTCGACCGAAAAGCGCAAGTCGAACCTTGGGAGCTTGAGCTCGAGTCCTTCGACGCGGCCGAGGTTGCCGGCGAGCTCGGCGTCCGCCACGACGAGATCCTCCACGCCTACTGGTTCCTGGTTGAACGGGGGATCGATCGCGAGCCGCGCGATGGGATGGAGCAACTCCGTCGCGCCCAGCCACGCTCCGCATACAAAGATTGGCGCGGCATGGCCCGCAGCGCCCAAGACCACTACCAGGCCGCGCAAATGCTGCGGCGGTTCATCGACGATCTCACGGGGTCCCCACCGGGGAGACCAGACGCTTGGGTCATGGACGGCCGCCAGCAGTTTCGGGGAGCTCTGTTCGACCGTGGCCCAGTGCCGAGCCTTACCCGAGAGGACCTGGCGGGTGAGCTAGTCGCCGCCGGCCTGTACCCGCACGCGGCCCACGTCGTGGGCGAGGGCAAGTGCGAGAGGGACTTCGTGACCACGATCGTGGCTGGCTTTCTCGGCAGCAGCGCCGCCGAGGAGATCGGATTCACAGATCTAGGCGGCAGCGGCTCAGCTAGCCGGCTCCCCACGATGGTCAGCGGTCTCACGACCTACGCGACTCGCACGGTCGTAATCGTGGACAACGAGGGAAAGATGGCCGACTACACCGACGGGCTCATCCGGAGGGGCGCGCTCGACGCCGACGACGTATGCCGGTTCACCCGCAACATCGAGGAGAGCAACTTCAGCGACCAGGAGCTGATCGACGTGCTCTGCGCATTCGCGGCGAATCCACCCGAGGGGCGCGAGGCGGTCACGCTGACGATCACGCTCGAGGAACTCGAGGAGGCCTACCAGGAGCGCCGACGGCGAAGCAAAGCCGGCGAGGATCCCGGGAAGGCCGGCGCGCTGTTGGAGATGGCCGAAGATCCCGAGCACGGCGGTCCGGTGCGGGTCAGCAAGCGCGAGTTTGCGTGCGCTCTCGCGACGCGCATGCTCGAGGAGTTCGCCGCCAGCGACGGAGATGGGGCCGCTCGAGACCATCTCTACAAAGAGCGGCCACTGTTCCCGTTCGTCCTGGAGCGCGTCGCTCAAGCGGTCCTAGATACGCGGAGGTGACGCTCTGCCAGCCGGAACGGCTGCGGCCCCACGCCTGCGCCGGGCGGCTATTGAGCGCGACTCGGCGGGTAGCCTTCGCGTATGCAGTCCGTCTCGCGCGGCGCTGATCCGGTGCGCTACGAACGACGTCTGACGGCACCCGGCCACGACTGCTCCGTTGGTGGGGAAGGCGGTCGTCGGGTTGGTCGCGGTAAGCGCCTGCCTTGGACGAGCTGCCACCGTCCTTGCCACCTCGCAGCTCGCTGTTGCATCCGACGCCAAGCAGGCACTCCACGTGAGCGGCAGACGATTAGCTGCCGGCAGCCAGCAGCTGCGCGTAGCGCGCGAACCGCGGGTCCTCGAACCAGCCCGGCGCGCGCACGACCGCGGGCGGCAGGTCGCGGTAGACGAGCACCGCGCGCCCGCGGCCGATCTGCCGCAGCCACGGCGACGGCGCCGCCTTCTGATGGCCGACGCTCAACGTGTGCCGCGCCAGCCCGGTCGAGGTCGAGGCGTTGGCGACCGGCTCCTCACCGAGCAACTCCGTGAGGTATCCCGCGCTCGTCGGCTCCGCCAGCGGCGGGATGAACACCTGAGCCGTCGACGCTGCGCAGATCGCATCGCGGGCGGGGCGGCCGTAGCGCTGGTCGATCTGCGCGATCGACTGCCAGATCGTTGCGATCACGATCCCGTGATCCCCGCACTGCGAAAGATACGACGCGAGGTTGCGCACCGGGGCGATGTTCGCCGCCTCGTCCATCAGGATGAACAGCCTGGGGTCAAGCACGCCGCTCGTGCGCGCCTTGACGATCGCCGCCTCATACATCGCGGCGACGAGCGCCAGGATCACCGGCCGCAGCGCATCCTGATCGTGCCCTGCCGCGACGACGTAGATCGTGTTCGCTTGCCCGTCGAGGAACCGCTCGGGGGTGAGATCGCCGACGGCGCACGCCGCGACCTGCGGGTAGCGGTAGGCGCGCAGGAGATTCAAGGCGCTCATCACCGTCGTCTCGCGGTTGCGCTCGTCGCGGCGGCTCACGCCCTCGAGTTGGTCCGCCGCGGCCGACGCGCCCGCTGCCTTCAAGCAGGCGATGGCGTCGGTGAAGTCACGCGCGTCCAGCCACCTGACCAGCTCGCTCATGCTCTGGCCGCTGATCGCGGCGGCGTGAAGCAGCGGCGCCAACATCGAGGCGGCCTCCTTGTCCCAAAACTCGTTGGCGGCGTTGCTGCTGTCCGGGTGTGCAGCCGAGGCGAGCGCTTCGCCTGCGCGGATCGCGCCAGGCCAGCTCCGCGCGGGGATCAGCGGGGTGAAGCCGGCGCTCGCGCTGTCGCCGAAGGGGTCATACACCCACACGCGGCCGAGGCTGCGCCGCAACGGAGCCGTGGCGTCGTAGATGTCGCGCTTGGTGGAGAGCACCAGCGCCGGCCCGCGGTGATCCAAGAGCCACGGCACGACATAGCCGCTGGACTTGCCCGCACGCGGCGGCGCGACGACCATCGGCTGCACCTCGAGCTCAGCCGCCAGCGTTCGTGCCGGCACACGCCCGATCACACCGAGATACGGGCGCCCCGCCGCCGGCCCCTGCACCCATAGGCGCCGCAGGTCTGCCGGCACCGCCCAGGTGCGCGGGCGCACCCAGCCGCGATCCACCGCACGGCGCGCGACCGTCCGCTGCTCCTTGCCCAGCGGCGAGCCCGCCCGCCACGAGCGCACACGACGGTGAACCCTCCACGCCACCCAGCCGAAGAACACGAGCGAGAAGCCCGCGACGAGCGCGTAGGCGGGCGCGGCGGGCGCCGCCGCGCGCTCTGCTGCCGTCGGAAATGCACGGGATGGCGTGCTCCAGCCACCGCGGACCAACAGGCGCCACATCGCCGCCGCGGCGTCCGCGGCCGGCAGCCTGATCGGCGCGTGAAGCGAGATCAGGCACGCCGCCTGCGTCCAACACCACGGCACGACGCCACTGACGAGACCCGCGACCGCGAGCAGGCCGAGGACGCAGACGAGCATCCTCGTCACGGGGCGCCACCCAACGGTGTGAACCCTCACGGCCCCGGCCTCGCTCCAGGCACAAGACACGCATCCGGTTGCGCTGCGCGCGCTGGTCCGGTGTCGGTCATCGCTGCTACTGACCTCCACCGGCCCACACCGGCCAACGACTTTCAACCCCCGTTCAAGCAGAGATACACGCCAGTCCCTCCGCCGGGCTCTCTTCTGGGATCGCGCTGCGCAAACTCGTTGGCCGCTGGCGAGCAGTCGCGGTCAGTACCCACAAAGGCCGCCAATCCGAGGCGGCCGGGACACACGCAAGGAGAGCCAGAGGATGCCGCTCAGCCAGCAATCGAGCACCGACCACTCCCAGCTGCGAAAAGGTGAACCGACTAGCTGTTCAAGCAGCCCCCGCTGGTTGTCGGCGCGTCGTGTCTTGCCCATTTTGGACACCGCCGGACTAGCGCTTCGGCCCCCTCACGGGGGCTTCCCTCCGCCCTCACGGGCTTCGGCTCCGCGCGCCGGTCGGCGTCTTTTTGGGCTGCGTCACTAGCACCACCAACCAACAAACGGAGGAACAGCAAATGAACATCAACCGAGTCGTCATCACCGGCAACCTGACCAAGGACCCCGAGCTGCGCTCGCTGCCCAGCGGCACCGCGGTCTGCGACCTGCGGGTCGCCGTCAACACCCGCCGCAAGGACGGCGAGGAGTGGGTCGACAAGCCCAACTACTTCGACGTCACGGTCTTCGCCGGCCAGGGCGAAGCGGTCGCCCAGCACCTCACCAAGGGCCGCGGCGTCGCGGTCGACGGGCGCCTGGAGTGGCGCGAGTGGGAGACACAGGAGAACGGCAAGCGCCAAGCCGTGAGCATCATCGCCGACTCCGTGCAGTTCCTGCCCTCCGGCAACGGCTCCACCAGCGAGCCCGACCGCGAGGGCGAGCTGGTTGGCGCTGGCGCCGGCGAGGACACCCCGTTCTAGAGCTCACGCGGCCCGCGCCCCCAAGTGGGGCGCGGGCCGAAAGCTCGCACAGAAAGGACGCCAAGAATGAACCAGACCACCACCTTCGACCAAGCTCTTCAGCGGCTTCGAGCCCGCGACGCGCGGCTGCGCGCGCTGTGGGAGATGACCCAAGCGCAGCGGATCGCCGCGATGCGCCGCGGCGAGCTCACGCTCGAGCAGTGCTCCGCCTGGGCGGCGCGCTACCCCGAGCAGGTGCCGACCGTCAACGGCGAGTTCGAGTACATCGCCATGTTCACCCCGGAGGCACGAGAGGCACGCGATTGAGTCTTCCCGAGCGTCCTCCCGAC
>Ga0335074_10007526_pt1 | contig 15099 bp, 11 predicted proteins | sample Lox_Sample_23_FD_206715 | JGI IMG/M metagenome (GOLD analysis project Ga0335074, IMG submission 206715) | Soil microbial communities from Loxahatchee National Wildlife Refuge, Florida, United States - Lox_Sample_2.3 | ecosystem: Environmental > Terrestrial > Soil > Wetlands | place: USA...
CACCGTTCCATTTATCGCAGCGGCAGTGCGCGCGCAGGGCATCGGCGGCGCGGCCAAGATTTCCATCGTGGCGTCGGCTTTCCTGATGTGCTTTTGCATCATGCGGCTGGGGCGCTTTGTCTCATATGTGCCGGGAGCGGTGGTGTCGGGATTTTCGGCCGGCATCGGCGGGCTGATGATTCTCTCGCAGTTGCATGTTCTGCTGGGAGTGCACGCAGCGTCAAATGCGGTCCCGCTGCTGCAGCTAGCCTGGGCGCTGCGGGAACTGCCGCAGATGCACTGGCAGCCACTGGTGCTGGGCGGGATTGTGATTGCGGCATCGTATTTGTCGACGCGCATCTCGGCGCGGCTGCCGGCGCCGCTGATCGGGGTGGGCGCGGCATCACTGGCGGCGCTTCTGCTGCGCACGCGGGTGCCCGAGATCGGCTCGCTGCACCTGGCGCTTCCGCCATTCGCGGCATTTGCGTGGATGCCTTACGACGTGATGAACCTGGTTCCTTCGGGCTTCATGCTGGCGTTTGTTTCCGCCGTCAACCTGCTGCTCACGTCGCGCACGATCGAGCATTTTCAAGGACGGCACAAGCCGTTGCGCCGCGCGGATTCAGACGCGGAGCTTGGCGCATTCGGCATTGCCAACCTGGTGGCGGGAATTTTCGGCGCACCGATGAGCGTGGGCATTCCGGCGCGCAGCGTGGCGGCGATCCGCTGCGGGGCCACAACGCGGCTCTCGAACCTGTTCCATGGGGTGTTTTTGCTGTTGCTGGTGTGCCTGGGCTCGGGCGCGCTGGCGCACATTCCGCTGGCAGCGCTGGCCGGCGTCATCATCTTCATGGGTATCTCGCTGCTGAATATCGGAGTGTGGCGGCGGCTGGGCAAGATGCACCCGGCAGATGCAGGCGCATTCCTGGTGACGGTAGCAGGCATACTGGCTGCGAACGCTGCCGCAGCGGTGATTGCCGGTTCGGCGCTGCACGGACTTGCATGGCTTTACAGAAAGTATGCGGGGCAGGAGCCGGAGGGATCGCGCTTGCCGGACGCGGCATCGTAAACCGATTCCGAGGCAACAAGAGCGAGGGCCGCTCGCGGGCGGCCCTCTAAGCTGAAAGCTGTTGCGATTACCACCGTCCCCAGGCGCGACTGAAGTAGTCGGTCATTGTCATGCCGATGAGCACGAGAAACATGAAGAAGCCCGAAGCTACGGTGAGCTTGGTGAGGGTGCGGCTGTACTTGACGTGCATGAAGAAGAGCACGACGAGGGTCATCTTGGTGCAGGCGATGGCGAGGGCGACGACGGGATTCCAGAAGAGGGTGAGGCCAGGTGCGATCTGCCACTCGCCCAGGTCGATGTAGGACATCCAGGCCGTGAGACCCGTAAAAGCAAGCAGGGTGAGGAGGATCGCCAGATACGTGAGTGGGCTGACGATGTGATGCTCGTGGTCGGTTTGTCCATGTTGTTCGCTCATGACTTCAGTCCTCAATATCTGCTGATCAGGTAAAGCAGCGGGTACAGGAAAATCCAGATGATATCGACGAAGTGCCAGTAAAGCCCGAAGTTCTCGACATAGGTCACGTGGCCGGAGGTGTAAGCGCCGGCTCGGGCCCGGAAGATCATGAACGTAAGGATCGAGATGCCGATGACCATGTGCAGGGCGTGCATGCCGGTCATGGCGAAGTAGAGAAAGAAGTACATCTCAGTCTTTGATGCCATGTCAGGAGCGAGGGGCTTGTCGTGGTACTCCTTGTAGACGTCGGGGTCGGAAGCGGGATTAAGGAACGACGCCTCACTGTAATTGAAGCCGGGGACGTGGTGCTTCTCCCACTTCTCGTGGTACTCGATGGACTTGATGCCGAGAAAGCACATGCCGAGGATCCAGGTGATGGAAAGGAAGAGGAGAAGCATTCCCTTCTTGCGCATCTCCGCGGACCAGACGCCCATGGCCATGGTGAAGCTGGACAGGATGAGGACGGCGGTGTTGGCGGTGCCCCAACCGACGTTCAACTGGTGCGAGCCCTCGACGAAGGCCGGGTAATACCAGTTGCGCATAATCAAATAGGCGGTGAAGAGGCCGCCGAAGAACATGATTTCGGTGAGCAGGAAGAGCCACATGGCGAAGTTGGTGGCGTCGAACTGCTGGGCGACGGTCTCAAAGTGGTGGCGCTGGTAGGCCGGATGCTCGTGCTGAGCTTCGGCGATTGCGCCATTCGCGACGGTGGTGCTATCCGACACTCGCCACCTCTTTCTGCTGCTGTTTCTCGAGCCACTCGTAGTCGTAGGCTTCGTGATCCATGATGGGAATCTCAACGAAGTTTTCAGTCAGCGGAGGCGACTGGATTTGCCACTCCAGGCCGGTGGCCTGCCAGGGATTATTGCCTGCAACCTTGCCGTACTTGAGCGACCAAGTGAGATAGAGGATCGGCAAGAGGTAGCCCACGCCAAGAATGCTGGCACCGGCGGTGGAGAAGACGTTGAGGGACTGAAACTCCGGCGGGTAAGCCGCGTAGCGCCGCGGCATGCCCAGCGTGCCCAGGATGAACTGCGGGAAGAAGGTGAAGTTGAAGCCGATGAAGGTGATGAGCGCGGCAAGCTGCGACAGCTTCTCAGGATACATACGGCCGGTCCACTTGGGCCACCAGAAATGGATCCCTGAGAGGAAGGCCATCAACATGCCGCCGACCATGACGAAGTGGAAGTGGGCGACGATGAAGTAGGTCTCGGTGAGGTGAATGTCGGTGCCGGTGGAACCGAGGAAGACGCCCGTCATGCCGCCGATGGTGAAAAGGCCCATGAAACCGAAGGCGTAGAGCATGGGCGTCTCAAAGGTGACAGAGCCTTTGTAGAGGGTGAAGGCCCAGTTGAAGATTTTGATGGCGGAGGGCACAGCGACGAGCATGGTGAGCAACGAGAACACCAGCGCGGCGTAGTTGGAAATGCCCATGATGAACATGTGGTGAGCCCACACGAAGAAGGCAAAGACGGCGATGGCCACCGAGGAAAATGCGACAGCCGTATAGCCGAAGACGCGCTTGCGGCTGAAGGTGGAGATCACCTCGGAGATGACACCCATGCCGGGCAAGATCATGATGTAGACGGCGGGATGCGAGTAGAACCAGAACAAATGCTGAAAGAGGAGCGGATCGCCGCCCTTGGCGGGATCGAAAACGCCGATGCCGACGGTGCGCTCAAGAACGATGAGCACCAGAGTGATGGCCAGAACCGGGGTGCCGAGCACCATGAGGATCGAGGCCGCGTAGTGCGACCAGATGAAGAGCGGGAGCCGGAACCAGGTCATGCCGGGGCAGCGCATCTTGTGGATGGTGACGATGAAATTGAGCCCGGTAAAGATGGAGCTGAAACCGGCGATAAAAACGCCCAGGCCGGTGGAGATGACGTGGGTATTCACATAGTGGGTGGAGAGCGGGGTGGTGAAGGTCCAGCCTGTATCGACGCCGCCGCTGGCCATGGTGTAAAGAATGAAGATGCCGGCGACCACGTAGAGATACCAGCTCAGCAGGTTGATCTTAGGCAGGGCCAGGTCTTTGGCGCCGACCATCATGGGAATGACAAAATTGCCGATGGTGGCGGGCACCGAAGGCACCAGAAAGAGGAACACCATGATGATGCCGTGCATGGAGAACACCTTGTTATAGGTGTCCGCGGCCATCAGGTCAGTTTGCGGGGTGAGCAGCTCAAGGCGGATGAGGCCGGCCAGGGCCCCGCCAATAAAGAAGAAGAATGTGATGGAGATGAGGTAGAGCGTAGCGATGCGCTTGTGGTCACCAGTCAGCAGCCAGCTCAGCAGGCCATTCTCCCTGGTGATGAAGTTCATCTTCGGAACCCTGGCCGTGGATTGATCGGGAAGGCTGACGATGGTATTGGCGATGGTGCTCATGGGTTCACCCCCTTCTGCGCCGCGGGCGCATTCGCCGCAGGAGCCGGTTTACCCTCGTTTTCCGGGGGCAGTTCAGTGGTATTCAAGGTTTGCTGTATGCGGTAATCGGAATTGAGATTCTTGATGTATTCGACCAGCGCGATGACACCCTCTTCGCTGATTTGCCCCTGGTAGGTGGGCATGATGGGCGCATATCCCTGGGTAATGTTCTGCGACGGGTTCAGGATGGACTGGCGCAGATAGGCATCGTCGGCGGTGACGGTCTGGCCGCTGGAGAGCGTGAGGTGGGACTGATAGACGCCGGCGAGGCTTGGGCCGCGCGCATCGGGCCGGGTGTTGTGGCAGGCGTTACAGCTCAGGCTGGCAAAGAGCCGTTCGCCGTCCTGCGCCAGCGAGTTGCCGCTGGTTGAGCCCTGCAACCACTTCCTGAAATCGTCGGGCGTCATCACCACCACATCGCCGATCATGGCGGAGTGGTTGGTTCCGCAATATTGAGTGCAGAACAGGTGATAGGTGCCGGGGGTGGTGGCTTGAAACCAGACCGTGGTGTAGCGGCCAGGGATGGCCTCGCGCTTGACGCGGAAGGCGGGAATGGAAAAGCTGTGAAAGACATCCTGCGAGATGATGGTGAGCTGGATGGGCTGGCCGGTGGGCACGTGCAGCGAATTAATCTCGTGCTGGCCGCCGGGATGCTCGATCTTCCACATCCATTGCTTGCCCACCACGTAAATGTTCATGGCGTTGGCGGGCGGCGTATAGATGCGGAAGTAGAGCAGGGCGCCCCAAACGAACATGATGAGGAACAGGCCCAGCGGGATGATGGTCCAGGTAGCTTCAAGAACCGTGGAACCTTCGATTTGCACTGCCTGCGGATGGCGGGCCCGGCTGTAAAGAATGGAGAAGGTCACCACCAGCAGAATCACGATCGTCAGCCCGACCAGGCTTACCAAAAGCATGAAGAAATAGAGCGCATCCGACTGCGCCGCAATGGTCGACGCCTCAGGCGGAAACAGCGGGAAGTGCTGCATCCACTTGCTGAGAAACTGCCAGAGTACTGGGCTGATATGGTCCATTCCGTTATCCGTTCACCTTTTTTGCTGTCCCGTAAGGCCCATGTCCGATCTCGTGATCATGCCTGTAATCTTTGCGGAACATCACGAACATGAATCCGCCCAGCAGAACCAGGGTAAGAAGGCCGCCAAGCTGGACCACGCGCGCAACAATGAGGTCGTGCGTGTTGGTGCGGGGATCGTAGTGGTAGCAGTACGTGAGAATGTTGTCGACCGGCGATCCGATGCGGTTTGACGACGCCTCATCGAGGCCCAGCAGCATATCCTTGGGCGAGTACTCCACCCCCATGTAGTACTGCGCCAGCTTGCCCTCGGGCGTAACGATCTGGATTGAGCTGGCGTGCGCGAACTGCGTCAGCTTGCCGTCGGGTCCGGGAATCTTGACGTAGCCGAAACCGACGGCCTTGGTGAGCGCGTCGATGTTGGGCTGGGTGCCGGTGAGGAAGTGCCAGCCATTGGCGGTTTCGGGCCGGCCGTAGCGCTTGACGTAGGTACGCTTCTTGGCTGCGGCGAGATCGGGGCCCTCAGTGGGGTCTATGCTGACCACGACGATGTTGAAGTCTTTGCCGGGGATGAAGCGAATCATTTGTAATGCGCTGACCAGGCCGTTGAGTTCCTCGGAGCAGAGCATGGGGCACTGGTAGTACACCAGGGCGAGAATGGCCGGCTTCTTGCCGAAGTAGCTGGCCAGCTGGACCTGATGGCCGGTGTCATCAGTAAACGTGAGGTTGAGCGGCAACTGCGTGTTGAGATGCTGCTCGATGCCCACGCCGTTGAGGATCGACGGCGGGTGGTCGTTGGCCGGGCCGGCTTCTTTGTCGCCGTAGGTCGAAACCTGGGCAAGCGCGGGTAGAGCGAGAGAAAGCGCAATCGTACACGCGAAGGCAATTCGTGCGTGGGGTGAGATTCTCCGGATTGTGCTTTTGAACTGCATGCTGCTGAATTCCCTCAGGGGCTAAAGCCCCGGTGCTCTTGTGCTACGTCCGATTGTCGGGGTTAAAACCCCGACCTACCGATTCTGTCCGGCCGATTCTGTCCGGCCTACTCCGTCCGACCGGCTCTGTCCTGCCGGCTCTGTCCCAGCGACACCGACCTAACAGGCTTGAGCGACGAACCCTGATTTGCCAACCCAGCGTCGTCCCTACGGGACTCCCTTGCGCTGGTTCGTTTTCCGTCCCCACGCTAAAGCGCGGGGCTAACGAACATTGCGCCTGCGGCGCGAGCTTGCCATTTTTGCCTGCAAGTATCTGTTCTCTGTTCTCTGTTCTCTGTTCTCTGTTCTCTGTTCTCTGTTCTCTGTTCTCTGTTCTCTGTTCTCTGTTCTCTGTTCTCTGTTCTCTGTTCCATGCTCTCTGCTCTTACTTTGCCGCGGCCTCCTGCTTCTTCAGTGCTTCTGCCTGCGCCTGCTCTTCCTGCTCGTAACCGGTGGGCGCGAATCCGTCGGTCAAGGGCATGGTGATGACGGGCGTTTTATCGCCGGTCATCGGCGGCGGGGTTTGCACGGCGGGGGCTACGGGCAAACCACGCTGCGCGATCAGCTCCATGGCGCGCTCGATGGGAATTCTCACCTTGCCTGACTTCTGATCGATCCAGCTGTAGTTCTCGAGCAGCAGATTCTCGCGGGCGTGCAGGTCGGCTATGTCCTGGTCGCCGTTGTCAATCTGCACGCGCGGCGTGGGAAAGCTCTTGGTCAGTTCCGCAACCTTGTTCTGCAGCTCGGGGTTCGAGGGCAGGTTGCCGAGCTGACGGATATCGGCGGTTTTCGTCCACTTGCTGTTGGGGCCGTCTTCCTTGTCCATGTGGGCATTAAACAGGGCGCCGATGCCATAACAGAGCAGCCCGATGACCGAGACAAAGATGGCCAGCGAGGTGAGGAACACCACAATGCCCGTGACATTGGCGTCAGTCCGCTCGAAGCCGGCGGAGGCGTCGATCTTTTCGGGCTCGTGGCCGCCGTGTTCGTTATGCGTGGGCATGTTCGGGCTCCAGAATCTCCGCCAGATGCGGATCGTTGAGCTGCACCAGAGGCCGCGTCTTCAGGCACATGCAGAAATAAGCCAGCCAGAAACAGAACAGGGCTCCGGGCACCGCGATGTACTCGAGAATCCCCCAGCTGAAGTGGAGATTGCGCGCGGCGTCTTTGAAGTTGGGCTCGATGAGCCAGAACATATCGAAGGCGCGGGCGAAGACCATCCACTGGCAGACGCGGACCAGGCGCTTCTTGTTGCGCTTGAGGTCGCGCGAAAGCAGCATGGTGAACGGAATGACCCAGTGGAAGATGAAATCGAGGGTGATGATGATGCCCCAGCTGCCGCGAATACGATCGAGGTACCAATTGATCTCGAGGGGCAGATTGCCCGACCAGATGATGAGGAACTCGCCGAAGTTGAGATAGATGTTGAGCATGACGAAGGCGAAGGCAAGCTTGCCCAGGTCATGCTGCTCGGTCTGGCGCAGGAAAGTCTTGAAGGGCTCGGCCCTGGAGAGCGAAACCGCGACGATGATGGAGAACGCCAACACCAGGTAACCCTGGCCGACGAGATACAACAGGCCGTAAACGGTCGAGAACCAGGTCACATCCATGGACATGACCCAGTAGATGGCGCCGGCGGTCATGGTGACCGCGTAGACTACCAGGCCGGGACCGCTGAGGTTTTCGAACCTCTTGATCCAGCGTGGCGTGTTTTCAGGCTTATCGGCCTCGCGCGTGATCGCCATGGAGTTGAGGCGCCACATGTAGAAGAACCAGATGGCGAAGCAGAGCAGGCTGACCCACCAGAAAGCGAAAGGATTCAGCATGGGGCGCTTGAAGTTGAGGCAATGCGCCTGAAGTTCAGTGATCAAGCCGGACCTGAGCGCGCTCTCAGTACCTTCTCTTGTGGTGTAGACCGCCCAGAGGTAGAGCCGCTTCATGAAGATGGCGATGACGATCCAGTAGACGAAGGTGATGGGCAGGGTGCGGCTCAGCGCCTCAAAAGGCCGGCGCAGCAGCAGGCCCCACTTGCCGCCGGAGCAATACTGCACCATGAGCAGAGCCAGGCCGCCGACCGCGAGACTCCAGGTCCACATGGTGCCGAGGGTCCAGGCACGGAGGAAATGGTCCCAGCCGAGGCCGTCCTGGGCCTGGCCGAGAAATCCGAGAATCACAGCGATCACCGAGAAGATCGCTCCAACGACGAGCGCGCGAGACTTCCAGCCGTCGACAAAGGCCGGCGCGCCGAGCTCGGCGGGGATTGGCTTGGCGAATGATGCCGGGTTGGTGTCGTGAGCCATTCGTTCTCGTCCTTACTTCTGGGCCGCAGGGGCCGACTTCTGGGCCGCAGGGGCCGGTTTGCTGAGCGGAATCGTGATCTTCGGATCGGCAGGATAACCGGGAGCCATGGCGGGAGTTCCTTCGCTGGCCACGGGCGGATACGCCTGAATCGCGGTGGCGGGCAGAACCCACGGCTCGGCGTAAGACTCAGGCAATCCCATTTCCTGCGCGATCTCTTTCAGGTCTTTCACTTGCGCGCCGGCAGGCACATCCTGGATGGTTGCGGCCTGGCTCAACTGCAAGGCGCGGATGTAGGCGGCAACCGCCCAGCGATCGACCGGCGTCAACTGCGCCGAGTAGTCGGGCATGGCGCCGTAGCCGTTGGTCATCACATAGAAGTAGTGCGAAATGGGCTGGGAAAGCCGCACCTGGTCGTTGAGGTTGGCGGCCGGCTTGTAGCCGCGCTGCACAATCTCGCCTTCGCCGTTGCCCACGCGCGAGTGGCAGGGCGTGCAGTAAATGTTGAAGCGCTCCTGGCCGCGCTTGAGCACTTCCATGGTGACCGGGAAGGGCATCAGGTTCTGCTCTTCCTTGTAGCCGTTAGCGCCCTGCACCACGCCGGTATAGAAGTAGGTGTCTTCGTGCAACTGTCCGCGCGCCACGGTATTGAGAACCTGGGGACGCGCGCCGCGGTGGTCGGCAAAGAAATCGGAACCGCGCTGGGGGATCATCTTCGGCTGGTTCTGCATGTCCTGACGGCAACCGGCGAGAAGCAGCAGACCTGCGAGGCCGGCGAGGACAAAACGCCTGCGGAAAGACAACCGCAGATCCTTCGGCTCCGCTTGCCCTTCACGGCGTGAAGGGTTCGCTTCGCCCAGGATGACATCGCGTTGGGTGAGAGGGGCGTGCATCAGTAATCCACCTCCACGATCGAAACCGGCGCGAAGGTCTCAAGGTACGCCCTGGTAGGCCCAAGTTCGAATTTGGGATCGAGCGCTTCGAGACACAGGAAGAACTTGTCAGTGGTGGCGCCGTCGCGGAAGTTGGGCGCGTTGAAAAGCGGATGATAGAGCGAGGGCAGTCCATTGAGCGCCAGCATGCCGAAGGCTGCCGAAAGTCCGGCCCAGAGAATCGTCCACTCGTAGGCAGGCACGACGAAGGCCGGCCAGGAATAGGTGGGCCGGCCCGCGATGTTGAGCGGATAAGCCAGCGTGGAGATCCAGGTTTCGAGCGAGAACATGGCCGCGCCGCCGATGAGGCCGCCGATCAGCGTGAGGAGCGGCACCTTGTTGCGATGGAAGCCGATGGCCTCGGCCGCTTCTTCAACGGGGTAGGGCGTGTAGCAATCCAGGCGGCGCCAGCCGTCCTCGCGCGCCTTGCGCGCGGCGCGCACCAGGTCGCCCGGCGTATCGAATTCGGCCAGCAGGCCGTAAGTTCCTTCGCGTGCAGGCATATCAGTCCCCAGCCTCCACAGCGGCCTTGGGCTTGATCTTGGCCCCCGGCAGCAGCATGCGAATCTCGTTCATGGGAATCATGGGCAGGAAGCGTACAAACAACAGGAACATGAAGGTGAAGAAGCCCAGCGTGCCGACGAAGGTCATATAGTCCCACTTCGTCGCGCGATAGGTGCCCCACGACGAGGGCAGAAAGTCGCGAGTGAGGCTGGTGACGACGATGACAAAGCGCTCAAACCACATGCCCGTGTTGACCACGATGGAAATGAAGAACATGAAGGGGATGCTGGTGCGCAGCTTGCGGAACCACAGGGTGGTGAGCGGAATCGCCAGGTTGCAGGTGATCAGCACCCAATAGGACCAGCCCATGGGCCCGAAGGCGCGATTCCAGAAGGTGAAAGCTTCCCAGTGGTCGGCCGAGTACCAGGCCATGAAGGCTTCCATGCCGTAGCCGTAGCAGACGATGAAGCCGGTGACCAGCATGACTTTGCCCATGTTGTCGATGTGGCGATCGGTGACCAAAGCCTCAAGGTGGTAGAACTTGCGCAGCGGAATGGCCAGCGTAAGCACCATGGCGAAGCCGGAATAGATAGCGCCGGCAACGAAGTACGGCGGGAAGATGGTGGTGTGCCAGCCGGGCAGAACCGCGACTGCGAAATCGAAGCTGATGACGGTATGCACCGAAAGTACCAGCGGCGTGGCCAGGCCGGCCAGCAGCAGCGACGCCGTCTCGTAGCGCATCCAGTGGCGCACCGAACCGCGCCAGCCTACGGAAAGCATTCCGTAGAAGTACTGGGCGATCTTTGACTGCGACTTGTCGCGCAGAGTGGCGAGGTCAGGCACCATGCCGATGTACCAGAAGACCACGGAGATGGTGGCGTAGGTGGAGACCGCGAAGACGTCCCACATGAGCGGTGAGCGGAACTGCGGCCACACCGTCATGGTGAAGGGCAGCGGGAAGAGCCAATATCCCAGCCAGGGGCGACCGACGTGGATCAACGGGAACAAGCCGGCGCACATGACGGCGAAGATGGTCATGGCCTCGGCAAAGCGGCTGATGGCGTTGCGCCAGCCCTGCTTGAAGAGCAGCAGAATGGCGGAGATGAGCGTACCGGCGTGACCGATACCGATCCACCAGACGAAGTTGATAATGGCAAATCCCCAGGCCACCGGCTGAGAGATGGCCCAGATGCCAACGCCCTTGAGGAAGAGCCAGGTGAGCGCGACCAGGAGCATGGTGACGCCGCCGCCCGCGAAGGTGAACAGCGCAAACCAGCCCATGGGGGTGTGCGGCGTGAGCACAATGCGCGCGATCTTCTCGGTGATGGACCGGAAGGTTTGGCCGGGCGCAATGACGCGGTACTCGCCGGTTGCGGGATCGACCCAATGATCGGGCGGCTTTATCTCTTTGGTTGCCATCGGCTGCTCAACCCTTGGCCGGCGCGATTTCCGTCGGCGTTTCTTCGAGATCCTGGTTCAGATTCAAAACTTCGGCCACGTACGTGGTGCGCGGACGCGTGTTGATGTCGGCGATCACCTGGTAGCTGCGCTGCTGGGCGCGCAGCTTTGAAACCTTGCTGTCTTTGTCGTTCTTGTTGCCAAATACAATGGCCCTGGCCGGGCACGCCTGCTGGCACGCCGTAATGATTTCGCCGTCGCGAATATTACGATTCTCCTTGTCGGCCTGGATCTTGGCTTCCTGGATGCGCTGCACACAGTAGGTGCACTTCTCCATCACGCCGCGGGAACGCACGCTGACGTCGGGATTGCGCATCAGCTTCAGGCTCTCGGTTTCGTAATCGCTGTAGAGCAGGAAGTTGAAGCGGCGCACTTTGTAGGGGCAGTTGTTGGAGCAGTAGCGGGTGCCCACGCAGCGGTTGTAGATCATCATGTTGAGGCCTTCGGGGGTGTGCACCGTGGCGCCGACCGGGCAAACCTGCTCGCAGGGCGCGTTTTCACAGTGCTGGCAGGCCATGGGCTGGAAGTGAGCGCGGGGCGCGGCCAGGTCGCCTTCAAAATACGCATCGATGCGCAGCCACTGCATGTCGCGGCCGATGCGCACCTGCTGCTTGCCTACAACAGGAATGTTGTTTTCGGCATAACAACTGATGATGCAGGCATTGCAGCCGGTGCAGCTGTTCATGTCGATGGACATGGCCCAAGCGTTGGCCTCGTTGTAGGGCCAGTTGGGGAAGAGCGAGGTGTCGTAGTTGGGCGTGTCGTGCGTGTAGCCCTCATGCGCGAAGTTGGGATCGGATTTGAATTGGTCGAGGGTCGCGTAGCGGATGATGCCGCGCGGACCGAGCGCCTCATCGCCTTCGAGCGAGTTGTCGCCGGTTCCCTGCCCCAACAACGACTTGGCGCGGTGATCCTGGTAATGGCTCTTGGTGATGGCGACGCCCCACTTGCCGTCGAGCGCGCGCACGGAGCCGGTAGCGTAAAGCGGGGCCCAGGTATTGCGAATGAGATAGGCATTGAAGCCGGCGGGCGAGCCGACGCGGCCGGCGAACTCGCGGCCGTAGCCGAGGTGGACGGTGATGGAATTGTCAGGATGGCCGGGAGCAACAATGACCGGCGCCTTGACGCGGCCGTTGCCGACCGTAATCTCCACGATGTCGTCTTCTTCGAGGTTGAGCTTTGTCAGCATGGCGCCGCTCATGATTGCGGCGTTGTCCCAGCTCAGATTGGTGATGGGTTTGGGCAGCTCCTGCAGCCAGCCCACGTTCGACCAGCGCCCGTCGTAGACGGTCGGGTCAGGCCGGAAGATGATTTCGAGGGAATCTTTCGGCGTGGGTGTGGGGATAACGCCCTTGAATGCCACGTCGATGCCGGCCTTCGGAGGGCCGGCTTTGGGAGGCGCGGCGGGCACAGTGTCCGCGATCCAGCCGTCATGCAGCGCCTTGCGCCAGCCCACTTCAAAGTCGCCTTTAATGACGGGCTTCCAGGTTTCGCGCACCGCGTCGTACGCGCTCATCATGGACTGACTGAGCAGCGACTGGAAGACATCGTGCGCCGTTTTGCCGCCGTAGAGCGGATCGATCATGGGCTGGACGACGGAAACGGTGCCGTCATAAGAGCGCGCATCGGACCAGTACTCGAGATAGTGCGCGGCAGGAATGTGCCAGTTGGCCTGGTGAGCGGTTTCGTCGTAGTGCGAACCGAGATGCGCGACGATCCTGGCCTTATTGAAGGCCGCGGCAAAATTGAGATCGGCCGGCGCGTCGTAGATGGGATTGGCGTTGAGGATGACGAGCCAATCAACCTTGCCCGCATTGAGATCGGCAACCAGCGACTTGAAATCGCCGAGTTGGTCGCTGGGCAGCGGGACAGCGGGATCGGAACTAACGAAAACCGTTTTGCCGACGTTGCCAAGAGCGTTGTTGATGGCAAGCGCGAGCATCGCGACCGACTGATCCTGATAGAGGCCTGGAATGACGGCAGATTTGCCGCCGCTGGCTTTCAGATCCTTAACGAGCGCGGCGAGGAACTTCTGCTGGTCGGCGGTCCATGCGTAGGCAGGCGGGTTGGCGCCTGTGACGCCCACAGCCTGCGCCAGAGCCGCGGTAAACGCCGGAACCTCGCTGGCGCGCAGCCCGAGGCGGTGTTCGGCCTTCATACCGGTCGTGGTGGGCGTGCTCTCGATCGCGTACAGGCGATTCATGCCGTTTTCCGGCTGCTTGCGGCGGTCTGCGTAATCGCGCACCAACTTGTGAAAGCCGGGATAGGACGCGCCGGAGATAAAATCGGCGTCGAGCGAAACGATGACGTCGGCCTGGCTCAGGTCGTACTGAACATTCAGCCCTTTTTCCAGGAAGGTTCCAGCCAGCGCGGGATCGTATTGCGCCAGCTTCGCCTTGGGATAAGCCTTTTGCACCGCCTGCCATTGGCGAGCGAGCGTGGGCGAAGTGATGGTGGCGCTGAGGAAATAGATTCCGGTTCCGTCTTTGGTGGCAGCGGCCTTGGTCTGCAGCGCATCGACGAATTCGGCCCAAGAGCGGCCATCGTCCTCAAAGCTCACATGCTTTGAGCGGTCGGGATCGTAGAGATCAAGGAGCGTGCCTTGCGTGAAAGGATCGGAACCACCGTGGTTGTAGGTGTGCTCAGGATTGCCGTCGACCTTGATGGGGCGAAACTCGTCGCTCTTGACCAGCAGGGGCACCGCGCCGGTCGTAAAGGGATGCGCCGTGGCAAAGTACATCGGCTTGCCGAGAATGAGGTCTTCGGGAGCCTTGACGTAGGGATAGATCGGCTCATCGGGCTGCTTGGTACAGCCGGCCAAACCAGCCAGCGCCATCGACGCGCCCATCAATCTAAGGAAGCCGCGACGCGAAACAGGGTCAACCCACTCCTGCGCCGCGGAAGGAAACTCGCGCTCAACCGCAGCCTGGAACTCGGGGGTATTGGCCAGCTCATCGAGCGAGCGCCAATACTTTTTACCCTTTGCGCCGTTCAGTTTGGCGCGCACGGCGGCGAGCGTCATGGGCTCGGCGCACGCGTCTTCTTTCGCCGGCTGTACCCGATTCGCAAATTCCTGTGCGGGGTTTGGCCGCTCCTGCGAGAGCAACAGGGAAGGCTCCCTCGCCCCTCCGGGGCTTGCGGATTCCTTTTGCGCCCGATTCCCAGGACTGCGCTCCGCTTGTCCTGGGCTAACTTCCCTTGCTCCCTCCGGGAGCGGCTTTGGCAACGACGCGAACGATTCTACGCCGCTTTGCACGGTGCGGTGATCTGTGATCAGACGCGGGGCCTGCGCAGCCGAATTCTTTCTTTCTGTGCTCATCGGTGGCACACCTCGCAACTGGTGAGGTCTTTCGGGGTGCGAATGTTGTAGTGAACCTCAAGAAAATGGCCCAGGTCGATCTGGCTGGTGAACTTTTGATAATTCGGCGTTGCCGGCGGAACCGCCGCGGCGGCCACATCTCCGGCGATGCCATTGACTGCGGAAGCAGGCAGCCGCAGCGAAGCCATCTCCGCGCTCGCGCCGGAGGCGGCGCCCGGATCCTGCGTGGTGCAGCTTACGCTTTGCGCGGTGGGCGTGCCGGGGTTGACCGCGGTCGCCGCACACCATACCGGGCTGTCTTCTCCGGGTCCCGTCCAGGCCATGTTGTAAATCTCACTGGTGGGGCGCAGATTCTTGGCCGGATTGCGATGGCAGTCGAGGCACCACTCCATCTGCAGGGTGTTCTGCTCGTACATCAACGGCATTTCATCGACGCGGCCGTGACAGCTTTCGCAGCCGATGCCCTTGTTCACGTGGATCTCATGGCTGAAGTAAACAAAGTCGGGCAGGTCGTGCACCTTGGTCCACGGAATTGATTCGCCCGTGTACCAGCTCTGGCGCACCGGCTCAAGCAATTGCGCGTTGGTCCAGATCTGCGCGTGGCAGTTCATACAGGTGCGGGTGGGAGGAATTCCCGCGTAGCTGGATTTCTCGA
>Ga0335074_10007527_pt1 | contig 15098 bp, 15 predicted proteins | sample Lox_Sample_23_FD_206715 | JGI IMG/M metagenome (GOLD analysis project Ga0335074, IMG submission 206715) | Soil microbial communities from Loxahatchee National Wildlife Refuge, Florida, United States - Lox_Sample_2.3 | ecosystem: Environmental > Terrestrial > Soil > Wetlands | place: USA...
GTGAACGAATCCAGCGACGACGAACTCGCCTATGCCTATTACTGCGCGAATGTCTTACCGGCCGACGAAACGCGCATTCCTTATGATTGCCGCAAGTTCGCCGGCGCCTACAACGCCACCGCCATGCGCCTCTACCGCCGCCATCACATCGGCAAACTGGTGCAGATGGTGGCGAAAGCCATCGGCGCCAACCCGCAAGGGCTGCCCGCCCGCGCGGCCGGCGCGCTGCTGTGGAACATTCTTCGTCTCAGAGCGAGCGTTGCGTCATCTGCGTTGCCGGCCTGACCGGCCCTTGCGAGACCGGTCAGCTTGAACCGCAGAGGCGCAAAGCCGCAGAGGGTGTTGTGCATTCGAGGACGGTGTGCGTCGGGCTTGTAAATTCGGGGCGCCTTTGCGGCTCTGTGCCTCTGCGGTTCAAAATTGTTCGATGATCGGCTAAAAGGGCACGCGTCCGGTACGGCCCAAAGCCGCTGGCGGCAGGCACCCGCAGCGTCATCGCAATCGAACGGGGGAAAAAATGAAGATCGTTTTCATCGCGGGACGGTGTTCGCGCTGAAGGAGAGCCGCTAAGAACTCCGCTTCAGGCCGAATCTCGCTTCGCGAGCTTCGCTGGCTTGCGTGCTGAATTGTGGGGCCGGGACAAGAACTTTCCCTGGTTCAATTATGCGGCCTTCCTTGCCCTGCGCAGAGTCGACTTGCGCTTTCGCGCGGGTTGGGCCGGACGCGCCGACAGCTCCAGCCCCAGAGCGCGCAGGACATTGAGCATCGTCGCGAACTCCGGATTGCCCGTTTCGCCGAGCGCCTTGTAGAGGCTTTCGCGGTTCAGACCCGCAACCCGCGCGATTTCATTCATGCCCCGAGCCCGGGCAACGACGCCAATAGCGTCCCGCACGAAAGCGGCGTCACCCGTTTCCAATGCTGCGGAAATGTACTCCGCCTGACGTTCCGGCGTATCGAGATACTCGGCTGCGTCAAAGCGCGTGGTCTTGATCATACCTCTAATCCTCCAACTTCGCAGCCAGATCACGTGCCCGTTTGATATCCTGCGTCTGCGTGCGTTTGTCTCCGCCGCACAAGAGCAAGATGACCGTTGAACCACGCCGGACATAATAGACGCGATATCCCGGACCGTAGTCGATGCGAATCTCGAACAACCCTGAGCCAACAGACTTGGTGTCACCGGGATTACCTTGTTCGAGCCTGCGAATCCGGGATGCAATCCGCGCGGCCGCCTTGCCGTCACGCAAACCACGCAGCCATGCCCGAAATCCGTCGGTTTGGCGAACCTCGATCACGCCCCGATCTGTAGCCTATAGGCTACAGAATCGCAAGACGATCCGTATATCCGATCTGTCGCCGTTCGATCGACGTTACGGTCAAAAACTCCGCTTCACCATCAGCTGCTTGATCTCGCCGATGGCGCGGGCGGGGTTGAGGCTTTTGGGACAGGTCTGGGCGCAGTTCATGATGGTGTGGCAGCGATAGAGGCGGAACGGGTCTTCGAGCGCGTCGAGCCGCTCGCCCTTCATTTCGTCGCGCGTGTCGGCGAGCCAGCGATAGGACTGGAGCAGTGCGGCCGGACCGAGATAACGCTCCGAATTCCACCAGTAGCTCGGGCATGAAGTCGAGCAGCAGGCGCAGAGAATGCACTCATAAAGCCCGTCGAGCTTTGCGCGATCCTCGGGCGATTGCCGCCGCTCCTTTTCGGGCTCGGCCGTCTTCGTCTGCAGGAAGGGCTGGATCGAGGCATATTGCGCATAGAAGGTCGTGAGGTCCGGAACGAGGTCCTTCACCACCGGCATATGCGGCAAGGGATAGATCGCGGCCGATCCCGATACATCGGCAATCGCCTTGGTGCAGGCGAGCGTGTTGCCGCCATCGATGTTCATCGCGCAGGACCCGCACACGCCTTCGCGGCAGGAGCGGCGGAATGTCAGCGTGGAGTCGATCTCGTTCTTGATCTTGATGAGCGCGTCGAGCACCATCGGCCCGCAGGTTTCGAGATCCACGCGATAGGTGTCGATGCGGGGATTGGCATCCTCGTCCGGATCGTAACGATAGATCCTGAAGTCCTTCGTATGCTTCGGCTTTTTCCCGTTCGCGGTGACCGGGCCGGGCCAGGTTTTCCCCTTCTTCGGCTGGCTTCCGCGCGGCAGGCTGAACTGAACCATGAGAACCTCGATCTTGTATGAGTCTGAATAGCAAGGGCGCCGGCACCTGACAAACTCGTCCCTAATCGTTGCCGATCTGCTCGAACTCCCAGGCAATGTCGACCGGTTGGTCCTTCACGACACCGCCGAGTACAAGCTGCTCGCTGCGCCTTGTGCTGCCCTGGCCCACATAAACGCTTTCCTCGATCTGCGCCGAACCGCCATGACGAAAACGCCAGCCTTCGCCGTTCGGCAATTTGAGAAGAATGTCACCGCTAAGCGATGATGTAACGCGCGTATCCGGATGAATATGGAACCGGACTGCGAATGGCACGGCCGGACAGCCACGCGTCCCATTCGGCACCAAATGATCGCAGCCCGTCAGTTTCGTGCCGCGAGGCGACAATGTGATTTCCCGCCCATGCTCAACACCGAACTCGGGCACGTAATGAGCGTGCCTCGACTCGACCCGCCATCCATAAGGAGTTTCGCGGCGGACCGTTTCGGGAGGCTCAGACGAATCAATGAGACGCGGTCCAAGAAGGTCGCGGGCGAAACCGGGCGCCAAAATCGGTGTCGTCGATGTATCCGCAACCGTGACGGTTGAATGCGCGGCAGTGGCGCGCAATGCACCGTTCCAGCGTGCGGATGCGTCTTTTTCAGCGCCGCAATTGACGACGATCCGGTTCACACCCGACGAAAACTCGAATGCAAGGCAACCCGCATGTGCGCGGGTCGAATATGGCCCGGCAGGCGGTGCTCCGCAGTCGATGATCGCGAGCGAACGACCGGCGGCGAGACGCTGATAGCCGGAATGCGGCGCATGCATGAAAGGCTGGCCGCGAGTTTCGTCCCGTGCGAGCAACGCTGCCACCATCCGCGCGTCGCCCTCGGCGCCACCATTGAACAGCGCCAATGCACCGTCGCCATGACGAAAGAAGCGCAACATGGGCGCCATGCGGTCGTGCGCACCGCGCAGCCATGCCGGAATGCGCGTATCCATCGCGGAAAGCGCATCGAGCGCCATCACGGTCTGACGATAGGCCCAAAGCAATTCTTCCGGACATCGGCTGATGTGACCGCCATCAGGCAGGATCTGCAACGACAGTTCATGCTCAAGCCGTTCGAGTGCGGCGGCTAACCGCCGCGGATCGCTGTCCAGAGAGGCTTCGCTCAGCAGGCAGCACGCCGCGGCCTCAAGGCGCGGCAATCCCGGTGCAGCTTCCCCCGCTGTCCGTCCGAGCACCGCGGCCTGCCTGCGCAGCGAAAGGAACAGCCGCGAACGCCACAGCATGTCGGAGTTCGAGATAACGAACCGGCCGTGTGCAAATATCTGAACCAGCCGCCGCGCAATGATCTCCGGCAGCCACGCGGGTTCGGCGTAGCGCGAGCAGTGTTCGAGCCATTCCGTGATGAGCTGACCCGCGTATTCACGGGCCGGTTCGCCACCGGCCGCGGACAGCGCAGGAAGCCATTCAAACCCGTGCAGTGCGGCGGCCCAGGATTCGCTTGGCGGCTGAATGTCGAATACAGAACCATGTTTGATATCAGTAACTTCACTGGCGAACCGGAAGCGTCCTCTGAGGATGGAATCGGCATCTTCCAGACGTCGGGGAAGCGTATCGAACGGCTGATGATGGATGCGATCCGGCATCCGCCCGCGCAGCAACTGACGGTATATCCAGCTTCCCCTCCAGGCGATGCGCAATGGCCGTACGGCAACCCATAAAGCAGAGCGGCACAGCTCCGGCATCATTTCAAGCGTCGGCCCCGCGCGCCGACGCGCCGACGCATCCAGCATTCCGCTAGCCGCGTAACGCGGCAATGTTTGCGGCGTAACGGTCAGGTCCACCATGAAACACCGAAGTTCCTGCGACGAGGACATTTGCACCCGCAGCGACAGCGAGCCTTGCCGTTTCCGGAGTGATTCCTCCGTCGACCTTGAGCGCGATTGCCCTCCCCGTCCTGGAGATACGCTCTGCGGCCGCTTCGATTTTCCGGAGCTGGCTGGTGATGAATTCCTGCCCGCCAAATCCCGGGTTGACCGTCATGATTAGGACGATGTCCACGAGATCAAGCAGATTGTCGATGGCATCGATCGGCGTGCCGGGATTGAGAACCACGCCCGGCCTTTTGCCATGCGCGCGAATCAGCTGAAGCGTGCGATGGATGTGGGGGCCAGCTTCGGGATGCACAGTCAACCCGTCGGCACCTGCTTCCACGAACGCTTCGATAAAGGGATCGACCGGCGAAATCATCAAATGCACGTCCAGCGGCTTTTTTGCATGCGGCCGGAGCGCCTTCACGACTACGGGGCCGATCGTAATGTTGGGCACGAAATGCCCGTCCATTACGTCGACATGAATGATATCGGCGCCGGCGCGCTCAATGGCTTCCACTTCCGCGCCCAGCCGCGAAAAATCCGCGGACAGAATCGAAGGAGCGATGCGAATTCCGTCGGCCATCACATTGTCCTAAGTGCCGGATTCGCTGCCGCACCGCAAGCGCGACAAGATTCGGAAGTATTGAGCATCAAGGCGAAGGATGCGAGCCACACGACGCGTGACTGATAGCGATCATGAGGCCCTGAAAGAACTCCGCATATCGCGGCGTTGCCGACCAGCGCCGCAAGGACGAATCCCTGGAACAGCGCAAAATCATATTGCCTGGCGCGAAACGACCAACCCAGCAACAAGAGTGTCCCCACAAGGGAAATGGTTCCGACGGTTATGTCGAGATCGCTGACGTTCTGGAACCTGATTTCGCCCTTCTGCTGGCGCGCGGAATAATACGCTCCCATCTGGGTCGGAATATACGCCTTCAGAACGGGAGATAGCACCCATTCCTGAGGTTCGATCTGATCGCCGGTTCCGAAATGCACGAATTGTTCAAACGCATCCTTTGCCGCGGCCTCAAGCTGAAGGAGTGGGTAGCGGAGAATCGCGTCGCGCACGATACGCGCCGACTCGTCTTCCGCGCCTTTGAAATGTCCCATTGCAAAAAACGGGCTTTCCGGCGTCCAAAGCCAGCCGTCCGCCGTTGCTGGAAGGGAATCACGATAGGCGCACAGCCGATAACCTGATTTCGGGCATGTTTCCTCGAGCAGCCGCATCACTATGCCGTCCTGCAGCATACGGGCAAAAACGAAAGAAGGTCCTGCCCGGCTCAGGAAAATCTCGCCCGTGTAGCCAAAATTGGCTGCAAGCACGAGCACGAGGCCACCCATGCACACAATGGCAGGCTCGACGAGTCGCGGCTTCAATCCCTGCCCTGCGGCAGGCCGCATCGCCATCCGTAACGCGAAGGTGCATAACAAAAGGAATGCAGCAAGCAACAAATGCGATGGATGGACGGCCACCGCTATCACGCCCACCGCAACAAGGAGCATGATTCGCGCGCGTCCCAGACTCGACCGCTGAAATGTCACAAGATAGAGCGAAAGGACGACGACCGATGTGAAGCAGTCAGGCTCGATCTGCCCGACATACCAGGGCAGCCCCGTTCCGATGAGAAGCACCGTGCCGACCAGAAGCGCCAACACAAGGCGCAGCCGCGGCACAATCGCGCGTGCCGTCTCGGTCATGACGAATGAAACGAGCGCTGCCTGAATGAACGCGATGAACCAAAGGCTGGCGCCTGCCCCGCCGAGTCGCAGAAACACCGAATAGACCGGCGAGCGTTCCACCACGAACTGGCCGCCCAGCCCCTCGAGCACGTAGGCGCCCGTGTCGTAATAGATGATCGGAAATCCGTTCCAGAAGGCTGGGACGAGCAAAATCGGAATCAGGGAGAGGAAGCAGAACGCCTCTCCCAGGGGTTCCGCCACGGTGGATTTCCACAATCTGGAAAGCCGGCTCGCGTGCGCCGCGCCAATGGCCCCTTGCGCGCGGGTTACCGCCATGCCCGGTCTGTGGTTGACTTGGTGGACATCGCACCTAAACTTCGCGTCGGTAAGATACCCGGTGAACATTCATGGCGGAACAGGCCCGGACCGCGCCGGCCGCGCGTCCTCTCTCGCCCCATCTTCAGACTTATCGCTGGCCGATCACGATGGCCACGTCGATCGCCCACCGCGCCACGGGACTCGCGCTCGTTCTCGGGACACTTGTCGTCGCATGGTGGTTGCTCGCATTGGCGGGCGGACCCCAATACTACGACACTTTTTCGATGGTTGCCCGGCATCCTTTGGGACAGGTCGTCCTGTTCGGCTTTGTCTGGTCGCTTACCTACCATCTTCTTAACGGGATCCGCCACCTCGCATGGGATATCGGTCTCGGATTTGACGTTCATGCGGCGAACAGAAGCGCCGCGACAGTGATCGCGCTGTCGCTGCTGTTGGCTCTTGCCGTTTTTGCCTATGCCTATGCTGTAAAGGGGCTGTATCCATGAGCGTGCAAACGCCACTTGCGCGCGTGCAGGGTCTCGGCGCCGCGCATACCGGAACCGGACACTTCTGGCGCCAACGCATCGGTGCCGTTGCTCTCGTACCGCTCGCCATCTGGTTCGTCTGCTCCGCCCTCGCGCTGATCGGCGCCGATCGCGATGCCGCAGTCGCATTCCTTGCACAGCCCGTAAATGCCATTGCCATGGCGCTGTTCGTGATTGCGGCACTCAATCACATGTCGCTCGGCGTGCAGGTTGTCATCGAAGACTATGTGCATGACGAGGGGCCGAAGATCGCGCTGCTTATGCTTAACATTTTTTTTGCCTGGATCGTCGGTGCAGCCTGTCTCTTCGCGCTTGTGAAAATCGCGGTTTGACGCCGGCGCGCCATCCGCCCGTGGAAGAATAACAAATGTCCGCTTATCCGATAACAGATCATACATTCGACGTCGTCGTCATCGGCGCGGGCGGCGCGGGATTGCGCGCCACGCTCGAAGCGGCGGCAAAGGGCCTGCGGACGGCCTGTATCACCAAGGTGTTTCCCACGCGCAGCCACACGGTATCCGCGCAGGGCGGCATATCCGCCGCGCTCGGCAACATGGGCGAGGACGACTGGCGCTGGCATATGTACGATACGGTCAAGGGTTCCGACTGGCTCGGCGACCAGGATGCCATCGAGTACATGTGCAAGAATGCGCCCGCGGCCGTATACGAGCTTGAGCATATGGGCGTGCCCTTCAGCCGCACCGAAGAAGGAAAAATCTATCAGCGCGCCTTTGGCGGCATGACCTCCCACTACGGCAAGGGCATCGCGCAGCGCACCGCCGCCGCAGCCGACCGCACCGGTCACGCGATCCTGCACACGCTTTACGGACAATGCGTCAAACACGAAGTCAATTTCTTCATCGAATATTTCGCGCTCGATCTGATCGTGGACGAAGGCGCGGTGCGCGGCGTCATCGCCTGGAATCTCGACGATGGCTCAATTCACCGTTTTCGTGCGCAGCGCGTGATCATCGCGACCGGCGGGTATGGCCGCATTTATTTCTCCTGCACCGGCGCGCACACGCAGACGGGCGATGGCAACGGCATGGTGCTTCGCGCCGGCCTGCCCTTGCAGGACATGGAATTTGTTCAGTTCCATCCGACCGGAATCTATGGCGTGGGCGTGCTCATCACCGAGGGCGTGCGCGGCGAAGGCGGTTATCTGACGAACTCCGAGGGCGAGCGATTCATGGAACGTTACGCCCCGCATGCGAAGGACCTCGCCTCGCGCGATGTGGTGAGTCGGGCCATGACCATCGAGATCCGCGAAGGGCGCGGCGTGGGCCCGAAAAAGGACCATATCCATCTGCATCTTTCGCATCTCGACCCGAAGATCATTCACGAGCGCCTTCCGGGCATTACCGAATCCGCACGTATATTTGCCGGCGTGGATGTAACAAAAGAGCCGATCCCCGTGCTTCCGACCGTTCATTATAACATGGGCGGAATTCCGACGAACCACATGGGCGAAGCCGTCACGCTGCGCGACGGAAATCCCGACACGATCGTGCCGGGACTGATGGCGGTCGGGGAAGCGGCCTGCGTTTCAGTTCACGGCGCGAATCGGCTGGGCTCCAACTCGTTGATCGATCTCGTTGTGTTTGGAAAAGCGGCCGGAATGCGCGCGGCGGAAGCGCTGAAGCCCGGTGAAAGGCAACCTGACCTGCCCAAGGATGCCGGCGAGAAATCTTTGGCGCGCTTCGACCGCTACCGGCATGCGAAGGGAAGCATGCCCACCGCGCATATCCGTCTCGCCATGCAGGTCGCGATGCAGGAGGACGCGGCCGTGTTCCGCACCGGCGAGACGCTCAGGAAAGGCCAGTCGCGGATCGACGCGATCTACAAGCAGCTTTCGGACATCGCGGTGTCGGACCGTTCGCTGATCTGGAACTCGGATCTGGTCGAAACACTGGAACTCGAAAATTTGCTTCAGCAAGCGATCGTTACAATTGAAGGTGCGGTCGCCCGCACCGAGAGCCGTGGCGCACATGCACGGGAGGATTTCCCCGAGCGCGACGACGTAAATTGGATGAAACACACGCTGGCCTGGATCGATCCTGCGACCGGATGGGCGAAGCTCTCCTATCGCCCGGTCCACGCTTACACCCTTTCAAACGACGTGGAATACATCCCGCCCAAAGCGAGGGTTTACTGAGCCCGGCTGCCTTCGGGCGGTGCCGGCAAGCTTTGAGTAACCATTTCCGGTTAATTGGTTCGTGCAGACTGTGGATGTGTTTGCCCTGGGATGTCGGGCTCCTGGATCATCAGCGCCGCGGGTCGAACCTACGGACCTTACGCGAAAGAGCAACTCCGCGCCTTTGCCGGGGAGGGTCGGCTCGCGCGCCAGTCCATGGTGGCCCGCACAGGCGAAACGGAATTCCGCAAGGTGTCCGACGAGCCGGAACTGGCAGATCTTTTCGATATGCCGAAAAGCGAGCGCGACGCGGATATTGTGCGGAGCCTCCGGCGGGAGCCGTCGGCGGGTTTTGGCCGGAGCGACGAAAGCTCCCGCACAGCCGAGCCTTCCCATTTCGTGATCGTTGCGGACTTGAAGTCCGGCTCGATCGCGAGGCTTGAAGAAACAATCGCCACGCTGGGTCATAGCTTTGCGATACTGCCCCAGGTCTGGCTGCTGTCGAGCCATGAGACGGCCAACACCGTCCGTAACACGCTTACGCCCCAGCTCGGAAAACTCGACGTGCTGTTCGTCGTGGATGCTCGCAACAACAAGGCGGCGTGGTTCAACTTCGGGCCGGAAGCCGATGCGCGCATCCGCAGACTCTGGCGTTCCGAACCGAAATTCCGCGCGGCGAGCTGACACTATCGATCCAGCTCTCGCAGTTCGGCCCTGAAGCGCTGATAATTTCTTACATAAATTTCTGCCGATGAGAGAATTGCGGCACGTTCCGCCTCTTCCAGTTGCCGCACCACCCGGGCGGGTTGGCCGAGCACAAGCGAGTTTGCCGGAATTTCTTTGTTCTCTGTAACCAGCGCATTGGCCCCGACGATGCAGTTCGGACCGATAATGGCGCCGTTCAGGATCGTCGATCCCATTCCGATCAACGTGTTGTCGCCGACGGTCGCCGCGTGAAGTATGACGTTATGGCCGATCGTGACATTCGCCCCGATCGTAACGGGTTGACCAATATCTGTATGAACCACACAGTTGTCCTGCACGTTCGAGTTCTCTCCGATATCGATCCAGTCATTGTCTCCGCGCAGCACGCAGCCGAACCAGATGCTTGCGTGCCGTCGCAGGCGCACCAGGCCGATAAGGCTGGCATCGGGCGCCACCCAGAATTCGCCTTTGGCCGGAAATTCCGGCTTCGCGGTGCCCAGCGCGTAAATCGGCATGTCAATTCTCCTCACGAAAAAGCTTCGCAAACGGGGGCGCGACGGAAAACAAAAAAAACGCTAGTCTCGGTTCATAGAGTGATTCGCGACCGGGGGTTCTTGCGTGCAGCGCCGTTCCATTCCGCGATATCTCATACCGGCATCATACCAACGTCTGCTGTCATGCAGTTGCAACCTTCGCAGCTTTCTATCCTCTCATGATGCGTTAGTGACAAGGAGCTTGCATGGCCAAGCGTTCCGCGCGTCGCAGAGACCGCGAAGTTCAATATTCCGATACCGCCACCGTCCACCCGCTCTTTCCGGCGCGCAAGGGTTATGATCCATTAGACGCGCAAATTCGCGACCGCAAATACGTAAAAAATGTCCGGGCGATGAGCCCGCTGCAACAACAGCTGATGGACGCGATCGATGCGCATAGCGTTGTCGCAGCGCTGGGGCCGGCGGGGACCGGCAAAACCTATCTCGCCATCGCCAAAGCAGTGGAAGCGCTCGAAGAGAACCGGGTCGGGCGCATCGTTCTTTCGCGGCCCGCGGTCGAGGCCGGCGAGAGCCTCGGATTTCTTCCGGGCGATCTGCAGGACAAGCTCGCGCCTTATCTGCGGCCGCTTTACGACGCACTGACGGAACGACTCGGCACGAAGCGGCTGAAGGCATTGCTGGCTGAGGGAGAGATCGAAATTGCGCCTGTCGCCTATATGCGCGGGCGCACGCTCAACGATTGTTTCGTGGTCATCGACGAAGCCCAGAATTGCACCTATGGGCAGCTCAAGATGTTGCTCACGCGGTTGGGCTGGCGGTCCACCATGGTACTGACGGGCGATCCCGACCAGACGGATTTGCTGAGCGGACTTTCCGGACTTGGAGAGATCGCGAACCGGCTGGAACAGGTTCCAGAAATCGAGGTGATCCGGTTGGGCGAAGGCGACATCGTTCGCCACCCGCTCGTCGCCAGCATGCTCACTGTGCTCTGAGAGCGATTCCGATCTGTATGACCAGCAGTCCCAGAGCCAGGCTCCAATAGCCCGAGAGCGCTGCAGCCAGCCAAAAAGCGACGCCCGAGCAGGACTTCTCGCGCCAGGCCTTGGCTGCGTTCTCAAAGAGAACGGTCGGTCCGGCGAAGATCATGACTGCGATGTATACCGCACGGCCCAGCGAAGACACCGACTCCTTTGCCAGGAGCCGGTATAGGCTCGCGGTTATTCCCGAAGCCGTGAACCCGGCCGCCATGGCAAAGAGCGCCACCAATACGTCGTGCACACCAGTCTCCCGGAAAACTCCGTGCTGCGCGATGCACCGACCGTGCCTGCCCCCGCCGCTGATCCGGGTGCCGTGCGTTTCATTTTGAGGCAGAATGCGAGGCCGGCTCTGCTCTCAGGGTGACGATTTGCCCGGATGTCCGCACTTCCGACTGTGCTAATGCCCGGAGAAGGAAAGAGCTGGAATGACGCAACTGAGCCGGCCCAACGACGTCAATTCGGCGGTCCGGAAGCATTCGGGCTGGCTCGTCCCCCTGGGAGTGGTGGCGCTCATGGCTGTGCTCTGCGCGCTGGTGCTTCTTTATTATCTCGTGCCCAACCCCAATTCGCTGATCGAAGAGCACACCTCGCCAAGCGCAGGTCTTTACAAGGTACAATTGAGGGTCGGAAACCTGTCGCTGTCCGTGCCGGCCAACTATCTGCCCTATGCGAGCGAACGGAGTGGCGGACCGCGACGCGAAATAGCCTTTTATGCGGAATTGCCGAACTTTCACGGCTTCTCCGATTCCACGGACGTAGACTTCATGGGGAACAGTCCGAATTCGCGTGTAATACATATCCTGATCACGCGCGAGGCTTTCGATGTCGGCGAAAGCGCGAGGCTCAAACGCGTATATCTGAACGAAGTCGTCGACACGCGAGGTCGCTCATGGACTTCTTCCCTCACAAAATACGTATTCCGGAACGACTCTGGTTATCGGGGCGAAGATCTTTTCGTCGGACGGGATGCCGGCACGGATGTTGTCATGCGATGCACCCAGCAAAGCGCCGATGTGCCGAGCCCGAACTGCATGCGTGAGGTTCAGTACGCGCCCGGCATTCTGCTGAGCTATCGTTTCAAGCGTGCCCGGCTCGGAGAATGGCGCGCGATCGCCGGAGGCGTACAGCGCCTCGTCGCCTCTTTCACCGTGCGCGGCGAGAAAGGCTGAGAGCTATGTCCTGGTGTTACGTCAGCTTCGGGAAGCCGGCGCAGGAGGAAGATCCATCTCCAGAATTGCCATCTGGAAAGCGTAGGAGACTTCTCCGTCCTCATCGTCCCGGAAGATCACGCCAATGAACTCGCCGCCGACATGAACTTCGGCGGAGTCCTGCTGTTTCGGACGTTCGAGCACAGCGATGGTATCGAGCCGGAACAGATTTCGCAGATATTTCTCGATGCGCCAGATTTCTGATCGGGTCACGCCAGATGCTCCAAGGAATTCGACTGCACTCGCATGGCAACCCACACGCGGTCAAGCGGGATGGCTTGACCAGTCCGCGCAGTTCCTGTCGCAATCCGGTATGATCGATCCTTGTCCACAAGGTTATTACGCAGCAAGCGCGGGAGCCGTGCCGCTGCGCCGCCCCCTTTCGGGACGGCAGAAAGCCGATATCTGCATTGTAGGTGCGGGCTACACCGGGCTCGCAGCCGCTTTGGAAGCCGCAACGGCCGGCGCACGCGTCATCGTGCTTGAAGCGCAATCAGTCGGCTTCGGAGCGTCGGGCCGCAACGGCGGGCAAATTCACACGGGTTGGCGGAAGAGTCAGCAGGAGCTCGAAACCTGGCTTGGTGCCGTCCACGCCCGCGACCTATGGGGCTTGAGCGAAGAAGCAAAAGCGCAGGTCTCTGCTCTTATCATCCGCCACGCGATCGCCTGCGATCCGAAATCCGGTCTCGTCACTGCGGCACATGATGCGAGCGCCGCCCGCGGACTTGCGAGCGAGGCCGAACATCTTGCCCGTGTTTACGGTTACAACAACTTGCGTTTGTTGAACCGACCGGAGACCGCCGGGGAAATTGGTTCGACAATCTATCGCGGCGCCTGTCTGGACAGCGGCGGCGGCCATCTTCATCCGCTTCTTTATGCGCGCGGACTCGCGACGGCAGCCGAATCCGCCGGCGCACAAATATTCGAACGCTCTGCCGTTTCTCGCATGGACGAGCAGGCCGCCGGAGTGGCGGTTACCGCCGCGGATGGATCCGTTGCCGCCGATCGTATTGTACTTGCGACGGATGCATTTTCGGGAGCGGTCGCCGCCGGTCTCGACCGTTATATCGGGCATGTGGAAAGCTTCATTATGGCAACGGCGCCAATTCCGGTGGACATTTCACCGGTGATATTGCCCAATGACCCGGCGGTCGCCGATACGAGGCATGTGCTCGATTACTATCGCAAGAGCGCGGCCGGCAGATTGTTATTTGCCGGCCGCGAAGCCTATTTCGGCGTGCCGAAGGATATTGCGGCGCTCGTGCGACCGCGCCTGCTGCGCGTCTTTCCGCAATTGCGGGATGTTCCGATCGAATATGCCTGGAGCGGAACGGTCGGCATCACGCTGACCCGCATGCCGCATTTTGGAAAACTGTCGGACCGTATCTTCTTTGGCCATGGTTATTCCGGGCAAGGCGTGGCGCTCGCCACGCTCGGCGGCAAGCTAATCGCCGAAGCCGCTATGGGACACGAGGAACGCTTCAATGTGCTCGCGCGCGTACCGGCGCGACCATTCCCCGGCGGCCCGCAGCTGCGCCGTCCCCTGATCGCCGCCGGCCTGTTCGCCTACAAACTGGCCGACGCGCTTTGATCATCGTCATTAGTTCCAGTCAGCCAGGCCATGGTGAGAGAGGGAATCGAGGCAGCTGGAGGTTGGTTCTTCTCAAATATGCAGCGCGCGCTTGTCTGCATCCAGGACGGACTCATGCATCATTTCCGAGAGCGTAGGGTGCGGGAAGATCGTGGCGATCAGTTCCGCGTCGGTTGCTTCGAGCGTTCGCGCGATCGAATAGCCCTCGATCAGCTCCGTCACTTCGGCGCCGATCATATGCGCACCGAGGAGCTCGCCTGTATCGGCATCGAAGACCGTCTTGACCAGACCTTCAGGCTCGCCGAGCGCAATTGCTTTGCCGTTGCCGATGAAGGGAAACCGCCCGACCCTGATTTTGAGGCCCGCCGCTTTTGCAGCGGCCTCCGTCATGCCAATGCTCGCGACCTGCGGCCAGCAATAAGTACAAGCCGGTATCCTGCTCGTATCGAGCGGATGCACGCCTTTCACGCCGGCGATGCGCTCGGCGACCATCACGCCTTCATGCATGCCCTTATGCGCAAGCCAGGGCGGTCCGACGAGATCGCCGATCGCATAAAGCCCGGGGACACCCGTCTCGCCCCATTCATTGATCACGACATGCGTCCTGGAAACTTTGACGCCTGTTTCTTCCAGGCCGATATTTTCCACGTTTCCGACAATGCCAATCGCGACGATAGCCCGCGAGGCTGTGACGGTTTCGAGGCTCCCGTCTTTCATTTTGAGAGTCGCATGTACTTCGTCGGCGCTCGTCTTGAGCTTCTCGACAGTTGTGGACGCAAGGACGCGCATCCCTTGTTTCGTGAAAGCCTTGGTGGCGAACTGTGAAATTTCTTCGTCTTCTACGGGCAGAACGCGGTCGAGCATCTCTACGACCGTGACCTCGCTGCCCAGCGTGCGGAAGAAACTCGCAAATTCGATCCCGATGGCGCCCGAGCCGATCACAATCAGCGATTTCGGGAATTCCTTCGGAACCAAAGCGTCGCGATAGGTCCAGACAAGTTTTCCATCGGCTTCGAGACCGGGAAGCGTGCGGGCGCGGGCGCCGGTCGCGAGCACGATGTTGCGCGCCGTGAATTCCTGGGCGGCGCCATCCTTCGACACGGCCACCATGCCCTTCCCTTTCAACACCGCATCGCCGGGAATGACCGTGATCTTGTTTTTCTTCATCAGGAACGCGACGCCGTTGGAAAGCTGGTTCGCGACCTTGCGCGAGCGCTCGACGATCTTTGCGAGATCGAAGCGAAGATTGTCGGCGGCGAAGCCGAATTCGTTCAGCCGGTGCATGAGGTGCCAGATTTCCGACGCGCGCAGCAGCGCCTTGGTCGGAATGCAGCCCCAGTTGAGGCAGATG
>Ga0335074_10007528_pt1 | contig 15098 bp, 9 predicted proteins | sample Lox_Sample_23_FD_206715 | JGI IMG/M metagenome (GOLD analysis project Ga0335074, IMG submission 206715) | Soil microbial communities from Loxahatchee National Wildlife Refuge, Florida, United States - Lox_Sample_2.3 | ecosystem: Environmental > Terrestrial > Soil > Wetlands | place: USA: Florida...
GCGGTCTGCTTCTCGACTGCTTGAGCAACAGACCGAAGAGGTACCGGAGTGGCGCGGTAATACGCCAGCTAAATGAAGCCCTCAATTCCAAATTCAACGCTCGTAGTGACGTGATCTCCTGGAGGTTAGCGGCGAGTGTGCTACCTAGATTTCGAACTGCACCTTCCTTTTCCGCCAACATCTGGCTCAGGGCTCTGATCTGAGCATCTTTTGCCGCGTTGGATCTATTGAGCGCCACTCTATTCTCTTCGCCGTCCGAGATCGCTTTTTGTAGTGAGCTAATTTCCTCTTCCTGGGCCGCAATTCTGTGATTGTACACGTGAGAAATCTGGCGCTTTAGAATATCGCTCTCGCTTGCCTTGTCGGCGACCGTCTGCCGCAATGCTCCGATCTGAGCTTCACGTTCTGTTAAAGCGGCATTGAGCGCAGACGCTTGCGAAACGCGTTCTGCCAGAGTCATGTACAGGGCGATTTTCTGGTCTTCCAATTCGTTCGCATGTCGGAAGGCAGAATTGAACGCTCTGAGACGCAGGTCCAGCTTTTCAAATTCCTCAAAAACCTCGACGCTGTCGATACTGATTTCATCTTTTGCGATCCGAGCCAGCGATTCATAGGCAGCTATGACATCATCCGGGACACGAGAATCAAGTCGGAGACTTGCCGGCGTAAACTCGGTATGGCGGAGGTCAGGGTCGATAATCTCGCTCGATTTAAGCCTATTCGGAACCTCGCCAGGCTGAATATCCAACGCGAGCGTGGTTCCGATTCTTTGCAGCTGTTTGGAGAGGTCTCTGACGAGCAGATCGTAGTCCACTACCACCCGTGGAAATCCAACGGTGTCCAAAACAGCCGGCAACATGTGCTGAAGCCAGAGCAGGTAGCTTTTTTCTTCGGAGATTTGATTGCGCGTCTTAAGCGAGAGCGCCACGCTGAGTGGATTTCTTAGGGCGATAACATAGCTGGGAGTCAAATTCAAAGATTGGAATATCTGGCGCCAAAAGAACAGCAGCCGGGCGGTGCGAGGATCTTTGAAGCAAAAAATGCGGCGATTTTGAGTCTTCTCGTAGATCAGCTGTGCGGCTTTCACCATCAACGCGCTGATTGCGGCATCCGGCTGAATAAAGCGCCACGAAGGCGCTAATCGATCGTATGCAGAGCCCAAATGCCGCAGCAGCTCTTCATTGATTTCCAAAAAATCTCGATCTTCCCAAAAGCCCTTTGGATTGTCATCCCCCGGCGGAATAAGGCTATCACCGAGTTCAATGCCGAGCGACCCGAGTGCACTGGTCAATGCGCTGGTGCCGCCGCGGTGCGTTCCGAGTACAACCATGATCCGTGAGCCGCCCGAATGAATGCCTCCGGGCTGGAACGATGGTAAATTCACGGGGTCCGCTGGTTCTTCAAATCTCATGGATGATTCGATTCACCTAATTACCTGTGGCTCCACGCAGTCGTGGGCTAAAGGCGAATCTCCCGTGAAAGAGGTCCGAACAGGTCTCGATTCTACTACGCAACCCAGGGCTTTCGTCAAGTACACGCCTGTCGGATCGAGCAATTTGTGCGTTGGAGTGGAAGGTTCGCCGCGGCGTAGGATTGTCGCCATTTCCGCAGAAGTTGTTTCGCATCAGGTATTGGGCGGCTGTAGACTGAAGATTGTCCCAATTGAACGAGGAGGAATGCGGAAGGATGCTGCTGAGCTACGTTCATGATTTTCTTCGCGCGATGGAGTCAGACGATTCGATAACGGACACGGAAACCGCCCTCCGACACCTCAGGCTCCTCGGTTTGAGCGATTTCGGCGCCGTTCTTTGGAGTATACCGCTGGCGGGTTATCCACGCGTTTCGGCTCTGCTACCGAAAATGGCTAGTCTGGAAGTACAACGTACATGGACTGGAGCATCTGGGGATGTCCTACTCGGTCAGTCGCTCTCGTTTATTCGATCCATGTCCTGTACTTATTCCCGGCTCACGGTTAGTCCCTTATCCGGGAAGCGGATCCTCGATTTTGGCTGTGGATACGGGCGATTGACGCGGCTGTGCTATTTCTATTCGGACGACATATGGGCCGTGGATCCGTGGGAGGACGCGCTCGCCCTGTGCCGCGAGGCTGGACTGCAACGTAATCTATTCAAGTCGGAGGAGCTTCCGCTCATGCTGCCGGTTCCGGAAGATTTCGATGTGATCTTCGCGTATTCCGTTCTCACTCATACAAGCGAGCGAGCCAGTAAGGCATTGTTGTGTGCGATGCGACGACATCTTCGGCTCGGTGGCCTCGCTTGCATCACGATCCGTCCAATCGAATTTTGGAAGAACCGGGAATCACTCTCTCAGGGTCAGGGTACGCAACCATCTCGCGTGGACATGGAGCGGCAACACGCGCAACTCGGCTTTGCATTTACCCCGCACAAACGTTCGCCTGTTGATGGAGAGATCACGTTTGGCGACACATCAATGACAACGGATTGGTTAAAGATCAACGCGCCGGATTGGCGACTGGTTGGTTTCGATCATTTGCCCGAGGATATCCTGCAAAGGATCGTGTTCTTGCAACGCGCCTGATGAGTCGGCAAATCATTCTCTACACAAGCAGTGAGCTCTTGTGAGGCAATTTCTGAGATTCTGCATGTGCGGGCACACCGTTCTCTTGCAAGATGACAAGCCCTCCCAGGTAGCACATGAAGCCTGACACCGCGAGCCAGCCGGCGAAGAAGCTCACGTTAAGCCGATCAGCCGTGGCGAGGGGGCTAGCCACCCAAACTACGAGAAAATAGGTGAACTGCAACGCTGCCAGCGCAATTTTCCAACGGCCCGGCGCAAGGGTTAGCAGTGTGGCCATCGCACCGACTAGCGCGAGCATCGAAAGGTACGAGTTGTGATGAATGACGTGGAAGTCCCACGTGAGCAACACATTCACCAGTACACCCGCAACGCCAATGAAGAGGAGCGGCTTCAACCGATCAAGCACCGCATCCACATGCGCCGCAGGACGTATTCGTCTCCTGAGCCATAGGAGCGCACCCACCAGCCATCCGGCATTCAGAACGCCAAGAGATGGTCCAATAAAATAGAAATCGTTAGCCCGCCACTTACTGGTAACCTCCTTCCCAACATTCTTCAGGTTTGCGTTGTGGACGTTCGGCGAACGGCCAAAAATAGTTTCAATACCGTCGACTTTGCTGGAGACCCATCCCCGGAAGGTGAGTTTCGAATATGCACGCGTCACCGTGGTGGCGACGCTGACCGAGGATTCACCGAAGCCAAATGTGCCGGCGAGGGCATATTTCACAAGGGCATTTCCCGGTGGGTCCACAAAGTGTTGCCAAAGCGTCCAGGGCAGAAGTAAGCCGATAAAGATCACTACGCTTGCAAGCGTTGGCTTCCAGCCCATCCACAATCGAGGCCGACAGAGCAGTAATCCCAACGGAATCAGGCCAAAGACGACTCCGCCGTGGCACAGCATTGCCAACCCAGCCATTCCCGCACCCACGCATGCGCTGGTAAGAGAAGCTTTCACACGTGTAGAGTACGGATCGCCGACAAATAGCAGGTAGGCGCCCAAGCCCAGGGCAGCCGAATTCATCTTGGGCCAAATATAGGTAGAATTAAAAACAACGAAGCCGGCTGCAGCCACCAGCGCAGTCGCCAACACCGATTGTCTTACGTTCAGCCCAAGCTTGTCGCACAGGATCCAGAACGGCAGGACCCAACAGCTCATTATGATTATCCCGCCGATTTGATAAAAATAATAGGTCAGATGTCGATTCTCACCGAAGGGCAGCAACACACCAAACACCGGACGCGCTAGCAAGAAGACTCCAGCTAATGCCGGTGGGCGATCAGAGACCTTCCACTGTGATAAGCCGAAAACGTGCAGGAGAGATCGGTGAGGTCCAGTCACCATCTGCTCCGCAATCATTTGCGCTAGCTGATTGTCTGTCGACCAGGATGCGGGAGCATACCGATAGGTCGCCTGATAGGACCCGGCTCCCGTATCTACAGCGTAGAGCAGTGTTACGTAGCCAAGCGATAATAAGAACAAGCACAGCACTGGCCAGGCGATTCTGAACTGCCCAAACAAACGCGCCAGTTCGCCACGATATTGCCGCGAGACAAGCAGGAACGCTCCACTGCTCACCACGAGCCACGACCAAATCTCTCCTAAAAGACTCGATCTGTCGAAGATAAAGAATGCCACACAGCCCGCGGCCGTCAAACCCATGAAGGCTAGCAATGGAAAGTACTCATCGCGCCCGAGCCATCGATTCAGGGGCCACGCAATCGCTAAGCCCCCCAACGCCAGTATTGAAAACAAAAAAGCATGGATGAACACGATGGTAAACAGGGACTCACGGATCCAAGCAGTGAATGATGCCGTGAAAGGTGTTCCAGCTCCGATGTAATCATCCGTCGTATGACTTTCCGCCACAAGTCGGATCTGAGAGGAGCACCACGAATCTGGGATACGGACAATATCTTCGGTCCAGGTTTCATGTGCATCAGCGGTGGCGACCGTCATACGCCTCCCGCTATTGGTGCACTCCAGGTAAATCGCCGTCTGCGGGTCGCCAGCGTAACCCACATACGGCACACTTATGTAATTTGAAGGCGCAAAGGGTTTGCTGGTCAGACGTCCGGGTATTGAACCACTCGTAGGGTTCCAACTTCGCCAATAGGTAGTATCTCTATTGCCGAGTATGTCCGAACTCAGAGGGCCCCCCGGAGGTGTTGGGATGGAGGTAAAGCCAGTTGTGGTCTCCCACCCATCGATAGGAATCAGTGGGCGTTGCTTGGGTTCCGGCACGACGAGCAGCACAAAACCCATGCTTGCGACCACAGCCCAAAGCACAAATGCTCCGCGAACCGAAGCGCGATGCCAAAGCCAGAGGCAGGACATAAGAAGGGCAAGATTCCGCAAACGAACCCTCCACGATAACACGCCGTACGACCGACATTTGCGCAGGGTTTCGGCAAAATATGGTTAGGTCAAGAGAGGCGGTTGGTCGGATGTTTGGTTGTTACAAAAACATCGAGGAACTCGCCGTCAATGCCCAGCCGACGGTCTCTGACGACGAGATTAGAAGTGTTAAAGCCGGCCCATTGCTGGATCAGATCGTCAAAATCTGCTCCATAATCCCACGTGACTAGGCTCCCGAGCTCGCTGATGGGGTTTCCATGGTATTGCGGAGGAAGCAAATGCTCCGTCCGCCCCTCAAGCTCTCGCGCCCGTTGGCGGCTCTGTAACAGCGTTTTGTGCTTTGGTGCGGTGAAGATATGGATTCCGCCATCGCGCAACACACGCATAATCTCCGCCAGAGCGCGGTCCGGGCGGAACACATGTTCCAAAACATCTTGAGTAATGAAGATATCGAATGAGCTGTCAGGAAACGTCAGTGCCTCAAGATTTTCCGAGCGATGGCCATCCTTGTATGAGCCGAGCGGCACATCAGGAAAGTAGAAAGAGTAACTGTAGCGCGCACATTGCTCTGCATAAAACCGAAGGCTCGGGGAGCTCTCGTGAATCGCCTCGGCCCGCCAGTTCGGCCGTATGTCGTTGAGGATCTTCGCCAATGCCCGTTGACGGGGGATGCTTCCGCAGTTCCGGCAAACGTATTGGTCCCGGAGCCAAACGCCCCTCACCTCAAAAGTGGTTTGAGAGGCGCAAATCGAACAGAATCCCGCATTACCGGTGAAAGCCAAGGGTGTCATTCCTCCCGTGCTACTCGCTAGGAGTTTCTCCTTATTAGACGAGAATCCTTCAGCATACACGCAGTGGATGAAATCCGATAGACGAACGGCGATCCAGACTTCCGCTCGTGGGTTCGCGGTTCGTACGAGAAAAACGAGCCACTATGCGCACATTTTGCTGTGCGAGACCCCAACTCATATCTGCAGACTCGATGTGGTCTCATCTCGGTGAGTATATTGCTCCTACCCGCAGCAGGCCTTCTGAAGTGCGCGACGCTGCCGGGCGGATCGGCAGCGCATGCTAAATGGGCGAGGTCGCTGAGCCTTGTGCAGTCAACTTTCGAACAGCGCCAACGTGCTGGTGGGCCAGATGAATACCTCTGGCATAGGGCGGGCGTTCAAGTGCGAATTTCAGTGGGCGGAAATGTCGACGTGAGGACGCCCACGGGCGCTCCGCTCCTCCTCAGCTTCCCCGGCGCCAATCCTGGCTCCGCCCCGTTGGGAGAAAACGAGGTCGAGAGAAAAACGTTCTACTACTTGGGCCGTAAAACCAGGTGGCACTGTGACGCGCATTTCGCCAAAGTGCGCTTAGCGGACATCTATCCCGGCATTGATCTTGTGTTGATTAGCACCTCAGGACAGCTCGAATACAATTTCGAAATCAGAGCACGCGGCGATCCGGAACAAATCCGGATCCGATGGCAGGGGCCAATGATCGAGCTCGACGGTGAAGGAAACCTAGTATTCAAATCTCCCGGAACGCGCTTCATTCAGCAACAACCACATGCGTTTCAGGTTGCTGGAAATACTCGGAAGCGCATCGGCTGTCGATATCGTCTGTTGGACAACAGCGATGTTGCGCTGCACGTTGACCGATACGATCGGAGGTCCCCGTTACTGATTGATCCTGTAGTGATCTTTAGTACCTATGTCGGAGGCTCCGGGTTCGACGCGATCTACGCCGTTGCAAACGACTCGGCGGGCAACGTGTATATCGCCGGAGAGACTAGTTCGGGAAGCCTATGGAACAATACGCTACCTCCGCGGAGCAGCCGCGATGCCTTTGTCGCTAAACTGAACAGCAACGCGACAGAAGTTGACTATACGGTGTATCTTGGGGGAAGCGGCAACGATTCAGCCCGAGCACTCGCAGTAGACGCATCCGGCAACGTTTACGTTGCTGGCGTCACCAGCTCTCTGGATTTTCCTACGACGAACGGCGCGTATGCGACATCGGAAACGGACCAGACAAACGTGTTCGTTACAAAACTCAACTCTCTGGGTCAGATTCAGTATTCAACTTACATCGGCGGTGCGGTCTCGGGATCCAACGTTGCGCTGGGTGTCGACTCTTCGGGCGCCGCTTATATCGCTGGGCAAACTACATCACCTGCCTTCCCGGTCACCGCAGGAGTCATTCAAAGCACCTTCGGTGGCGGCATTTCAGATTGCTTTGTGACGAAGCTTAACCCATCGGGAAGTGGACTGCTTTACTCAACCTACCTAGGCGGCTCTGCGTTGGATGCTTGTTCGGGAATCGCCTTGGATTCGACGAACAACGTCTATGTAGCCGGAGTCACTTATTCAAGCGATTTCCCCGTCTTGCTGCCCCTGCAAGGGTTAAACGGAACAGCAAATGCATTTGTCTCGAAGATCAACGCGACGGGTACGGCTCTCCAGTATTCCACCTACCTCGGCGGATCGAACGTCGATCAAGCCAACGCGATCGCAATCGATTCTGTCGGGAGTACTTACATTACGGGATCGACCTCCTCGGTGGATTTCCCAGTCACTGCAGGTGTCTACCAGAGTGCGCTGACCGGTACCTATAACACGTTTGTTACGAAGATGGCTCCGAATGGAGCCTCTCTTATCTATTCAACATTCATTGGGGGCTCCGCGACCGACGCTGCAACTTCGATTGCGGTTGGACAGTCTGGAAGAGCCATACTCAGCGGGTATACGTCGTCGACAAACTATCCGACGGTTCTGCCCATTCAATCCACCTTTGAAGGTGCATTTGACGCCTTCGCGACGGTCATAGACTCAACGGGGACAACGATCGTATTCTCAAGTTACTTTGGTGGGGCTGGAGACGACCGCGCCTACGCCGTCGGACTCACCGGCGGTGCTCTATATGTTGCTGGTTTGACGGCGTCCTCGAATTTTCCGACCCAAGCAGCTATTCAGCCTGGGTTGAACGTGGCCGATGATGGCTTCTTGCTGGAGTTGGAAGGCATTGGGGCTAATCCCCTTCTAACCATTAGTGAAACTAATTCGGGTAATTTTACCCAAGGCCAGCAGAATGCAACTTATACAGTAACGGTCTCCAACGCCGCGAACGCTCCCCCCACTAGCGGAACCGTTACTGTCACCGAAGCACCTCCCTCTGGCCTCACGCTCGTCTCCATGTCCGGAAGCGGGTGGTCCTGTTCGGCGGAGTCGTGTACGCGCAGTGACGCGCTGTCGGGAGGGGCAAGCTATCCGACCATCACGGTGAGTCTGGACGTAAGCGACTACGCCCCGTCACCAGAAATCAATTCGGTGTCTGTCTTGGGAGGCGGATCCCCTCCCGCGGTCGCGAATGACTCGACAATCATCGTTGCCGGCGGCGGCTCGGACTTGGCGCAAAAGATGGCGGCAGCGCAAAGCAGCACCTATAGCGCGGCAACACCGGCATCGGCAGCGGTGGATGGCAATACGGATGGAGTATTTTCGGACGGTTCGGTGTCCTCCACCAACTACGATGCGAATGCCTGGTGGGAGGTGGATTTGGGTGCTTCCGCTACGGTAAGCTCGATCGTAGTCTGGAACCGGACGGACTGTTGCGGTAACCGTCTGAGCGACTATTGGGTATTTGTGTCGAATACTCCGTTTCTTGCGACCGACACACCTACCACCTTACAAAACCGCGCCGGGACTTTCAGCAGCCATCAAACCGTGCAACCCGATCCCAGTTCAACGATCACCATCCCGGGAGCGCAGGGGCGCTATGTCCGAGTCCAGCTCAGCAGCACGAACTTTCTGACTCTGGCCGAGGTCCAGGTCTTCGGCAGCATACAAGCATCGCTCGACTTGGCGGAGAATCAGATGGCGACGCAAAGTAGCACCTATAACTCGACGACGCCTGCATCGGCCGCGGTGGATGGCAATACCGATGGCATCTACGGCGATGGCTCGCTTGCCGTCACAAATTACACTGCAAACGCGTGGTGGCAAGTCGACTTGGGTGTTTCCACGACGATTGGTTCTATTGTGGTCTGGAATCGAACCGACTGTTGCGGCAGCGCCTTGAACGACTACTGGGTGTTTGTATCGAATACTCCGTTTCTTGCGACCGACACACCCACCACCTTACAGAACCGCGCTGCGACTTTCAGCAGCCATCAGACCGTGCAACCCAATCCCAGTTCCACAATCACCATCCCGGGAGCGCAGGGGCGTTATGTCCGAGTCCAGCTCACCAGCACCAATTTTCTGGCCCTAGCTGAGGTCCAAGTCTATGGGCCTTGACGTTGAGGACCATTCGAATCCCCGTTGATGGTTCTCATCCTCCCGTGCTACATCAGGGGAGTTCGGCCCAAGGGGACCCCGTGGCCTCGCCGGCAACGCTGCAGACCTAGCGGTAATGAGTTAAAATCTTCTCCTAAGACATGTGAATTACTTGAATAATCTAGGCTTTGCGCATCCTAGGCGTCACGGCGCGCCTTAGACTAGAATAAGTATTCGAACTAAAGAGGACGCCGTGCTTCGATTTGGAACATTCGATCTGCCTTCTGATCTACTGAAGAAAGCAAGGGCGAGCGCGATTTGTTGTTGCCTATACGTGTGCACTCCGCTATTGTTTGGCCAACCGAGTGTCCTCACGTGGCACAACGATAACGCCCGCTCAGGACAGAACCTCCACGAGGCACAATTGACTCCGGCAAACGTGAACGCCGCGTCGTTTGGAAAGTTATTCACTCTCTCCGCAGATGGACTTGTGGACGCCGAGCCCCTATACGTTCCTGGACTTTCCATACCCAGCCAAGGCGTACACAACGTCGTCTTCGTTGCCACTGAACATGACAGCGTCTTCGCGTTTGATGCAGACACCGGAGCGCAACTCTGGCAGGTATCACTACTTTTGTCAGGGGAAACAACTTCGGACGACCGTGGTTGCGGCCAGGTGACGCCTGAGATTGGGATCACTTCTACGCCCGTCATTGATCCACTAATGGGCACTAACGGAACGCTCTATGCCGTAGCAATGTCAAAAAAAGGTTCCGTTTACTACCAGCGACTGCATGCCCTCGATCTCACAACAGGAGCCGAGGAATTTGGCGGTCCTGTGACAGTGCAGGCTAGCTTCCCCACCGCTAACGGCGGCACGACAACGTTTAACCCTGGGCAGTACAAAGAACGCGCGGCGTTGCTGCTTTGGGAAGGAACAATTTATACCAGCTGGGCGTCACATTGCGATGATGAACCGTACAGCGCATGGGTGATCGGATACAGCGAGACCACTCTCGAACAAGTGAGCGTATTGAATCTGACCCCCAACGGTACGCGAGGGTCCGTTTGGCAGTCCGGAGCTGGGCCAGCCGTTGACGCAAGCGGAAATATCTTCGCACTTCTGGCAAATGGCACTTTCGACACCATGCTGAACGCCCGAGGATTCCCAGATAAGGGAGACTACGGTAACGCGTTCATGAAAATAGCACCGGGGGCTACATCCGTCGCGGACTATTTCACCATGGACAACACGACCTCGGAATCAAGCGGGGATGTAGATTTGGGATCTGGAGGCGCAATGCTGTTGCCGCCTTTAACTGATTCCCTGGGTCGTTGGAGGACTCTGGCCGTAGGCGCCGGCAAAGATGGCAACGTCTATGTCGTGGATCGCGCCAATATGGGGAAATTCAACCTCGGCACGGATGGCATATTTCAACAGATGAACGGCGCGACACCGGGAGGCGTTTGGTCGAGCCCAGCGTGGTTTAACGGCACCATGTATTACGGCGATGTGAATGATACGCTGAAAGCCTTTGCGTTCTCCGGGAGTTTTTCAGGTACTCCGGCCTCACAGACCGCAAATTCTTTCGGTTATCCCGGCACGACGCCCTCGATCTCCGCAAATGGATCCACGGATGGTATCGTATGGGCCGCCGAGAATACAAACCCTGCCGTCCTTCACGCCTACGATGCCAACAATCTTAGCAATGAGCTTTACAATAGCAGCCAGACGCCCAACGGCCGCGACAACTTCGGCGCGGGAAACAAGTATATCGTGCCTATGGTCGTCAACGGCAAGGTTTACGTCGGAACAAGCAACGGGGTCGGCGTTTTCGGCGTTCTGGATCTTGCACTTCATAAACCCACCGCGCAAAGCAGCACGTATAACGCGGCCGTGCCCACCGGCGCTTCGCAGGCCGTTGACGGTAACACTGACGGCGCCTTTTCGGCTGGCTCTTTGGCCACCACGGACTACGACGTGAATGCGTGGTGGCAGGTGGACTTGGGCGCGTCGGCTACTCTGAATTCGGTCATCGTTTGGAATCGCACCGATTGTTGCGCAGATCGCTTAAACGATTATTGGCTGTTTGTTTCGAACACTCCTTTTGAGCCCACCGATACTCCGTCGACCCTGCAAAGCCGCGCCGGCACCTGGAGCAGCCATCAAACTGCGGAGCCGAATCCCAGTTCCACGATCACGCTGCCTGGAATCCAGGCGCGCTATATCCGTGTGCAACTAAGCGGCACGAACTTTCTCAGCTTGGCGGAAGTTCAAGTGCTCGGACGGAAACACCGACGGCGCCTATTTAGACGATTCGGTGGCGAGCACTAATTTCGACTCCAACGCTTGGTGGCAGGTTGATCTGGGAGGATCCGCGACGATCAGTTCAATTGTCGTTTGGAATCGGACCGATTGTTGCGGTGATCGTTTGAGCGATTACTGGGTTTTCGTCTCCAATACGCCTTTTGGGCCCGCAGACACGCCAGCAACCCTCCAAAACCGTTCCGGGACCTTTAGTAGTCACCAAACGGTCCAGCCCGATCCCGATGCGACAATTGTTATTCCCGGCGCACAGGGCCGCTACGTACGGGTACAACTTAGCGGGACGAACTTCCTGAGTTTGCCTGAGGTTCAGGTTTTTGGCGCGGTTCAAGCTGCCCCCGATCTCGCTCAGAATAAGGCATCGACGCAGAGTAGCACTTTTCTTCCCGGAGCAACGGACGCGTCGGTGGCGGTTGACGGCAACACCGACGGAATATTTGCGGACGGCGCGGTCAGTTCAACCAATTTCGACTCCTATGCCTGGTGGCAGGTCGACCTGGGTAGTTCTTCCACTATTGGTTCGGTGGTCGTTTGGAACCGGGCTGATTGCTGCGGTGATCGCCTCACTGACTACTGGGTCTTTGTTTCGAATACTCCATTCCTGCCGACGGATACCCCGGCCACGCTTCAAAGCCGGGCGGCGACATTCAGCAGCCATCAAACCGTGCAGCCCAATCCAAGCTCAACCGTCACGCTGAGCGGAGCGCAAGGCCGATACGTTCGCGTACAGCTCAGCAGCACAAATTTCTTGAGCTTGGCCGAGGTTCAAGTCTTCGGTCCGTGAACATCGCTCTGCCAGCACTGGGCTGGGCTATCTAATTCAGGCGTATTTGCGAACGGCGGACCGCCTAATCTTTCATTATTGATGGTAACATTAGTGTTTATGTGAGAAGCTTTGGCATGCGCTCGGATAAGCCGATCACTCGCAGAGGTGTTTTCCCTCCATCCGGGTCGCGGCGCTATTGCCAAAGAATTCAAACGTAAGGTTACGAGTAAAGACCTGGGACACGCAAATATTTTGACTAATAGAGCGGGCGGCCACGCGCCGAAGACGCGTCAATGTCTCTCGCAGCTCTTTCAGAACATTGTTACTCGTTTTCTAAGCCAGTGTTACACGACATCGGCATTCCGTTGGAGCGGGAAGCCGCTGGCGCGTCTGATTTCCTACTGGCCGTTCCCCGGCGCTGACTCTCTGCTTCCGCGCAACCCCCTCTTCGATGGAGCTTTCTATGCCGAAAGTTACAAGGACGTTACCGAATCTAAACATCTCTGGGCGCACTATCTCGCCTTCGGGGCGGATGAAGGATACAATCCCAACCCCTATTTTGATACATCGTTTTATCTCAAGTCCAACCGGGACGTAGTTGCAAGTCGCATAAATCCATTGATTCACTTTTACCAATACGGGGCCGCCGAAAGAAGGGAAACTCATCCCGAGTGGGCTTTCGATCCATTTTCCTTATCGTGGCATTCCGTGCGCGGGCTTACTCACGATAGTCCCGCAGCTTCCAACGTCGACATTGGTGATAACTACGGACAGGACCAAGTCGATCCCATCGTTGCAGAACCCGCCGGCGTCCTCGTGAACGGCAGAGTAGTCCCACCTGCAGCCAGTGCCTTGGCTGTCAAGCTAATCGCATTCTTTTTGCCGCAATTTTACCCAATAAAAGAAAATGATGAATTCTGGGGAAAGGGATTCACAGAGTGGAATAACGTTTCCCGAGCCAAGCCACTCTTTCCCGGCCATTATCAACCACAACTACCATCTGAGTTGGGCTGCTATGATTTGCGCACTCCGGAAATACTAGAACAACAGGCCGATCTTGCGCGTACTTACGGTATCTACGGATTCTGCTTTTATTATTATTGGTTCAACGGGAGACGAGTCTTGGAGTATCCGCTTGACCAAATGATGCAGCGCGGTAAACCGGATTTTCCGTTCTGCATTTGCTGGGCCAATGAAAACTGGACGCGAACCTGGGATGGAGCACAGAGCGAAATACTCATAGAGCAGAAATATGTTGAAGATTGGTCTTTCAGATTTATTCGTGATGTAATTCCCGTCTTGCGCGATCCTCGCTACATACGAGTGAATAATGCTCCGCTATTGATCGTATACCGGATCGATGCATTACCCGATGCTGCGGGTGTCACTCGAGCTTGGCGGGACATATGCGCCAGCGAAGGCATTCCCGGGCTTCACATTTGTGCGGTCCAGAGCTTTGGTATTCGCGATCCGCGACCATATGGTTGTGATGCTGCGATCGAGTTCCCGCCACATACGGAACGGATCCTGATCGATCGCAAATCGTTTCCAGGAATGCGCCACGATTTCCAAGGGTACCTGGAGGATTATTCATCAATAGCACGCAATCAGTTGGGCTTGCCGTGGCCCGATTATCCCTGGTACCGAGGTGTGATGCCAGCCTTTGATAACACGCCTCGGCGGGGTGCGCGTGCCCATATTTACATCAATTCCGATCCCTCGCAATACGAATTCTGGCTCTCTGAAGCCATACGGCAAACGCTGGGTAGAAGGAAGATACAAGAGCCCATCGCATTCCTAAATGCCTGGAACGAGTGGGGAGAAGGCGCTTATCTTGAGCCGGATCAGAAGTATGGACGACAGAGACTGCTGGCGACGAATCGGGCGCTCGTAAAGGCCGGGGATGCGATCTACTGATCTTGAGACGGCCTGTGCGCTCTGCTCTGGTGACATCACCGGTCATGACTGGACTGGTGATCGTTGGCGCCATTCTGGCGGTGGAACGGGATCCGTACAGGCTCGCCAAACTCCGCCACGAGCGCATCAAAGCGAGCGGGGATGTGATCGCTAAGTCTCTGGTCGGCGATTATTGAACGGAACATTTGTTCACGTTACGGCACTCGCTGGTGGCCTATCGCAGCTATCAGCAGCTGATTACGCTTCGGCGCTAGAGGCAAGATTGTCCATTTGGGCCTCCGGCCCGCGAAAATGCATGAAAATGGGGTCGAAGTGGATAATTGGAGAGCTTGGAGTGGCGAGGTTGATGGGTCAATGGAGAAGTAGAGGCCATAAGACGGTCTGATCCGGAGCGTGCTTTATGGAGCGAATAATTTGGCGTCGTCTCTCCCTGATAGGGAGCGGTGATAGCCACGAGACCTGATTGATGGGACTCGCTCTCCGCTCCTGCCAGGAGGAATCACATGACTTTCAGGATTGCGGGAATCGACGTTCACAAACGAATGTTAGCCGTGGTAGTGGCCGACGTGGCGGTGGAAGGCGAATACCAGTTTGAACGGCGTCAATTTTCGCTACCCGGCTCAGTGCCGGCGGCGTAGCGGAGATGAACCGCCAAGCAAGTGAAGTTGGGAGGGGTTTGATACAGCTCTGACGATGTAAAGGGGTTTTGATACAGTTTTGTGGCAGAGATTACGGAATGAAGAAGGCGATGAGCGTCGAAGTATTTTAGAATCAGTAATGGCAGCATGCGGGGACGTAGCTCAGATGGATAGAGCGGTCGCCTCCTAAGCGACAGGTCGGCAGTTCGAATCTGCCCGTCCCTACCAGCCGTGTCGATCGAGCGTAGCTTTGCCGCCCCACGTAAAATGAGGC
>Ga0335074_10007529_pt1 | contig 15097 bp, 15 predicted proteins | sample Lox_Sample_23_FD_206715 | JGI IMG/M metagenome (GOLD analysis project Ga0335074, IMG submission 206715) | Soil microbial communities from Loxahatchee National Wildlife Refuge, Florida, United States - Lox_Sample_2.3 | ecosystem: Environmental > Terrestrial > Soil > Wetlands | place: USA...
TCAGGCTGATCCCCGGTCAGGACACGTCCAAGGCTGCCGCGGCACCGGCGGCACCCGAGGCCTTTGAGGTGGTCACCGAGGTTGCCGAGGTCACCGAGGTCACCGAGGTCACCGAGGTCACCGAGGTTCCTGAGGTCACCGAGGTCACAGAGCCGGGTGAAGCCAGCGAGGCCGCGAGCACCGTCGCGCCCGAGCCCGTGGACGTACCGGAGCAAACCTCGACGGAGACGCCCGTTACCCCGGAAACACCAGCAATCTCGCTTCCGGTGCCGAACTATGACAGCCTGACGATCCCCTCGCTGCGCGCCCGCCTGCGCAACCTCGATACGGCCGAGCTGCGCACGCTGCTCGACTACGAGAAGGCCCACGCCAGCCGGAGCGACGTGCTGACGATGTTCGAGCGCCGCATCGCGAAGCTGGAGAGCGGCGGGGCCTGACCGCACCATGGCGCTGGAGACCACCGCGGAGTCGCCGGTCCCGGTCCGTACCGTGCTGCGGATGGTCGGGGAGTGGGTCGGCCGCCTGGGAAGGGTCTGGGTCGAGGGCCAGATCGCGGAGCTGAACCGGCGCGGCAACGCCGTGTTCCTGACGCTGCGCGACCCGGTCGCCGCCGTCTCCGCCCGCGTGGTCTGCACCCGGGCGGTGTTCGACGCCAACGACCCGCCGCCGGCCGAGGGAGCGCGGGTGGTCATCTGGGCCCGGCCGGACTTCAACGTCGCCAGGGGGTCCTTCTCGCTCACCGCGCTGGAGATCCGCGCGGTCGGCATCGGCGAGCTGCTGGCCCGGCTGGAGCGGCTGCGGCGATCCCTGGCCGCCGAGGGGCTGTTCGCAGCGGAGCGCAAGCGGGCGCTGCCGTTCCTGCCCGCAATGGTCGGCCTGATCTGCGGACGCGACTCAGCCGCCGAGCGGGACGTGCTCAAGAACGCGGCCCTGCGCTGGCCGGCCGTGCGGTTCCGGGTCGAGCAGGTCGCGGTGCAGGGCCCCTACGCCGTCGAGGAGATCGTCGCGGCGCTGCAGCGCCTGGACGCCGACCCGGCGGTGGACGTGATCATCGTGACCCGCGGCGGCGGGTCGATCGAGGACCTTCTGCCGTTCTCCGACGAGACGCTGGTCCGGGAGGTGGCGGCGTGCCGGACGCCGGTGGTCAGCGCGATCGGGCACGAGCAGGACACGCCGATTCTTGACTACGTCGCTGACGTGCGCGCCTCGACGCCGACCGACGCCGCGAGGCGCGTGGTGCCGGACGTCAGCGAGCAGCTCGCGCTCATAGCCCAGTTGCGCACCCGCGCCCGCAGAACCGTCGCGGGCAGGATCGACCGGGAAATGGCGTGGCTCGCCGCCATTAAATCCAGGCCGGCGCTCGCCAATCCGGTTGGCGAAATAGAACGGCAGGCCGAACTGGTGACCGCGCTGACACAGCGCGCGCGGCGCTGCCTTTCCGCGACCCTGGACCGGGCGGGTGACGACGTGAGCCACACCCGCGCCCGGCTGCTCGCCCTGTCACCAGCGGCAACGCTGCGCCGTGGCTACGCGATCGTGCAGCACGGCGATTCCAGCGTCGTTCGCTCGGCCGCCGAGGTGGCGCAAGACGAGAAGCTGATTGTCCGCTTCGCCGATGACCAGCTAAAGGTCACCGCCGATCAGCAGCCAAATCTATAGCAAAGACACCCGGTCCTATTACCATTCCCCGCGTTTCCAGCACCCGGCATGCGGCAAGGATAAGACTGTCTCGGCATTAAATGGCCGGGAATGGCTCGCAGCCTTTCCGGTGAGCGCCGAGATTGCCGTCCGCCCGGCCAGCACCTGCGCCCGCGGAGGGCGGCCAGCGGCCGACAGGGGGCGATCAGGCATGACCGCAATGACGCGCACGCGCACGCCCGAAGGCGCGGGCCGCCGGCCGCGGCTGAGCGGCCTGGACGGCGTGCGCGCGCTTGCGGTGCTGGCCGTCATGGCCTTTCACGAGGGCCTCCCCGGGATGCCCGGCGGGTTTCTCGGCGTCGACGTGTTCTTCGTCCTGTCCGGCTACCTGATTACCGACCTTCTTGTCGCTCAGTCCGGCCGGCGCGGGCGGATGGAACGGCTCGACCTGCGTGGCTTCTGGGCACGCCGGGCACGCAGGCTCCTGCCCGCGCTCGCCGTGGTCCTGGTCACCGTCACCGCCGCGGTGACCCTCTTTGAGCCGGATCAGCTGACCAGCCTGCGGCGCGCGCTGCTCGGCGCGGTGACCTTCAGCAGCAACTGGTCGCAGGCCGTGGCGCACCAGTCGTACTTCTCGGTCTTCGGGCCGCCCCCGCCGCTGCAGCACCTGTGGTCGCTGGCGGTGGAGGAGCAGTTCTACCTGGTCTGGCCGCTGGTCCTGGCCGTCGCCGTGATCAGGCTGCGGCGCCGGTGGCTGCGCGCCGCGGTCGCGTGGGCAGGCGCCGCCGCCTCCGCGGCCACCATGGCGGCCGTCTACGTGCCGGGCTCGGATCCCTCGGATCTCCACGGCCGTCGCGCGAACGGACACGATCCCGGCCCTGACGCCTCACCCGGCCGTGGACGGGGCCGCAGCCGCGGCGCAGCCAGCGGTGACCGGCCCCATGGTCACGGCGATCGGCGACTCGGTCATGCTGGCTTCGGCCCAGGCGCTGCAGACCGCCCTGCCCGGCATCTACATCAACGCGGTCGTCAGCCGGCAGATGTCCGCGGGGGTCCAGGTCGTGCGGCGGCTGGCGGCGAGCGGGAAGCTGCGCCCGGTCGTGCTGCTCGGCCTCGGCACCAACGGCAACATGTCCACCGGCGAGATCAACCAGGTCCGGGCGGCGATCGGGCCGCAGCGCTGGCTGGTGCTCGTCAACACCTACGAGCCCAGGGCCTGGGAGGGACCGGTCAACGCAGAGATCGACGCCGCCGCCCGTCACGACCCGCACGTGCTGCTGGTCAACTGGCACGCCGCGATCGGCAGACACACGGACATGCTGCGCGACGACGACGTTCACCCGCTGCCGCCCGGCGCCGTGCTCTACGCCCAGCTGATCAGGTCAGCCCTGCGGCGGGCGCGCTAGGGTGAGATCGTGACGGCAGCCCAGAGCGGCGACGCACCGCCCCAGGCCCAGCGGCCGCCCTATGAGCAGGCGCGCGACGAACTGGCGGAGCTGGTCAAGCGCCTCGAGGCTGGCGGGCTGACCCTGGAGCAGTCCCTGCAGCTGTGGGAGCGCGGGGAGCGCCTCGCGGCGGTGTGCACCGAGTGGCTCGAGGGCGCGCGCGCCCGGCTCGCCGAGGCCATGGCACAGCGGGATGACGGCAGCGACCCGGAAGCGCCATTCTGACCCCCAGAACAACCCCTTCGACCGGCCTTAACGCTACGGTCGTGGCGACTCGAGCCGCGACAGCACCTGAATCACGCCGTCGGCTATCTTCCTGGTGTGCTCGGCGTCCTCGCTGAGCGACAGTTCGGCGCCGCAAAGCCCCAGCGCGCCGGTCATGACGATCGCCACGGCCTGGTCCAGGGGCTCTTCGCTGCGGACGAAGAACTCGGTGTTCATCCGTACCCAGTCGGCGATCCGCTGCTGCCGGACGAGGTCGAACCCCGGCGGGCCGTCGCCGCTGGTGAACAGCCGGAACAGCTCGCGCTGCTCGACGCACACGGCGAGGTACTCGCGCGCGCCGACCAGAAAGAGCTGCTTGGGGTCGGTGACTCCGGCGTCGCGTGCGCGGCGGACGGCGACCCGGGTCCGCTCGGCGTGCTCGTTGTTGAGTTCCTCAAACAACGTGAGGAATAGATCGGCTTTTCCGGAGAAATGGTGATAAAGACTACCGACACTCGCGCCCGCCTTGTTCACGATGTCGGTCACGCCCGCCTGGGCGTAGCCCTCGGTCGTGAAGACCTCGCGCGCGGCCGCTAGCAGGGCAGTCCGGGTCGCGGCTCCGCGTTCGGACGCCCTCGCGGCCGGATGTGCCTCATCAGTCGTCATGCGGATTCGCAGCACCCCTTCGCGGCCAAGACGGCGGTCATCGTCCAGGCTACGCGGGCGTCTGCGTCCCCGCCGATGCATAGGATTTCATCACGGCGACCAGGGAAGGGCCCCGTTGTGACCGAGAATCAGATCGCTGCTGCCATCGTCGACCCGCCGGAGCCGCCGGCCAGCCAGGCTCCGGACCGGAACCTCGCGCTCGAACTGGCCCGGGTAACCGAGGCCGGCGCGATGGCCGCGGCGCGCTGGGTGGGCCGCGGTGACAAGAACGGGGCCGACGGCGCGGCCGTGCACGCGATGCGCACGCTCATCAACACGGTGTCGATGGACGGCGTGGTCGTGATCGGCGAGGGCGAGAAGGACCGCGCGCCGATGCTCTACAACGGCGAGCAGGTCGGCGACGGCAGCGGCCCCGCGTGCGACGTGGCGGTCGATCCCATCGACGGCACCCGGCTGTGCGCGAACGGCATGCCGAACGCGATCTCCGTCCTGGCGGTCAGCGCGCGGGGGTCGATGTACGACCCGTCCGCGGTGTTCTACATGTCCAAGCTGGTCACTGGCCCGGACGCCGCCGGTGTGGTGGACCTCGAGGCCTCGCCCGCCGAGAACATCGCCGCGGTCGCGCGCGCCAAGCACTGCTCGTCGCACGACGTGACGGTGATCATCCTGGACCGGCCGCGGCACCAGGCCCTGATCGAGGACGTGCGCGCGGCGGGGGCGCGCATCAAGCTCATCACGGACGGGGACGTCGCCGGCGCGATCATGGCGGCGAGCGCGGGCACCGGGGTCGACCTGCTGCTCGGGACCGGCGGCACGCCCGAGGGCATCATCACCGCGTGCGCGATCAAGTGCCTGGGCGGGGTAATCCTGGGCAAGCTCGCGCCGCGTGATGAGGCCGAGCGGGACCGCGCCGTCGACGCCGGGCACGACCTGGACCGCGTGCTGTCCACCGACGACCTGGTCGCGTCGGACGACGCGTTCTTCGCGGCGACCGGGATCACCGACGGGGAGCTGATGGCGGGCGTGCGGTACCGCTCCGGCGGCGCGACCACGCACTCGCTGGTCATGCGCGCGCGGTCGGGCACGCTGCGCAACATCCACAGCGAGCACCAGCTATGGAAGCTCCGGGCCTACAGCGCGGTCAACTTCGACGGCGATTGAGCGCCCCGCGCCAGCGTGATTTGCGCGGCCTGACCACCTTGACGCGGCCGGCCAGCGAGAACGTGTGAACCTCGATCACCGGCGTGTCCGGCTGCGCCGCCGCCGTTCCCGCCTGGCGCCTCCCGCTCAGCATGGCCGAGCCGGTGACCTCGACGGCCACCCCCTCGGGCACGATCAGCTGAACGGTGCCGCCGAGCACGGTCGCGAGCAGGGTGATCCGCCTGCTCTGCAGCACCGCCTCGCGCAGGTCGAGGACGACCTCACCGAAGATCGCGGTCACCCCGAGGCGCTCCGGGACCACCCAGCGGCCGTCGCGCCGTTCCCTGCCGAAGATGCCCGCTATCGGCTTCCGGCCGTCCAGCCGGATCGGCTGGGCCGACGCCACCGCGAGGTCGGTGGTCAGCGCCGCGAGCTCGCCGAGCGTGCGAGCAGAGTAGGCCCGCTCGACGCGTTCCGAATGCTCACTGAGGGTCAGCCGACCGTCGCCAGCGGCCTCGTTCAGGAGTGCGATCACGCGCTCCCGGTCTGCGTCCGAGGCACGCAGATCGCGCGGGGCGGGTCGCGAGGTCACACCCCAGAAGATACAAGACTGTGGGGGCCGGTCTAGGGGTTCCGGCGGCCCGGAATGCGGCCGCCGGCGCCCAGGTTCCACGGCCCGGAACGCGGTCCCCGGCACCCCGCCCCGGCCGCGGCCGTCGCGTCCCACGGCTACCTGCTGACCTGGGCCGTCTGTTAGTTTGGTCTAAGCAAATATTCGCCTCGCCCCGCGCCTGCGCCGGGTGCGTCAGGGAGGCGGCCGGCCAGCCCGATGAGAGGGTAGCTGCGTGGTGGTCATGGACGTGGGCGCGAAGCGGAGCGACCGCTACAAGTGGGTAGCCCTGTCCAACACGACGCTCGGCATGCTGTCGGCCACCGTGAACGCCTCCATCGTGATCATTTCGCTGCCCGCGATCTTCCGCGGGATCAAACTGGACCCGCTGACCCCGGGCAACGTCAGCTACCTGCTCTGGATGCTGATGGGCTACCTGGTCGTGTCGGCCGTGCTGGTGGTCACGCTCGGCCGCCTCGGCGACATCTACGGCCGGGTGCGGATGTACAACCTGGGCTTCGCGGTCTTCGGGCTCGGCGCGCTGTTTCTCCCGTTCGACCCGCTGACCGGCCCGGGCGGCGCGCTGTGGCTGATCGGCTTCCGGGTCATCCAGGCCATGGGCGGTGCGATGCTGATGGCCAACTCCCCCGCGATCCTGACCGATGCCTTCCCCGCCGACCAGCGCGGCATGGCGATGGGGATCAACCAGGTGGCCGGCATCTCTGGGCAGTTCATCGGGCTGATCCTGGGCGGGGTGCTCGCCGCCGTCGACTGGCGGCTGGTGTTCATCGTGTCGGTGCCGATCGGCATCGGCGGCACGATCTGGTCGTACCTGAGCCTGCGCGAGGTCGGCGCGCGGACGCCGGCGAAGATCGACTGGCTCGGCAACATTCTGTTCGGGCTCGGCCTGATCGGGATCCTGGTCGGGATCACCTACGGGCTGATCCCCTACGGTGGCCACTCGATGGGCTGGACCAATCCCCTGGTGCTGACCGGCCTGGTCGGCGGCGTGGCGCTGCTGGTGGCATTCTGTGTCACCGAGTTCAGGGTCAAGGCGCCGATGTTTGACCTCAAGCTGCTGCGAATCCGGGCGTTCGCAGCCGGGAACGCGGCCACCCTGCTGGCCTCAATCGCCCGGGGCGGGCTGCAGTTCATGCTGATCATCTGGCTGCAGGGCATCTGGCTGGTGCTGCACGGCTACAACTTCAAGGACACGCCGCTGTGGTCAGGCATCTACCTGCTGCCGCTCACCTGCGGCTTCGTGATCTCCGGGCCGCTGTCCGGCAAGCTGTCCGACAAGCACGGCGCCCGCGCGTTCGCCTCCGGCGGGCTGCTGGTATCGGCTGCGGCGTTCGGCGGGCTGATTCTCCTGCCGACGAACTTCAAGTACGCGGCCTTCGCCGGGCTGATCTTCGTCGCGGGGGCGGGCATGGGGCTGTTCTCCGCGCCGAACGCCGCCGCGATCATGAACAGCGTCCCGGCCCGCCAGCGCGGCGCCGCGTCCGGCATGCTCGCGACGTTCCAGAACTCCGGCTTCGTGCTCTCCATCGGGGTGTTCTTCTCGCTGATGATCGCCGGCCTGGCCAGCACGCTGCCGACCACGCTGACCAACGGCCTGACCGCGCACGGCGTGCCGCACGCGCTCGCGCTCAAGGTCGGGCAGGCACCCCCGGTCTCGAGCCTGTTCGCCGCGTTCCTCGGCTACAACCCGGTGCACCAGCTGCTCGCCCCGACCGGCGTCCTCGCGCACTTGCCCGCCCACCAGGTCAGCGTGCTGACCGGCAAGCAGTTCTTCCCGCAGCTGCTCTCGGGTCCGTTCCACCACGGCCTGGTGATCGTGTTCAGCACCGCGATGGCCATCCTGGTGATCGCTGCGTTCGCCTCGCTGCTGCGCGGCGGCCGGTACGTGCACGACGAGCAGACGGCCCCGGCGGCTGCCGAGCCGGAGGCTCCGCAGGCCGCGGCCAAGGGGCAGCCGGCCTCATGATGGAGCCGTGAACGCCGACGGCGAGGATCCACCCGGCGGCTCCGGCGTGCTTGCCGGGCGGCCCGTGGCCCGGCTGGGCTACGGCGCCATGCAGCTCTCCGGCCCCGGCGCGCTGACCGCTCCGCCTCGGCGGACGGCCATCTCGGTGCTGCGCCGGGCTGATCCCCGGCACGTCCAGCGTCACCCACCTCGAGGAGAACATGGCCGTCTCCCGGGTGCACCTCGATCCTGCTACCGCGGCCGCCCTGGACGCCCTGGCGCCTGCCTGAGCCGGACACTCGCCGGCCGCAAGCCCGTCTTCCTCGTGACCCGGTCCGTCAAGACACAGCTCTTGCCATAACGATTTTCGTTGTTTACGATTATCGATATTAACGATAGTCGATAAGCGAGGCCCTCCGATGTCCGCACCCACCATGACGCCGCACAGCCGGCTGCAACGACTCGCCACCCTGGACCGACTCGCCACGGCAGCCACCTGGGTGTTCTGGTTCTTTGCCGTCCTCACCTCGCTCCAGGTGATCCTGGCCGTGAGCCGAGCCGGGGTCCTGTTCGGCCCCACCCTGAGCTCACAGCCCGGCCCGGTGCCGCGCGCCTGGGTGACCATCGCGCCACCATTGCTGCAGCACGCTGGCAGCGTGCTCCTTCGTTCCGGCCTTGCTCCTGGCGTGCAAGCAAGCTGGAACAGCGCGATTTTGGGCACCGCCCATCCCACCGCCGGGCAGGCCCTGGCCTTCGCGGTCACCCTGCTGCCAGCTGGCCTGCTGCGGGTCGGCACGCTTTACCTCGTGATGCGGCTGGCGCGTGCCGCCGCCCGCGACGGGGTCTACACCCCCCACGCCGCCCGGCTGGTGCTGTCCCTGGGCTGGTGGCTGCTGGCCGGCGGGCTGGTGGCCGGCCTGGCCGAAGGGTTCGCCCGGCTGAACCTGCTCGGCCTGCTGGTTACCTGGCACGTCGACTGGGCCCACTGGCCCGCGTCCTGGGGCTGGTCGTGGCCGGTGGAATGGCTCGGCCTCGGCCTGATCATCTTCGCCCGCATCATGCGGGTCAGCGCCGGCATGCGCGCCGATCTCGAGGGGACGGTGTAGTGCCGCCCGCTGGCCCGGATGCCCACGCCATCTCCATCCACCTCGACAAGCTCCTCGCCGACCGGGGTATGACCCTGACCGAGCTATCCGAGCGCGTCGGCGTCAGCGTGGTCAACCTGTCGATCCTGAAGAACGGCCGCGCCCGGGCCATCCGGTTCAGCACCCTGACGCGGCTGTGCGAGGCGCTCGACTGCCAGCCCGGCGACCTGCTTGGCTACGACAGCGACGGCGCCTGAGGCCACACAGCAGGATGGGTGCATGGGAGCAGTCCACTTCAAGACGCAGTTGCAGCCCCGCGGCCAGGCATGCGCCGTGATCCTCGACGATGCCCAGGTCGCGGCCGTTGGCGAGGGTGCCAAGCGATTCCCGGTCGTGGCGACCATCAACGGGTACACGTGGCGCACGAGCGTGACCCGCATGGGCGGCGAGTTCCTGCTGGGCCTGAACAGGGAGGTGCGCGACGGCGCCGGCGTCGACACCGGCGACGAGGTTGACGTCGCCGTTGAACTCGACGCTGCGCCGCGCGAGGTTGAGGTGCCCGAGGCGCTCGCGACCGCGCTCGCCGCCGACCCGGAAGCCCAAGCGTCCTTCGACCGCATGGCGTTCACCCACCGCAAGGAGTACGCCCGCTGGATCGCCGACGCCAAGCAGGAGCAGACCCGGCAGCGGCGCCTGGGGCAGGCGCTGGAGATGATCCGGGCCGGCAAAACCCGTAGCTGACAAACCCCGTCGCTGGCGGGCCGCCTCTCCCCAGCCGCTCGCGGAGGCGTGCGAGCCGATATATAGTTAGCTCTGTGAACGATATTACTGGTCACAGCCCCGGCGGACAGTCCGCCCAGGCCGCGGCCGCCGAATTGTTCACCGCGATCGGCGTGATCCGCAGGACCGCCCGCCGTGCCGCCCGGCAGGCGTGGGCCCAGCAGCCGCTGCCGCCGGCCCAGTCCGAGCTGCTCCGGCTGGCCGCCGCGCGGCCCGGGCTCACGGTTGCCCAGGCTGCTGAGGAACTACGGGTCGCGCCGAACACGATCAGCACGCTGGTCGGCCGGCTCACCGAGGCGGGCCTGATGAACCGCGAGAAGAGCGCGCACGATGGCCGGTCGGCGCTGCTCACCGCCACCGACAAGGCTCAGCAGCGGCTGGCCGAATTCCGCGACCTTCGCGCCGAGCTGGCCGGCGGAGCGCTCGCGCGGCTGTCCCCGGAGGACCAGCGGGCGCTGCTCAGCGCCGTGCCCGCGCTGCTTCGCCTGTCCGACGAGATGGAGCGCAGATGACCTTGCAGCCAGACGCCGCCGCCGTCCCGGCCCCGGACGGCCTGACCGACGTCATGGCCGGCCAGAGTCCAGCCGTCCGGTGCGCCGGCCTGACCTACCGCTTCGGCGATCACGTCGCCGTCGACCACGTCGACCTGGAGATTGCGTCCGGTGAGACATTCGGCCTGCTGGGGCCCAACGGGGCGGGCAAGACGACCACGATCCGGATGCTGACCACCCTGCTGAAGCCGATGGCCGGCACCGCCACCGTGTTCGGCACCGACGCCGCGGCGTACCCGATGCGGGTCCGGCGGATGATCGGCTATGTTCCGCAGCTGCTGTCCGCGGACGCGACGCTGACCGGCCGGGAGAACGTGGAGCTGTTCGGCCGGCTCTTCGACGTCCCGCGCAGGCTGCGAGCCGAGCGCGTCGAAGGAGCGCTGGCCGCGATGGGCCTGACCGACGCAGCCGGGCGCCTCGTCAAGACCTACTCCGGTGGCATGATCCGGCGGCTCGAGCTGGCCCAGGCCCTGGTCAGCGCGCCCAGCCTGCTGGTGCTGGACGAGCCGACGGTCGGCCTGGACCCGATCGCTCGCTCCGACGTGTGGGACTTCATCGACCGGCTGCGCGAGGCCTCTCCGATCACGGTGCTGATGACCACGCACTACATGGACGAGGCCGACACCTACTGCGACCGCGTGTCGCTCATGCACGCGGGCTCGATCCGCGCCACCGGCACCCCGGGCATGCTCAAGGCCACACTCGGGGCCGGCACCACGCTGGACGACGTGTTCCGCCACTACACCGGCGGCACGCTCGACGACAACCCGGAGAAGGGAGGCATCCGTGACGTCCGCCGCGCCCGGCGTACCGCCCGCCGTCTCGGCTAAGCCCGGTCTCACCGGCCTGCCCGGCGAGTCCCCGCTCGCCGTTGTGCGAAGGCTGCTCAGCCGAATCGTCACGCTGTGCTGGGTCGAGATCCGCAAGATCCGGCACGACCGGACGGAGCTCTATACCCGCGCCATCCAGCCCGCGCTCTGGCTGCTGATCTTCGGCGAGACGTTCACCAAGATCCACGCGATCCCGACGCCGAACGGCGTCTCCTACCTGGCCTACCTGGCCCCGGGCATCCTGGCGCAGTCCGCCCTGTTCATCGCGATCTTCTACGGGATCCAGATCATCTGGGAACGCGACGCGGGCGTGCTGACCAAGCTGATGGTCACGCCCACCCCGCGCGCCGCGCTCATCAGCGGCAAGGCGTTTGCCGCTGGCGTCCGCTCGATCGTCCAGGCCATCGTGATCGTGGTGCTGTCGGCGATCCTCGGCGTCGCGCTCACCCACAACCCGCTGAAGCTGCTCGCCGCGGCGGCCATCGTGGTGCTCGGCTCGGCGTTCTTCTCCTGCCTGTCGATGAGCATCGCGGGCCTGGCCTTGTCGCGGGACCGGCTGATGGGCATCGGGCAGGCGATCACGATGCCGCTGTTCTTCAGCTCGAACGCGCTCTACCCCGAGAAGCTGATGCCTGGCTGGCTACAGGCGATCAGCAAGGTCAACCCGCTGTCCTACGAGGTGGACGCGCTCCGCGGGCTGCTCATCGGCACCCACGCTCACCTGGGGCTGGACGCCGTCGTGCTGGTCGGGGTCACGATCCTCGGCGTCACCGCCTCCGCCCTCCTGCTCCCCCGCCTGGCCAGGTGAGCTGGCCAAAGCGGGCGTCGGGCACAGCTGGCTACTCGAGGATGGCGTCGCCCGCCTGCTCGCCGGTCATGCCCGAACCGAGCGCGGCGCGCAGCAGGTGCTCGGCGGCGTCGGCCGCGATGCGAGCTGTGATCGCGTGCTCGTGCGCGCGGTCGAGGTTGCCCAGGGCCACGCAGTCGTAGGCCACCTGCGCGTCGTGCACGGCGAGCTCGAGCTGCCGCGAAGCCTCGCTCAGATCGATGCCGCTAGCGTTGATATCGGGAACGCTCGTCATTCCGGTAACCTCGCTTTCCCCACCTGGCTGGGCCAGGGCCGGACCTCCAGCTACCCAGAACGGCTGGCCGCATTCCGGCCGTCTCCGCATGCCTTATGACGTGCCGGAGACTCCAGTCGTTGCGGCCGCCAGGGTTTTGCCGGTGGTCACGCCCGCCGACCGCCGCCCCGGCCACCGCGGGTGCCGATCTACGATGAGACGCATGCCCGAATTTCGCTATGCCGACCTGCTGCCCCTCGGCGAGGACGCCACCGAATACCGCCAGCTCACCAGCGAGGGGATCGCCACCCGCTCGGCGTTCGGCAGGGACTTTCTCGAGGTCGAGCCGGCCGTGCTCACCCTGCTCACCGAGACCGCCATGCGGGACATCGCGCATCTGCTGCGGCCCGGGCACCTGAGGCAGCTCCGGTCGATCCTGGACGACCCCGAGGCGAGCGGGAACGACCGGTTCGTGGCGCGCGACCTGCTGCAGAACGCGTGCATCGCGGCGGGCGGGGTGCTGCCGATGTGCCAGGACACCGGGACCGCGATCGTGATGGGCAAGCGCGGCCAGCAGGTACTCACCGACGGGCATGACGAGGAGCACATCGCCCGGGGCGTCTACGACGCCTACACCAAGCTGAATCTGCGCTACTCCCAGCTCGCGCCGCTGACCATGTGGGAGGAGAAGAACACCGGCAGCAACCTGCCCGCGCAGATCGAGCTGTACGCCGCCGACGGGGACGCGTACAAGTTCCTGTTCATGGCCAAGGGCGGCGGCTCGGCGAACAAGTCATACCTGTATCAGGAGACCAAGGCGGTGCTGAGCCCGGCCGCCATGGCCAGGTTCCTCGAGGAGAAGATCCGCTCGCTCGGCACCGCCGCGTGCCCTCCGTATCACCTCGCGATCGTGGTGGGCGGGACCAGCGCCGAGTTCGCCCTGAAGACCGCCAAGTATGCGTCGGCACGATACCTGGACACGCTGCCGACGGCCGGCTCGGCCGCCGCTCACGGGTTCCGAGACACCGAGCTCGAGCAGCAGGTGCTGGAGATCACCCGCCGGGCCGGGATCGGCGCCCAGTTCGGTGGCAAGTACTTCTGCCACGACGTCCGGGTGATCCGGCTCCCCCGGCACGGCGCGTCCTGCCCGGTGGCGATCGCGGTCTCCTGCTCAGCGGACCGGCAGGCGCTCGGCAAGATCACCCGCGACGGGGTGTTCCTGGAGCGGCTCGAGACCGATCCGGCGCAGTACCTGCCAGACACCAGCGAGCAAGAGCTCGACACCGACGTCGTGCGGATCGACCTGTCCCGGCCGATGGACGAGATCCGCGCCGAGCTGTCCAGGTGCCCGATCAAGACGCGCCTCGCGCTGACCGGGCCGATGGTCGTGGCGCGTGACATCGCCCACGCCAAGATTTCGGAACGCCTGGCCAGGGGCGAGCCGATGCCCGCCTACCTCCGGGACCACGCGGTGTACTACGCGGGGCCGGCCAAGACGCCGGAGGGCTACGCCTCGGGCTCGTTCGGGCCGACCACCGCCGGGCGGATGGATTCCTACGTAGACGAGTTCCAGGCCGCGGGCGGATCGCTGGTGATGCTGGCCAAGGGCAACCGGTCGGCGGCGGTCACCGAGTCGTGCCGCAAGCACGGCGGGTTCTACCTGGGGTCGATCGGCGGCGCCGCTGCCAAGCTGGCGCGCGAGTGCATCACCAAGGTCGAGGTGCTCGAGTACCCAGAGCTCGGCATGGAGGCGGTCTGGAAGATCGAGGTCCGCGACTTCCCAGCGTTCATCATCGTCGACGACAAGGGCAACGACTTCTTCGGTGACGTCACCGCGCCCAGCCAGCCGCTGCTGACGATCGGAGGGCCGCGATGACCGACGTCAAGCCGGGGTTCCGCGTCGAGCACGACTCGATGGGCGAGGTGCTCGTGCCCGAGGACGCGCTGTGGGGTGCCAACACGCAGCGGGCCGTGGAGAACTTCCCCGTGTCCGGCGAACGGCTGCCGCGGGAGCTGATCGGCGCGCTGGCGTCGATCAAGGGCGCGGCGGCGACGGTCAACGGCAGGCTCGGCGTGATCGAGCCGGACATGGCCGAGGCGATCCACGACGCGGCCGCCGAGGTCGCGCGCGGCGACTACGACGACCAGTTCCCGATCGACGTGTTCCAGACCGGCTCGGGAACCTCGTCGAACATGAACGCCAACGAGGTCATAGCGACGCTCGCCGCCAGGCGCCTGGGAAGGCGCGTGCACCCGAACGATGACGTCAACGCGTCGCAGTCGTCCAACGACGTGTTCCCGTCGGCGATCCACATCGCGGCGGCGCGGATGATCAAGCAGTCGCTGCTGATCTCGCTCGACCGGCTGGCCGCCGCGCTGGACGCCAAGGCGAGCGAGTTCGCCGACGTCGTCAAGAGCGGCCGGACCCACCTGATGGACGCCACGCCGGTCACGCTCGGCCAGGAGTTCGGCGGGTACGCGTCGGCGGTGCGCCATGGTGCGGAGCGGATCGCCGAGGCCCTGCCCGACATCGGCGAGCTGCCCCTGGGCGGCACCGCCGTGGGCACCGGGCTGAACGCGCCGCGCGGGTTCGCCGCCGCGGTGATCGCCCGCCTGGCCGAGGACATGGCGCTTCCGCTGACCGAGGCCCGTGATCACTTCGAGGCGGCCGGGGGCCGGGACGCGCTCGTCGCGGCGAGCGGGGTACTCCGGTCGATCGCGGTGTCGGAGTACAAGATCTGCAACGATCTGCGGCTGATGAACTCGGGGCCGCTGACCGGGCTGGCCGAGATCCGCGTCCCGGATCTGCAGCCCGGCTCGTCGATCATGCCGGGCAAGGTCAACCCGGTGATCTGCGAGGCCGTCTGCCAGGTCTGTGCCCAGGTGATCGGCAACGACGCCGCGGTCGCGTTCAGCGGCGCGGCGGGCAACTTCGAGCTGAACGTGATGATGCCGGTCATCGGCCAGAACCTGCTCGACTCGATCAGGCTGCTCTCGTCGGCGTCCCGGCTGCTCGCCGAGCGCTGCGTGGATGGCATCACGGCGGACGCGGAGCGCATGCGGCGGTTCGCCGAATCCTCGCCGTCCATCGTCACCGCGCTGAACCGGTTTCTCGGCTACG